>Ga0123332_1000942_pt1 | contig 29314 bp, 29 predicted proteins | sample BioC12SIPDNA_4_FD_89958 | JGI IMG/M metagenome (GOLD analysis project Ga0123332, IMG submission 89958) | Anaerobic biogas reactor microbial communites from Washington, USA - Biogas_R2_A C12 SIP DNA | ecosystem: Engineered > Bioreactor > Anaerobic > Unclassified | place: Washington, USA... | reverse complement strand
TCTGAGCCCTCTACGCACTTGTTCCACCGGCTGGTAGACAACCTACTGTACAACAATTATCACCACTATCTATCGTGCTCCGATTTGCCCGACATAGACAAAGTAGAGAAAACGGTTGCTGAGCACAGCGAGATAGTAGAGAAAATCAAAAATGTAAATCCTGATCATGTTGAATTCATGGTTGATTCGTGGACATGCCCAGGTAAAGGGAGTATTACCATTTACTATGCTTCCACAGATCAGAGGTCCCAAATTGATCAGATTCTGCCGGATAAAACCTTTTTTGGAATACCTGTTACATTAATTAACCGGTAAACATTATTAATCATGGAAACAACAAAAGCCGGTTTACCGGGCTGATCAGGATCCTGTAGGGCGGCAGGATATACATAACCTGCTCGGTTCCCCCGCACTGTGATATGACTATAGCCCTCGCCAGGCCGAAGCGGCCAGGGTCACCGAGCTCAACCTCTCCAACTTTGGCTGGGAAGAGATGAACAGCAAGAATGCCGGTATTGTCGATATCTCGGTGCTTGCCGGCTTGACCAAACCACGGGGTGTCTATTTAACTGATAACCAGATCACGGATGTGAGCCCGCTGGCTATACTCTCCAACCTGATGGAACTGGAGCTCGGCAACAACCCGATCGAGGACTTCAGTTCCCTGAAAGAGATCGCCGCCAAGCTCGAACACAAGGATTTCGAAATCGAGTAGTCTCTTGATATAACAAGATGGCGCACCTGTCACTGACCATAAAAACCCTTGACATCAGCGCCGATTCGCCCTATTGTAGGGCTATCCATACGCTCGTGCATGGCTGGGGGCAGGCTGTGAGCGTAAATGCGATGCGTGTGTTCGGCAACCGACGGCATCCGGGGTCTGGCAAACGCTTGCCAGCTCGGGTGCCGTGTGTTTTTATTCCCGGGAGGTGCCTATAAGACCATTCCGCCGACGTTTCGCGGCCATCAGTTGCCTGTGTTGAATCAATCATATAACAGGAGAAGATCATGCAAACGCTCAAGCGTCGTGATTTTTTGAAACTGGCCGCCCTGGCAGGCACCGCGGTGATCGCTGCCGCCTGTGTGCCGAAACCCGCAGAACCCACCGCTGCCCCCAAGGATGACGGTGAGACCAAGACCGAGGCCACCAAGGCCCCAACCGCCAAGCCCGAGCCGACCAAAGCAGAGGCTACCACAGCCCCCAAAGCATCCGAGTTCCAGGGCGAGATCCTCTTTGGCGTGCAGGGCTTTATGCCCACCAGCGAGGTCGAAAACCCCGACCCCAAGGCCCCCAAGCGCGAGGCTATGGCAGTCTTGCGCAAGGAATGGCAGGATATCCACCCCGGCGTGACGATCAAGTTCATGCAGGCTCCTTCCGGAGATTATTTCTCGTGGCTGACCACCCAGTTGATCGGCGGCACCGGCCCGGATATCTACTGGCTGTGGCTGAGCTCGCTCAACCAGTATTCCGAAGAGGGCAAGGCCGTCCCGCTGGATGACTATCTCGAGCTGCCCAACAAGTACACCCCCGAAGACTCCAGCCCCTGGAAGGAGCACTTCAAAGCGCCCTTTCTGACCTTTGCCAAGCTGAACCACTGGGGCGGTGTGCCGCTTGACCTGGTGGCCACCGGCGTGTACGCCAACATCGACATGCTCAAAGAAGTCGGCATCGACCTGAAAATCGAGATCGACCCTCAGCTGGCCTCGCCCAAGAGCTGGGCGGTGATGATCGACTGGTGCAAGAAGCTCAAGGACGCCGGCTATATCGCCATGTCGGCTGGCGCTGGCATCATCAACCAGTGGTGGATCACCGGCGTGCTCTCGGACCAGTTCCTCAACGGCTGGCTCGAAAAGTACGATGTGCTCAACTATAACAAACAGGTCCTCGAGATACTGCAGGTCGGCAACCTCTCGCAGGAAGAAGTGGTGCACGCCTACCACTGCATGGGGCTGGACGTCTTCAAAGCCCCCGAAGTGCGCGCCATGTTCCAGCTCATCAAGGACTGGGCACAATACATGCCGGCGGGCTTTGCCAACCCGGATTTCGGTGCCCCGATGGAACTCTTCCTCACCGGCGGCCTGGGCATGGTCTGGGATGGCTCCTGGTCGGTCGGCACCATCCTGCAGGATAACCGCCGCCAGTTCGAGTTCACCTCCTTCTGGCTGCCGCCCGTCACCAAAGAGAGCTCAGAATACGCGCCCGATCCGGTGATCCTGCCCATGGGCGTGGGCGGATATGGTTCGACCACCTATGGCCTCAACCCGACCACCATCGCCAAGGGGGCGGTGGATATCTGCGTCGACTGGCTGATGTGGATCACCACGCCCGAGCACGACGAGATGATCGTCAACGAGGTGCCCTCGACGATCCCCTCGCACAAAAAGGCCAAGAGCCTGCCCGAGGTCGAGAACCTCTTTGTGGGCGAGACGCGCCTGAAAGCCGGCGGTTACCACCCGATTTCGGGTCCGTATGGCTGGTTTGGCTGGCAGGAAGACAAGTGGGGCGACCTCTTGCGCCGTGAAGAGACGCTCTACTTTATGGACGAGATCGACGAAGAGACCTTTTTCACCAACCTCAAAACCGAGGGCGAGGTGCTGGCCAAGGAGGTCATCCGCAAGGCCGCCATCCAGTATTCTGATGAAGGCACCTGGGATCTGACGCAGTGGCAGTGCGAGATCAAGCTCTAGGCTTGGCGGTCTGACGCCAAACAGGAGGGGCATGGTGCCCCTCCTGTTTTTATGTGCGGATCTCAGCGCGCAGCCGGGTTGGGCTCCGGCAGGTCGAGGGTGATCAACTGGTAGCCGTAGGCGTTCAGCACGGTGGTATCCTGGTAGCGCGTGCGGCGCGGCTGGTCGTGGCGGTGGATGTGGGTGTGGCCGTGCACCAAGTAACGCGGGCGGAACCAGCGCATCAGCGCCAGATAGGCCTGAAAGCCGCGATGGGCGTGATCATCGCCGTCGTGGATGCCGGCTGGCGGAGCGTGCGTCACCAGGATATCCAGCGCGCGGCCATAACGCATGCGGTTGCGCTGCAGCCTGAGGGCCAGGTGCATGGCGCGCCGCCCCATCTGCGCCTCGGAATACTGGTGTTCGGCGTTGCGATAGCGCCGGCAGCCCTCCAGGCCGGCCAGCAGCAGCCCGCGGTAGTTGACGGTGCGCATGTGCAGATTCGTGGCCCCCTCGATCTCTTCCGAGAGCTCGTCGCTGCCGTGCAGGGCACGTTTTTGGGTGTGGTTGCCGTGCACGTAATAGAGCGGGCGGTTGAGTATCGTCAGGATATAGTCCAGATAGCCGAACGGCAGGTCGCCGGCAGAGAGCACGCAGTCGACATTCGGCGCATGCTGCAGCAGGTTGGGGCTGTAGAGCCCGTCGACCTCCTGGTCGGCCAGGGCCAGGAGGCGCATGCGCGTCACGATACGCGCCCTGCCGCGCCGTAGAGCTCGAGCATGTGGAGGATCTCGGCGATCAGCCCCTCGCGCACGCGCTCGAGCACATCGCCGCGGTTGCGCGAGCCGACCGTCTGTTGAATATCGAGCGCCTCGGGCAGTGCCGAGAGAGCCGCGCGCAGCTCGCGCAGCCAGCGCCCCTTTAAGCGGGTGCCGACGTTGAACTTGCAGACCCCGCGCGCGATCGCCTCGCGTACCGCCCAGGCCGGGTAGCCCGAACCGCCGTGGATCACCAGCGGCACATCCACAGCCTCCGCGATCGCCGCCAGACGCTCGAGATCGACCCCCGATTCACCGGCCGTCATCACGTGCACATTGCCCACCGAGACGGCCAACGCATCCACCCCGCTGGCTGCCACGAACTCGGCCGCCTGGACTGGATCGGTCAGTTCGGGCACGGAGTTGGGATCGGAGGCATCTCCCAAGCGCCCCAGCTCGGCCTCGACGGCCGCCCCCAGGGGGTGCGCCAGCTGGCACAGGGCAGCGGCGGAGGCCAGATTCTCGGCGTATTCAAGATGCGAGCTATCCAGCATGACAGCGTTGGCCCCCAACGCCAAGGCACGCTCGAGGTGCGCGAGGGTCTTGGCTTCGTTAAACATCACCGCGCAGGGCACCGTGGCGCGCTCAGCCAGCGCCATGGCGATGCCGGCCTGCTGTTCGATGCCGCCCGATTCGAGCCAATCATAGCTCGTGATGGCGCCGCCCCAGCCCAAGATGGCGGGCGCCTGAGCACGCTCGCAGGCGGCGATAACGGCCTCGAACGAGGTTTGGTCCCAGGCTTCAAAATAGCCCAAGGCATAGCCGCCCGCGCGGGCGGCGGCGAGCATCGGCTGCAGCGGAGCAATCGGCATGGCAGGCCTCCAGAATGGTATTGTAGCATGCCTGGTACGGTTGTACCAGATCAGGCGGCGTACACGAGCAGGGCATCGCCGAGTCTGATAAACCCGCAGCGTTCAACCAGCGCCCGCGCCGCGGATGACTGCAGTGCGGGGGCGTGTTCGGCGTAGAACTTGCAGGGTGCGGCGCGCGTCCGCACAGGCGCGTGATGGCTTCTGCCAGCACATCCAGCTCGGAGGCGGCCGGCAGCTCGCCGATCCGTGCTGCCCAGGCATCGTCATAAGAGATGATCATCCCGCCCGGCGCGCCCCAGGCGATCAGCTCGATGACCTTGCCGTAGCCGATCTGGGCGTGGTTGTGCGCGGGGTTGTAGACCGCACGCAGGCCGTCTGCAAAGAGCGATTCGGTCACCATCCAGGCGGCGGCATACGCGCGCGCGGTCGCCAGATGATCCTTCATCGGTGCGTCTCGCGCAGGGCTTGCAGCGAACGGCGCAGCCAGTAGGCCGCCCAGCACCACAGCCCGGCCAGCTTGCTGGCGGCCATCCAGGGCTCGAGCGCGGGGCTGATCTGCTGCAGCATATCCAGCACTACCGGCGCCCCCAGCAGCACGATGCTGGCTCCCAGCAGCAGTCGGCTGTGTGCGAGCAGTTCGCGCCAAAAGCAGAGCGCCGCAGCGCCCGTCAGCAGCAGGTAGAGGGCATACACGCCGCTTTCGGGCAGGCCAATGCTGTGCGGGATGACGACCTCGTGCAGCAAAAAGGCGTCATCCAGGGCGATGTAGGCCGTGATGGCGCCAAAGGTCGCCAGCATGCTGCGCGTGCGCCCGGCAGGCAGGGCCAGCGCGCCCAACAGGGCAGCGGTTGCCGCGGCCACCCAGGTCATGATGCCGAGCTGCGAGAGCATGCCGGTATACCAGGGGGCGTGGCGCAGGGCTACGGCATCGCGGGTAAAGTACATCAGCGGCACCAGCGAGGTGCTGCGCCACCAGCCGATCGCGCCGAACAAGAGGGCGGTGGCGGCGAGAATCAGCGCCAGGGCTGCCAGATCGGCCGAGAGACGAAGGCGCACGCTAGCTCCTGCGCCAGCGCGCCGGGATGCCGAAAAAGTCGACCCTGTACGACAGGATCGCCTCGATCACGCGCCGGTCGTCGCGGTCAAAGTAGGTGATCACGGCATCCGCGCGGCCGGGGCAGCGCTCGGTATCCAGCACGATATCGGTGTAGCCCGGATCGGTCTGGCGGATGCGTTCGGCGGCTTCAGCGTGGTCGGCGAGGATCGCCTCGGCCTCTTTGGCGGTCGGCAGGGCCTCGCAGGGGAGATAGTGGTTATAGGCCTCGTAGCGCACCTGGTCGTAGAGGCGGTGCAGCGGCCGGTAGCGCCGCTCGATCTGCCAGCCCAGCAGGGCCGCCAGCAGCACCACCCCCAGGATGGCGACTTCGGGCTTGAACCAGCGCGGTTTGCGCGTGTGTTTCACGGCTGATCCTCGCGGGTGTACCACTTGCACTCGTGCGCCAGCTGCACCCGGGATCTGATGCGCCGGGAGAGCAGCTCGGCCAGGAGCGGGCCGCTGCCAGGCTGGGCAAGGCGCACGGCATCCTCTGCCGTCCGGGGCCGCAGCGTCAGGCGCGGGGCATGCAGGATCATGCTGCTGTCTCCATGAATGTCACTATATTGTATGCACCCGACCGCCGCTGCCAAACCCCGAATACACCACTAGATATGCACCTCACTTGCTTCTTGCGCGCTGCATCTAGTTGTGCTATACTCCCCGTTAATACGGTCAGGCAGGGGCAAGCAGTGAATGGTTCCAAACTGATGCTTCCGCGTGTAACCGGCGTTTGCCGGCCATTGCCCAATTGATCTAGCGCACGCGCTAGATTTTTTTTGCCTGCCGCCCGTGCTGGGCCGTCAAACAGTTCGTGCCAAGCGAAAGGAGAATGCTGTGTCAGCCAACACCGCCAGTTCGCAACGACGGATCGGGTACCTCCCGCAGGATGCCCCGCCTCTAGGCGCCACGATCCTGCTGGGCCTGCAGCACGTCATCGCCATGTTTCCGGCGACGGTGCTGGTGGCCCTGCTCACCCACTTTGACGTGGGCGTGACGCTGTTTGGTTCCGGCCTGGCCACCGTCGTGGCGCTTTTGCTTTCAGGCCGCCGCATCCCGCTCTATTACGGTTCGAGTTTTTCGTACATCGCCGCCGTGGTCAGCATCATCTCGTACAACGCCGGCGTCGGTGACCTGGCTGCCGCCAGCCCCGAGGCGCTGCGCGAGGGTATCCGTGTGGCACAGGGCGGCATTGTGGCGACCGGTCTGGTCTCGATGCTGGCGGGCGTGATCATCCGCCTGATCGGCAAGGACGCGCTGGATAAAGTGCTGCCTCCGATCGTGACGGGGTCGGTCGCAATGGTGATCGGCCTGTCGCTGGCCAAGACGGCCCTCGATATGGCGGGAGCTGACTGGGTCGTGGCGCTCTTTACCCTGGTGGCGACGGTGCTCTTTTCGGTCTATATCCGCGGCAAGGGGCTGATCTCGATGCTGCCGGTGATCTTTGGCACCTTGGCGGGCTATCTGCTCTCGCTGATCCTGACGCCCGACAAGGCGGCCTTTTTCCAGCCGGTGGTAGATGCCCAGTGGCTGCGCTTGCCGCCCTTTACCACGCCGATCTTTAGGTGGTCGGCGATTCTTGCGATCGCCCCGATCGCGATTGCGACGATCCCGGAATCGACCGCGCACCTGTATCAGATCAGCCTGTACATCGATACTCTGGCTGACGAGATGCAGCGTCCGCGCCCGACGATCAGCAAGCTGATCGGCCTGAACCTGGTCCTGGACGGCCTGGGAGATTCGATCAACGGCCTGCTGGGCGGCTGCGCGGGCACCAACTATGGCGAGAACAACTCGCTGATGGCCATCACGCGCTGCTATAGCGTGCCGGTGCTGATCGCGGCTGGCGTGATCGCCATGCTGCTCGGGTTTGTGGGCAAGCTGTCGGCGCTGATCAACACCCTGCCGACCGGCGTTACGGGCGGACTTGCCATTTTCTTCTTTGGCATTATCGCCTTGCAGGGCGTGGCATTGATCCAGTCCGAAAGGGTCAACCTGTTCGATTCGCGCCAGCTGGCGGTAGGCGCGCTGATCCTGATCGTTGGTGTGGGCGGCTCGGTGTTCCCGGGCGGAAACCTGCCCCTGAACGCCAGGTGGCTGGCGGGAGTATTCCCGGATGGCAACCCGCCGGCAATCGCCACAGCGGCCGTGATGGGCATTTTGCTGAATGCCATCTTCCTGATCTTTCCGCCGAAAAACGGACGGGAGAAAGTCGAGACAGAAAAGGGCGTGTAAGCCGGAGGCTGACTGATAGCACGGCAAAGTACAGTAACGGATAATGCCGTGAAACGAGTCAGGTGGAGCGGCTGCCCCTGGAGGGGTCTGTCATGAACATCGTTATCACGATCCTGATTGGTGCGCTGGTTGGCTGGATTGCCAGCCTGATCGTCAAGAGCCCCGGCGGGTTCCTGGTTGACCTGTTGGTCGGCATCATCGGCGCCGTGATCGCCGGCTGGCTGGTCGGCAAGGGCGCTCTCTCCGGCGGCTTTGATTTCATGAGCATCGTGTGGTCGCTGCTCGGCGCTGTTGTGCTGCTGCTGATCGTAAAGCTGATCGGCCGCGCCGCCCGTCGTGCCTAGTTGATTCTCGCTTTCAGCCGAACAGTTATTGTGACAGACCCCCAGCAATGGGGGGTCTGTTTTTATCTCTTTCCCGTCTCCCGCATTTGGCTTACAATACCCCGCAGGAGGTCTGCCATGCTACAGAAATCCCCCTTCCGCGGGCAGGTCGTGATCGTTACCGGCGCATCCAGCGGGATCGGGCGCGAGCTCGCCCGCCAGCTGGCTCGCCAGGGCGCCAAGCTGGTGCTGGCGGCGCGCCGTGTGGAGCGCCTGCAGGCTCTGGCCGAAGAATGCCGCGCACTGGACGGCGAGGCCCTCCCCGTGCCGACGGACGTGGCCGACGAAGCCCAGTGCCGCGAGCTCCTGCGCGTGTGCATCAGCGAGTTCGGCGGCGTCGACATGCTTATCAACAACGCCGGCATGTCGCAGTTCGCCAAGCTGGCCGAGATGCCCGACCTGACCCTCTTTCGCCGTCTGATGGAGGTCAACTTTTACGGGGTGCTCAACTGTACCTATTACGCCCTGCCGGCCCTGACGGCCTCGCGCGGGCGCATCGTCAACATTGCCTCGCTGGGCGGCTACCTTGCCATCCCGGGAGCCAGCAGTTACTCGGCCAGCAAATTCGCGCTGGTGGGCCTTTCGGATGCCCTGCGCATGGAACTGGCCGGCAACGGTATTGCGGTGACGCTGGTGTGCCCATACTGGGTGGTCACCGAACTCAACGAGAACATCATCGACGCGCACGGCCGTCACTATACCGAACTGGGGCGCAGCGTCTATACCAAGCGCATGATGAGCGCCGAGCGCGCCGCCGAGATCACCCTGCGGGGGGCTGCCAAACGCAAGGCACGCGTGCTAATGCCCCCCGGGCTGCCGGCGGTGCTGACGCGCACCCTCTTTCCCAGGCTGACGGATTGGATCACGCATCAGTTCTTTATCAGGCCAGCCGTCGAACGTGCCAAAAAGCACGACGATAAAGGCCTGCTGGACAATCTCTAGGCGTAGAACCAGTCGAGCGCGATGCGCCGGATGGTCAGCTCAGCCAGCACCGAGATATCCACCCCGCCGGATTGATACGCGAGCAGCACGGCGTCGTCGCGCGTAAAATGGATCGTCGTATAGCAGTAGCCGCGCCGCGGATCGTCTTCCACCAGCTTGCTCTTGGACCAGGTCTCGCCGTCATCGCGCGAGATAGCCGCCGTCAGCGGGGTGCGCCCCCAGCTCGAAGCCTGGGCGCCGATATCGATGGAGGTGTCGTTCCAGATCGCCAGCAGATCGCCGGTTTTGGGGATGCGCTTGATGCACAGAGGCGAGCAGGGCGCCGGAAAGGCCTGCCACGCCTCGAGGCTATGCCAGTGCAGGCCGCCGTCGTCAGAGATAAAGCGCCAGTGCGTGCCGGTATCGGTGCGCGCATATCCCAGGATGCGCCCGTCCTTGAGCTCGACCACGCCGGGCTCCTGCAGGCCCATCTGGTTGGGCAAGGGCAGCGCCAGCCAGTCGGGGGCTTCCTTCCAGCTCTGGCCGGCATCGTCGGAATAGAAAAACATCGCCAGCGCCCGAAAGTCGAGCTGGCCGTAGTCGGATACCTCTAGGGAGGTGCTGCGCGCGCGGTGGTAGCCGGCCGGGATCAGCAGCCTGCCGGATTTCAGCTGGATGATGCGGTCGTTATTAACCACGAAATAGCCCGGGGCGGCGATGCACAAGCTGGGTTCGCTCCAGGTCCTGCCCTCGTCGGTAGAGATGCGCATCCTGGGCCGGCAATCCAGGAACGATTCCTTGCGAATGTAAAACATCGCCAGGCGGCCGTCGGCCAGCCTGAGCAGCGAGACGCTCATCACGTTGCAGCGGCCTTCGCGCCCAACCACCTCACGTATGGTGTCATCCGGCCAGGTGCACCCCTCGTCGGGGGAGGTGCGCGCGGCGATCACCGCCGGGGAGCAGTCGTCGGGGTCATTCCCCTGATAGCGCGACCAGGCATACAGGGTGCTGCCATCCGCCAGGCTGGCAAAGGCGCCCTCCGAGTTGCGCGGCGATTCGTCCGTCACCAGCAGGTTGAGCACGACGCGGTTTTCGAACATGAGGCATCCTCCTGACGATACCGGATAATGCCCCCATCTTAGATGCAGATTGGCACCCGATCAAGGGCTTATCGGCGGCTTAGACCGGGTCGACCCACGGATCCTTGGCGTCCGGATCCAACTTGGCGGTCTCGCGCCCCGGGACGGGCTCGGCGGGCGGCAGCTGGTCGATGGTTTTGGTGGACGGCTGCGGCGGCCACACCTGGGTGGGGCCTTCGGTGCGCGAACGGTCGTAGAGGTACTTGATTCCGAACCCTACCAGGATCAGCTGAATCAGCCGAAAGAGGCAGCAGCCGCTGTTGTAGCGGATGTTGCGGCGCAGGTTGCGGTGACTAAATGGGCCAAAAAACGGGTTCAACATAGGTTCTCTCCAACTGCTGAAGGCTATACGCGCTGGGCACAGCGCGGTTGCGCTTGACAAGTCCCTCTCCGCGGATATAAACATGCCATCCCGCATGAAGCAAGTGGCATGAGCGACCGCACCATCCAGCCCCTCGACGGCGCCCGACTGGAACAATCCGGAGCCCTGCTGGGGCGCGCGTTCACCAACGACCCGGTGTACGCCGCCATCCTGCCGGATGCCCTCGCGCGCCTCGAACAGCTCACCTGGCTGAATACCAGACTGCTGCGTTTTGTGCTGCGCCGCGGGCTGCTCTATACCACAACCACGCTGGAGGGTGTGCTGGGCTGCCTGACGCCCGAACATCCGTCGCTCAACGCCTGGGATGTGCTCACATCGGGACTGCTCAGCACCCCGCAACACCTCGGACAGGCGGGCTGCCGGCGCCTGAGGCACTACAACCAGGCCCGCGCGCGCCTGCGCCGCACCCATGCCCCTCGGCCGCACTGGTATTTCTTTGTGCTGGGGGTCGATCCGCTTTACCAGGGCACCGGCATCGGCACCAGGCTGATGCAGCGCGCTTTGGCGGATGCCGCTGCGGCCGGCGCGGGGGTCTATGTGGAGGCCACAACGCTCGCCAACGCGCGCTTTTACGAGCGCCTCGGCCTCGAGCGCCTGGCTGAGGGCGAGCTGCCCGGCAGCGCCGTGCCCTTTTGGACCTTGGGCAAAGCGCCGCCTGCATAAAACCGGCTGTTCGATATTGCCGAACAACCGCTTTAATTCGGACTGCGATGGTCAGCGCCTGGTATGCCCACGGCGGACACGTGCCGGCGTGGTACGCTGCTAGCCCCCCGGGATCGCCCGCGCCAGCGACATGAGCGCGGTGACCCCGCCATCCACCACGATGGTCTGCCCGACGATATAGCTGGCGGCGTCGGATGCCAGCCACGCCACCGTGCGGGCGACCTCTTCGGGCTGGCCAACCCGTCCGGCCGAGATGATCTTGCCGGCCCCGACTGGGTCATAGCCCTCGTAGCGCTGCCAGTGCCCCTCCACCTCGATCCAGCCGGGCGCTACGGCCGCCATCCGAATGCCTTTGGGGGCCAGCTCGACGGCCACCGTGCGCGTAAAGGCGATAATGGCGCCCTTGGTGGCGGCATAGGCGCTGTTGCCGGGCGAGCCTGCCAGGCCGTGTACGCTCGCCAGGTTGATGATCACCCCGCCGTGACCAAGCATCTGTTTGGCGGCCGCCTGGGCGCAGAAATACTGCCCGCGGATATTCACCTGCCACAGCTTGTCAAAGTGCTCCGGGGTGGCCTCGAGGAAGGGCACCTCCTCGGTGATGCCGGCGTTGTTGACGAGGATATCCAGCCCCCCCAGCACGCCGGCGGCCTGCTCGACCAGCGCCATACCGGCCTGAGGCGAGCTCAGGTCGGCCTGATAGCACATTGCCACGCCCCCCGCGGCGACGATTTCCTGCACGGCGCGTTCGGCGCCCGCGCGGCTGTGGCTATAGTGGAGGGCTACCTGCGCCTCCTGCGCGGCCAGCTCGAGCGCGATGCTGCGGCCGATGCCGGTGCCGGCGCCGGTGACCAGGGCACGTTTATTGAGAAGGTTCGTCACGCTTATCTCTCCGGTTCATAGGTTCGATAGAGCTGGTTGCCCCATCCCGCGGTATCCCAACTATCGGGCATGCCCGCCTGCGGCAGCCAGACGCGCATGGCGCCGGCGGCGCGGTTATCCCAGGCGTACAGCGGGATAGCATTGAGGCAACGTCCTGAAGCCGTGGCGGCCGACAGCGTTGTTACGTTGTCCAAGAGGCCTGATTCCCAGCTCGAGTGCAGGTGCTGGTTGATGGCCAGCGGCTCATTCAGCTGGCCGTCGTTGTCGATAGCCTCCAGGCAATAAACGAGCGGTCCCCGCATTAACGCCACCTGGCCGCGCAGCTCGCGCACGTAGGGGTGGGCCTGCACTCGCCGTGGTTCCATAGGCAGTTCAAGCCTTATCCGGTCGCCCGCTTTCAGGTTGCCGAGCATCAGGTAGCCGTTTTCGCGTCCCTCATCCTGGCGCTCATTGTTGACAAACACCTCCGCCTTGGCTGCCCATTCAGGGATCCTTACAGCCAGGCGTTGTCCGTGGCTATGTGGTGCCTGGGTGATGCTGATCGAGACCACTCCCTGCCAGGGATAGTCGCTCTGCATGTCGAAAGCCAGTTGGCCTGAGGGCAGCTCAACTGCGACGACGGCGCTGGTGTAGAGATTGACATAACAAGTATCATTATCGACGCTGCAGACCATCTCGGGCAGCCTGGCAAAGAGCTTGAGCAGCATCGGCGGGCAGCAGGGACAGCCGTGCCAGTGCCAGCGATGCACATCGCCGTTGGATTCCAGCGGGTTGGTGTAAAAATAGCGGTCGCCGCTCAAACTGATAGCCGAGAGCCCGTTGTTGTAGAGCACGCGCTCGATGACGTCATAGAACCGCCCGTCGCCGCTGGCGGCGTGCATGGCGCACGCCCAAAAGGCCAGTCCGACCGAAGCGCAGCTTTCATTGTAAGCGTTGTTGGGCAGCTGCCAGTCAGCGCCGAACTGTTCCTCGTAGTGGATCGCACCGATCCCTCCGCTGATCGCCAGCTTGCGCTCGGTGACGTTGCGCCACAGCCGTACGGCGTCGTTCCAAAGGGTTTGATCCTCCTCTATAGCAGCCAGGCCGGTTATGCCGGTATAATAGAGCGTGGCACGCACAGCATGGCCGACAGCCTGGTACTGCTCGTGGATGGTGGCGTGATCCTGAGCGTATTCGCCCATATACTGCGGGTGGTTGATGCGGGACTGATGACGCCCGCGCCCGTGTATCCAAAAGCTGGCCAGGGTCCAATAGTCAGCAGGCGATACCGGAATGCCCAGTTTATCAGCCAGGCCTGCCTCACGGCGTACTAGCTGGTAAAGCTCAAGTATGGCGCCTTCGGCTATCGAATGCCCCGGCACTACGAAACGCTTGGGTGGCTCGCCAATCGTGTCGCATAGGTAGTTGGCAGCCCGCACCGCGCAGCGCAGCAGTGAGACCTTGCCGGTAGCGCGGTAGTGATGCACGCCGGCCTCGATCAGGCAACCGTGGTTGTAAAGGTCGTGCTGCCAGAGGATATTGCCGCCCGCCTCGCCCCAGCGCTGGTTCGGGCGCACCAGTTGAGTATAGGTCGAGAGATACCCGCCGCCGGCTTCCTGCGCCGCCGCGATGATGGCAATATAGCCATCCAGACGCTGATCAAGGCTGGGATCGGGCGATTGCTGCAGAAAATCACTGGCAGCGGTGATGGTCTCACAAAAAAGGCCGTCAGTCCACGGATTACTACGGTGCTCTCCGCCGCCGTCGCGCAGGTGCATGAAATTGGTCAGCGCGCCATCGGCGATGAGCCTGTCAAACGTGCCGGGCAGCGTCACGCGCCGAAAGGTATCGAGCTTGGTCCCCCAAAAGTCCTCGGTTGAGAGCGTTACCCTGTTCTGCACGGGTCGCAGCTGTACTTCCGCCGGCAGCATCTCGGGTGCAAAGGGTTTATCCATCTTGCCTCCTCAGGCGCGCATATTCCATACTCGTCAGCACAAAGCATATACGTGCAGCACGTCCGCGCGGACGTGCTGCACATCGCTCGCTATGCAAAGACCAGGCGCTCCCCTCGCCTAGCGCCCCTCTTTACTCTTGGCCATGGCGCGCTCAAGCCGTGTATCCGGGTCGGTCTCGACGCGGCAGGGGTCATCCAGCACCATCACTTTGGCGCGCTTTTTGTCATATTCCGGCCAGGCCGGCAGGTTGGGGTGCGAGGGGTTGCCGCGCCGTGCAAAGGCCAGCCAGGCGGCCGACATCTGCGCGGATAGCCGGCGCGGTTCCACGCCGCCCCCGTTATAGGTCTCGTAGCGGTCGGCGTTATCAAAGGCGAACGAGATCTCGGCCGAATGAAAGGCCCCCGGACGGCCGTTGAGGATCGGCGTACGCCAGGTGAACCAATACAGATAGGCCGGCGCGTCGCCCTGTTCGGCTTTCAGCTGAGCCTGCTTGCGTGCCAGGGTGCGGAACCAGTTCGAAAGCAGCGCGTAACGGTCAAAGGGGACGATGTCGGGGAAAACCTCATAACTGGCAGCGAGCATCTCTTCGGTACGCTCGCCGAGGCGCTCACGCAGCTTGTCGGGGAGCTCATCGGCGCACAGGCTGTAAGCGTCGGGGTTATCCACCCCCGAGGTAAACTCGTGATAGTTGGTGCCCACCAGTAGAGGCACATCGCGCGAGCACTCGGGAGCGTGCTCGCCAAAACTGACCTCGGGCAGATTCACGCCGTCTACCACCGGCCCAAAACCCATCATCGGCCTGACATCGCGCTTTTTCATGGCCGCAAATCCTGCCCTCAGGAGCTCATCCACCGGCAGTTCGTGCAGTTTATCCAGCGCGTGCGGCTGGATCTCGAGCTCCTCCAGCACCGCTTTGGCCAGCTCGGTGGCTGCCGTCGCATCGACACCGGCCGGCATCGAGCCGGATTGCACGATCGCGCGGTGAAACCAGCCCCTGGCCGCCGGCATGCCCATCAGGGTGCTGACCTTGCCGCCTCCGCCAGATTGCCCAAAGATCGTGACGCAATCCGGGTCGCCGCCAAAGTTGGCGATATTCTCGCGCACCCATGCGAGGGCCAGCAGCTGGTCGAGCGCGGCGATGTTGCCCGAATCGCGATAGCGCTCGTCGCCCAGCTCGGCCAGGTAGAAGTGCCCCAGCAGCCCCAGACGGTGGTTGATGGTGATCACCACCGCGCCCTGATGCGCCAGGTTCTCGCCGTCGTAGGCTACCAGGTCGTGCCCGCAGCCAAAGCCATAGCCGCCGCCGTGCAGCCAGACCAGTACCGGCATCTTGGCGCTTGGGTCGCGCGAGGGGGTCCACAGGTTGAGCACCAGGCAATCTTCGCCTACCGGCCGCCCGCCGGTGCGCTGCAGGAGCAGCAGGTCCTCATCGCTGGCGCCGGTATTGCTGCCCACCGGCGGGGTGGGGCCGGCCGGCACCTGCGGGCTGATGTTGCCGTACTGCACGCAGGCCTTGACCCCCCGCCAGGGCACGGGCGGCGTGGCGCGCATAAAACGCCCCGCCGGACCGCCCGCCTCGCCATAGGGCAATCCTTTAAAGGTGTAGATGCCGTTACGGATGTAGCCGCGTACTGTGCCCGCGGCGGTTTGGACGACAGCGCAGCGTTCGTCATACAAAACAGTGTCGCGCCGCCGCCAAGGTTGGTGCATGAGCATGATGCTTTACTCCTTGGCCAGTTCGCCGAAACGTGCGTTGATTGCCAGAGCCGGATCGACCGGCACCCGCGCGCGTTCGATGCCCTCCGGCACCACGATGGCCGGCGTGGCGCGCAGCGTCTTGCCCTCGAACTGTGGCAACCACTCGCGCTCGGCTTCCAGCAGGTCGGTGGTCATCTCACGGATCTCGCGCAGGGTCAGCACCGAGGCAGTGAGCGGGTCGAGCGCGATCGCCTGCATGAGCGCCTCGGGGTCGCCCTGCAGGCCCGCCAGTACTGCCATGCGCTGCACATTGATATTGGTCAGGTTCAGTGCTGCACATTGGGGCGGCAGATCGCCCACGATGGTACGATGCAGGCCGAGGCGGTCGGCATAGACGGGGCCTTCGGCGGTGCAATCCGCGGGCAGGTTGGTGATCATGCCGTCGTTGCGCAGGTTGCCGTTGAACTCGAAACGCTTGCCTGTGGCGATCGCCTCGATGATATAGCTGCAATACTCGACACTGCGCGGCGGCAACTCGGTCGATTCGCCAGCCAGCAGGTCGCGGTTATCGTACTTGTTGGCGACATCGACGCCAAAGTTATAGTAGGCGGCAAACTCGCCGCCAAAGCCGGGCTCGTCGCAGTAGGCGTCCAGCGCGGCCTGGTTCTTGCGGAAATAGGGCAGGTACTCGGAAAGATGACCGGTCGATTCCGTCATAAAGTAGCCGAAATGGCGGAAAACCTCGCCGCGCACCTTTTCGTTGGCGTAATACTCGGGCAGCTCAAAGCGCTCGCGCAGGAGGGGATACAGGTCGTGCCCGTCATGCTCGAGGCGCAGGAACCACCCCATGTGGTTGATGCCCGCGCACAGGTAGTCGATCTCTGCCTTGGGCACATCTGTGTAGCCGCTGATCAGGTCGAGGGTGGTCTGCACGCCGTGGCACAGCCCCACATACTTGACGGGGGTGGTGCCCAGCGCCCAGCAGATCATCGCCATAGGGTTGACATAATTGAGGAGCAGGGCATCCGGGCAGAGCTCGAGCATGTCGTTGGCCAGCTGCATGGTGGTGGGGATGCTGCGCACGGCGCGCATGATCCCGCCGGGGCCCAGCGTATCGCCGATGCACTGGTTCACGCCGTATTTCATCGGCACCATGATGTCGTGCCCGTAGGCGGTATTGCCGCCGATCTGAAAGGTGCTGATCACAAAATCGGCACCCTTGAGTGCTTCACGCTGCGAGGTGGTCTTGTAGGCTTTGGCTTTCAGGTTGTTGCGCTTGATGACGCGCTCGGCAAAGGCCTCCACCTGGGTCGTGCGGCGCGTGCTGGGCGCCATCAGGGCGAACTCGGTATCCTCCAGACCAGGGGTGTGCATAATGTCGAGCATCAGCGTCTTGCAGAATACAATACTGCCGGCTCCGATAATAGCGACTTTCATGCTTAAACTACCTCCTTATCCAAGGTTGAAAAAGACGTACAGGCCGTCCTTGCCGGGCGCGACGATATCCAGCCGGCCCGTGCCGCGCAGGTCAGCGATGGCAAAGTGGATGCCGCAGCCGGTGGTTTCGCGCTGGGCGCCGAAAATGATCGGCTGCTTGAAGAACTGCCCGTTCACCACCTTCCAGTAATAGATGCCATAGTCGTCGTCGGCGCCGATGTCGTTACCGTTGTGAGCGCGGTAGCGCTTGCCGCTGATCAGCTCGGGCGAACCGCAGTTATCGATATCGCGCCAGTGCAGGTCGTGGTACTGCGAGTTGAACGGGTCGATCTCGCGCCGTTCAAAGGCGTGGCTGCCGTCGGCGGCGATGGTGTGCTTGTACCATTCCAGGCCATAGCGGTGCCCGCCGCCAACGATCAGGTCGTTGACGCCGTCGCCATCCACATCCACCACCAGAATCGGCACCGAGGCGGGACCAAAGTCAAAGCCGGGGTGGTAGATCCACTGCCCCTTCCAGGGGTCGGCAGGGGCTTCCAGCCAGCCGTGCGTCATCACAAAGTCGCAGCGGCCATTGCCGGCGATGTCGCCGGCGCCCAGACCGTGGCCCTGAGGTTGGTCGTAAATCACGTACTTTACAAAGGTACCGTTTACCAGCTTAAAGACCGTCAGGGGCATGCCCGGGCAGTTGGGCACGATCTCGAGCTCGCCGTCGCCATCCACATCCCAGGCACGGGTGGTCTCGACGTTGCCGGTGTGGGCGATGATGTGCTCGGGCCAGGGCTGCGTCGGGTCGGGCGGGTTCTCGCGCCAGCGCAGTGTGTCGCCCCACCACCCGCCGGTGATGAAATCGATGCGGTCATCCCCGTTGACGTCCATCGGGATGGTCGAAAAGTCGTCATAATACTCGCCCTCGGCTTGAATATCGCCGATTTTATAGCGCTGGGTAAAGTCGGGACCCTTGTACCACCAGGCGCCCGACACGATATCGAGCACGCCGTCGCCATCCACGTCCATCACGCCGGCCGATTCGTAGCGCTCGTCGGCGATCAGCTGTTTGCGGAACTTGACCATCGCACACCCCCTTGTTGTTTTCGCCATTGTAAAAGCCGAGTCGGCGCGCGTCAAGGCACAGCACAAAACTGTGTTACACAGACGGCTTACTTGAATGTATAATGGTCGAAACCGAACGGCCCGGGAGGACGCATGCGCATAGCGATTTTGGCGATCGGGCAGCGCGGCGATGTGCAGCCGCTGGTGGCGCTGGGGATCGAGCTGCAGCGCCGCGGCCACCAGGTGCGCTTTACCGCGCCGGACGATTTTACCGACATGGTGGGGCAATCGCCGATGGTGCCGGTGCCGCTGGGCATCAGCCTGCGCGATACGGCCGCTGCCTACCGCGACGTGCCGACTCTGGTGCGGGCGCTGCGGCCGCGCATCCTGGCGACACTCTCTGAACGCACGGATGCGATCATCGGCACCTATCTGGCGCTCTCGGCCGGCACCTATGCGCGCGCCATCTCGGTGCCCTTTATTTACACCGCCTTTTCTCCCAGCCTGCCGACGCGCGCTTTTGCGCATCCTTCCTACCGGCCCCTCAGGCTGGGCGGGCTGTACAACCTCTTGACCTACCGTCAGGCGCGCCGTTCCAGCCAGCTGGCCAACCCGGACGCGGGGTGCCTTGAACAGCAGCCCTATCCCATCCAGCTGTATGCCTTTTCGTCGGCGGTGGTCTCGCGTCCGCCCGAGTGGCCTGCCCATGCGCATGTGACGGGCTACTGGTTTTTGGATACACCCGCCGAATACACCCCGCCGGCCGCCCTGCAGTGCTTTCTGGCGGGAGGCTCGCCGCCGGTGGTAGTGGGATTCGGCAGCTCATACCAGTCTGAGCCGCTGCTGACGGCGCGCCTGGTGCTGGATGCCCTCTCGCAGGCCGGCCAGCGCGCCATTTTGCTGACGGGCGCCGGCCAGGAAGTTGCGGCAGCCAGCTCGGATAGGGTTTTCGTGACGCGCGAGGTGCCCTTTGACTGGCTCTTTCCGCGCTGCGCGGCGGTGGTGCACCACGCGGGAGCCGGCACCACGGCGCAGGCGCTGCGCTCGGGGTTGCCTTCGGTGGCTGTGCCCTTTGGGATGGATCAGCCTTTTTGGGCGCGCCGGCTTGTGTCTCTGGGGGCCAGCCCCGCGCCGCTCGCCCGGCAGCGCCTCACGAGCGAACGGCTGGCGGCCGCGATCCGCAGGGCGGTGGATGACGCGGGCTACCGCGCCAATGCCGAAGCGGTCGGGCGTATTCTGCGCACGGAAAACGGCGCCCAGACCGCGGCGAATCTGATCGAATCGCAGCTGGCCTAAAGCACTCAGCGGGCAGCCCGCAGACTGCCCGTTTCGTTTTACAGGAGGTGTGAGAATGGACGAGGCCGCCCAGCGCGACTGGCAGCGCTGCGTCGACTTTCATGGCCATACCTGCCCGGGGCTGGCGATCGGGTTTCAGGTCGCGCAGATGGTGATCAGGCTGTGGGGGGCGCTGCGCTCGGCCGATGAAGAACTGGTCTGTGTGACGGAGAACGACGCCTGCGGGGTGGACGCCATCCAGGTGCTGTTGGGGTGCAGCGCAGGCAAGGGCAACCTGCTCTTTCGCCTACGCGGCAAGTCGGCCTATAGCTTTTACCAGCGCGGCGGTAAGTCGGTGCGCCTGGTGCTGGGCGAGCGGCCTCAGGGCATGACGCGCGAGGAGAGCCTCGCGTGGCTGCTCGAGCGCGACCCGGCTGAGCTTTACCGGGTGGGGCCGGTGCACATCCCGCTGCCCGAGCGGGCCCCGCTGTTTGCCTCGCACGTCTGTGCGCGCTGCGGCGAGCTCACTGCCGAACCATGGCTGAGGCTGGTGAATGACGAAAAGGTCTGCCTGGATTGCAACCCGCCGCGCGAGCGGGTCTGCATAGGATAACAGCGGGCGGCACCGGACCGCCCGCTGAGTTTTAATCGGTGTAGGCTACGATCGGCGCCCAGCTGATGGCGCCGGCCTCGCCAGCGAACGCCGAGCGATCCTCAAAGCGCAGCTGGTCGCCCGCCGCCACCGTGAGCGCGCCAAGGTTGAGCTCGGTGCCATCCCAGCAGCCGGCCGCGACCGCGCCCTCGGCCAGCACCTTGCCGTTGAGGGTGATAGCGACCTTCCCATCGACCCCACCGCACAGCCGCAGGGCGCGGCTGCGCACCTCGACCGTGCCGGCTCTGGGAGCCGTCCAGCAGCGCGCACTGATGGCACCCTCCGCCAGAGCCGCCTGCTCGGAGCGCGAGAGCCACCCGAGACCCGCGGCACTGTAGCGCTCGCGGGCGGCATCGTATTCGCCGGCGGCACGCCACACGCCATCCGCGCCGGCGGCCTCGAGCGACCAGCCGTCGCCGTTAAAGCTGTTCATCGCCGAGCTGATCGGCTGTGAGGCGCGCAGGTTGTTGGTGAGCTCGAACTTGACAAACTCGCCGTGCAGGAGGGGCCGGCCGGGCTCGTGCATCAGGTTGTCGCGGATGACGCCCGTGGCAAAGTTGCCGCCATGGTGGTGGATGCCCGCCGCGCCGGCCTGCCCGCCGCGCGACGAGTGCCCGTTATCCTCAAAGGCGTTGCCGGAAACCTCGTGGCCCTGCGAATAGCTGGTCTCGCCCCAGATATCCAGAAACTCGATCCCGGGACCGGCGTTGCGCCCGAAATAGGTGTTGCGGATGCGGATGTTGCGCGTGGTGGCCTCGAAATCGATCGCGCACTGATCCACCGAGCCCGAATCGGGCGTCTCGGTAAAGGTGTTGTTGACGAAAATCTGGTCGCGGATGCCGCCCAAAAAGAGCATGGCGGTGCCCGAGGTGGTGAACTGCCCGCAGCAGCGATGCATGCGCGAGTTGATCAACAAGAGGTGCTCGCAGCGCACAAAGCGCAGCGAATCGGGGATGCCGCCCGGGTTGGGGGCGTCGTCATCGTGCAGCCACAGGCGGTTCAGCACCAGGTTGCGGAAGGAATAGCTGACCTGATCGCGCACGTTGGGGCCAGCCGGGTTGATCGCCAACGTGTCGGCGTTGTGGCAGCCCTCCAGATCGGCGATGTAAACGTCTTCCAGCACCTTTTCGTCTCCCTCGAGCTCGATCGGCTCGCAGGTGATGATAATGCCGGCGGCGATGCTGATGCGATCCTTGCGCGCCAGCTGCCGCGCGGGGCCTTCGCCCATGTCGCGGATGAAAATACCATAGCATTGGTGCACAAAGAGGCGCTCGAGGGTCAGGCCGCGGTGGCCCTTTTCGGTATAGGTGATGTGCAGGCCCGTGCCGCAGTTGCCGAACTCGAGGTCGCGCACGGCCCAGTGCGAGCAGTTGATCATGCGGATGCAGCGCTCCATCGGGTCGCCGTTGCGCCAGATTTTGGGGCGCGGGCCATCGCCATAGGCTCCCAGCTCGCAGGGGGCTTCCGCCGTGCCCGAATTGTTCAGGATCAGCATGGCGTTCCACTCGCCGCCGCGCGCCAGGAGGACGCGGTCGCCGGGCTGCAGAGAGCGCTGGTGCAGCGGAGCAAAGGTCTTCCAGGGCGCCTCGGGACTGGTGCCGGCATTGGCATCGTTGCCGGCTGCGCGCGAATCGATGTAATAGGCCGTCATGGTGCCTCCTGTGGCAGGGTGCTCATACGCTTTATAGCGCGCTATCGCCGCGCGCGCAAGCGCCAGAGCATCAGCAGGCTTTGGTGCGCACGATCGCGGGCGGCGCGTTATACCAGCCCCAGCCCCTTGAGTACGGCTTGGGCGAGGGCCTGGTTGCCCTCGGCGTTATAGTGCACGCCGTCGGCGGAAAAGTAGTCCGGGCGGGCGATGGTCACGGAGCACAGGTCCGTCACGCCCACGCCCTGCGAGGCGGCTACCCGCTCAGCTGCGGCGTTGCGCTCATGCACCCAGTCGGTGCGCTCTTGGTTGAGGTCGCTCATCAGCCCCTGCTGGCGCACCGGCGTGCTGGATGCCCACCGGAACCTGGCCTGCGGAGCCTTGGCGCGCAGATGCGCCCAGGCGCGCTCCAGTCCGGCGGTGTATTCCTCGGTGGTGTAGGAGCCCGAGTGCAGGCCGGTATTAAAGTGGATCGTATCCCACGTGTAATCATCCAGCAGCAGATCGAGCTGTTTGAGGTAGGTTGGATCGCACACGCAGGTCGAGTTGCACAGCCTGGCGCAGTGGTAGCGCCCCACCAGCGCGGCATCCACATCGCCGTAATAGCCGCGGCAGATTGAGTCGCCGATCATCAACAACCTGGGCAGGTCAGCCAGGTCGGCACCCGCCACCCAGATATCCAGCCATTCGATGCGTTCAAGCGGTTTGGTCACCGCAGCGCCTCCTATTTGACGCTAAAGTTGATCAGGCCGATCAGCACATTGCGGTCGAGCAGGTGCAGGCGATATTCGCCTGGGCCAAAGGTGCCGATGTCGTAATCGTTGCTGCCATCCACGGTAATGACCGACTGATCGAAAGCACGCTGCACCGTGCCGCCCTGTGTAAGGACGCAGATGCGCACTGTCAAACCGCCCTTGCCCTCCAGGCGCAGCACCAGCGGCTGGTTCGCAGGCGCCTCGGTGATCGCCGCGTTGCCGCCTTTGACAGCCAGAGCGATGGATGTGAAATTGGCGGCAAAGCGTTCGGTGTTGGGGTCGCCCTCGGTGCCGACTCCGCAGCTCACCGGCGTGGCGGCTCCGCCGCAGCCCGCCAGGGTTGCCATCAGAAAGAGTCCGACGATCAGCCAATAGAATGGTTTTACGTGGCGCATGTATCCCTCCTATGTGTATCCGGCCTAAAGACATTATAGCGTATTTTGAACGTGTGTGTCATCCGAATTGACCCTGCCTGCTGCGCACCCTATACTTCGCGGAGCCCAACTTTACGGAGGATCCCATGCACGCCGATGCCGAAATCCTGCGCCGCCACATCGCACAACACGCCGTGGGCATGCTGCACGCCCCCACCGACCTGCTGCCGCGCCCCTACCTGGTGCCCGGCTCGGTCTATTCGCACATCCTGTGGGATTGGGATTCGTGGCTGTGCTCGGTGGCGCTCCTGCAGGCTCTGCACGAGCCGGATGCCGCCTTTGACCGCGACCAGCTGATGGCGCACATGCAGGGCAGCGTGCTCAACTTTCTCGACTATCAGGCCGAGGATGGCTACCTGCCGATCTGCATCGAGCCGTGGCTCCTCAACGCGATGGCCGCCAAACGCGCCGAGGGAGACGAGCCCAACCAGGCCAAGCCGGTGCTCTCACAGTTCGCCGCGCTGATCTCCCGCGAGCTGGGGGGCGATGCCGGCTGGCTCGGGGAGGATGGCGTGCAGAAACTAGAGCGCTTTATCGGCCATTACCGCGCGGACTATTACCATGCCGCCACCGGGCTTTACTATTGGCACTCGGATCTGGCGATCGGGGTGGATAACGAGCCGGCCGTCTTTGGCCGCCCGCGCAACTCGGCCGCCACCATCTATATGAACACGCTGATGGTGGTCGAGCTGGGGGCGCTGGCCTACCTCGAGGGGCTGGTGGGGCGCGAGTTCGAGCGTGCCGCGCATCTGGCCGAGCGTCGGGCGCTGATCGACGCCATCCAACGCTATCTGTGGGATGCGCGCGACGGGTGGTTCTATAACGCCGACCTGCAGTGCAGGATCGACCCGGTGATCCCCAACCTGCACGCCAACCAGCGTGACATGTGGCCGAGCCTGCCGGTGCGTATCCTGGGCTGGACGGGCGTGCTGGCGCTGTGGGCCGGCATCGCCACCGCCGAACAGGCCGCGCGGGTGGCCGAGCATCTGGCGAACCCGGACGAGTTCGCCTCGGCCGGCGGGGTGCGCACGTTGGCGGCCTGCGAGCCGATGTACAATCTGGCGGCCAGCGGCAATCCCTCTAACTGGCTGGGGCCGGTGTGGGGCATCAGCAACTACATGGCCTGGGCGGGACTGCAGCGCTACGGCTACCGCGCCGAGGCCGCCGACCTGTGCCGCAAGACGGCCGCTCTGTTCGCCGGAGACGTGCGCACCTCCGGCGTGATGCACGAGTATTACGCCCCCGAAACCATGCGCCCGATCATCAACCCCGGGTTCATGAACTGGAACTATCTGGTGCTGAATATGCTCGCGGGCGAGCTGGGGGATCGGCCGGCGGTGCGCGAGTGGCTGATGTAGGAGGGGGGAGGCGTGCGCGATAAAGCGCCGCCTTTACGTTGCCGTTCGCGGTGCCTGATTGATACGCCGGAAATGGCTATGCTGCTGCGCTTGCGCGCTTGACAAGGCGTCCGTGCGGGTGCAAACTGGCCCAAAACGTGCCCGAGGAGGCGCCGTGAGCCAGCCCAGATCCGTCACCAATCCGCCGCAGCTGTGCATGCTGCTGAACCCGCGTGTGTTCAAGGCGCTGCCCGAGCCGGCGGTGCCGGAGGGGTACCTCCTGCGCCAGTACCGCGACAGCGACGAGGCCGACTATATCCGCCTGATGCACGGCGCCGGCTTTGCCCACTTTGACAGCGCGTATGTGGCGCGTACGCGCAACACCGTCTTGCCGGACGGCTTTTTCGTGATCGAGCACCTCGCCTCGGGCAAGCTGGCTGCCACGGCGATGGCGACCCACAACGCCACAGCAGAGCACCCATCCGGCGGCGAGCTGGGCTGGGTGGCGGGCGATCCACAGCACAAGGGCAAGGGCTTGGGGCGTGCGGTGAGCGCCGCGGTGCTGGCGCGTTACGCGGCGGCCGGCTACCGGCGCATCTATCTGCATACGGATGATTTTCGCCTGCCGGCCATCAAGATCTATCTGGACCTCGGGTTCGAGCCGTTTCTGCATCGCGACGGCATGCGCGCGCGCTGGAAGACCCTCTGCGAGCAGCTCGGCCGCGATTACACGCCGGATGCCTGGCCATCGCCGCCGCCGGCCGAAAAGGCGGACGCCGTCAAACTGCCTGCCCCGGAGAAGCCGATCCGTGTGGGGGTGGTGGGGGTCGGGCGCGGCATGTCGTTCGCCACGGCCGCCATCCCCGAGCTGGGCATGCAGCTGGTGGCGATCTGCGACATCTGGGAAGAGCGCCTGCTGGAGGCCGGTGCCAAACTGGGCGTGGCCACCTATACCGATTACGACCGCTTCCTCGAGCACGACATGGACGCGGTGGTGCTGGCCAACTATTTCCACGAGCACGCCCCCTTTGCCATCAAGGCCCTGCGCGCCGGCAAGCACGTGATGAGCGAGACCTCGTCGAACTCGACGCTGGCGGAGGGCGTGGCGCTCTGCCGCGCCGTCGAGGAGACCGGCAAGATCTATATGCTGGCCGAGAACTATCCCTATACCGTATTTTGTCAGGAGATGCGCCGCATTTACCGCAGCGGCGAGATCGGCCGCGCGCTGTATGCCGAGGGCGAATACAACCACCCGATGAGCCCCGTAGACCGCCAGCGCATCGCGCCGGGGCAGTATCACTGGCGCAACTGGCTGCCCAGCACCTATTACTGCACGCACGCCCTCGCGCCGCTGGTTTATATGGCGGATACCCTGCCCGTCAGCGTGATCGGGCTGTCGGTGGCCGACCGCGAGCGCATGGACCGCAACTACCGTCTGGGCGACCCGACCTCGGTGATCCTGTGCCGCACCGATTCGGGGGCCGTCTTCCGCCTGTTTGGGCTTTCGACGCCCGGGCACTCGAACTGGTACCGCATGCACGGCTCGCGCGGGGCGATGGAGATCACCCGCGGGCCGGGCTATTTTGGTCCCGGACAGGTGCGGGTCTGGCACGAAGATTACGACCTGCGTCCCGGTGAGCTGCGCGACAGGGTCTATACCCCCGAGTGGCCCGAATACGGCAAGCTGGCCGACCGCGCCGGCCATGGCGGCGGCGACTTTTGGACCAGCTTTCACTTTTCGCGGGCGATCCGTTCGGGCGAGCAGCCCTTCTTGGACGTCTACCGTGGGGTGAATATGTCGTCGGTGGGCATCCTGGCGTGGAAGAGCGCCCTGCAGGAGGGCGTGCCGCACGCCATGCCCAACTTTCGCGATGAGGCCTCGCGGGCGCCATATGCCGATGACGACTGGTCGCCATGGCCCAAGGATGCGCGTGAGGGCCAGCCGCCCCCCAGCATCCTGGGGCGCGTCACGCTGAGCGAGGAGGCCACCGCGCGGGCGCGCGAGGTGTGGCGCTCGGTGGGCTATCACGGAGAGTAGCAGCAGTCGCTGCAACAAAACAGGTTGATTTGCCAACTGCGCAGTGTGGTGCCATAATCGCAGCGCTGGTGCCGGAATTCAGCTCTCGGCGCTGGCAACTGCCTCGCATTGAGTGCAACACGGCTGGATAAGGAAAGCAGAGTGGGGGCAACGCCGAAAAATTCCGGAGCTTGGCGCCGGCCCTTTCTAACCGTATGGACAGGCCAATCGATCTCATTGGTTGGCAGTATGGTGGTGCAGTTCGCCCTGATCTGGTGGCTGACGAGCATCACCGGTTCAGCGGTGGCGCTCGCTACCGCCTCGATCGTCGGCATCATCCCCACCATTTTGTTCTCGCCTTTGGCGGGCGTGCTGGTCGACCGCTGGCCGCGCCGCAAGGTGCTCATCTGGGCGGATGGCGCCATCGGCCTCACTGCGCTGGCGCTGGCGATCCTCGTCCAGCATGGGCTGCTGCAGCCCTGGCAGGTGTATCTGGCCATCTTTGTGCGCAGCATCCTCGGAGCCTTTCACTGGCCGGCGATGCAGGCCAGCATCTCACTGATGGCCCCGCGCGAGAGCCTGTCGCACATCAAGGGGCTGGATAGCGCCCTGTACGGCATCCTGCGCATCACCACCCCGCCGTTGGGGGCGCTGCTGCTGAATCTGTGGCCGCTTTCGCTGGTGCTGGTCATCGACTTGGTGACGGCGGCGCTGGCGATCGCCACGGTGATATGGGCGCACATCCCGCAGCCGCCCAAGACGGGCAGCGGGACGCCCGGCGTGATGGGAGAGCTGATCGCCGGCGTGCATTATCTGTTTTCTTCACGCGGCCTGCGCAGGGTGCTGCTGCTGGCGGCGCTGGTGAATCTGCTGGCAGTGCCCTTTTTCACCCTGCTGCCGATCTGGATCAGGCGCTACTATCAGGGCGGCGCGGTGGAATATGGCTGGATCGAGGCCGTCTCGGGGGCCGGCATTCTGGCCGGCGGGGTGCTTCTTTCGCTGTGGGGCGGTTTTAGGCAGAGGATATTTACCTCAATGTGGGCTCTGGTGGGGATGAGCATCGGCTGCGTGATGGCCGGCCTGGTGGATAGCCACCAGTTCGTGCTGGCGGTTGCGGCGGTGGGGGTTGTCTCGATGATGCAAACCCTCGTGCAGGGCCCGATGCTTGCCGTGCTGCAGGATGTGGTGCCGCCCGGCCTGCAGGGCAGGGTGCTGACTTTGCTGGATAGCACCAGCTCGCTGATGGCGCCCCTCGGCCTGGCGCTGGCGGGCGTGCTCTCGGATGCCTACTACCCGCAGATGTGGTTCCTGGTGTGCGCGGGCGGCTTTGCCGTGCTGGCAGTCGCGGCGATGACCTCACGCCCGGTGAGGAGGATCGAGCTGGATATGCGCGACGATGGCGGGTGAGGGCAGAGGTATTTGTTGGCAAAGAGATGTTGACAGAATCTTACTCCTGTGCTATGTTATGAGTAATCCCCTCTTTGCCTTCGGGCAAAGAGTCTGAGACCGCCGCGAGGCGGTCTCTGCTTATATGGAGCCAACTTGAAACGAGTCACCAACGTATATGTTGACGCCTTTAATCTGTATTATAATGCGGTTAAAAACGAAAAGACCCCGGGCTTCAAGTGGCTGGATATACGAAAAATGGTCGCGAATGCTTTTCCTCAAAACGCGATCCAGACTGTCAGGTATTTCACGGCCAAGGTGCAGGCACGCACTAATGACCCGCAGAAACCACAACGGCAGGAGTTGTATCTGAGGGCACTGCGAACCTGCCCGAATCTGACAATACACTACGGAAGATACGTATCATGGCCAAAGGTCATGCCGTTGACAGACGATCCAACCCATCGGCTGGTAAAGGTCATTAACACAGAGGAAAAGGGTTCAGATGTGAATCTGGCGACTTTTGTTATATGACGCCTTTACGAACGCTTGTGAGGCTGCTATCGTGCTCTCGAATGATTCTGACTTGGTTGAACCAATACGGATTGTGGCGGAGGAGAGGGTTCCGGTTGGGGTATATAACCCACAACGAAACACCAAACTCATGGCACATGATCTGCGTAAAGTGTGTTCATTCTACCGCCACGTAACACGGGGTGATCTGATCAACAACCAGTTTCCTGATACTTTGTGCGATGCCGCAGGCACCTTTACCAAACCCGCTGGCTGGTAGCGCAAGTGCCGTTGCGATCTGGTTGTATGCGCAGGATCGAGCTGGACATGCCCGACGGAGGTGGGTGAGGACGGCAGCTCTGCGGATTGCCGGGGTTCGGGCACGATGGTATCTGCCTGGATGAACCTACCCGTGCTGGGGGCGCAGCGGGGGGCGCTACGGTCTGGCTGTAGGCTCTGGCCTCTCATCCCACCACCTTGGTTTCGTGGTGATTGGGTACAACCCATATCCGTGCCAGGCTACTGCACCCTCGGTTGGCTGCTTTACGCCCCAATAAAAAGACCACTCTCCAACACGCTCTGGAGATGAAATCCTGATAGTGTAAAATACCGTATTTGGATAGATGCGGGCTTGCTTCAACAGAAACTGTTGACACGAGATGGTCAGGCCTTTGTCGGGGTAACCGAGTAACACGATTTTGTCGGGAGAATCAGGCGCATCATAGTAGGCCACTGCGACGAAATCGGGATCACCCAGCGAGTCGGTGATTGCGAGTAGCCGAACAGTTCCATACAAGCATATATGGTCGACTACTCCATCCTTGAAGGACATTTGTGCGCGCAGCAGGTCCGAATAGAAGACGTACAGCGTTGGGTTTGGCTGCCTATAATCTATCCGGGACATAATATCTTTGGTATCATCATAACTTTCCAGCAGTTCGATAGCTTCTTCCTGCGTGGTAACGCCTGGGCAGATGCCCTTCCAGCACGCCGGAGATCCCTGAATGTCGGCATCAAGGAGCGCCCGTGTTCTGCGATAGGTTTTGACCTCGCGGTTAATGGTGTCCACGACCTTGCCCAGGATCAGGACTAGAGCCAGTGCCAGCAAAAACAGCCGAATGTGAGATTTGGTTCTGTCCTTGGAAACAGGTTTCGTCATCGTTTAACCTCGTTTGCCAGCTGACAG
>Ga0123332_1000939_pt1 | contig 29337 bp, 29 predicted proteins | sample BioC12SIPDNA_4_FD_89958 | JGI IMG/M metagenome (GOLD analysis project Ga0123332, IMG submission 89958) | Anaerobic biogas reactor microbial communites from Washington, USA - Biogas_R2_A C12 SIP DNA | ecosystem: Engineered > Bioreactor > Anaerobic > Unclassified | place: Washington, USA... | reverse complement strand
TAGGTCAAATTGTCGGGGGAGGCACAGTATCATCGTTTTGTGACCTATATGAATTCGGCATATGCTTTATTCTATCCCGCCTCCTACGAGTACCTCCAAGCACAATGGGTAAAAGAGAACAACGTAAAGGCAGGCACAAAGGTACGTGTGACAAGAACGTTCACAGAGGACGAAGATGGGAGTTGTTGCTGGGAACACGATGATTTAGTGGGTATGACAGGGGTTGTTGGTGACTATGGTATCGCTCATCATAGCTTAGGCATCGATATGAGTGACGGAAGCTTCATAGCCATTCCATATTTTGCACTTGAAGTCATTAAGGAACCAACCTACCGCCCCTTCGCCAACGCCGAGGAGTTTGCGTCCCATAGAGATGGATGTTGGATAAGTCGGAAGGAAGGCGTTTATCAAAGGATGCTAGTCATCGAATATAGCAATGCCGGTATCAGGGTAGGAGGATCTTTCATCATCTACAGAGAGCTTGTTAGGGATTATATCTTCGTTGATACAGGCGAGCCAGCGGGAGTGAAGATATGAGCGGATGGATGAACAATGTACCACCGTTTGATTGGTGGGATTTCGATTTAACCGGGTTCGGCAGAACGCCCACCCTAATAAGCGAGGCAACACTTCCCCTTGGTTGTAGGGCGCAAGTTAGCGCATATTCGCATAGGGAAGGGTTCATCACATATGTTAGTAGCATAGTGACGTACAAAGAGCAGGATGAAAAGGAGACTCGTTCCCTTGAGGATGCAAAGAAGAACGCCCGTGAGAGTTGGATCAAGATGCTTGCGGAGGCGATAGGGGAGGAATCATGAGCAAGGCATTCAGGCAATGGAAGGCGGAGGAGCTCTATAGGATCTACAACGTATTCTGCAGAGAAGGCAAGCAGCGCTACAAGGAAGAGTTCGGGCCGATTTATCACCAGGTCCGGGGCGACTCGATTGGGCCGCTATTCGCACCGTTCGGAATGTAAGGAGTGTAATCATGGATGGATTCATAGACCTGCCGGTAGGCACAGAGTTTGGATACGAGTACAAGCGATACGTGGTGGCCAAGGCTCCCATCCAGGGCCGGTGCGCTGGATGCGTTGAGAACCCGGTACACCTTGATGGGGAGGACATCGACAACCTATGCACGATCATCGCATGCGCTTCGAGTGAAAGGCACGACAATATCGACGTGATCATCATCGAGAAGGAGGAGACCAATGAATGACCGGGAAATGACCAGCGACCAGATCAAGAGGCTGCTGAACAGGAGCGCCACCTATCGCGGCAAGAGCTACAAGATCAGTGGGATTGGGACTTCCATCCTCGGCGTTTCACTGATGCTGCAGGCGGAGGGTGAGACCCAGTATGTACCGCTGGAGCAGGCGACGGTAGATGGGTACGACCAGGGAGTAGATAAAGCATGAACCAATGTATTATTCCTTCCTCGGAATACTTAAAGGGAGCGATATATGTCTGATAAGATATTCTGGTTTCGTCATGACACTGGCACTTTGAACGATCTGCGGATGCAACGCATCATGCGCCTCCACGGCGGTATGATGGGCATCGGGATGTACTGGACCCTGGTGGAGCTGCTGCACATCAATGACGGCAGGATCCTCTTCGAGGAGATCCCGGACCTGGCCTACTCCATGCGCGTAAGCGAGGACCAGCTCATGGCGCTCGCCAGTGACGACCAGGTCTTTGAGAACGACGGGGATGGTTTCTGGAGCAACCGCGTCAACGCCCAGCTGGAGAACCAACGTGCTGCTTCAGAGAAGGCCAGGAAGTCCATCGAGGCTCGGTGGAATCAGGACAGGAAGCAACAAAAAACCAAGGCAAAAAAGTCCGTAAGGACCGATACCGACATGGCAGAGAAAGAGGCGATCATAGAAAAATTGCAGTACGATTGTGATACCAATGTAATGCCATCGCAATACGACCGTAATACGACCGTAGTACCATCGAATTACGACCGTAATACAGAAGAGAAGAGAAGAGAAGAGAAGAGAGAAGAAGAGAATATTAAGAGAGACGAATACGTCTCTTGTCCCGAGCTGCGATCTGACGACGCAGCCTCGGAACCGCCTTCGCCGGTTTTCATCACCCTGCCATGCGTAGGAACCCCGTCACGGCCCCAGCAGTCGCACCCGGTCACGGAGGCGGACGTCGAGATGTACGAGGACCTCTACCCCGCCCTGGACGTGCGCCAGGAGCTGAGGGAGATGCTCGGATGGCTGGACGCGAATCCAAAGCGGCGCAAGAAGAACACCAAGAGTTTCATCACCAGCTGGCTCGGACGCTCGACGGACCGGGCCCGGATACCGGACAGCCCTGCCAGCAGGCAAGAGCAGCCGACCGTGCCCAGGAGCAGTATCAGGCCGGGCGCTTCAAGGACGCCTACCGATACCAACCAGGGGCCGGTGGTCACCGTACACACGATCTGAGGAGGATCATATGACCGACAACATCACTGCAGCCAGCGCAATCACCACCGTGGCGGGAGCCGGCAATCCAAAGATGCGGATCTGCGAGAAGCATGGCCGATTCTTCGCATTCACCTGCCGACTGCCCAACGGCTCGCTCTACGAGAGCCGATGCCCGGAATGCAAGGCCGAGGAGGACAATGGCAGGCCCAGGGCCCTCTCGATCGAAGTCGGCTCCGTCATGGTGCGCAACCGCCTCATCGAGGCCGGGGTGCCCGAGGACATGGCATCCATCACCGTCGACACCATGCCCCCGGCGCTCAGGCAGATAACCCAGGCGATGGACGCGATGAATACCATCGCCAGGGGAGAGCTGCACAACCTGGTGATGCTCGGGCCCAACGGGGTGGGAAAGTCAACGCTGGCCGTGGCGGCCCTTGCCCGGGCGGCAGAGGCAGCCCTGGCATCGGGCAGGCAGATCAGCATGCACTACACCACCGAGGCTCGGCTGCTGAGGGCACTCAAGACGACCTTCAGCCGCAAGGACGGACCATCGGAGCAGGACATCATCGACCGCATGGGCCGCGTCACCATCCTGGTCATCGACGAGATCGGCAAGGTGCGGAGCAACGACTACAACATGCTGGCCATCGAGGAGATCATCAACATCAGGCATCAGACCAGGGCGACGATCATCTGCGGCAACCCGAGCCTCAACGACTTCCGGGCGCACCTGACGGACAGCTCGCGCTCGAAGCTGGCCATGAATGGCTCGCTGATCGAGATCGAGGACCGGGACCATAGGCGGGTGCCATAAGAAAGCCCCCCGAAAACACCCTATTTAGTGTATTGTCAACCACTATACACCTAATTAAGTGTAAATCTTTTGAAATAGTTTTCTCTAGGGGAATGAGAAATCGGCCCCTTGGGTGATAGGGTAGTTATGGGAGGCCGATTCAACTGATGGCTGAGCATGCAATAGCGCGCCTCACAGTGGACGAATGGCGGGGACGGTCCCACATCGAGTGGGACTCCATCACCCAATGCGCCCGGTATCACAGCGTCTCGATCGCCACGATCAAGCGGATCATCCACACCGGCGGCAGCCTGGACGGCTACAGCTTCTTCGACATCCCACTGCACTCACCGTACGATACGCGGATGCGCGGCACCGTGGTCGAGGTCTACGATACCAGGACAGGTGAGGCGATCGACCCGCACAGGCGCGTGGTCAGGAGGAAACAAGCGTGAGCGGACGGATCTACGAGGACTACGACGAAGCAGCCGGCAACAGCCGTAGCCGAAAAGCGATCACCAGGCGGAGCTGGACAGTGGACCTGGCCGAAGGCGTGCGCCAGCTCAAGATCGTCAAGCCGTTGTTCCAGTCACCCTTCGCAGTCTACGCATCGGCACCCTCGATAAAGGCCCGCTGGAACTTCAGCTACAGTCTGGTGGACCAATGCACCGAATGGGAGAGTTTCTAGTGGCCAAGACATACAGAATCGACCAGCACCCCAAACGGAACGCGATCATCAAGGCGCTCATCAACCAGACGCCCTATCAGACGGTCGCGGACGAATATGGACTCAGCTACGGTTCTGTGCAGAGATACGTGTCCCAGAAACTCAGGTATACGGCGGCAATGGCCGTCAAAGAGGGTAATTACGATGGAGCAGCCCTTCTCTCCCGCATAGAGGAGACCATCGTGTACGTGCAGCGGATGTACGAGGCATGCGACGAATGGCTGCGTGATCCCGAGGACAGCACCCGGTACAACCTGGATGCCAGGGCCAGCGAGATAGAGGTCACGTACGACGAGTACTGGGAGGACAGCGAGGGCAACCAGCGCAAGAGGCGCAAGAAGAGCAGGCTGCAGGACCTGCTCAACCAGGCGGACGTCATGGCAGAGGACATCATCATGGTCGAGAGCAAGCATGCGGACCCGAGGAGCCTGATCCTCGATACGGCCAGGACCCTCAACAGGCAGCTCGAGACCCTGGCCAAGATCGCCGGGGTGGTCAAGGACGTGACCCAGATAGACGTCAACATCAGTCAGCACACCAGCGTGATCACCAACATCATCGCCGTCATCGAGCGTGAGGTGCAGGACCGCGAGATCATGGAGCGGATCGTGGAGGGACTCACCAGTGTCGCAGAGTGACATCAGGCGGATGATCGCCCAGCAGACAGCCTACGGCCTCTCCAGGGACCTCTACATCGAGAGCCTGGGATGGCGGCCTTTCGCCTGGCAGAGCCAGGTGCTGCAGAGCCGGCACAAGCGCAAGTTGATCAATGGCAGCAGGCAGTGCGGCAAGAGCACCATAGTCAGCTCAGTGCCATGCCATACGGCTAAATACTACCCCAAAAGCCTATCCATCGTACTCGCCCCCACCGAGGCCCAGGCCATCGAGGACATCCTCAAGGTCAAGGACTTCATCGCCGGCGACAAGACATACCCTGACATCAAGCGCGACAGCCAGGACGAGATCGCCCTGGACAACGGATCCCGCATCCTGGTCATCCCCGCCACCGAGCGATCGGCGCGCGGCTACTCCATGCCCCGCACCATCGTGATGGACGAGGCCAGCCGCATACCCGACGTGGTCTACAAAAGCGGCATCCGCCCGATGCTCACCGACAACCCGGATGCCGAGCTGTTCATCATCAGCACCCCGAACGGGAAGCAGGGGTTTTTCTACGAGGCGTACACTTCGAGCGATCGATGGGAGCGCTACGAGATCCGGTCACCATGGCAGGTGGACCCGGCGGACGCATGGAGCCTGGACCACTACCTGGAGGAGGACGAGTACCGCAGGCAGATGGAAGAGCGCGGCATCCTGGCCTGGTACTCTCCCCGGCACTACAGCTACGAGGAACAGCTGGAGAACCTGGAGGCGATGGGCATGCAGCAGTATCGCCAGGAGTACTGCTGCGAGTTCGTCGAGCAGGACGACATGGTCTTCAGCTACGACGACATCGAGCGGGCATTCAGCTCGGCGATCGCCGGCCTTGACGTCCCTGACTTCGAGCAGGCACCCGCCCTGCCAATCGACCTGCAGGCGGTGAACCTATGAACATGACGACATCACAGCTGCTGGCTACCAGCAAGGAGTTCATTTGCTCGGTCGACATCGCAAAGAAACGAGACTACACGGCGATCCAGATTTACCGGGACAGCCCCGACATCAAGCGCTTCGCCCCGGAGAGCGGACGTGAGGCCATGGTGGTCAACTACCTCGACCTGGTCTACCAGGCAAAGATGCAGGCCGTGCGCTACACCGAGCAGGTGCGCATGATCAAGGAGCTCCTGGAGCGTATCGATCTGCTGAACAACACGCAGCTGCTGGTCGACGGTACCGGTGTAGGCGAACCGGTGGTGGACATGATGCGAGAGGTGGGCCTCATGCCATTCCCGATCATCTTCACCGGCGGAACCGAGGCCAGGCCGGTCTATGCCGATATTGGCAAGGTATTCGGAGGCAGCGAGGGATTCGGCCGCTTCCGTGGCGCCCAGGTGCTCAAGGAGATGAGCGTGCCGAAGGACGACCTGGTACATGCGGGGATGATCGTGCTGCAGCAGGGCCGGCTCAGGATGGCACCCAACCTCCAGCACATGGACGACTTCAAGCGGCAGCTCGCAGGGTTCAAGGGGAAGGTGAACGAGAGGAGCGGCAGGACCAAATACAACGCCGAGAACGATGACGTGCATGACGACCTGGTGGTCACCTACCTCATGGCAGCCTGGTGGATAACCTACCGGCGCGTGACCGAGAAGGAGCGGGTGATCTACAACAACGACCGGGCGGACTACAACCCGTTCGACTACCTGACCGATTAAGGGGGATGGACATATGGCAGTGACGACCAAGGAAATGGAGCTGGTGTTGGCTCTCAACAAAAAATTGGAGACCTATCGGGACGTGTACCAGTCCCAATGGAACGAAATCATCAGGTACCTGGCTCCGTCGTACGCCAGCGCGCATATCACCGGGGAGCCGGGCACCCAGCAGGCGCCGGCGTTCCGTGATATCTTCGACACGACGGCGATCTACGCCAGCAACATCCTGGCAGACGGCCTGCAGGGCTACGCATTCGGGCGCACTCTGGCCTGGTTCCGCCTCGAGTTCGAGATGCGCCAGTTGATGGCGGACAAGAACAACAAGGAATACTTGCAGTCGGTCGAGCGTCACATCTACGAGCAGCTCAACAAATCGAATTACTACGACGAGGCCAGGGCGTTCCTCCGGTGCGGCGCGGACTTCGGCACGGCGGTGATGACCATGGAGAGCGATCCAGGACGAGAGATGCCGGTGTTCGCCACCCTGCACCCCGGCATGTACGTCATCGAACAGGACCGCTACGGCGAGGTGAGCGTGCTGATCAGGCGCTTCTGGCTCTCCACGGCCGAGGCGATCGAGCGCTTCGGAGAGGACAGTCTGCCGAAAACGATCACTGCCACCAAAGACACCGACCCGACCTCGCAGCACGAGTTCTACCACTACATCGCACCAAGCGGACGCATCAAGCTGAGCGTGGAGGGGACCGACGATTACATCAGCCTCTACTGGGCAGCAGAGGACACGAGCCACCCGGTGCTGGAAGAGCGATACCGGCACAAGCGCTTCTTCGCATGGCGATGGGCCAAGGACCCGTGCGGATCGCCCTGGGGCGTGGACAATCCCGGCATGGTGGAGATCCCAAACATCAAGATGCTGCAGAGCCTCAAGCAGGACCAGCTCCGGCTCAGCCAGCTGCAGGCCAGGCCGCCGATCAAGAGGACCGAGGGCCTTCGCGTCAACTTCACCCCGTCGGGAATGACCGACATCACCCCAGGCTCGGACTTCGCGGCGGTTCAGCTCACCGGCAACCTGGCATGGACGGAGGCGCAGATAGCCAAGTACACGGCCCAGATCAACGCCAGTTATCACGTCGACTTCTTCCTGGCGATGATGAACAACCTGGAGCGGATGAAGACGGCCACCGAGGTCAACGCCCTGGTGGACGAGAAGAGCGCCATCATGAGCGCCTTCTTCTCCCGCCTGGCCCACGAGTTCATCGAGCCAATCCTCGAGGCGGTCTACGACCTGGAGGTGGAGACGGGGCGAGCCCCCACCCCACCGTTCGGCCTGGGCGAGAACCAGCTCCGCATCGACTTCATCAGCCCCCTGGCCATGCTGCAGAAGAGATCCCATGGATTCAACTCGACCAAGAACTTCCTGGCCGAGCTTCTGGCGATCGCCGAGATCAATCCGGCGGTCTTCGACAAGGTTAACCTCGATGGGTACGTCGAGGTGGCAGGAGAGAGTTATGACGTCGACGAACGGGTCATCAGAACCGACGCTGAGGTACAGCAATTGCGGCAGGCTCGGGCCGAGATGGTTCAGCGGCAGCAGGAGCTGGAGAACCAGATCGAGCAAGCCAAGGCAGGAGCGCAGGCGTACGGGGCTACATCCAAGGCCCCGGAGAAGGGAAGCCCGGCTGAGGCGGCCGCCAGGGGAGGCATGCGATGAGTGATCGGCAGACTTTGACGGAGCGTATGGCGTGGCAGCGGACCTTCAGGGGACCGGACGGCGAGGCGGTGCTTGCAGCCCTGCTCAACCGGCTCGGCTTCTTCGCCGATGACCCGGCGATGATTCATCCGCAGCTGATAGCCGTGGCCAATTGGATACTGGCCCAGATGGGCATCAGGACGATTGATAACATCGAGGCGTACGTAGGCGCAGTCGTGGCAAGCGCGACGCTCGACGACCTCAGAGGAGAGAGCGACAATGGATGAATTGATGAGACTGAGATTGCTGGCAATGTTGGCACCGGACGGCGGCGACGGCGGCGGTGATGGAAGCAGCGGAGAACCGGCCCCGGCTGGTGGAGACTCCACCCCGCCTGCACCCGGCGACCCCGCACCAGGCAACCCTGCCCCACCGGCTGCCGGCGGAGACAAAGGCACCACCGACCTGGGCGACCTGGCCGGCAAGATCGACGAGAAACCGCTTCCGAAGTGGAGCAGCCAGCTCCCCCCGGAGAAGCGGGAGAGCGAGGCGTACAGGAAGCACCTCTACGGCCACCAGAGCCTCGAGGAGCTGTCCGATGCGTACGTGAGCCTGGCCGAGAAGCAGGGCCGCTCCCTGGAGCTTCCCGGCAAGGATGCCACCCCGGACCAGATCAAGGCGTTCCTCGGCAAGCTCGGCCTGCCGGATGACGAGGCCGGCTATGACCTGCCGAACCGGCACAACGACCAGAGCGCTATCTACAAGGAGCTCGAGGACGGCATGCGCAAGCAGTTCTATCGCAACGGGCTCACCAAGCGCCAGGCGTCCGCCATGTGGGAGATGATTGCCGACGGCTACAGCCAGAGCGGCCAGTACATCGAGGCGCTACGGGCGCATAAGGTACAGACCTTCGATGCCCGCCTGGGAGCGGCCCTGAAGGACACCTACCCGGTGCAGGCGGAGCGCGACAACGCGGCCCGTGAGACCATGACGCTCTTTTCCCAGCACGTGCAGCGCACCGGCCTGGGCAAGGCGTACAAGGACAGCGGCCTGCTCTACGACCCCTCCTTCGTCATGGCGATCGCCAAGGACGAGAAGGCCCGGGGCGGCAGTTCAATCGTACAGGGCGGATCGGGACCGGCGCCGGAGAACAACCACGGGGCGTTCGGCGCGAACTACAGCAAGGACTTCCTGGACGCCTACGGCAAGAAGTGAGGAGGGAATCATGGGATTACTTGATGACATCATCGCCGGCATCGATGCGGAGCCGGACAAGACGAAAACGGACGTGACCGGGGAACCTGCAGCAAACCAGGGAGACCCGGGTGACGGTGGAAACGACAAGGGCACGTGGTACAGCGAAGACTTCCTGAAGCAGTACCCGCAGTCCAAGGGGCAGTGACCGTCACGGGCGCGGTTGCATAGCCGACGCCCGAAGTTCAAGAATTGGTGGAGACAGGCAACGATGGGACTTGTTGGAGGCCGGGGCGTACCGAGCAGGGAGCCAGGGAGGCGGACGATGAGGAAACAGAGGCCGATGATCACAAATACAACTTTAGAACCGAAAGGTGGTACAACATGAGTACGATTGTCAGCACGCAAGCAATGAACATCATCGAGGCGCACAAGAGGGAGAACTACACGGACGCCCTCAGCTTCCTCGGTGAACTGGTCAAACGGAACGACATCCTCAAGGTCGCGCCCTGGTATCCGTCCAGCGACGGGATATTCCACAAGTGGCTGCAGGCCAACCGGCTTGGAAAAGGTACATTCGTCCAGGTCAACGGCCCGGTCGCGACGACCAGCAGCGGCTCGGATCTCAAGGTCGAGCCGATCGCATCCTATCAGGCCGACAGCCTGGTGGACGACAAGATCCTCAAGACGAGCAAGACCCCCGGCAAGGTCAGGGACTCGGAGGACGCTGCGAACATGGAGGGAGCGGTCAGCGACTGGCTCTACCAGTTCATGTACGGCGCCAACACCGTCGAGGGGTTCAGGGCGTTGGCCGAGCGCCGCGCATCGATTGACAGCGAATACGTCTGGAATGATGGCGGCAGCGGCTCCGACGTCTCTTCCCTCTGGCTCTTCGAGTTCGGTGAGCAGGGATTCAACTTCCGCTACCCACAGGGCAGCCAGCCCGGCATCTCAGCCAAGGACATGGGGCTTCAGTACGTCACCGCTCCTGGTGGCGGGGGCAACATGTGGGCCTGGATGCGCCATATCGAGGTCTACGGCGGCATGGAGATCAAGAAGGAGAAGGCGATGCTCCGCCTCGCCAACATCGAGACCGGCGGCTCCACCATCTCACATGCCAAATGGATCGCCATGAAGAACCAGCTGCCCAACCTGGGACGTGACGCGGTCGGGTTCGCCAACCGCACCATCCACGCCATCATCGAGACCGCCGCCTACGACAAGAGCAACGCGGCCTACAGCATCGAGACCATCGAGGGCTTCGGGCCGGTAGTCAAGTTCGTGGGTATCCCGGTCATGTTCTGGGAGACCATCCTCGACACCGAGACGGCTCTTACGTAAGGAGGAAGCAGATGAGAGACAAACTGCTCAGCTTTGGCGAAATCAGCCTGGCAACAAAGGACACCACTGCCTACTCGGCGGACAAACTCGACATGAACACCCCGGCGCTGCAGCACACTGCACGTGCCGGCCAGGTCTACGTCGTGTTCAAGCCGGCGGCAGCGTTCAACGCGGCGGACAGCTACCAGCCGATCCTGCAGGATAGCGCGGACGACTCGACCTACGCCACCCTGGCCACGGGGCCGGTGATCGCCAAGCCGGGTGCAAGCGACTACTACATGATGCCGATCCCGCTCAAGCACAGGCGGTATCTGCGCGTGGGTGGCCTGCCGACCAGCACCGGCACCTTCACGGCGACCGCCGTGTCCGCCTGGATCGAACTCGGCAAGTAGGCCGGTCGATATCACCATCGAGGCGGCGGGGTGCATCCGTGCTCCCTGCCGCCATTTGAAAATGGAGGAACCTATATGCCAAAGATCGCCTGCACCACATCATGCTACTTCAGCGAGGAGGGCAAACTCTTCAACAAGGGCGAGAGCTACAACGTGAGCACCGCCACCTGGTCAAAGATGCAGAAGGTCGGGATGGCCAAGTACTTCAGCGTACCGACCGCTGAGAAACAGGCAGTGGCTCCGGCGGCTCCCGAGAGCCAGGGCAAATAGCATGGCCGGCCCGTCATACGACCCGCAGTGGGTCAGCCTGGCAAACCGGGCGTTGCTGAGAATAGGCAGCGAGCAGATCGCCGCGCTGGATGATGGCACGTCGGCGGCCAACTACTGCACCACCCTCCTGCCCCAGGCGATCGAGACGGTCTACACGGCATACCCGTGGCGGATCGCAAGCAAGCGGGTACAGCTCGCCCCACTTGCAACCGCCCCGAACTATGGCTTCGCGTACCAGTACGCCCTGCCCAGTGACTTCGCATCACTGAAGAGCGTGGAGTGCATCGGTCACTACGCCATCAGTGACCGCAGCATCCTCACCGACAGCGAGGAGGTATACGTGTCCTACCTGGCCCTCCCGGCGAGCGGCAGTGACATGGCCGTGATCCTCCGGGACCTGGTGGTGCGCCAGCTAGCCTACCTGATCAGCATGCCTATGCTCAACAACGAAGGCACGAGCAACCGCCTGCTGCAGGAATACAACCAGGCATATGCCATGGCCATCACCAAGGAGGGGATCGGCCAATACCGCAACGACGAGAGCCACGACTGGTACGACCAGAATCGATGACGAGGGAGGCCCATGGCTAGCTACACGGTATTGCAGAACAACTTCATCAGCGGGGAGATCAACCCCATGATGGAAGGCCGGCTGGACAGCGAACGCTACCAGACCGGCCTGGCTGTTTGCGAGAACTTCATCCCCACGCGCCTGGGAGCCCTGATCAAGCGGCCCGGCACCAGGTACGTGGCCACCCTGGTGGGCATCACCGATGCGCGGATGGTCCTCTTCGATGCAGGATCCTCCGGGCGCTACATGGTCGAGCTCAGCGACTGCCTGATGCGCTTCTGGGACCATGACGGGGATATCGTCGAGTACCAGGGCGCCCCGTTCACCCTGGCCACGACCTACAAGGAGGCCGAGCTCGCCCAGCTCTCATGTGTGATGAACAAGGGTGTGATGTACATTGTCCATCGCAATCATCCACCCGCAGCCCTTGAGCTTGATGACCCCACCCCGTTCAAGCTCACGCCCCTCACCTTCACCGGAGGGCGTACCTTCGATAAAGCGGGAGACTACCCATCATGCCAGGCGTTCAAGGGTGGCCGGTGGTACCTGGCCGCCACCGACAACGAACCCAACACGATCTTCGCATCCCGCACCCCCGAGGCCAACGCCGGCGACCGATTCACCGACTTCACCTTCAGCGACACAGACGACGACGGCAACATCCTGGTCCTCTCCACCCACGCGATCTACCTGCAGGAGACGGACATGTACGGCTCGAAGATCCACTGGCTGGTCAACCAGAAGCGTATCCTCGCAGGTGCCGGACGCTCGATCTGGATGGACAGCGGGGTGATCGCCACCCCGGCGACATTCGATATGAGCGTGACGCTCAATGACGGTTGCAACCAGACAAATCCGAAGGCGATGGACAATTACGTCCTCTACGCCGGAATCGGGGGGCGCAGCCTCAATGTGATGCAGTACCGCACCGACGACGACGGGTACATCAACGCCGAGATCAGCATGACGGCCCGACACATGATCGAGAGCGGGATCAAGGACTTCAACCTTCTCAGCGGCCAGAACGGGACGTTCGCCTGGGTGCTCTGCAACGACGGCACGCTCTGCTCCTGCACCCTGGACATCGGGGCCTCGGTCATCGGATGGGCGCGCCATCCATTCGGCCTTGATGCAGACGGGGTGCCCATGGCCGTGCAGAGCATGGAGGTCATGCCCGGAGACGACGAAGATGACGACGTGCTTTGGCTTACCGTCAAACGCGCCGGCGTAACACACATCGAGATCCTCGACATCACCATGCCGCCTTCGATGGAGGACGCCTGCTACGTGGATTGCTCGGTCACGGTCAATGGAAACAGCCCCGCCGACACAGTGCGGGTTCCCCACCTGGCCAACCAGACCGTCGACGCTTTGGCGGACAATGCGGTGCTGCCGCGCAAGACCCTCGACGTGGATGGCTGGGGGCAATATGACAGGGAGTTCACCGACATCACCATAGGCTACCCGATCAATGCCAGGATAAAGCTCCTGCGCCCGGAGTTGCCGGCAAACGGAACGAGCCAAGGCAAGCGGAGGCAGGTCCAGCAGCAGACGCTGCGCGTCTACCGAAGCCTCGGGGGCAAGACCATCGTCTCCGGGCGTGAGACGCCCATACTTCCCCTGGTACCCGGGACATACCGCTATGGGGATGCGTTCGATCTGTACACCGGGGACAAGCGGCTGGTGATCGCCGCCCCGGTCGACTACGAGGGAATCGTGGAGATCGCCAGCGAGGAGCCGGTTCCGTTCAACCTGCTCGCGGTCATGACCAAGTTCGGGATCATGGAGGTGTAGGATGGGATGGTTGATAGCAATAGGGGTTGCGTCACTTCTTGTCGGTTTAGGATTCGGGATTGATAATTCCATCAAACAACAAGACCAGATTGACATAGAGAAAGAGCGTCTACGACTTCAACGTGAAGGAGACCTCACAGACGCATTGTCATCTTTGGATACCCTCAAAACAAACTTTGAAACCCTGAAGGACATCACTATACCCAAGCTGCAATCAGAGATGGATGCGACACAGACTGACATCGACCTATGGGACCAGCGATATGCCCAGGAGATTGGTGGCATCCAGGCCGAAATTGATACTGTCGATGACCTGATCGGCAACTGGCAGAACAGCTATGACGCCCAGACCCTCTCGGCCAAGGCAGAAGGCCAGGAGAACCTCAGCACCCTGCTCTCCAATTGGAGCGACGCTGAGGTCATGGCAGCTGACCGCGGCATGGGCGGCTCGATGAGCCTGGTGGCCCAACAGCATAAGCAGAAAGCCATCGCCTACGCCGGCAGTGATCTGTCGCTCGCCGGAAATGACGGCATATATGGTGCGGCCTATGCCACCCTTGTTTCTAACCTAAGCAGCCAACGCAACCAGTACGAAACAAAGAGGAATCTGCTATCCGGCACGTTGGAACTGACTGATATTACGCTTCAGAACGAGCTTGATTCTTGGACCAAGACCCTTGAAAACCAGACCACGGCGCTGGCGACCAACAAGAAGAGCCTTTCAGATCTTTATGACCGCATGGGCGATCAGCTGGATGTGATTATTGCAAAGGATTCAGAGTTGGGGAATACGCACAGTGCTGCAGTCACCAGAGCAAAGAACATACTAAATGATTACAAAGATTACATCTAGGAGTCATCATGGCAATCTATACCCCGTCCGTTGACTACAGCTCACTTTCACAAGCTTATCAAACCAAGTCAGACATCATCCAGGCTGGCCACAACATCACTAAGCAGGGAATCAACACCCAGCTGTTGAAACAGAGTGAGAAAAGTCTTGATGTTCAACAGGCCATGAAAAACACCCAGGACTTTAAGCTCATCGTCGATGCCGCCATCGATAGTCTACAGATAATATCGCAGGTCGACACACTGGTTAAACAGAAAGAGCTGGAGAAGGCGAAGACCACCGCTCTTGACGCCTCGATGGACCTGACACGGATCATCACCGAGAGCGTGCTCAACGGCGGTACCCAGGCAATCCAGGGCCCGGATGGCAAATGGGCGATCGAGATGGACCCGGCTGTCACTGAATGGTACAACAATCAACAGGCCGCCATCTCAGCGAGCAAAGACAGCAAGGAAGTCAAGCTCTGGCGGATGCAGGCGCTCACCCAGACCTTCGCCACCGGCCAGAACCAGATCCTCAGCACCGTGCTCAAGGATACGATGACCACCATCGACCAGCAGCACGACCTGAATATCCAGGCAGCCCTGCAAACCGATGCAGTCACCGGAACCTACGAGATGGGTGAGGCGCAGATCAACAGCCGGGCTGACCTCTCCCCCGCCCAGAAGGCGCTGCAGATCCAGGCGTATCAGAAGACGGTGGACTTCAACCACCAGAATCAGAACATATCGAACCTCGCAGCCACGGAGGGCCTTGCCAAGGCGACCGAGTACGCCTACTCCCTCAACAAGAACCTCCCCCCGGAGAAGCAGTTCACCCCGGAGCAGATACAGTCATTCGTCAAGACCGCATCGGTCACGGACCAGCAACTCTCAAATGCGATCACCACCAACGTGGCGACTGCCATGGCCAACGGGCTGGAGACCGGCAAAGCTCCCGCTGCCCTCTACGAGCAGATCAATTCCTATACCGAGGACATGCCCGAGGATCGCCAGCAGCTGGCAGCGGAGACGGCCAAGGCGGCGCACATCGTATGGGCCACCGCCCAGGGCTATAAGATAGCCAACGAGGACCTGCAAAGCGTCGACATCGAGTACCTCACCGATCGCATGAACAGCATCCTGGACCCGGAAGGCGAGCTGAACCAGACGATCTTCGCCGGCCTGGACAAGACGACCACCACGTTCGCCGCCATGTACGAGAAGCGAATCGACGAGCTGGAAAAGCTGGAGTCCACTACCCTGGCCAACCAGACCAAGGAACAGATCAAGGAGAACAAGGCCATAGCGGATGCTACGTTCGCCATGATGCAGCAAGGCCAGATCAGCCCGACCGATGCGATCGCGGCGATGCAGAATCTCGACGCCTCGCTGGCCACCGACGGCTTTGAGGACGACCTCTACCAGACGCAGATGATCACCAAGATCTATGACAACATCGTACCCGATCAGTACAAGGCAATCACAAAGGACTTCCTCAAGAAGATGGAAACCCTCAAGTACGGCATCAAGGTGGACAAGAGGAAAGGCGTCACACCAGAACAGAACGCGTACATCGCCGAGGCTACCTACTTTGCCAACGAGGCGATCGCCAACATCTTCATGAACACTGCTGCCAAGGACCTCAATCCGGCCCAGGTATCCGACCAGCTGCAGAGGATCCAGGAGACCTTCGTCGGCAAGGCCGTCAAGGCGCTGGAGAGCGGCGAGGTAGTGGACAAGTGGCGCCTATTCAATGATCCCAAGGCCATCGACGACGCGCTCTCCAAGCTACACACGTTCGCTGGCCAAGAAGGGACCATACCGGTACAGAAGGACCGCAACGGCACCTTCGTCTGGAGCAATCCCAACTACAAGGCCACCTTCGATGCGATAGGCGGCGAGTTGACCAACCTGCTCTCAAGCGAGGGCGTCAGTCCGACAAGCCTGCCGACCCCGATCATGATCGATGGTGCTGCCAAGCCGGTACCGATGATCCAGGGGCGGTTCACCGACGGCTCAGAGAATGGCGGGCAGCCGTTGCTCGCAGGCGTACAGCTGAAGGGCAACGACCGCACCTGGTTTGTCGTCAACCAGAATGACATCTTCTGGACAAATGACCCCACCGGAAGCGGCGGCTGGCAGTACTGGAAATCGATAGATACTACTGCGAAATTCAAGGACTCCAACGAGATCGATGTGTACTTCGATGCATTCAGGAGTGGCAAGCCAGCGGACCCGTCGTGGCGCGAGAGACAGAAGGCCAAGGACCCGGACAACAAGCATAAATACCTCTGATAAGGACCAGACATGGACATACAATCACCAGGACTTGGAACGACACCGGACTACAGGAAACCCGAAGAAGAGAAGCGCAGCACCCTGGCCGAACATATGACACAACAGTCCAAGCCGACGCTTCGTGACTCCGTGCTCAACCAGGTGGCCGGAGGCATCAACGACCCGACCGCTATGCAGCCGAACACCATGCCGGTGAACGAGCGGCAGTGGAACCTCATCAGCCGGGCCGCCTCAGAGTCCGAGGATCCCGATGCATACCTGGCCCGCTATGGGGCCGCCCTCACCTTCAGCAAGGAGTACGGGATCCCGGTCGACGCGGCGCTGGAGAACCTGGACGAACTCTCTTCTTACCTCACCGGCGAGCCGTTCAAGGCAAACAAAACCGGCGTTCAGGCCATCCGCGACAGCTTCGTCGCCGGGCGCATCAACATGCAGTACAGCGACTTGGCATACAAGTTCAAGCAGGCTGACCTCAAGGGCGAGGACACGAGCGCCATAATGACCCAATTGGAGGAGTATGCGGGCCAGATTGCCGCGCTCCAGGATCATCAGCCGAGGAACATCGCCACCACGATGCTCAAGTGGACAGCTGAAGGTGCGTTGCCATACATGATCGAGGTGGGCAAGAGCTCGCTTATGGGCGCTACGTTCGCAGGGGGGCTGGCCACAGGCTTCACTGCCGCTACCGGCGTCACCCTCGGATCGCTTGCAGCCGCTTCCCCCTACACATTGGCCGCCATCATCAGCATGGGGGCAACCGTCGGGGCGGTGAACCGCACCCGTGAGCTGATGGAGGGCGTCAGCTACATCCAGCTAAGGGAGCTGGGGATCGACAAGGACATCGCCAACATGGGATCACGCACGATCGGCATGGTGGTCGGGGCGATTGAGACCGGGCTCGGCATCGAGGTCGGGACCGTCGTCAAGGCAGTTGGTGGGGAGCAGGCCGTCACCACCGCAGCCAGCAAGGCGACGGCAAAGCTGATAACTTCCGGCAAGCTCGGCGCTTTTATCCAGGGAGCCCTCGCCCTCGGCGTGAACGCCACCGATGAGGCGCTTGAGGAGATGAGCGAGGAGGTGGCCGAGTACCTGATGCGCCACATCGCCTACGCCTGGCAGGAGACGCGCGGACCCGTCGACCCAATGCCGGAAGAGGACCTGGTGCATGACACGCTGATGGCCGGCTTCATGGGCTTCGGCTCAGCGCTGGTCCTGGGGGGACCGTCGGCATTGTACGATGCTGGCATAAACATCAGGCAACTGGCATCGATGCGTCAGGCCGCGCAGGCGGTCCCCAGCAAGGAGGCGTTCGTCAACTCGCTGAAGCAGGCCCGCCCGGAGAGCATCGAGGCGGCCGACTGGGCCAATACCATGGCCAACCTATGGGAGCGGGAACACAAGGGGATCGATGAGTCATCGTCCATCAAGAGCGACCAGGCGGCCTACGACGAGCTCGACAGCGGAAAGGGCAGGATACCCACGGGAAAAGTGCGCCGGCTCAACAGTGGGCGATTGTATACGGCTGAGAGCGAGAATACGACCGTCGATACATCAGGGGCGGAACATCGCCGCCTGTTGGTCGGGGATCCGGTCAGCGGGGCGCGCTACGGATACATCGACTACTCGGTCAAGGACAATGACCTGGCCATCAACGACGTGATGGTCCGCAGCGGCTATGAGAGCGTTCGCAAGGAGGCGGTGCTCGACCTCATCGAGAAGTACCCGGGCTACGAGGTGACATGGGAGGCCAAGGGCGAGGCGCTGGCAGAGGTACGCCAGCAGATCATCGACGCCAACCCCCGGGGCAAGGATGGTGGCCTGCAGTACCGTGACGGCATCACCAACGTGGACGAGCGCCTTGCCATCGAGAAACAGATCGAACAGGGCATGCCGAACCTCAGCGCCCCGGAGCGTGCCGTGGGGGCCATTTTGGTGCAATTGAGGGCGGAGAGCGAGGGGACGAGCGCCCAGGGCTGGTTGGATGCGCATTTCGAGAATGGTCAGATTTTCGGAGATCCCGAAGTAATGGGCGAGGCGATGCAGGGCAAGCGGGGTGCCGTTTCGTTCAACCAGGACCTCAAGGCGATCATCTACGCAGGGGAGAACGCAGACTTCTCCACCTTCGCCCACGAGACGTTCCACGTCATGTTGCGCAACCTGGGACAGATCGAGCAATTCCGCCAGGCGGTGACCGAGGCCGCTGTCACCCCGGAGTTCATGACCTGGCTTGCAGACCACGCCCAGATCTTCGCCGACGGGTACTTCGCCGGCATGGATGCACAGCAGCTCTCCGACGTAGCCGCCACGTTCTCCCAGGACCGATGGGGACGCACTCAGGAAGAGTTCGCCGCCCGCCTCTACGAGGGATACCTGGCCGACGGCAAGACGGTCTCCACGCGCCTGCAGCAGCTCTTCCAGCAGATCGCCCAGTGGATGCGCAAGGTGTACGACTCGCTCAGGCATACTGTCGACCTGGACCCGAGGATCACCGAGGTCTTCGACTCCATGCTGGACAAGGACTCGCCGCTTGCAGCACGAGGGCAGGAGCAAAAAACAAGCCATGAAGGCGCCAATATACTCTTCCAGGAAGCAGCCCCCGTCGATTCCCAGGAATTCAAGGAGTGGTTCGGCGACAGCAAGGTCGTGGATGAGGATGGAGAGCCGTTGGTGGTATATCATGCCACTGATGCAATCTTTGAATCATTCGACTTTGAGAGACTTGGGGAATTTACAGATTACAACACCAGCGAACAGTCGGCGCGTAATATGGCAAGACTGGGCGTTTGGTCCAGTGTGGATCCTGTCAACAAGTTTACCAGCCAAGATATTTCAATGCCACTCTATTATAAAATCGAGAACCCACTCAGTACTGATTTTGATGCCCTATGGGCACAGGCGTCTGAATATGAAAGCCCTGAGGCATTCAAGGAGTTGTTCACACAAGATGGATATGATGGATTGATCGTACAGGATACAGAGTTTGATACGACATCATTCGTTGCCTTCTCTCCCGAACAGATAAAGTCCATCAACAATCACGGAACATGGAATGCCACGAACCCGAACATGCTCTTCCAGGAAGAAAAGGCAAGCGATGACGGATACACTATCACCAGGACAGAGCAGTATGGCAAGAAGTATCTAAGAATCGAAGATGAAAATGGATATGCACTCTTGGAGGAGGCTGAGGATGAGTCATATGATGATTATGGCAATGATACTTCACAGCCTTATATCCTTCTGAATGGCATAGAGGTCATAAAAAACAATAGGCAGGGTCATGGCAGGAGATTGTTGCATAAAGCCCTCGAAATAGCTGACAGAACAAGACTTCCGGTTAAACTGACGGTTGATGCAGACACGAAGGTTATCTCAGAGGAATCTCTGATTAAGTTCTATGAATCCGAAGGCTTCTCCGTCTTTGATTCCGATGGGATAGTTAAAATGGAGCGCCCTGCTGGCAAGGGATCAGAAAGGCTTGGCGATGGATTGTTTTCAAGCCCGAACATGCTCTTCCAGGATGCCCCTGTCGAGGACAGCAAGGAGTTCAGGAAGATCTTCAAAGACACCAGGGCAGTAGACAGTGATGGCAAACCAGCTCTGTTATATCATGGTAGTCCAAGAATCGGCTTGGAGGCGCTGGACAACACCGGACAACGCAGGGTCAATGGTGGCGAAGCGGGATACACGTACGCAACCAACTCATTCGATGCAGCCGATCGGTTCGCATACGAACAACTTCCAGGCAGCACGTCGATGACATATGTACCTGGAGGCCGGGGGCAGGTCTATGAGATCTACATGAACATCAAGAACCCCCTCGACTTCCGATCATTGTCGGACCAGGACGTAGCCAACATCAAGGATGCGGCCCGGAAGGACGGCGCTTTCCCGGACCAGGTAGCCGAGGTGTTCGACAAGTTTGCCAGGGGTGAAGGCCAGTATTCTCTTCAGTATCTTAAGCGCCAGGCCGAGGATATCGTGCGGCGCCTCTCCGAGTACGGCTATGACGGCTTGATCACCGAGTTGGACAACAACGGCAACCTGGAATATGCAGCAGTCTCCCCATCCCAGGTCTACATGACGAACGTAACGGAGCGTACTACCCTCCTCTTCCAGGACGGCCCGCCGATCACAGAGGCCGTGCTTGACGATGCGAGGGGCATGGCAAGTTGGGAAGAGTTCATGGACTTTTACCAGGCGTTTGCGTTTGGCGATGATGTTGTTCCAACGGACGAGGCATGGTATCAGCAGGTGTTCAACGAGGCCAATGGCATCACCGTCACGGAGGAGGTAAGCCAGGAGCGCCTCGATGCGGCCCGCAGGCAGCTGGAGAGCGAGGACGCCAAGGACGAGTACATGAAGGGCAAGCTCTCCACCGACGATGGCGTGATATCGTTCCTCCGCCAGCTCGGCTACATGCTCAGCAATCGCGCCATCTGGGATACCGAGAGCAATTATGAATTTGCAGATATCCTGGATGAGGTGCGCCGTAACGCTGGTGACCTGGTACATCCCACCATTCTGGCCAACGCATTCAGGGTCGAGGGAGGACGTGCCCCCACCCAGCGCGCGATCAAGAGTATCCGCACTCTCATGACCGGTGATGCTATTCGTTATTACCGCGATGTTTACGCCCTGGTCATGGAGGACCTGGAGCTAAGGCCGGAGGTCATCGACAGCCGCCTGCCGTCCATCAGCGACCCGGGCATCAATACCCTGGACAACCTGAGCATCACCGAGCGCCTGAAGCTCGCCAACCGGATCGAGGCGACCGAGCTGAAGAAGGCGCTGCTCTCCGGCAAGGAGACCATGGAGGGCGCCGCCGAGAAGATCATCCGGGACCTCGACCTGCAGATCGGCGAGCTGGGCAAGAAGATCTCCGAGCAGGAGACCGCCATCGATGAGAGTACCAAGAAGTTCAGCGAGACGGAGCGGCACCTGCTCAATGCCTACAGGGAGCAGCGCGAGGCCAAGAAGCAGCTCGACGGACAGATCGCCAAGGTGCGCAGCCTCACCGAGAAGGGCCACAAGATCCCGGTGGAGGAGCTCAAGCGGACCCGCACCATGCAGGACAAGCTGCAGAAGCTGGACGACCAGGTCATGGCCATGCGCGAGGGCATGATGGAGAAGTCCAAGGCACAGCACCAGGCGGCCATGGAAGCCCAGAGGCAGAAGTTCAAGCAGAAGAGCGCAGACGCACGTACAGCCGCCACCATCAAGCGCCAGGAGGCCGTGGCTGAGCAGAAGCGCAAGAGCTCGGAGAAGGCCGCGGAGGCCCGCCTGAACGCCACAGTGAAGCGCCAGGAAGCGCTGGACAAGCTCAAGGGCCAGCTCACCGAGAAGCAGCGGCAGAAGGCCGAGGCGCAGCGTGTGCGCAAGTACAAGCTCGACGTCGCCCGCCGCATCATGGCAAAGCCGAGCGACGCCATCAACTGGGAGCAGGCGGTGATGATCTACGAGCTGCAGGCCGCCCTGGACCCGGCGTTCCGGCGTGAGAGCACCCTAGTCGACGGAGCGGATGGGCAGATGCGCGTATCGATCGACGATGCCCGCGAGCTCTTCTCCGGTTCGTCACGCGAGGAGATCATCGAGGCGATAGGACTGAGGATGTACGAGTGGATCGCCGATGAGCGTCGCCCCCTCAACGAGTGGACCGTAGCCGAGCTGGAGGATCTGGCCGAGCGTGTAGGCAATCTCAGGGCCGAAGGGAGGCGTATCCTGTCCGCCAAGGTGGAGCGGCAGCAGGCCATCGCCCGCCAGTACCAGGAATCGATCATGCGCACCCTCATAGCGTCCGGTAAATACCAGGACCGCCCGATTGTCGGTTCGGTAGATGATCAGAAGGAGAAGTCCAGCCCATTCAGGACCGTCAATGCTTTCCGCTACTCCACCCTCCCGATGCGAGCCAAGGCCATGATGCTCGATGGAGACACCCAGGGCGTTGCCTACAATCTGCTGATCACCAAGAAGAGACAAGCGCAGGCGGTCGAATGGACTGCGGTGGAGCTGAGACAGAAGCCGGTGATTAACTTCATGAAGGAGGTTGGCCTCACCGAGCGGGATCTGTACGAGACGGTTGGCATATCACTGGATCTGAATACCGGCACACGCTTCACCTACAGCGCACTCATGTACGCATGGCTTAGCCAGTTCGACAGAGACAACCGAAATGCAGTGGCGTATGGCAACCTGGTGACACAGAGCGAAAAAGCTGACCTCAACCATGATGACGGCATGATCATGGCCCTCGGTGATGAACGGTACCGCAATCTCATCACCCAGGCGGAGCACTATCTCAATGAAGATGATGGACGCTACATGCAGGTGCTCGAGCGTGTCCGGGCAGACTTCAACGGCCAGAGGGACCGCATCAACGAGGTGGCCATCCGTGAGTTTAACCGCCCTATGAGGAATGTTGATGAATACCTGCCGATCCACCGCCGGGAGTTCAGTGGCCAGGATATGGACAAACAGATAGCCGATGACTGGTTCAACCAGAATGCCGGCGGCAATCCAACCGGAGTGACAAAGGGCTTTACCCGTGACCGAATCAAGATCAGTCCCAAGCATCAACGGCCGGTGAACCTGGACCTGATGCAGGTATGGAACAAGAGCGTGCGTGACCAGGAGCACTTCATAGCGTTTGCTGAGTATGGGCGTGAGTTGAACCGAGTCTTCAAGAACCCAGGAAGTACCGACCTGAAGAACGTGATCGACCGCACCCTCGGCCACGAGATGGTCACCGACATCCATGACTACATGAACCAGGTGATCAACCCCCAGCGGAATGTCGACCTGGCGGGAGTCCAGAAGGCGGTGCGCTTCATGCGCGGCAACCTCGGGGCAGCCTACCTCACCTGGAAGATGAGCTCGCTTGTGCTGCAGACCATCACCTCCCCCGCCCCGTTCCTGCAGGAGGTGAAGCCGATCTACATGGCCAAGGGATACATCGAGCTCTTCAGCCATCCGTTGGAGGCGATCGCCTGGATCAACGAGCGTTCCCCGATGATGAAGAACCGCACCATGAACGTCATCATCGACGAAATTCTCCAGCAAAGCCGCACCTACCAACAGAACAAGGTAATGCACGGCGTGCGCAGGATGCAGGAGATCGGCGGCATGGGACTCACCCTGGTCGACCGATACGCTGTGGCCGGCGGCTGGCTAGGAGCCTACCACCAGCGGATGGACGCGCTCATGGAGCAGGGGATCACCGGTGCCCAGGCAGAGCGCATGGCCATCGATTGGGCCGACGACATCACCCTCAAGACGCAGCCGACCGGGGACGTGACGGAGATCGCCCCGCTCTTTGTCTCAGGGGGTGAATGGGCCCGGGCATTCATGCAGTTCACCACGTCGCTCAACGTGATCTGGACGAACCTCACCTACGACATGCCGGTATCAGCCAGGGCGGCGATGGATAATACTGCACCAACGGATGCAAGGATGGCCCAGTTCTCCCGCGTAGTGGGCACGATCGTTGGCTATGGCCTGGCCGGTGCCGTGCTGGGCGCGGTTGCGGACGGCTATGACGATGACGATGATGAGATCGATAAGCTGCGCAAGTGGATCTACTGGTCAACAACCCAGGCGAACGAATCAGTGCCGCTCTTCGGTAACCATGTGAGCGAGATTATAAAGACCTTGGTCACTGGGGATAAGCCAGACTTCTTCGCCGACGAGTTCTTCCCTGGGATGATGAAGATCTTCAAGGGTGTTGGGTATCTGGCGCAGGGAGAGTTGACAAAGGCTCTGGACAACCTGGCGCAGGGTGCTGGATATATGGGCGGAGTACCGGTGAGCGGAATCAAGCAGGCTATCAAGACGGTGAAGGAAGGACCGGGCGCAATGCTCGGCCGATGACGGAGGACATAAGACATGATCAGCGACATCATTAGCAAGGAACGATACATGGTGCTCTCCCCCACCCCGGTGGGAAGCGGATACAGCATCCCGTTCAAATACTGGGACAGGGACCAGATCAAGGTGATCATCACCGATGATGATGGAGTGGAGTCCACGGTCTCCTCCTCCGATTACTCGGTAACGGCTCCTGGTGATACCGGCACGCTCACATTCGTGCCCCTATATACGTTCCCGGTCGGGACGGCAATTCTCACCATCACCCGGACAGTGGAGATCGAGCAGCAGACTGATTATCGCAACGGTGACGTGCTCGATGCCGAGGTGTTGGAGAAGAGCCTGGACATGGCGGCGGCCATGATGCAGGAACTGAAAGAGAAGCTGGATCGTACCGTAAGAATCCCGATATCAGACCCGGTAAGCGTACTACAGATGCCGTCCTATCTGGCACGCCGGAACATGCTGCTCGGATTCGATGGTTCGGGAAACATCATTCCGATCCTGACTTCTGACATCGAACAAAACCTATCACAAGCATTGGCCGCCGAGAACTCGGTCCTGAGCATGTACAACGATCCTGGAATGGTCGCCGTCCGCACCGATATGGCGGACCCGCTTACATCGAATATCCAGAAGGTGGCAGCCAACAAGACCAACATAGACACGGTCGCCGCCTCGATCGCCGACGTGAACGCGGTAGGATCAAACATCACCAAGGTCGTGGCAGTCGCGAATAATGAGGTCCGAATCAATGCCGTCCAGGCAAATGAAGCGAATATCAATGCCGTCCATGCGAACAAGGCCAATATCGATATCGTCGCAGGCAACAAGACAAACATCGACCAGGTGGCGAACAACACGGCAAACATAAATGCGGTCAATGCGAACAAGACAAACATTGATACCGTGGCGACGGACCTCGACCTGGGCCTCTCATCCACCATCAAGATCGTGGCCGGGAACAAGGCGAACATCGATACAGTCGCCGGCAATACTTCCAACATAAACGCGGCTGTCTCCAATGCTTCTAACATAACCACGGTCGCAACCGACCTGAACCTCGGGGGATCATCGACGGTGAAGGTGGTCGCCGCGAACATCGCGACCATCCAGGCCGTCCACGCTAACAAGTCCAACATCGATGCGGTGGCCGGCAACGAGACGAACATCAATGCCGTGAAGGCGAACGAGGGCAACATCAACACGGTGGCCACCGACCTGGCGCTCGGCGTCTCATCGAGCGTAAGGATCGTGGCGACATCGATAGCCAACGTCAACACGGTGGCGGCCAACATCGCCAAGGTGAACGCCGTGGAAGCCAAGCTCACAGAGATCACCACGGTCCATACCAACATCACGGCGGTGAATACAGCTGCCACCAACATCGCGGCCATCATTGCCGCCCCTGCCCAGGCCACCGCTGCAGCCACTGCCAAGGGACAGGCGGAGGCCGCCCGTGACAAGGCGCAGAAGTGGGCCGAGGAAGCGGAGGACACCCCGGTGGAGACCGGCAAGTACTCGGCCTTCCACTGGTCGGAGAAATCTTACGCATCAGCCCAGGCAGCCATGGCGGCCGATGCGGCAGCCAACAAGCAGATCCTGTACGACGGGACACTGTATCAGTACACGCTCAAGCAGGCCGCTCGGCCTGGTCACATAGCGATATCTTTTGAGGAGGTAATCTGATGGCGATAGACAACGCATTCCCAAGCGAATATCAGATTCAGCATCTGGCGGATGCGCCGGACAACACCCTGGACATGACCACCACCCCGGTCGTCGTGACACAGACGGTGACATCCATCAAGGCCAAGTTGCCGGCGTCGAGCAAGGCGGGCCGTCGTGTCGTCCTGGTGACGAACCTTGACGAGATACGGCTCATCCGTATCGGAGGGGTTTCGATCACCGCGAAGATCGGCTTCGTCGTGCAGCCACGGCAGACGGTGAAGGTCTTGTTCAATCCTGATGCCGGCGAGGACTTATGGGCCGTTGCAGTCGGTGCGGAAGTGAAGGTGGAGGTCGTGGAACAATGAGATACACAATCAACCAGGTAACAGAGAACAAGTGGCTGGTGGCCGTAGACTTCAGCGATGAGGGTGTGGACAGGACAGCCAGCAACGAGATCATCGGGACCGAGGACCAGGCGATCGCCTACGCCCCGGTGTTGGCCAGAGACTTCCGGGAGAACAACGCCGAGCTGTTCCCCCTGCCCCAGGATGATGAGGGCGACCATGAGGAGGATCTTGCATGAAATATGTAAGCGGCAGATACACACAGGGCCAGGTGGCCACGCATTTGTTCGAGGCCGAGGACGCGCTCACCAGAGTAGCGCTCGCAGGCACCGGATTGGTGATATCCGATGATGACATCAAGCAGTCATTCATCAATCAGATCCATGACCTGTCGATGGGACGCAACGAGGTGGTCTTTGATGACAACAACCGCCCCTCGGTCTACACCATCTACCGCCCCGACGAGAAGGCGCGGCTCGACTACCTCAACAACGGTGGCACCCACTTTACCAAGGGCGGCAACGAGCTGCATCCGGCGTTCATCGTCAACGGCAACGTGGTCGAGCTGCTCATCGGCAAGTATCTTGCCGGTCGCGTCGGCGGCACGAACTACGGCGTGTCGCTTCGCGGCTTGGAGCCTGCCCATACCATCAGTCTCGACAGCTCGATGACGTTGTGCAGCGGAAAGGGGACCGGCCATCACCTGATGACACAGGCCGAGTGGGCGTACCTGATGCTCCTGGCGCTCCGTGAGGGCTATCAACCGCGCGGCAATGACAGCTACGGCAAGAGCTACCAGGACAGCACCGAGAAGGCAGAGGCTATCGATCAATACGATTCCAGTGGTACCCAGTATATCGGCCGCACTCTCACCGGCAGCGGTCCCCTCTCCTGGTCGCTTGATGGATCCCCGTTCGCCCCGATGGACCTGCGAGGGAATGTGCGCGAATGGAACAGTGGATACCGCATCAAGGATGGTGAGCTGCAGGTGTTGGCCAACAACAACGCAGCCGACTCAACCAAGGATCAGGGGGTAGACTCTGTGCTATGGAAAGCTATCCTGCAGAGTGGCTTACTAGCAGCCCCGGGAATAGCTGACACGTACAAGTGGGACTTCGATTCAGCTCCAACTGCAAACGGAGCCGCGTATTCACTGAACATAACCATCGAGAACAGTAGCGCTGATTACTATGGGCAAAAAACATTCTCAGCTTTGACTGCCAAAGATGGGGTGGTGGTTCATGATCTTCTACGCATTCTCGGCTTGATGCCGACACTGGCGAACGCCGCCCTTGGGATCCAGTATATGCGCAACGTGGGCGAACGGTTCGGCCACGCCGGCGGCAATTGGCTCGGCACGTCCGGTGCGGGCCTCGGCTATCGCCTCGCCTTCTACGGGCGCTCGTACACGAGCAACGGCATCGGCTTCCGCTCCGCTTTGTATCGGCGCCTGAACACCTGAACCCTGGAGCCTGAAACATGGATGTGATGATAGCATCCCAGAAATGGGAGGACATGGCATATTACCACGCAAAAAGCCTGATACCACAATTGCCGAAGGCCGAGCGGTATGCGATGGGCACGATGATGCGGCAGCTGGTCGTAAAGATCGGCTGCCGGATCGCCCGGGCGACGGTGATCAGGGATCCCAGGCAGAAACTGCGTGAAGTGCAGGAGGCCGATTATGCGCTGATGGAGCTTAAGACGATGGTACGTCTGGCCGACAGGCTTGAGTACATCGACAAAAAGAAATTCGAGATCTCCGTCCGGCAGACGGCGGAGCTCGGCAGGATTCTTGGCGGGTGGACCAAGACACTATCCACCCAGGGGTGACGGTTGCAAACTGATGGCGGCAACGCCGGCGGCAATTGGAACAACACGTCCAATGCGGGCCTCGGCTATCGCAACGCGAACAACGAGCGCTCGAACACGAACAACAACATCGGCTTCCGCTCCGCTCTTCCATTCATGCAAGAAGGTGCCGGCTTAAGGGCCTGCATCCAAGCAATGGAAAAGGAACCGACATCCCGGCAGGACCGAACTTTGACGGCGCCAGGCGACAAGTACCGAATAGAGAACGCCGCCGAAGCGCCTTTTGTATGGAGAATCGATGCCAAACACCTATGGTAACCTTGCACACCTGGTATATGACTTTGAGAACCTCGACGCCGCATTCCATGACATGGCCCGGGGAATGCGCTACAGGCGGGCGATGATAGACTACCGGACAAACTACGAGGAGAACATCATCAACCAACAGAACCATCTGATCTGGCGGACCTACAGGCCGAAACCGCAGAATGAGTTCATCATCCACGAGCCGAAGGAGCGCATGATCAGCGCTCCCCACAGGGATGACCGCCTGGTCCAACATGCTCTCTGCAGAATCATCGAGCCTCTCTTTGATCACAAGTTCATTCACGATAGCTATGCGTGCCGCAAGGGCAAGGGATCACTGGCTGCCTGCAAGCGTGTACAGCACTACATCCGGTGCCAGCCGGAGGGGACCACGGTCTACTATCTCAAGGTGGACTTCAGAAAATACTTCCATTCAATCCCCCACTCCACCATCAAGTGGGCGGTGAGACGTACCATCCGGGATGAGTGGGTACTCTGGCTCCTCGATACGATCATCGATAGTTATCCGCAGGGACTGCCGATCGGATCACTCACCAGCCAACTACTGGCCAACGTCGTGCTCGACCAGCTCGACCATTACGTCACCGATGGATGCGGCGGCAGATGCTACGCCCGGTACATGGACGACATCATCATCGTCTCCACCGACCTGGAGGCGCTGCAGGGCTTGTTCAACAGTGCAATCGAGTATTCATCCCAGGTCCTCGGCCTGGAAATG
>Ga0123332_1000934_pt1 | contig 29435 bp, 24 predicted proteins | sample BioC12SIPDNA_4_FD_89958 | JGI IMG/M metagenome (GOLD analysis project Ga0123332, IMG submission 89958) | Anaerobic biogas reactor microbial communites from Washington, USA - Biogas_R2_A C12 SIP DNA | ecosystem: Engineered > Bioreactor > Anaerobic > Unclassified | place: Washington, USA... | reverse complement strand
GTGCGGCACGGTACAACCCGCCTCGCACGGGTACGACACCCAGCAACGGGGTGTGACGCTGCCCTGCCACGACGGTAGAATCGAGGCGTCCGGAACGAACAACCCATCGCATTGTTGGGTTCGTCGAGCAGCAGCACGTTGGGCTCGTCCATGAGCAGCCGCACGAACTGCAGGCGGCGGCGCTCGCCACCGGAGAGGTCACCGACCCGCGACCGCTGCCGCCCGCCGGTGAACCCCAGGCGGGTCGCCAACTGGCTGGCCGAGATCTCCTTGCCCCCGAGGACCGTGAAGGACCGGACCTGCGTGATCGCGTCGATGACCGTGCGCCCGGCCACCTGCTCGAGCTCGCGCAGGTCCTGGCTCAGGCAGGCCAGCCGCACGGTCTTCCCGGTCTTCAGCGTCCCGGTCTCCAGCGGCACCTGCCCCATGAGTGCCCGCAGCAGGGTCGACTTTCCCGCGCCGTTGACCCCGACGATGCCGAACCGGTCACCCGGCCCGATCCGCCAGGTGACGTCGTCGAGGAGCACCCGGTCGCCGAGCCGGACGGTCGCGTCCACCAGGTCGAGGACGTCCTTGCCCAGCCGCGTCGTCGCGAAGCGGACCAGCTCGACGGTGTCGCGCGGCGGCGGCTCGCCCGCGATCAGCGCCTCGGCGGCGTCGATCCGGAAGCGCGGCTTGCTGGTGCGCGCCGGGGCTCCGCGCTGCAGCCAGGCGAGTTCCTTCCGCAGCAGGTTGGACCGTCGCTCCTCGGTCACCGCGGCCACCCGCGCGCGTTCGGCACGGGCCAGCACGTAGGCCGCGTAGCCGCCGTCGTAGCTGTGCACCTGCCCGTCGGTGACCTCCCAGGTGCGGGTCGCCACGGCGTCCAGGAACCACCGGTCGTGGGTCACGAAGACCAGTCCGCTGCCGGGCCGCGGACGGCGGGTCGAGAGGTATGACGCGAGCCAGGCGACGCCTTCGACGTCCAGGTGGTTGGTGGGCTCGTCGAGCAGCATCAGGTCGGGGTCTCGCACCAGGAGCGCGGCCAGCGCCAGCCGGCGCAGCTCGCCGCCGGACTTGGCTCCCACGGTCGAGTCCAGTCCGCCGAGCGCATTGGCGTCCAGGTCGCCGAGCAGCCCGGTGAGGATCTCGCGGACCCGGGGGTCCCCGGCCCACTCATGCTCGGCCAGGTCGCCCAGCACGACCTGGCGGACGGTCGTCCCCGGGTCGAGCACGTCGGCCTGGGCCAGCATGCCGATGGTCACGCCCGCGGGTCGGAGCACCCGCCCGGCGTCGACCTGGCGGTCGCCGGTCAGCACCCGCAGCAGCGAGGTCTTGCCGCCGCCGTTGCGGCCCAGGACACCGATCCGCTCGCCGTCGAGCACGCCGAGGGAGACGTCGTCCAGCAGCACCTGGGTGCCCGCGATCAGCCGCACGCCGTCGGTCGCGATGAGGTTGGCCACAGATCCAGCCTCAGCCGGTGAAGGAGGGCGGACCGGCGGGAGCGACCGACTGCACCACCTGGGCGCCGGCGACCGGCCCGGTGGCACGCCGGATGTCCCCGGCCGGGCCCCGGGCAGCCAGCCCCACGGACAGGTCGATCGCCGCGGCCTGGGTGCCGACCAGGAAGGCGACCGTCGGGCCGGAGCCCGACACGATCGCCCCGCGTGCCCCCAGGGAGGTGCCTGCCTCGAGGACGTCCTCGAGCACCGGGTAGAGCGAGCAGGCGGCCTCCTGCAGGTCGTTGCGCAGCACGGCCCCGACCGCTGCGGTGTCCATCGTCCGCAGTGCCGCGATCAGCTCCCCCGACGGGACGGGGTCGGGCACGTCGGCACCGGCGGCCTCACGGAGCCGGTCGCATTCGGCATACACCGCCGGGGTGGACAGCCCGGAGTCGGTGCTGACCCACAGCACCCAGTGCAGCTCCCCCCGCGCGAGGACTGGGGCGAGGCGTTCGCCCCGGCCGGAGCCGACCGCCGTGCCGCCGTGCAGGAGGAAGGGCACGTCCGACCCGAGACGGGCCGCCAGCGGCTCCAGCTCGTCGCGGGACAGCTGCAGCTCCCACAGTGCCTCGCAGGCCACCAGGGCGGCGGCCGCGTCGGCGGAGCCACCGGCCATGCCCCCGGCGACCGGGATGTTCTTGTCGATCGTGAGCGCTGCGGCCTCGTCCACGCCGTAGCGGCGGGCGAGGGACTTGGCCGCCTTGAGCGCCAGGTTGTCGTCGCCCGTCGGCACGCCCTCCGCGGTCTGTCCGGACACCTGCACGGACCAGGTGTCGGACGGGGTCGCGATGACGTGGTCATAGATGCCGACGGTGTGGAAGACCGTCGCCAGCTCGTGGTAGCCGTCCTCGCGGAGCGGGCCCACCACCAGCTCCAGATTGATCTTCCCGGGGACGCGCACGGTCACGCCCGGGGACTCGACGGCCTGACTCATGCCGCCACCTTATGCGTCGGAGCGGTCCTCGTGGCCAGCCCCGGCCTCCGCGATGGCCGCGAACTGCTCCACGGTCAGCCGTTCGCCTCGCGCGCTCGGGTCCACGCCCGCCCGGCGGAGCGCCTCCTCCGCCGCCGGCGCCGACCCCGCCCAGCCCGCCAGTGCGGCCCGCAGGGTTTTGCGCCGCTGGGCGAAGGCCGCGTCGACCACGGCGAAGACCTCGCGCCGGTCGGCGGTGGTCGGGGGCGGGTCGCGGCGCACCATCCGCACCAGGCCGGAGTCGACGTTGGGGGCCGGCCAGAAGACGTTCCGGCCGATCCGCCCCGCCGGTGACACCTCGGCATACCAGGCGGCCTTGACGCTGGGCACGCCGTAGACCCGGCTGCCCGGGTCGGCGGCGAGCCGCTCGGCGACCTCCAACTGGACCATCACCAGGACCTTCTCGAGCGTCGGCAGGGTCTCCAGGAGGTGGAGCACCACCGGCACGGCCACGTTGTAGGGCAGGTTGGCGACCAGCGCGGTCGGTTGCGGATCGGGCAGTGCGGTGACCCGCAGCGCGTCCTGCTGGAGCACGGTGAGCCGGTCGGCCCGCCCTGGGGCGTGCTCGGCCACGGTCCGGGGCAGCTGGTCGGCGAGCACCGGGTCGATCTCGATCGCGGTGACCCGGTCCACGACCTGCAGCAGCGCCAGGGTCAACGAGCCGAGGCCCGGCCCCACCTCGACCACCACGTCGTCGGCCCCCACCCCGGCCTGGCGCACGATCTTGCGGACCGTGTTGGGGTCGATGACGAAGTTCTGCCCCCAGGACTTGGTGGGCCTCACGTCGAGCCGGGCGGCCAGGTCGCGAATCTCTGTGGGCCCGAGCAGGGCGGCCTGCGCCAGTGTCTCCTCGGGCTCCATGGACGGTCAGCGTACTGGTCGCCTCACCCCCACCCGGAACCCTCGCGAGCAGTTGCGGCTATGTTGCCAGTAGGACAGGCTCGAAACCTGTGGACGTCTACGACTGAGGAGTTGCTTGCTGTGGCTGACTACGCACTGCCCGACCTTCCCTACGACTACGGTGCCCTCGCCCCGCACATCTCCGGCGAGATCATGGAGCTGCACCACTCCAAGCACCACAACGCCTACGTCACCGGCGCCAACACCGCGCTGGAGCAGCTCGCGGAGGCCCGGGACAAGGACTCCCTCGGCACCGTCAACATGCTGTCCAAGAACCTGGCGTTCAACCTGGCCGGCCACGTGAACCACTCGGTCTTCTGGCCGAACATGTCCCCCGACGGCGGCGACAAGCCGGACGGCGAGCTGGGTGCCGCGATCGACGACGCCTTCGGGTCCTTCGACGCCTTCCGCGCCCACTTCGCGGCCAACGCGCTCGGCATCCAGGGCTCCGGCTGGTCGATCCTGGCCTGGGACACCCTCGGCCAGAAGCCGATCCTGTGCCAGCTCTACGACCACCAGGGCAACCTGTCGGTCGGGCTGGTCCCGCTGCTGATGCTGGACATGTGGGAGCACGCCTTCTACCTGCAGTACAAGAACGTCAAGGCGGACTACGTCACCGCCTGGTGGAACGTCGTCAACTGGGCCGACGTGCAGGCTCGCTTCGAGGCGGCCCGGTCCACGACCGGCGGGCTGATCACCCCCGGCGCCTGACCTCTTCGTCGCGACGGGCCTCGGCGCACTGCGCCGGGGCCCTCGTGCGTCCGGCCAGGCAGTATGCCGTGGTGCCGGCCGCGGGGACCCGGCACCACGGCATACTCACCAGGGGCCGTAGACCGCCTCGGAGTTTGCCGACAATGCCTCGCACAGGGTCGGCACCGCAACGTTGAGCGTCGCGGCCATCGCGCGCACGGTGTGCGGGACCAAGTAGGGCGCGTTCGTCCGTCCCCGGTGCGGGCTGGGCGTCAGGTAGGGCGCGTCGGTCTCCACGAGCAGGTGCTCCAGCGGGGTGACGGCGAGCGCGTTGCGCAGGTCGCGGGCGTTCTTGAAGGTCACCGTGCCGGCGAAGGACAGGTAGTAGCCGCGTCGCACGCACTCCCGGGCCATCTGCATGTCGCCGCTGAAGCAGTGCAGCACCACCCGGTCCGGCGCGCCCTCCTCGGCCAGGATCCGCAGGATGTCCTCGTGCGCGTCGCGGTCGTGGATCTGCAGGGCGAGGCCGGTCCGTTTGGCGATCCCGATGTGCGCGCGGAACGACTCGTGCTGGGCCCCGACCCCGTCCGGCCCGGTCCGGTAGTAGTCCAGCCCGCTCTCCCCGATCACCCGCACCCGCGGGTGCGCGGCGAGCTGCTCGATCTCGGTGAGCGCCTCCTCGAGCTCCCCCGCCGCCGCGTGCTTGGGCGCCTCGTTGGGGTGGATCGCCACGCCTCCCAGGAGGGCGGGGTGATCATCGAGTATGCCGACAGTCCAGCGGGCGCTCTCTCGGTCGCATCCGATCTGCACCAGTCGGTTGACGCCCACGCGCGCCGCCGCCGCGACCTGGTCCGCCAGGTCGGCCGCCGGGCCGTCCCGGCCGATGTCCAGGTGGCAGTGGTTGTCCACGACCGGGATCGGCAAGGGCTCGGGCTCCGGCGGGAGCTCGGCACGGCGGGGGTCGGTCATGACTCCGGGTCGGTGCCGTCGCCCGGGCCGCTCTCCTCGGCTCCGCCGTCCTCCGGGTCGGTGCCGTCGCCCGGGTCGCTCTCCTCGGCTCCGCCGTCCTCCGGGTCGGTGTCGTCGTCGGGGATCTCGTGCCCCTCCTCGTCGACCAGCCCCAGGCGCCGCCGCTCCTCGTCGATGACCGAGGTGTCCAGCTTGGTGAAGATCGGGGTGGGCTTGGCCACCGGCGCACCGACCTGCACGGGGCGGTGCTCCCAGCGCGGGGCGCCCGAGTAGTCGCCGGTGATGATCGGGTAGTCCGGGCGGGACTCGTCGTCCAGGTCGGACACCCTCCTGACCTCCGGCATCGGCTGGAAGACCCCCTCCCCGCCGACAACCTGGTGCACCGCGGTGGACGAGTGCGGCAGGTAGGGGGACAGGATCGTGTTGAGGTCCACGACGGCCTGCGCCAGCACGTGCAGGACCGTGCCCAGGCGCTCGCGCTGGTCCTCGTCCTTGAGCTTGAACGGCTCGGTGGCCGATACGTAGGCGTTGGCCTCGCCGACCAGGCGCATCGCCTCGGCCAGGCCGGCTTTCTGCCGGTGGGTGCCGATCAGGCCGCCGACGGTGTCGAAGCCGTCGGAGATCTGCTGCAGCAGGGCTCGGTCCACGTCCTCGAGCTCGCCGGCCGCCGGGATCTCGCCGAAGTTCTTGGCGATCATCGCGGCCGTGCGGTTGACCAGGTTGCCCCAGCCGGCGACCAGCTCGTTGTTGGTGCGCTCGACGAAACCGGGCCATGAGAAGTCGGAGTCGGCCGTCTCGGGTGCGGCCGCCGACAGGAAGTAGCGCAGCGCGTCGGGCTGGTAGCGCGCGAGGACGTCGCGGACGTAGATGACCACGCTCCGCGAGGTCGAGAACTGACGGCCCTCCATGGTGAGGAACTCGCTCGAGACCACCTCGGTCGGCAGGTTCAGCCGGCCGAACGGTCCCTGCTCGCCGCCCCGGGAGCCCTCCCCGTTGTGCGCGAGCATCTCCGCCGGCCAGATCTGGGAGTGGAAGGTGATGTTGTCCTTGCCCATGAAGTAGTAGGAGAGCGACTCCGGGTCGTTCCACCAGTCCCGCCACCGCTCGGGCTCCCCGATGCGCCGCGACCACTCCACGGAGGCCGACAGGTAGCCGATGACGGCGTCGAACCAGACGTAGAGCTTCTTGGTCGGGTTCTCCCGCCAGCCGTCCAGCGGGATGGTGATCCCCCAGTCGATGTCGCGGGTCATCGCCCGCGGGCGGATCTCCTCGAGGATGTTCTGGGAGAACTTGATGACGTTGGGGCGCCAGAGGCCGCTGGCCTCGCGCCCGTCCAGCCACTCCCCGAGGGCCTCCGCCAGCGCAGGGAGGTCCAGGAAGAAGTGCTGGGTGTCCTTGAACTCGGGGGTCTCCCCGTTGATCTTGCTGTGCGGGTTGATCAGGTCCGCCGGGTCCAGCTGGTTGCCGCAGTTGTCGCACTGATCACCCCGCGCCTCGGCATACGAGCAGATGGGGCAGGTGCCCTCGATGTAGCGGTCCGGCAGCGTCCGCCCGGTCGACGGGCTGATGGCGACCTGCTGGGTCTGCTCGACCATGTAGCCGTTGGCGTGGCAGGCCAGGAACATCGCCTGGACGACCTGGTCGTGGTTGGCGGTCGTGGTGCGGGTGTAGAGGTCGTAGGAGACGCCCAACGCGGTCAGGTCCTCGGTGATGGCCGCGTGGTTGACGTCGATGAAGTCCTGCGCGCTCATCCCGGCCTTGTCGGCCTGGACCAGGATCGGGGTGCCGTGCTCGTCGGAGCCGGACACCATCAGCACGTCGTGCCCCGCCATGCGCATGTAGCGGCTGAAGACGTCGGAGGGCACGCCGAAGCCGGCGACGTGACCGATGTGGCGCGGGCCGTTGGCGTACGGCCAGGCGACGGACGAGAGGACGTGGGTCATGGCTGGCGAGTCTATTGCCCGGGAGTGGGTGACGCAGATCACGCCCGGGGCCAGGGAACTCACGGAATCGGGAACACGTCAGAGAACCGCATGGTTGACTATTCCGACGGAACCCGGCCGGGAACCGCCGAACACCGAAGGGGGCGAGGCTCCACATGCTCGCTGCACTCACTGGCGCTGGACTCTCCGCTGCGGCGGGCCTGAACGCCTACATCCCGTTCCTGATCGTGGCCCTGATGGCCCGCTTCACCGACATCATCGCGCTGCCCGAGCAGTTCGCCTGGATCGAGTCCAACTGGGCCATCGGCGGCGCCGCCGTCCTGCTGGTCGGCGAGGTCGTCTTCGACAAGATCCCGGTCGTCGACCACATCAACGACGCCGTCGGCACCTTCATCCGACCCGCCTCCGGTGGGCTCATCTTCGCCGCCACCCAGGCCGCCGAGGACTTCGAGCAGGGCTCCTCCTTCATGGCGGACAACCCGTGGATCGGCGTCGTGCTCGGCATCATCACCGCCGGCCTGGTCCACACGGGCAAGGCGGTGACGCGTCCCGTGGTCAACGCCAGCACGCTCGGCATCGGTGCTCCCCTCGTGTCCACCGCGGAGGACACCGCTTCCGTCGGCCTGAGCGTCGTGGCGATCTTCTTCCCGATCCTCGTCTTCATCCTGCTGATCGCGATGCTCTGGGGAGGCATCGTCCTGTGGCGCAAGGCCCGCAGGCGCACGCGCGAACGAGAGGCGGCGGTCACCGCCTACTACGGCTGAGACGTGTCACCGGGTGCGTCTGAGGCCGACACCAACCCGAGAGGCTTGCTCGTCCAGACGACCGCGTCGATGTCGCTGCCCCGGAACGTCTCACGCGGCAGGGACAGTTCCCCGGCGTCGAGACGCCAGCCGATCTCGGCGTAGTGGAAGTCGAGGCACCAGGACCCACCCTCGGCGCCGAGCAGCAGCCGGTCCGGTCGCTGTGCTGACGTGGTCACCGCACCCGTGCACCACACGTCCCCGTCACGGGTGATCTCGTACGACGCGTCACGCAGCTCGAGGCGGTAGTCCCCGGCGAAATCGGCGCCGAGCGAGTCGATCTCCTCGAGCGACCGCTCGTCCAGCTCAGTGTCGAAGGCCGTCTCGAAGTAGCGCCGCGCCGCGGCGGCAAGCTCCTCGGCCGTCCACGTGACGGAGTAGCTCCCGCGGAGCTCGTCCGGCACGTTCGGCTCGTCTCCCCGCAACGTGACCAGGTCGGGGCAGGGCACGAGGCCGTAGCCCGCGCACTCGGTCGGTGTCAGACCTCGCGTGAGGGAGGCGCGGGCCACCTGTTGGAGCCGGTCCGGATCGGTGGTGATGGCCAACACCTCGCCGGACCTGCTCAGCAGGACCAGGTCACGGTCGTCGAGCCACTGCACCCCCTGGATGCTGCCCATCGCTGGGTCCGCCCGGTCCACCAGTGACCCGCTGGAGAGGTTCCACACGTCAACAGTCCCCTCGCTGGTGGCCAGCGCCAGACGGGTGCCGTCCGGCGAGACGTGCGCCGCGCGCACCGAACCGGCCGTGATGTTCGGCCAGACCGCGCGGACCTCCAACGACTCGGGGTCGACCATGAGGACCGAGGTGAACGTCGTGTTCTGACCGAAGGGGCTCACCACCACCATCGTCCCGTCCGCGGCGAACCCGATGAGCCCTGGCACGAAGTTCGACACGGCCGCGGGTGCCGACGCGGTCAGCTCCCAGGTGGTGGTGTCGTAGGACAGGAGGCTGCCCTGCGTGCCGATGATCAAGTTGTCGCCGGCGGGCGTGAAGAGTGCGCCCATGACCAACCCAGCGTCGATCACGTCCGGGCTGCCGCTCGCTGCCACGACGGCCACGACCTCGCGGGTGCGCACATCCCACACAACCGCGCCACGAGCCGGGTCCACCGCGACGATCCACCGGCCGTCGGCGGACCAGACGATGCTCCACGCGTACAGCGCAAAGGGCATCGGCTCCGCCGGGCAGGGCACCTGATCACGACAAACCCTCGGGAGTCGACCGGTGACCTCGAGGGTCGTGGTGTCCCGGATCTCGAGGTCGCCACGGTCGAACGGACCAGTGCCCACCTGCGTGACGACGGAGCCACCACTCGGGGAGACCGCGATCCCCTGACCCCAGTTCGCGTCGACGGCGCGCACCGCATCCGAACCGCCCACGGCGAAGGACTCCAGCGGTCCCTGGGCGGCTCCGCAGTCCCGACCGACGAGAACCCGTCCACTGGCGACCCGCAGCTGGTCGGCATATCCCGTTCCCTGGACGCGATCCGGCCCGCAGCGTGGCGCGCTCCAGGTCTCGCCGGGGACCCGCCCCTCGACCAGCACCGACCCGTAGGTGACCGGGCGCGGCACCAGGATCTGTCCGTCCAGTGCGCCGGACGGGCGACCTTCCCCCGTCCCGGGGATGCGACGCAGCACCAGGGCGTCCTCGACGTCCCACTCGACCAGCACGTGGTCGGTGGCCGTGGTCAGGACCGTGGTCCCGTCGGCGCTGAAGGTGCCATAGTGACTTCTGGCGGAGTGCCCCCGATAGGTCGACACGGTGCTGCCATCGGTCGTCGACGCCACGACCCACCATTCGACCACGCCATCCCCCAGCTGCACCAGGATCTTCTCGCCCTCCGGGTCGAGGTCGGAGGGCATGCCGGGGAGGCGGCGGATCTCCGCTCCAGTCGTGGTGTCGCGGAGCACGGTCTCAGCGAGGCCGTCGCTCGTGAACTGCGCCACCGCGCCCACCGAACCATCACCGCTCAGGGCGACGCCCTTGAACCAGCCCAGGGCCGACGGGGTCGTCCCCAGCGACACGACGTCACCGGTGGCAAGGTCGAAGACCACGTTGTCGTAGTCTCCATCGCTCCACCGGCACTCCCGCACAATGCTGTCAGCTTCTTCTCGCGTGGCGTCGGCCGGCGCCACGAGCCGTCGGACGAGCACCTTGTCCGACGAGGCCTTGAGCGGCCAGCCGCCACAGGGTCCGACGTCGAGCATCCTGACCTCCTGATGACTCGCCGGGTCCCAGAGGTGGATCCCGATGACCCCCTCGGGCGGCTGCGGTGACGACGCGAGGTCACCACCCAGCCGCAGGTCCACGTGGGGGTTCCACACGACGCCACCGGCCAGCAGGTCTCCCTTGCCGACCCAGGCGACACCGGCGGCGAACGCCGACTCAAAACCCGGTTGGTCCGGCCGCACCCACTCCCACACCAGGTCGCCGGTGCGGGCATCATGCACCTCGATCGCCAGCGCGGGCTCCTGCGCGTTCTCCCCTGACATGGCCACCAGCGTGCCTGCGGAGTTGAGGACCGCCATCAAGCGGTTGGTGAAGTGGTTCATGCTGACCCGCGAGACGATCCGGTCCGCCGCCAGCGTCAGGTGCAGGGCGCTGAGCGACTGCGGGCTCGGTGGTGCGGACTGGGCAGCAACGATCGCGAGCGCCTTGGCGAGGGACGGGTCGCGGTCGACCACGGTCATGGCCGTCGCGGACAGTCCGTGAGCGACGGCGCGCGACGCCTCGGCGGACGCGACGGCCTGCGCCTCCTGGCTCTGCCGCCACTGGAGGCGGGCGACCACACCGAAGCCGGCCGCGACCAGCGCCAGGACGGCGACCCCGACAACAAGCCCCCGGAGCCTGCGGTTCACGCGGTGCTGCCGTCGCGCCTCCTCCTCGGCCAGGACCAGCCGGCTGTGGTGTCTGCTCTCGCTGGCGTCGAGGAACTCCTGCTCGGTGCTGTTCAGCCGGTGCTCACCGGAGTCCTTCCACTCGCGCGCGGCCACCAGGCGGGCACCGCGGTAGAGCTCGCTCTCGGGTCGGCCCATGGCCTCCCACCCGTCTGCGGTCGCCGCCAGGTGGTGCCGGATGCGCTCGCCCTCCACGTCGTCGGAGAGCCAGGACTGCAGGCGCGGCCAGGCCACGGCGAGCGCCTCGTGGGCGATGGCGACCCGGTCCCGCTCGACGGTGAACAGGCGAGCACGCACCAGGCGCTCCACGAGGACCGCGTGCTCCGGGTCTGCGGTGACGGCGTGACGGTCGACGCTCGTCCGCACGGGGTCCCCAGCCGGGCCGGTCTGCACCATCCGCAGGTGCAGCTCGCGCAGGGCGGCACGCTGGGGGTCCGATGCCTGTTGGTAGATGCTCTCGGCCGACTGGGCCACGGCGCCCCGGATCCCTCCCGAGGCGCGGTAGCCCTCGACCGTCAGGGTGTTGCCCTCCCGGCGCGCCCAGGTCTCCCGCAGTGCATGCGCCAGCAGGGGCAGCGACCCGGGCTCGCCCTCGACGTCACGGACGAGCAGGTCGACCAGACCCTGCTCGAGGAGCAGGCCCGCTCGTCGGGCTGGCTGTTCGATCGCGGCGCACAGGCTCTCCCGACCCATGGCCTTGAGCAGGTAGAGCCCGTCCTCGACCAGGCGCGCGATGGCCGGGTAGGCCGCCAGCTCACCGAGACGGTCCGCCCTCAGGGTGACGACCACGGGGCGGAGTCCGACCTGCTCGGCGACCCCGGCGATGAACTCGGCCCGGGTCTCCTCGGCGACCCCCGAGGTGAACAGCTCCTCGAACTGGTCGACAACGAGGGTCGGGATCACGCGGCTGCGTACCACGGCCGCAAGTTCGTCCAGAGGTCGCACCGCCGGCACGATCACCGAGACACTGTGGCCCTCCGCCCGGAGGTGAGCCGCCAGACCCGCTCGAACCAGGGATGACTTTCCTGATCCGGATGGTCCGACGACGGCGAGGAAGCCGTGGCGAGCGAGACGTTGCAGGCACTGCTCGAGCTCGTCGCCGCGGCCGAAGAACGCATCGGCGTCATCGACGTCGTACGCCGCCAGACCCGGCCAGGGGCACGCTGCCGAGGTGAGCGTTGCCTCAGCCACGGTCAGGTCGGGATCCTGCTGCAGGACGGCCCGCTCGAGCTCGACCAGTTCACTGCCCGGGTCCAGGCCCAGCTCCTCGGCGAGGACCTCCCTGGCCCGGCGCAGCGTGCCGAGGGCCTCTGCCTGTCGGCCGTCCTGGTACTGCGCTCTGGCGAGTAGCGCCCACCGATTCTCGCGTAGCGGCTGCTCGCGCACCCGGAGTGCGGCTTCTGCTAGCACCTCACGGTGGCGACCCGAGGCGAGCAAGGCTGTCATCCGCAGCTCCTGCGCGAGCAGCCGCAGCTCGTCCAACCGGATGGCCTCCCCGCGGCCCGGCTCCCAATCCTCGAGATCTGCCAGGGCGCGGCCGTGCCAGAGGGCCAATGCCTCGTCGGCGGCATACGCGGCCTGGTCGCTGTGCCCGAGCGCCGCGAGCTCGCGGGCCCGGGAGACCAGCCGTTCGAACCGTCCGGCATCAACGTCCTCAGTGGGCACTGCCAGGCGGTAGCCGCTGTGCCCCGTGATGATCGCGTCCGCTCCCAGGCGCCGCCGCAGCCGGGCGATGCAGCCCTGGACCACCTTGGCCCAGCTCGCTGGCAGATCCTCACCCCAGAGGGCCTCAGCGAGCATCTCGGATGACACCTCCTCGGCCCGGCGAGCCACCAGGACCGCGAGGATCTTTCGGTCTCGCGGCGAGAGTGCCGGCCCTGCGTCTGCGACGGTGACGGGCCCCAGCACGGTGATGGTGGCCATAGTTCGGATGGTCCTCCCCGTCAACCCCCACCACAAGACCCGAATTCAGCACTGATACCAGGCTGATACCGGCTGAGCACCGGTGCGATACCTGGCCGTCCCACGGTGGTGTGACCGGCTCCAACGGGAGCCCCACCCAGGAAGAAGGACTGGCGATGAACACACGATTCACCACCGCCACGGTGGCCGCCCTCGTCTCCGTTCTCGCGCTCAGCGCGTGCGGGACGACGTCCGTCGACGACGCCGAGCCCTCGGCTCCCGTCAAGACCATCGGCTACGGCAACTACGTGCCGCGCGGGCAGCAGGCGCCCCAGCCGGTTCAACCGCCGGACGACCGACGCGAGGACAGCCCGGACGGCGGGTTCACGTATCCCTACGGCCCGACGGGACGGCAGTGCATCGACGACGTCCACAGCCGGATCTGCCACCAGCCGCCTCTGAAGTCCGCCCCTTCCACCGGTGGGGGCACGTCCGACCGCATCAAGTACGCCGAGTGAACCACTCGAGAGGAACAGATGATGACTTCCCAGCTGGACTACCTGGCCGCACAATCCATCGCCGCCGAGCGGGAGCGCGACCTCACGCGGACGCTGCGCCACCGCACAGCCGTCGCGCTGCCCCCGCCGGCGCGTCCGGCGACCGCCGGTCGCCACTGGTTGCAGGACACCCTGGTGCACCTGCATCTCCGGCACGCACCCACACACTGACTCATGACACACGCGGAGGGTCTGGCCTGGCCACGAGCCACGCCAGACCCTCAGCCACGCGCGGCGATGGCCGCCTCGTAGAGCTCCTTGGTCGACAGGCCGCTCCGCCCGGCAACCTCGCGGCACACGTCCTTGAGCCGCTCCCCGTCCGCGACGCGCTCCAGAATCTCGGGCAGCACGTCGTCGATCGTGGCATCCCCGCCGGCCGCACCTGCTCCGGACACCACGATCGTGATCTCGCCCCTGACGCCCTCGTCCGCCCAGGCGGCCAGCTCAGCCAGCCCACCACGGCGGACCTCCTCGTAGGTCTTGGTGAGCTCACGACATACGGCCCCGGGACGGTCCTCCCCGAGGACTGACGCCATCGAGGTCAGCGTCGCGGCCAGCCGGTGCGGTGCCTCGAAGAAGACCATCGTGCGCGGCTCTGCGACCAGCTGGGCAAGAGCCCGCTCCCGCTCGCCAGTCTTGCGGGGGAGGAAGCCCTCGAAGCAGAACCGGTCGACCGGCAGGCCGCTCACCGCCAGGGCCATCAACACGGCCGACGGGCCGGGGACGCAGGTGACCGGGAGGTCCGCGGCGACGCAGGCGGAGACGAGCCGGTAGCCGGGATCGGAGACGGACGGCATCCCGGCGTCGGTCACGAGCAGGAGCCGGTCCCCCGCCGCGATCCGGGCGACGAGGTCCGGGGTGCGGGACGCCTCGTTGTGCTCGTGGTAGCTGATCACGTCACCGGACACGGTCACGCCGAGCCGCTCGGTCAGCCGGCGCAGACTGCGGGTGTCCTCGGCGGCCACCACGTCTGCGCTGGCCAGTTCCTCGAGGAGGCGGGGCGAGGCGTCGCGGGAGTCGCCGATGGGCGTGGCCGCCAGGACCAGCGCGGCCCGGTCGGCTGGCAGGTCCTGGGTCACCGGTGGTCCCTCCCGCAGGCCGGCACCCGACCGTCAGCGCGGACGGCCGGACGGATGAACAAAACCGCTACGAAAATGCGTGGTCGGCGTGCAAAACCACTACGAAAATTGGTGGGCCACCTACGAAACCCCTACGAAAATGTGTGGGAGGCGTACGAAACCCCTATCAACATTGTTAGGACCGGTGCCGCTGGGCGCGGAGCAGGTCGCCGTTCATCTGGGAGATCACGTTCAGCGGGATGCCCTTCGGGCAGGCGCGGGAGCACTCGCCGAGGTTGGTGCAGCCGCCGAAACCCTCGTGGTCGTGCTGGGCCGTCATCGACACGACGCGCGCGTCGCGCTCGGGCTGGCCCTGGGGGAACTCGCCGAGGTGGGTGATCTTCGACCCCATGAAGAGCATGCCGGAGGCGTTGGGGCAGGCGGCCACGCAGGCGCCGCAGCCGATGCACTCGGCGGCCATGAAGGCCCGGTCGGCGTTCTCCTTGGGCACCGGCGTCGCGTGCGCGTCGGGGGCCGAGCCGGTGTTGGCCGAGATGTAGCCACCGGCCTGGATGATCCGGTCGAAGGCACTGCGGTCGACGCACAGGTCCTTGATGACCGGGAAGGCGTCGGCCCGCCAGGGCTCGATGACGATCTCGTCGCCGTCGCGGAAGCTGCGCATGTGCAGCTGGCAGGTGGTGGTGCGCTCGGGGCCGTGCGCCTCGCCGTTGATCATCACGCCGCACATGCCGCAGATGCCCTCGCGACAGTCGCTGTCGAAGGCCACGGGCTCCTCGCCCTCGGCGATCAGGCCCTCGTTGAGGACGTCGAGCATCTCCAGGAAGGACATGTCCTCGGACACGCCCTCGATGGGGTAGGTGACCACGCCGCCCTTGTCCTCCGGGCCGGACTGCCGCCAGATCTTCAGGGTGAGCTTCATCGGGACCCTCCACGAGTGTCGGGGTGAGGAACGAACATCGGACGGGGAGTGGTCACTTGTAGCTCCGTTGCTTCAGCTCGATGAACTCGTACTCGAGTGCTTCCTTGTGCAGGACCGGGTTGCCGTCCTCGCCGCCCCACTCCCACGCGCCGACGTAGAGGAACTCGTCGTCGTGGCGCAGCGCCTCGCCGTCCTCGGTCTGGCTCTCCGCCCGGAAGTGACCGCCGCAGGACTCGCGCCGGTGCAGGGCGTCGATGCACATCAGCTCGCCGAGCTCGAGGAAGTCGGCGACCCGGCCGGCCTTCTCCAGCGACTGGTTCAGGGTGTCGGCGGCGCCGAGCACGCGCACGTTGCGCCAGAACTCGTCGCGCAGCGACCTGATCAGGTCGATCGCCTTGCGCAGCCCCTCGTCGGTGCGCTCCATGCCGCAGTACTCCCACATGATGTGGCCGAGCTCCTTGTGGAAGGAGTCCACGCTGCGGTCGCCGTTGATGCCCAGGAGGGTCTGGATCCGGTTCTCGACGGAGTCCTGCGCCTCGATGACGGCCGGGTGCTTGGCGTCGATCGCCTCGAACGGGCCGTCCGCCAGGTAGTTGCGGATGGTGTTGGGGAGCACGAAGTAGCCGTCGGCCAGGCCCTGCATGAGCGCCGAGGCACCGAGTCGGTTGGCGCCGTGGTCGGAGAAGTTGGCCTCGCCGGCGACGAACAAACCCGGGATGGTGGCCTGCAGGTCGTAGTCGACCCAGAGCCCGCCCATCGTGTAATGGACCGCCGGGTAGATGCGCATCGGCACCTGGTAGGGGTCCTCACCGGTGATCTGCTTGTACATGTCGAAGAGGTTGCCGTACTTGGCGCGGACCGCGTCCTCGCCCAGGCGGCCGATGGCGTCCTTGAAGTCCAGGTAGACACCGCGGCGGAAGTCGCCGACCTTCGGGCCCACGCCGCGACCCTCGTCGCACATGTTCTTGGCCTGCCGGGAGGCGATGTCCCGGGGGACGAGGTTGCCGAAGGAGGGGTAGAGGCGCTCCAGGTAGTAGTCGCGGTCCTCGTCCGGGATCTGGCGGGGGTCCTTCTCGCAGTCCTCGCGCCGCTTGGGCACCCAGATGCGGCCGTCGTTGCGCAGCGACTCGGACATCAGCGTCAGCTTGGACTGGTGGTCGCCGGAGACCGGGATGCAGGTCGGGTGGATCTGGGTGTAGCAGGGGTTGGCGAAGTAGGCGCCCTTGCGGTGGGCGCGCCACGACGCGGTGACGTTGCAGCCCATCGCGTTGGTGGACAGGAAGTAGACGTTGCCGTAACCGCCGGAGGCGAGCACGACCGCGTCGGCCAGGTGGGTCTGGATCTCACCGCTGACCATGTCGCGGGCGATGATCCCGCGCGCCTTCCCGTCGACCACGATCAGCTCGAGCATCTCGTGGCGGGAGTACATCTTGACCGCGCCGGCCGCGATCTGGCGCTCCAGCGCCTGGTAGGCCCCGATCAGCAGCTGCTGGCCCGTCTGGCCACGGGCGTAGAAGGTCCGCGAGACCTGCACGCCACCGAAGGAGCGGTTGTCCAGCAGTCCGCCGTACTCGCGCGCGAAGGGCACCCCCTGCGCGACGCACTGGTCGATGATGTCCGCGCTGACCTCGGCCAGCCGGTAGGTGTTGTCCTCGCGGGAGCGGTAGTCGCCGCCCTTGACCGTGTCGTAGAAGAGCCGGTAGATCGAGTCGCCGTCGCCCTTGTAGTTCTTCGCGGCGTTGATGCCGCCCTGGGCGGCGATCGAGTGGGCCCGGCGCGGGCTGTCCTGGTAGCAGAACGACTTGACGTTGTAGCCCGCTTCACCGAGCGTGGCCCCCGCGGAGGCCCCCGCCAGGCCGGTGCCGACGATGATCACGTCCAGCTTGCGCCGGTTGGCCGGGTTGACGAGCTTGTTGTCGAACTTGTGCTTCGTCCACTTCTCGGCGATCGGCCCGTCGGGGGCCGCCGTGTCGGCGATCGCGTCGCCCTCGCGGTAGAGGCCCTCGATGAGAGGTGCGGTCATCGTGTCTGCTCCGTCCTGGTGCGCCCGGTCAAGCGGTGTGCGGTCATGGGATCAGTCCGAGGAAGATGGCCAGCGGCGGCAGCGCGAAGCCGACGACGACCACCACGGCGACGAGGATCGCGGTGAGGCGCAGCCGCTCCGCGGCGTCGAGGCTCCGGTTGAGGCCGAGCGTCATGCCGGCCGACCAGATGCCGTGCAGCAGGTGCATCCCCAGGCAGGCGACCGCGAACAGGTAGATCAGCACGGCCCACCAGACACCGAAGCTGTTGAGCAGCCGGTCGGCGGGGTTGTCGTAGTCGCCGCCGATCTGGATGGTGTTGGTCGTGAAGTGCAGGATGTGGAAGACCACGAAGATCAGCAGCGCGGCGCCGCCCCAGCGCATGGATCGCTTGACGAACGTGGCCCACTGCCCCTTCCGCTGGACGTAGCGGGTGGTCCGCGCCTTGCCCGCCCGGGACCACAGTGCGAACGCCGAGCCCGCGTGCGCCACGAGTGCGACGATCAGGGTGATCCGCATGACCCACAGGAAGCCCTTCTCGGGCAGCATCGGGGAGCCGAACTCGCGCAGGTGGTGGGCGTACTCGTTGAACGTCTCGCGCCCGGCGAAGATCATCAGGTTGCCGTACATGTGCGCGAGGATGAACCCGACGAAGATCAGCCCGGAGACGGCCATCACCGTCTTGAGCAGGATGCTCCCCGTCTTGGGCCGCTTGCCCGCGTCGATTGTTGAGGTGGCCACGGTCAGGACTGTACTACTCGTCCACAGGCCCGTGTCGGATACCCGGCGCGCGGCCGCCCGGACGGGGTGACCTGGGAAGTTCTCACACCTTCCGCGCTTACGATGGCGCGGTGACCGAACCGACCGGGGGCGTGGCCCGCCTGCGCGCTCGGCTCCTCGGGCCGGTGCCGGGGTCGCGGGCGGCCGCGTGGGCCTGGTGGGGGCCGCTCATCGTCATGGTCCTCGGGGGGATCGTCCGGTTCGTGCGGCTGGGTCACCCCCGCACGCTCGTCTTCGACGAGACCTACTACGTCAAGCAGGCCTGGTCGCTGATCCGGTTCGGCGTCGAGATGGAGATCAAGGACGGCCTGGAGGAGCCGGACGTCCTGTGGAACGCCGGCAACCCGGACGTCTTCGGGACCACGCCCGACCTGGTGGTGCACCCGCCGGTCGGCAAGTGGATGATCGGCGCCGGCCAGTGGCTCTTCGGCGTCGAGCACCCGTTCAGCTGGCGGGTCGCCGCCGCCGTCGTGGGCACCCTGTCGATCCTCATGGTGGGCCGCGCCGCCTGGCGGATGTTCCACAACCCGCTGCTGGCCACGGCCGCCTCCACGCTGCTCGCGGTCGACGGGCACCATTTCGTCCACTCCCGGACCGGCCTGCTCGACATCTTCGTGATGTTCTGGGCGCTGGCCGCGTTCTGCCTGCTGCTCATCGACCGGGACCAGGGCCGGCGTCGCCTCGCCCAGCTGGTCGGCGACCTGGCCCCCACCCCGGGCAGTATGTCGTGGGGCCCGGGCCTCGGGATCCGCTGGTGGCGGGTGGCCGCCGGGGTGAGCCTAGGGCTGTGCGTCGGCACCAAGTGGTCGGGGTTGTTCTTCCTGGCCGCCTTCGGCCTGATGACCGTCTGGTGGGACATGGGCGCGCGGCGCGCCGCCGGCGCGCGGGACTGGTTCGTGGGCTCTCTGGTGCGTGACGGCATACCGGCGTTCCTGCAGATGGTGCCGGTCGCCCTGGTGACCTACCTGGTCAGCTGGTCCGGCTGGTTCCTCACCGACCACGGCTACAAGCGGCAGTGGGCGGCCGACAACCCGGCGACGGGGCTCGGGTCGCTGGTGCCGGACCCGTTGCGCTCGCTGTGGGCCTACCACCAGGAGGTCATGGCCTTCCACGTCGGGCTGGCCAACGAGCACGCCTGGTCCTCCAACCCGTGGTCGTGGATCGTGCAGGGGCGGCCGACGCTGTTCTACTCACGCTGGCCGAAGCTCGGCGAGAGCGGGTGCGAGGTGAACGACTGCGTCACCTACATCGCCTCGCTGGGCAACCTGTTCGTGTGGTGGGGGGCGACGGCGGGGCTGCTGGTCGTGGCGTTCATGTGGCTGGTCGGGCGGGACTGGCGTGCCGGTGCGGCGCTGTCCGGTCTGATCGCGGGCTGGCTGCCGTGGTTCATGTACCAGACGCGTACCATCTACAGCTTCTACGCCGTGGCCTTCGTGCCGTGGCTGGTGCTGATCGTGACCTACTGCCTGTCGCTGCTCTACGGCCGGGCCGACGACCCGCTCGAGCGGCGCCGGTGGGGGGCGGTCATCGTGATCCTCTACGTCACCGCCGCCGTCGCGCTGTTCGTCTGGTTCTACCCGGTGCACACCGCCGTGACCATCCCCCGGCCGGAGTGGCGCCTGCGCCTCTGGTTCGACTTCTGGAACTGAGTCGCGTGACAGCCGCGTGACGGCGCTCCGGTCAGGTGTCTGCGTCGGAGGCCGAACCACCGAACCGGGCCCTGACCTCGCCCCGGCGGTGCACCCCCACCTTGTCGAAGACCGACTTGAGGTGGTCCTGCACCGTCCACGGTGAGATCACCAGGGCCCGGGCGATGTCGTCGGTGTCCTCGCCCCGGACGAGCCGCGCGACCACCTGTCGTTCGCGGGCGGTGAGGCCGTGCGCCCGCGCCGCCAGGTCGAAGACCTCGCGGGGGGTCGCTGCCCGCACGGTCACCGCGATGCCCTCGCCCATGCCCGCGGTGTCGGCGGGCTCTGTCGGCCCGAACCGGGCAGCCTCGATCTGCACCCAGCCGCCCGCGGCGGACCGACCCATCAGCCGCGCCGCCGGCCCCCGCCCCGACCGCACGCGAGTCGCCGCGGCGTAGACGCCCGGCGGAAGGATGCCCCAGGACGCGAACATCGCTGCCGCCGGCAGCAGCGCGAACCAGGCGGCGGTCGCGGGTGTCTCCGCAAGCGGCGCCAGCTGGTCGTCCATCAGCAGGACCCCGGAGACCTCCGGGGCACCGGCCAGGTCGACGGGCCCGGCTGTGACCCGGTGACGCAGAGCCCCGCCCAGCACCGGAGCCAGGTGGGCCAGCAACTGCAGGTCGAGCCCGCTGAAGGGCCGGTCGGCATGGTCGCGGTACATCTCCAGCCAGGCCCAGCAGCCGAACTGGTCGCGGCAGGCGAGCACGGCGACGTCACCGATGCCGGCCGTGCTCAGCGTCTCGTCCCACCGCGGCGAGCGCGCCAGGTCACCACCGGACTCCCCGCTCAGGCAGATCGCCGGGGAGGACCCCCGGGCGGCCTGCTCCTTGGTCGCGACGTCGGCGCCGGAGTACTCCTGCTCGAGCGCCCGGGGCAGGTGCGGACCGTAGTTGTGCTCCGCCAGGCCGGGGCCGGGAAGGAGAGAAACCGGGTCTGCGGAGGGCCAGCACCACCGGTCGAAGCCGACCACCCGGCTCAACTCCCGGACGACCTCGCGCTGCAATTCCTCACCGCTCACGTGGGACGCGGCCAGTCGTTCGAGCCGTTCGCGGCTCCGCGTCCGCACCCGGTCGGTCGCCACGCCTCTCAGCGTAGAGCAGATCCCAGAGTTCTGGGATGGTCCCGCGGCCTGCGAAGGGCCCATCCTGGCGGGGAGTGCCACCGCCGCAGGACGGATCGGAGGAGCCATGGACCCACGAGGTGGAGGTCGCGTCGCACGGCGCCGGCCCGGCGGTGTGCTCGTCGTGCTCGGGCTGGCGACGGTCCTGGTCGGGTGTGAGTCCAGCGCGGGGTCGGTGGACGATTCGAGCCCCATTCCCTCGGGTCCGCCACCGGACACGGCGCAGGTGCTGCGCGACCTGGAGGTCAGTCGGCTGCGGGCGCTGGTCGACGCCGACCTGCCCACCATGGAGGAGCTCCACGCGGAGGAGTTCGAGCTCGTCTCACCGCCCGGCTCATCCCTGGACCGCGGCGAGCTCCTGGGCTACGTCGAGACCGGGGAGATCGACTACCTGGCGCTGGAGCCGGTCTCGGAGATCGAGGTACGCGACTACGGCGACGGGGCCGTCCTGACCTACCGCGCCCGGATCGAGATCGACGTGTCGGGCACCGGCGAGCTGGAGCACGAGTCACGCCATACGGTCGTCTACGAGCAGATCGACGGCGACTGGCAGGTGGTGTGGGAGCAGGCCACCTCGATCGGCGGGTTCCCACCGCCGTGACGGCGCGCCTCTGCGGAACCTGACCTATTCGGTCAGTCCCATCGCCTCGGCGATCTTCAGGTGCTGTTTGCCCTCCTCGGCCCGCCCGGCGCGCTGCAGCGTGCGGGCCAGCAGCAGGTGCGCGTAGGCCTCGCTCGGCCAGCGACCGACCACGGTCGTGAGGGTCTCCTCGGCCCTGCGGAGCTGGGCCGAGTGGTAGTAGGAGCGGGCCAGCCACATCCGCACGCCCAGCTGGTCAGGCTCCTCCTCGACCAGCTCGGCGAACAGCTCGGCCGCCTTGCCGTACTCCTTGTTCTCGAACAGGAAGGTCGCCCGGTCATAGGTCCGGGTCAGGTCCTGCGACATCACGGTTCCTCTCCGGCCGACCGGAACTGGTCGACCACGGTCGGGTTGACCTCGCGGGCGAGCTCGACCGCCCACGGCAGCGGGATGTTGGACACGGTCACGACCTCCGGGCCCGCGGCCGTCGTGGCGAGCAGGTCCGCCAGACCACGACGGCGCTGGAAGAAGGACTGCCGCACCACCCAGCCGATGACCCCGGCACGCTCGAGCACGACCCGCTGCCGCTGCAGCGCCCCCGACCGGCTCACCAGGTGCTCCGCGGTCAGGTGGTGCCCGAGGTTGCGGTAGGAGAGCTCGGCCAGGCCGAGGTTGACCAGCCCGGCCGCCACCGCCACGGCGGCCACGATCCACCAGTCCCAGGACAACCACCAGGCCGCTCCCGCGGCGGCCGCGGTCAGGAAGAGGGTGGGCCACAGGCTCTGGACCAGGAGCCGCCGGTGGGCGGCCGGGCCGTGGCTGCGCACCGGCACGGTCAGCGGTCCGTCGAGGGTGCCGTCGCCCCCGGTGCCGGGGTCGTGCGGGGTGTCGCCGGTCGGGTCCCCCAGCCGTTCCCCCGTGCCGAGCACGCTGTGGCCGACCGACTCGGCCACCGGTCGCGGGCACGGCGGCAGCAGCTTGGTGGTGCCCCCCGACCCGACACCTGTCGCCAGGGACGTGAGCTCACCGCCACCGACGGCACGCAGCAGCAGCGGCTCGGTGAGCTGGACGCCGCGGATCCGGGCCTCCTCGACCGTGGTGGACGTCGTGGTCAGCAGGCCGCGGGTGAGCCGGATGGTGCCGCCCGGCTCGCGCACGAGCCGCAGGTTCCACCACTGCAGGACGTAGTTCGCGGTCGAGACCAGCAGCCAGCCGACGAGGAGCACCAGCAGGCCGCCGAGGACCAGCGCGAGGATCGCCTGCGCGAGGAGCCACTCGTAGGTGCCCTCCACGCGGTCCTGGCTGAGGATGCCGAAGTCGTCGCCGAACTGGAAGAGCACGCCGAGGGCGGTCGCCACGATGACCAGGCTGGACAGGCTGAACGGCGCGAACCGCAGCCAGGACCAGTCGATCTCGGCGAGCACCTCGTCCGGCCGCAGGACGCCGGCCGGCCCGACACCCGGCGCGGCCGGGCCACTCTCCCCGACCGACGCGCCCGGGTGGCCGTCGGGCACAACCTGGCCCCCCGGCATACCGACGTCGTGGCCGGGCACCGCGGCCGGTCCGCTCGAGGTCGCTCCCCTGCCCCGGGCACCGCGCAGCAGGAGGTACTCGCGCAGCTGGGCGGCGTCCTCCTGGGCCAGCCCGTCCAGCTCCACCCGGGACTCGTCGACGCCGGTGCCGATCTTGGCGCGGGCCAGGCCGAGCACCCGGTGCAGCGGCGGCGACTCGAGGTCGACGCTGCGGACCCGGTCCAGGGGCGCGGTCGTCTCCGACTTGTTGAGCAGGCCCTTGCGGACCTGCAACTGGGTGTCGGTGAAGCGGTAGTGCGTGGTGAACCACGGGATCACACCGATCGCGAGCGCCCCGACGACCAGCACCGGCAGCAACCGGACCGACCAGGTGCTGTCGGACTGGTTGATCCCGATGAACGCGATGACGATCGGCACGGCCATCGACCACAGCACCCGGACCGGGTGGATGAAGAGCATCTTCGGCGACTGCCGGTGCCACTCCCGATCCCGGACCGCCTGCGGCGCCGGGAGGTCGTATGCCGGGCCCTCCGGCGGCGGTGCGGCTGCCGGGCCGCCGGGGGTCGGGTGGGCCTGACCCCCCGGGGCCGGCAGGTCGTGGACCGGGCCCTCGGGCGGCGGGTCGCCGGGCAGGGTCACGTGGCGTCGCCCTCGTCGCGGCCGGTGATCGCGGTCAGGTCGGCGACCACCCGCTTGGCCTCGTCCTGGTCCAGGCAGTTGATCTCGATGGCGCCGGCGGCCGAGGCGGTGGTCACCGTGATCGAGGCGAGCCGGAACATCCGCTGGATCGCGCCCTGCTCGGAGTCCACGGTCTGCACGCGGGACAGCGGCGCGATCCGCTGCTCGACGTTCAGCCACCCCGAGCGCGTGTAGATCGCGGTGTCGGTGACCTCCCAGCGGTGCACGGCGTACTTGAAGCGTGGCACGACAAGGATCTCGACGAGCGCCCCGATGACGGCCAGCACGAGGATCGCGGTCGCCCACCACCAGCGCTCGGGCAGCACCACGAAGTAGACGACGCCGAGCCCCGCCAGCAGGACCGCCTCCCAGACGAGGGCCGTGGTCGTCCAGTAGGCGATGGCGCGGGAGGACACCTTGCGCGCGGGGTCGCGCAGGGCCGGGTCACCGGTGAGCGTGCTCATGCGGTCCCGGCGATGGTCGCGACCATCAGCGCCTTGATCGTGTGCATCCGGTTCTCCGCCTGGTCGAAGACGATGCTGGCCGCCGACTCGAAGACCTCGTCGGTGACCTCCGCGCCCGCGGCCAGGTGCGGGTAGCGCTCCACGAGCTCCCGGGCGATGTCGGTCCCGGTGTCGTGGAAGGCCGGCAGGCAGTGCATGAACTTGGCGGCCGGGTTGCCGGTGGCCTCCATGAGGGCGGCGTTGACCTGGTAGGGCATCAGGATGTCGATCCGCTCGGCCCACGCCGCGGCCGGCTCGCCCATCGACACCCAGATGTCGGTGTGCACGAAGTCGACGCCGCGGACGGCCTCGACCGGGTCCTCGGTGAGGGTGAGGCGCGCACCGGTCTGCGCCGCGATCTCCCGGCACTGTGCGACGAGCTCGTCGGTCGGCTGCAGGGCCTTGGGGGCGCCGATCCGCACGTCCATCCCGAGCTTGGCCCCGATGAGCAGCAGCGAGTTACCCATGTTGTTGCGGGCGTCGCCGACGTAGGCGTAGGCGATCTGCTCCAGCGGCTTGTCGACGTGCTCGACCATGGTGAGGACGTCGGCGAGCATCTGGGTGGGGTGCCAGTCGTCGGTGAGGCCGTTGTAGACCGGCACCCCGGCATACTCCGCCAGCTCCTGCACGACGGACTGCTCGGACCCGCGGTACTGGATCGCGTCGAACATCCTGCCCAGCACGCGCGCGGTGTCCTTGATCGACTCCTTGTGCCCGATCTGGGTGGACTTCGGTTCCAGGAAGGTGGTCGAGGCACCCTGGTCGTGGGCGGCCACCTCGAAGGAGCTGCGGGTGCGGGTGGAGGTCTTCTCGAAGATCAGCGCGACGTTCTTGCCGACCAGTCGGCGCTCCTCGGCACCGGCCTTCTTAGCCGCCTTGAGCTCGGCGGAGAGGTCCAGCAGGTGGCGGATCTCCTCCGGGGTCTCCTCGACCAGGCTCAGCAGGCTCCTGCCCCGCAGATCCACTGCCATTCTCGTCCTCCTGTGCCGGTCGCGCGTGCGGTGATCGCTCCCGCAATCCTCGCACTGTTCCGGCCGGGGACTGCGCACTGCCTCCCGGAGGCTGGGCGGGCGATGCTCAGACGCGGTCCGGCCGACGGCGCAGCAGCCACGCGCACAGCACCAGCCCCACCACCAGCCACACCGCGGTCAGCGCCAGCGGGCGACCGATCTCGCCGGTGCCCAGCCAGGCGTCCCGCACGACGTCGGTGACGTGCGTCATCGGGAGCGCCCCGGCGATCTGCTGCATCACGTCGGTCATCACGCTGGGCGGCGGTCCGCCGCCGCCCAGCAGCCACATCGGCAGGAACACCAGCAGCCCCAGCGCCTGCGCGGAGCGGGCCGTGCGGGCCAGGAGCCCGAGCACGACCCCGAGGCTGAGCATCGCGGCGGTCCCCAGCGCGAAGCCCAGCGCGACGCCCACGGGGTCGTGCAGCTCGGGCAGGCCGTAGACGGGGGCGGCGACCGCGAGCACCAGCCCTGCGGCGAGCACGATCAGCCCCGCGGTCACCAGCGCCTGGGCGCAGACGACGGCCGTGAGGGAGAGCCCGGAGGCCTCGAACCTGCGCAGGACCCCGCGCTCGCGGTAGCCCGCCAGGGCCGTCGGCAGCCCCATGAGCGCGAGCGCCGCCAGCGGCACCCCGAGGTAGGCGGCGATGTAGTAGTCGGTGGCGTCGGCGCCGCCGTAGGCCGCGCCGCCGTCGTTCGCGAAGACGCCGGCCAGGACGAGCATCATCATCGGCGGGAAGACGAAGGCGAAGAGCATCGGCGCCCACTCCCGGACCAGCAGCCTGGCCTCCAGCCCGGTCAGCGCCGCGAGGGTCGTCCGCGCCGGCACGGACGAGGTCCGGGCGGGGGTCGCGGTGGTCATGCCGCCACCTCCCCCGAGGTCGTTCTCTGGACGAGCCGGACGAAAACGTCCTCCAGGGACGGTCGCCGGACGGTCAGGTCATCGGGAAGTATGCCGGCACGCACCAGCTCCGCCGCCACCAGCAGCGGTGTGGTCCCGTCACCGACGACCTCCACGGCGGGGCCCGCCCGGGTGACCGCGTCGACCCCGGGCAGGTGGTCGAGCCGGACCCGACCGGCAGCGGCGGGCAGCGTGAAGCAGGTCCGGACCGAGCCGTCGGCCCGGGTGACGAGTCGCGCCGGCGTGTCGCACGCGACGATCCGGCCCTCGTGCAGCACGGCGACCCGGTCGGCGAGGTGCTCGACCTCCTCCATCGAGTGGCTGACCAGCACCACGGTCGCCCCGCGGTCCCGGACCCGGCGCACCAGCTCCCAGGTCTCCCGGCGGGCGGTGGGGTCGAGCCCCTGCGTGAGCTCGTCGAGGAAGACCACCCGGGGGTCGTTGACCAGCGCCAGGGCGATGAAGAGACGCTGCCGCTCACCGCCGGAGAGCGCCCCGAAGGCGGTGCGCCGCAGCGTGGTCAGACCCCAGACGTCCTGCAGCTCGCGCCAGTCGACGACGTCGCCGGCGAGGCGGGCGAAGGTGCGCAGCGCCTCCCCCACGCGGAGCCGTTCGGGCAGCGACGACGACTGCAGCTGGGCACCGACGACGGACCGCAGCCGTCGGCGCTGCCGGTGCGGGTCGAGCCCGAGCACCCGGATGTCGCCCGCGTCGGCCCGTCGCAGCCCCTGGACGGTCTCGACCGCGGAGGTCTTGCCGGCCCCGTTGAGGCCGAGGAGGGCGAAGATCTCGCCCCGGCGGACGGTCAGGTCGATGCCGCGGAGCACCGCCTGCTGCCCGTAGGACTTCCGCAGCCCCCGGACCTCGATGACGGCGGGGCTCGGCGGAGGGGCGGCGCCGTCGTCGTGCGCCAGGGCCCCGGGCTCGTCGGTCTGGCGAGCTGGTCGTGAGAGTGTCGTGGGTTCCATGTCTCCACTGTCCTGCCGGGCGGCGGCCGGGACATCCGACGACGGGCTAGACCTGCTCTCCGCCTCGGGTCGGAGCGTCGTGGTCCGTGGCCACCGGGTCGTGCGGAGACGGTGACGAGTCGCGGTCACCGGCCCGGACGATGCCGTGGTCGAAGGCGAAGACGATGGCGGCGGCACGGTCGCGCACCCCGAGCTTGGCGAAGATCGACCCGACGTGCGACTTCACGGTGGCCTCGCTGACGAACAGGGTCTCCCCGATCTCCTGGTTGGCGGCCCCGCGGGCCATCAGCCGCAGCACCGCGTTCTCCCGCTCGGTGAGCTGGTCGAGGCGCTGCCGCTCCCGGTTGGCGGGGGCGACGCGGTCGCGGTAGGCCTCCAGCACCCGCGGGGCGACCGAGGGGTCGAACCACGCACCGCCGGCGGCCACGGCACGTGTGGCCGCGATGAGGTCCTCGGCCGAGGCGTCCTTGAGGAGGAAGCCGCTGACGCCCGCCTCGATCGCACCCCAGAGCACCCTGTCCTCGTCGAAGGTGGTGAGGACGAGGACCGGCGGTGGGTCATCCACCTGCCGGATCAGGGCGGTGGCCTCGAGGCCGTCGACCCGGGGCATCCGGATGTCCATCAGCACCACGTCAGGCGCGGTGGCCGCGACGGCGGCGACCGCCTCCTGCCCGTCACCGCACTCGGCGACGACCTCGAAGCCGTCCGGTGGGCCGAGGATCCGCCCGATCCCGGCCCGCACGATCTCCTGGTCGTCGACCAGCACCACGCGGATCACTCGGCCACTCATCGGCCCACCCTGGCCACTCATCGGCCCACCCTGCACCGCACCAGCCACCCGCCCGGGACGGGGCCGGCGGTGAACTCCGCACCGATGGACTCGGCGCGCTCCCGCATCCCGCGCACCCCGTAGTGCCCACGCTTCTCCTTCGGGTCGCGCGCCCGCAGGGGGCCGGAGCTGAGCACCTCCAGGGTCGCACCGTCGCCGTCGACCGTGGAGGTCACGACGGTCCGGGCCGCCGGGGCGTGGATCGCCGCGTTGGCCAGGGACGCCTGGGCGATCCGGAACAGGGTCAGCCCGACCGTCTGGTCCACCTCGTCCTGCGGGCCCCGCGCCACGAAGTCCGCGCTGAGGCCGCTGGACCGGGCGTCGGCCACGATGTCGGCGATCTGCTCCAACCCCTCCAGCGGAGCCTGGACGCTCGCCTCGTCGTCCCGCAGGATCCCGACGGTCCGCCGTAAGTCCCTCAGGGTGCGCCGCCCGACGTCCTCCGCCGACGACAGCGCCTCCCGCACCTGATCGGTGTCGCGGTCCAGCACGTGCCGCGCGCTCGTCACCTGCAGCATCATCGCGGCCAGCCCGTGGCCGACGAGGTCATGGACGTCCCGGGCGATGCGCCGACGCTCCTCGAGCACCGCGGCCTCCGCCAGCGCCAGCCTGGCCGCCTCGAGCTCGGCGGTCATCTTCTCCTGGCGGTGGAAGGCCCAGCCCATCAGCGCGGGGAAGATCACGCCCAGCAACCAGATGCCGCCGGAGATCCCGGAGCCGTCCTGCAGCGTGGCCACGACCACGGTGGTCGCGGCTGTCGCGGCGAGCAGCAGCCCCGTGGCCCAGGTGAGGTCGGCCCACCCGGTGAGGGCGATCGCCAGGAGGGTGAGCAGGAACATCCCCGGCTCGAGCGTGGACTCCCACTGCGAGGCTGCGGTGAGGAGCAGGACGCCCGGCGCGACGACCTCGACCGGGACGTCGCGGAAGGCCCACGCCACGAGCAGCACGCTCGCTCCCGCCAGGAGCGCCACCAGCCACCACCGGCCAGGCTCGCCGAACGCGGCGAGCACCACGACGCAGGGGGCGAGGACCCCGATCCCGGTGCGCGCCAGGTCCGACCCGCGGTCACCTGCCTGCACCGTGCCGGACATGCTCGGACCCTACCGCCGGACGTTGCACCAGGGCCTCCGACCACGGTCGGGGCCGGTGGTTCCTCCCCTGGTCGGAGTCGCCGCCCACCGCCGCCACCGCCGCCACCGCCGCCACCGCCGTGCGACCAGATGGGCGCCAGGTGCGTGCCTGGACGTCGCACGGCGCCCATCTGGTCGCACGGCCCGGGCGGGTGTGGAGGAGGTGTCCGGCGAGTCAGGGTCCGGTGATAGGCATGGGCCCGTGGACCAGGTGGAGCTGCAGGCCGTGGGCGGGCTGGAGGTGGCCCCGCTGCTGGCGACGCTGGCTGCCCACGCGACCCCGGGCAGCGAGCAGGTGCGCGTCGAGCAGGACGGCGCGGGCGGGGTGCGTGGACGCTACCGCCGCCTGCTGGAACTGGACGGCGCACCGACGCCGGTCACCCTCGACCTGCACGCCGCCGGGGTCACGCTCCAGGCGCCCGGAGCGGTCCTGCACGCGGCGGAAGAGGTGGTCACCTGGTGGTTCGCGCTGGAGGAGGACCCCCGGGAGGCCACGCGCGCGCTCACCGACGACCCGGTCCTGGGCCCCCTCGTCCGGGCCCGCCCGGCGCTGCGCCCGCTGCGCCACCCGGCGGGCTTCGAGGC
>Ga0123332_1000933_pt1 | contig 29450 bp, 31 predicted proteins | sample BioC12SIPDNA_4_FD_89958 | JGI IMG/M metagenome (GOLD analysis project Ga0123332, IMG submission 89958) | Anaerobic biogas reactor microbial communites from Washington, USA - Biogas_R2_A C12 SIP DNA | ecosystem: Engineered > Bioreactor > Anaerobic > Unclassified | place: Washington, USA... | reverse complement strand
CCCACCGCCTGCGCCGGATCCGGGCCGGCGGGTGCGCCGCCGGGGGCCGCCTGGGCCGCCGGGGCGCCCGCGTCGCGGCGATAGCCGTCCAGCAGGGCGAGCAGCTGGCCCGGCACGGCCGCGTCCGGGCCCGTGGCCGCGTCGTCCTCGACCGGCGCCGCGTCCGCGGCGTCCGGCGACGGCGGCGATGGCGGGGCTGCCAGCAGCAGGTCGGCGAACGCGTGTCCGGGCATGGCCGCATCGTCCCCGTCGCGGCCGTGGGCACCGGGGCGGGCGGCGGGCGCCTTCGCGCCCGTGGTTGCGGCGGTGGAGGTCTGCGGATCGGTGGCCGAGTGCATGGCGTGGACCTGTGGTGTCGGCGCCGCGGCGACCGTGCCGAGCGCGCCCGGGCCGGTCACGGCGCGGGATCCCGGTCGGCGGCGGCGAGCCGCGCGCGGCGGCCGCCCAGGTCGTCGAGCTCGCGCTGCACGCGCTGCTCGGCGGCCTTCGACTCCTGGGCGCGGTAGCTGTCGGCCAGCTTCTCGAGCACCTTCGTCTCGCGGCTGGCCAGCAGCAGGCGCGCGCGCTCGACGTCGCTGAGCTGGCGGCTCTGGTCGACGATCCCGGCCTGCTGCACCACCGCAGCGTTGAGCCGTTCGCGGAAGGCGAGGCGGTTGACCAGCAGCGCCGGCGAGATCGACGCATCGGTGGGCGGGGCCGCGTACTCGGCGGCATAGCGGCGCAGGGCCTCGAGCCGCTGCTCCTGTTCGCTCAGCGCGCGCTCGCGCTCGGCGACGTCGCGCGCGGCGGCGTCCTGGCGTTGCTGCATGACCCTGAGCAGCGGGTCCAGCCGTTGCGAGCGCATCCGTCAAGCCTCCGTGGTGGTGCCGTGGGTGGGAGCGGGGGCGTCGTCGAGCAGCGCCGCCAGTGCGGCGCGGCTGGATTCGACGTCGGCGGCCTCGGCCACGTCCTGGCCGAGGAAGGCCTGGATCGCGGGCCAGCGCGCCAGCGCCTCGTCAACCAGCGGGTCGCTGCCGCGCTGGTAGGCGCCGATCGCGATCAGGTCGCGCTGGGCCGAGTAGGCGGCCATCAGCCGCTTGAGCTTGCGGATCCGCTCGCGCCACGGCGCGTCGGTGATGTCCTGCATTACCCGGCTCACCGAGACCTCGACGTCGATCGCCGGGTACTGGCCGGAATCGGCGATGCGGCGGCTGAGCACGATGTGGCCGTCGAGGATCGCGCGCGCGGCGTCGGCGATCGGCTCCTGCTGGTCGTCGCCCTCGGTGAGCACGGTGTAGAACGCGGTGATCGAGCCGCGCCCGTCGGCACCGTTGCCGGCGCGCTCGACCAGCGCCGGCAGCCGCGCGAACACGCTGGGCGGGTAGCCGCGGGTGGTCGGCGGTTCGCCCACCGACAGGCCGATCTCGCGCTGGGCGTGGGCGAACCGGGTCAGCGAATCCATCAGCAGCAGCACGTGCAGGCCCTGGTCGCGGTAGTACTCGGCGATCGCGGTGGCGCGCAGCGCGCCGTGCAGGCGCGCCAGCGGCGGCCGGTCGGCGGGCGCGGCCACCACCACCGAGCGGCGCAGGCCCTCCTGGCCCAGGGTGCTCTCGACGAAGTCGCGCACCTCGCGGCCGCGCTCGCCGATCAGGCCGACCACGATCACATCGGCCGCGGTGAAGCGGGTCATCATCCCGAGCAGGGTCGACTTGCCCACGCCCGAACCGGCGAACAGGCCGATGCGCTGGCCGCGGCCGATCGGCAGCATCGCGTTGATCGCGCGCACGCCCACGTCCAGCGACTGGGTGATGGGCTCGCGCATCAGCGGGTTGATCGCCGCGCCGGCCAGGCCGGCCCACTGTTCGGCGCGGATCGGGCCGCGGCCGTCCAGCGGCACGCCGTCGCTGTCGATCACGCGCCCGAGCAGGCCTTCGCCGACCGCGACCTCGCCGCGCCGGCGCGAGGGCACCACGCGCGCGTTGGGCAGCAGGCCCTCGAGGTCGGCGGTGGGCATCAGGAAGGTGCGGTCGCCGGAGAAGCCCACCACCTCGGTGTCGACCCAGCGTCCGCCGGCGGTCTCGACCCGGCAGCGCGACCCCAGCGGGGCGCTGCAGCCGGAGGCTTCCAGGGTCAGGCCGACCGCGCGCCGCAGCACGCCCTCGCGGGCCAGGCCCAGCGACGGCAGGTTGGGCCTGGCCGAACGCAGGCGCTCGGCCAGGCGCAGGTTGCGCGCTTCCTGCCAGTGGGCCGCGGCGACGTTGCTCATGGGTGCGCCTCGTGCCGGGCCAGCGTCGCCTCCAGCGCCGACTGCAGCCGCGCGCCCAGGGTGCCGTCGATGCGCACGCCTTCGCTGTGCAGGCGCAGTTCGCCGCGGCCCAGGTTGCTGTCGATCACCAGGCGCACGCCGTCCAGGCCGGCCAGGTGCGGGGCCAGCACGCCGAAGTCGTCGTCGTGCAGGCGCAGTTCCAGTTCGCGGGTGTCGCTGCCCACCGCCTCCAGCGCCTCGCGCACCAGGTCGGCGAGCAGGGTCGGGTCGGCCTCGTAGGCGCGCCCGAGCAGGCAGCCGGCGATGCGCACCGCCAGCTCGGCCAGGGCCTCGGCGACCTCGGCGTCGAGCCGCGCCAGCGGCCGGGTGAAGCCGTCGAGCACGCCCTCGATCTGGGCGACCATGCGCCGCACCTCGGCCTGGCCGGCGGCCAGGCCCTCGGCGTGGCCGCGGGCGTAGCCTTCCTCGCGCGCGGCACGCTCGAGCGCCTGCAGCTCCTCCACGCTCGGCGGCGCCGGCGGTTCCTCCGCGGGCGCCGGCGGCGGCTCGGCCAGGCCCGGCGCGGTCCACCGCACCACCTCGCCGGACAGGCGCAGCTCGTCGAAGGCCGGCGCGGCGTCGCTCATATCAGCACCTCGGCCTTGGCTGCGAGCGTGATGTCACCGTTCTCGGCCATCCGCCGCACGATCGCCAGGATCTCCTTCTGCGCCGCCTCGACCTCGGCCAGGCGCACCGGGCCGCGCGCTTCCATGTCCTCGATCAGGATCTGCGCCGCGCGCTGCGACATGTTGGAAGTGATCTTCTGCCGCACCTTGGCCTCGGCGCCGCGCAGCGCCAGCGCCAGCTGCTCGCTGCTGACCTCGCGCAGCACCGCCTGCATCGCGCGGTCGTCGAGGTCGGCGAGGTTGTCGAACACGAACATCAGGTCGCGGATCTGCACGCTCAGGTCGCCGTCGACCTCGGCGATCGCCGACAGCAGCGCCTCCTCCTGGCCCGAATCCATGAAGTTGAGGATGTTGGCCGCCACCTTGACCCCGCCCACCGACGAGGACTTGATGCTCTGGCTGCCGGAGAACTGCCGGGTCATCACGTCGTTGAGCTCGTTGAGCGCGTGCGGCGGGATGCCGTCGAGGGTGGCCAGGCGCAGCAGCACGTCCACGCGCACCCGCTCGGGCAGGCACTTGAGCACCTCGGCGGCCTGGTCGCCGTCGAGGTGGGCGAGCACGATGGCGATGATCTGCGGGTGCTCGTTGCGCACCAGTTCGGCGATCGCGCGCGGCTCCATCCACTTCAGGGTGTCGAGCCCGGAGGTGTTGCGCCCGTGCAGGATGCGGTCGATCAGGCTGCTGGCGCGCTCCTCGCCCAGCGCCTGGGTGAGCACCGCGCGCACGTAGTCGTCGGCGCCGGCGCCCAGGCCGCTGGGCTGGGCCAGCACGTCGACGAACTCGTCGAACACCCGGGCCACGGTCTCGCGGCTGACGTCGCCGACCGAGGTCATGGCCACGCCGAGCTTCTGCACCTCCTTGGCGCCCATGTGCTTGAGCACCTCGGCGGCCTGCTGCTCGCCCAGCGAGAGCAGGACGATAGCGGCGCGCTGGACGCCGGTCAGGGGCGGTTCGAGTGCGGGATCAGCCATCGGAGGCCACCATGTCGCGGACCACCTGGGCGACGCGCCTGGGGTCGGTGCTGACCGCGGTGCGGGCGATCTCGAGCTTCTCGTCGAAGCTCATCGCCGCCGTCGGCGCCGGGCCGTCGTCCTTGGCCGCCTGGACCTGGGCCGGCGCCGACAGGCTCACCGTCGGATCCTCGTCCAGTTCGCCGGCCGGGATCACCGTGGCGGTGGCGGTGCGCGCGCCGAGCAGCTGGCGCGAGGCCGGGCGCAGCACGGCCAGGATCAGCACCAGCACCGCCAGCCCGCCGAAGATGATGCGGCCGAACTCGCGTGCGCGCGGGTGCTCCCAGAACGGGATCGATTCGTCTGGCGCCTCGCCGGTGTCGCGCGCGAACGGCGCGTTGACCACCGAGACCACGTCGCCGCGCGCGGCGTCGAAGCCGATCGCCTGCTGCACCAGGGTTTCGATCCGGGCCAGCTCGGCCTCGCTCAGCGGCCGGCCCTGGGCCTGCGCGGCGGTGCCGCCGGCGCCCGCGGCCGGCGGGGCGATGTGGTCCACCAGCACCGCGGCGGTGACCCGGCGGATCCGGCCCGGCGCCTGGCGGGTGTGGGTCAGGGTGCGGTCGATCTCGTAGTTGCGCACCGCGCTGCGGCTGCCGGGGCCGGTGGCGGCCGCGGTGGACGCGGCCGGCTCGGCGGCCGCCTCCGCCTCCGCCGCTTCCGGGGTGTTGCTGGCGCTGCCGGGCACGCCGCGCGCGACCGGTTCGGCGCCGAGGATGCCCGACTCGGAGATCTGCTCGCTGCGCACGATCGCCGGCTGCGGCCCGTAGCGCTCGCTCGCTTCCTCGGTCTGGGCGAAGTCCATGTCCACGCTGACCGTGGCGCTGACCCGGCCCGGGCCGGTCATCGGCTCGAGCAGCTCCTGGATGCGCTGCACGTACACCGCCTCCTGGCGGCGCTGCTGCTCGAACTGGCGCGCGCCCACCGCGTCGTCGCTGTGCGGGTCGGCGTTGGAGAGCATGCGCCCGAACTGGTCGACCACGGTGACGTTCTCGGCCGGCAGGCCGGGGATGCTCGAGGCCACCAGGTGCACGATCGCGTTGACCTGGCCCTGTTCAAGGGTGCTGCCGGCGCGCAGCTGCAGCACCACCGAGGCGCTGGCCGGCTCGCGCTGGCGGGTGAAGGCGCTGGGCTTGGGCATGGCCAGGTGCACCCGCGCCTCGCGCACCGGACGCAGGTTGGCGATGGTGCGGGCCAGCTCGACCTCCATCGCGTGCTGGTAGCGCGCGCTCTCGATGAACTGGCTGGTGCCGAAGCCCTGGTCGCCGTGGATGGTCTCGAAACCGCCGCCGGGGCTGGCCGGCAGCCCGGCCGAGGCCAGCGCCATGCGCGCCTCGCCGGCCTGGTCCACCGGCACCGCGAGCGCGCCGGTGGCCGGGTCGAGCCTGAACGGGATCCGCGCACTGCGCAGCAGCTCCGAGGCCTCGGCGGTGGATTTGGCGTCGAGCCCGGCGTGCACCGGCACGAAGTCCGGCTTCTGGCTCCAGGTGAACAGCCACAGGCCCAGCGCGATGGTCACCGCGACCAGCGCCAGCATCCCGAGCTGGCGGACCAGCGGGATGTCCTGCAGGCGGCCGAGTTCGCGCAGGTTCGCGGCGGCGGCCTTGGGGAGTGCGATCACGCTCATGGTGGTGGCGGGTCCGGTGTTCGTGGAAGGAAGCGGGGAGGCGGTGCGGCCGGCGGCGGCCGGGTCAGATCGGCATGTTCATCACGTCCTGGTAGGCCTGGACGAGGCGGTTGCGCACCTCGACCGTGGCCCGGAACGCGACCTGGGACTGCTGCATGGCGACCATCACCCGGGCCAGGTCGGCGCGCGGGTCGCCCAGTTCGAACGCCTGCTGCAGGGCGCCGGCGCGGGCCTGGGTGGCGCTGACCTGGTCGATCGCGTTGCCCAGGACCTGGGCGAAGCCCGGGGCCCGGGTTTCGCCGGTCCGGCCCACGTCGATCGCATTGGACGGCGCGGCGTCGGCGCGGATGGCGCCGGTGCGCATCTCGTGCGCGCGGATCTGGGACAGGATCGAGGAGATGGCGTCGGTGGTCATGGCCCGGTTGCCGGTGTTGGCTGCGATGGATCAGGCAAGTCCCGTGCCACGGCCCCGTCAGAAAGCCGCCGCGCGCCGGTCCCGGGCGGTCTCGCCGGCGGCCAGCTGCTCGCGGTCGATGCCGTACTTGCGCAGCTTTTCCACCAGCGTGGTGCGGCGCAGGCCCAGCAGCGGCGCGGCGTGCGCGACCACGCCGCCGGCCTGCTCGAGCGCGGCGCGCAGCAGGCCCAGTTCGATCCCGGCCATGTGCCCGCGCAGGTCGATGCCCTGCGGCGGCAGCGTGGTGAGCGCGCTGATGTGGGCCGGGTCCAGGGCCGAAGCCGCCTGCGGGGCCTCGGCCGCGGCCGGCCCGGGTTCCGGCGCCGGCGGCGGGTCGAACAGGTCGCCGGCGGCGGCCGCGGCGGCGCGGTAGCGCGCCGGCAGGTCGGCCGCGCGCACGGTGCCGCCCGGGTGCAGCACGGCCAGGCGCTCGAGCAGGTTGCTCAGCTCGCGCACGTTGCCGGGCCACCGGTAGTGGCGCAGCGCGGCGATCGCGTCGGCCGACAGCGAGACCCGGCCGCGGCCGGACTCGGCCAGCTGGCGGGTGATCGCGGCGACCAGGTCGGGCAGGTCCTCGGTGCGATCGCGCAGCGCCGGCATTTCGATCGGGAACACGTTCAGGCGGTAGAACAGGTCCTCGCGGAAGTCGCCGCTGGCGATGCGCTGCTCGAGGTTGCGGTGGGTGGCGGCGATCACGCGCACGTTGCACTTGATGGTGGTGGTGCCGCCGACCCGCTCGAAGCAGCGCTCCTGCAGCACGCGCAGCAGCTTGACCTGCATCGGCATGCTCATGTCGCCGATCTCGTCGAGCAGCAGGGTGCCGCCCTCGGCCATCTCGAAGCGGCCCTTGCGCTGGGTCAGCGCGCCGGTGAACGCACCCTTCTCGTGGCCGAACAGTTCGCTCTCGAGCAGGTCGGCCGGGATCGCGCCGCAGTTCACCGCCACGAACGGCTTGTCGCGGCGCGGCGAGCGGTCGTGCAGGGCGCGCGCGGCCACTTCCTTGCCGGTGCCCGACTCGCCCAGCAGCAGCACGGTGGTGTCGTGCGGGGCGACCTGGTCGATCATGCGGTTGAGCTGCAGCACCGCGGCGCTGCGGCCGGTCGGGCCGGACGAGTGCACCTCGCGGCGGGCGTCGTCGTCGATGCGCTTGAGGCTGGCGCGGCGCAGCGCGTCCTGCAGCTGGGCGCGGCGGATCGGATAGGCCAGCGGCCACACCGACTGCGGGTGCAGGTGGCCGCGCCAGGGCGCGTCCGCGGCGTGGCCGGGGAGTTCGAGCACCGGCGGGTGCAGCGACTGGGCCGCCAGCCACTGCGCGAACGCCTCCCACGAGGCGCCGTCGCCGACGTCGCCGACCACCACCGCGACCCAGTCGCTGGCGCGCGCGCGCGCCAGGTCGATGTCCGCGGCGTCGTCGACGATGCGCGGGTTGAAGTCCATGAAATCGAGCAGGGTGGCCACGCGCTCGGCGCGGGCGTCGTCGCGGTCGATGACCAGGATGCGCGACTCGCTCATGACGAGGCCTCCGGTTCATTGCCTTCGCCCCCGCGCGCGGCCAGGGCCTCGAGCAGGGGCAGTACTTCGTGGATGTAGGCCAGCTTGCTGACGAAGGCGTCGGCACCGGCGCGCATGGCGTGCTCGCGGTGCTCGCCGTCGTCGAAGTGGCTGGCGATGACGATGTAGGGGGGGTTGTCCTGGGCCTTGATCAGGCGGGTGGCCTGCAGGCCGCCCATCTCGGGCATGGCCAGGTCCATCAGCACCACGTCCGGGCGCAGCATCTCGCACTGGGCGATGGCCTCCACGCCGTTTCCCGCGGTGCCGGCCACGGTCAGCCAGGGCAGGCGGCGCAGGTGGCGCAGGGCGGCGGAGATGAAGCCGGCATGGTCGTCGACCAGCAGCACGGAAATCTGGCGCATCACACGTACTCCTGGCGGGAGGGGCGGGCCGGACGGGTCGCGGCGCGGCGGCGGGCGCGCGCCGGGCCGATCGAAAGCTGGTCGCGGTACTTGGCCACGGTGCGGCGGGCGATGCGGATGCCCTGGCGCGCCAGCAGGCCGGCGATCACGTCGTCGGCGAGCGGCGCGTTCGCCGGCTCTTCGTCGATCAGGCGCTTGACCATGGCCCTGACCGCCGCGCCGCTGACCTCGGCCCCTTCCAGCCGCACCGCGAACAGGCGCTTGAGCTCGAAGGTGCCGCGCGGGGTCTGGATGTACTTGCCGCTGACGATGCGCGAGACGGTGGACTCGTGCATGCCGATCGCATCGGCCACCTCGCGCAGGGTCAGCGGCAGGATCGCCTCCGGGCCGTGGTCGAGAAAGCCGGCCTGGCGCTCGACCAGCACCTGGGCGGTGCGCAGCAGTGTCTCGTTGCGCATGTTGACGCCACGCACCAGCCAGCGCGCCTCGTCGAGCAGGCCGCGCAGCACCTGGTGGTCGCTGCCGGCCAGGGCGCGTTCGCAGTGCGGGGCGATGCGCAGCCGCGGCGCCCCGCGGCTGGACAGGGCCACCCGCCAGCCGCCGCCGGCGCGCCAGGCGATGACGTCGGGGACGATGTGGCCGTCCTCCGCCGCCACCGGGGCCTGCACCGGATGCGGCCGCAGCGACAGGATGGTCGCGACCGCCGCCTGCACCGCGCCGGGATCGGCGCCGGTGGCCGCGGCCAGCGCATCCACGTCGTGCGCGGCGAGCAGCTCCATCTGCTGGTCGAGGATGCGCGCCGCCAGCCCGGTGGACGCATCGGCGGGCAAGGCGCGCAGCTGCGCCGCGAGGCATTCGCGGGCATCGGCCGCGGCCATGCCCGGCCAGTCGCCGTGCAGCAGGCGGATGCGCAGCAGGCCGACGTCGCCGGCGCGGTGCGGGAAGGCGGCGCGCGCGGCGGCGAGCAGTTCGTCGAGCGGCCGTTCGAGGTAGCCGCGGTCGTCGCAGTGGTCCAGCCACCAGGCCGCGACTTCAAGGTCGGCGGGGTCCCAGTGCAGCGCCAGCTCGCGCAGCAGGCGCAGGCGCGGGTCGCTCGATTCGCCGTCGGCGATGCGCAGGGTCGCGTCCTCGTCGCCGCCGCCGGTGGCGCCGCCGGACAGGAACGCCGGTTCCGGCAGTTCGTCCCAGGCCGCGACTTCCACCGCCGCCGCCTCGGGCACGGCCTCCTCGGCGTCTTCGTCCTCGATCTCTTCCTGCTCGAGCAGGGGGTTGCGCTCCAGCGCCTGGCGCAGCTCCTGTTCCAGCTGCGGGGCGGTGAGCTGCAGCAGCCGGATCGACTGCAGCAGCTGCGGGGTGAGGTTGACGCCCTGGGTGATGCCGATGCGCAGGTTGGCCTTCATCTTCCTCGCCTCCGTGCCGGCTCCCGCGCCGGCGACGGAACCCATCGTGACGAGGGCGTGACGGAACCCGAATCAGGGCAAACCCGGCTCCGGATCAGGGGAAACCCGGCCCGGTGTAGGGGTTGCCCCGACATCTCGTCGTGTTTCCGACGCGCGGGCGCAGAAGGTGACGCGAAGTGACGCTTTGCGTCAGCCGCTCAGGGGCGGTCGTGCAGCCGCAGCGCGATGCGCAGCAGCTCGCCGGCGTTGCGGCAGCCGAGCGTTTCCATCATCCGCGCGCGGTGGGTTTCCACGGTCTTGACGCTGATGCCCAGGTCGGCGGCGATCTGCTTGGTGGTCCGGCCCGCACCCAGCGCCTCGAAGATCTCGCGCTGGCGGCGCGGCAGGGCGTCGATGTTGGCTTCCCCCGGGGTGGCGTTGCGCAGCGCCTGCAATTGCGGTGCCGAGACGTGCGGGCTCAGGTAGGGACGGCCGGCGGCGGCGGCGCGCAGCGCGATCTCCAGTTCCGCCGGCGCCGCTTCCTTGACCACGAAGCCCATCGCGCCGCGCGCCAGGGCCTCGCGCACGTGCAGCGCATCGTCGTGCATGGACATGATGACCACGGCGCATTCGGGGCAGGTGCGGCGCAGCTCGGCCAGGGCGTCGAACCCGCTGCGGCCGGGCATCGACAGGTCCAGCAGGACCACGTGGGGCAGCGCCTCGCGGGCGCGGATGACCGCCTCGTCGGCACTGGCGGCCTCGGCCACCACTTCGATGTCCGCGAACGACTCCAGCAGCCGGCGCAGGCCGGCCCTGACCAGCGTGTGGTCGTCGCAGATGAGGACTCGCAGCAACTCGACCCCCTGGCGTTTCCTGTCCACCACGATAGCGGCCCCGGAGGACGCGCGCATGGCAACGCAAGAATACGTGATCGCGGTCTCAGGTTTCCTGCTTCTGGCGCCGGCTTTCCGCCACCGCGCGGCGATGGATGCGGAACAGGTGGCGTTCCAGCGCCGCTTCCAGCGCCGGTGGCATGGGATCGAAGCGCAGCCAGCAGCGCACGCCGTCGGCGCGGGTATCGCGCGCGATCTCGCTGGCCGGAAGCACCAGGGTCGAGGGCAGCCAGTCGGCCGGGCGCACCCGGAACAGGCCGGTGGCCTCGGCCGGCGCTTCGGGCAGTTCCAGACGGGCGCCGCGCGCCGACCAGGCCAGCCGGCGCACCGGGTCGGCATCTTCCTGGCGCACCAGGCCGGCGACCAGGACGGTGAGCAGGTCGAGCTTGGCCTCGACCCGCGCCAGGGCGTGGTCGTCGCCCTCGGGCTCTTCCGGCCGGGCGCCGTCCTCCAGCACCGCCAGCGCGCGCAGCAGCGCCTCGCCGCTGGCGGCCAGGGCCGGGTCGGGATCGCGCGGGCGCGGCAGCAGCGCGGCCGGGCGCAGCACCTCGCAGGCCAGGCTGTCGCCGAACAGCAGGGCGTCGGCCTCGGCCGGGCTCATGCCAGCGCCCGTTGCCAGGCGCGCGCGCCGCGCTGGTCCTGGCCGATCTTCTCCAGCGCGCGCGCGGCCTCGTCGCGCGCCGCGCGGATCTCGCCGGCCAGCGCGCGCTGGGCGTCGAGCAGCGCCTGCAGCTGCTCGCGCGGGAGCGCGGCGAACCCGGGCGAGGCGCAGGCCGCGGCCACCGCGGCGTCGTGCTCGCGCAGCAGGCGGCCGGCCAGCGCCCAGTCGTCGGCCGCGATCGCGGCGCGCACCTGGTCGGCGGGCAGGGCGGGGATCACGCCGCCTCCGGGCCGATCGCCAGCCACGCCGACTCGATCTCGCCGAGCAGGTCGTCGACCTCGTGCAGCGGCGCCGGATCGTTGTGCGCGTTGGCGGTGAGCAGGCGGCGCTGGGCGTAGTCGTACAGCGCGTGGAGGCCGTCGGCGATCTCGCCGCCGGCTTCCATGTTCAGGGCGCCGTTGAGGCCGCCGATGATCGCGCTGGCGTCGCTGATCGCCTGCGCCTTGCGCGGCAGGTCGCCGCGTTCGAGGCAGGCGGCGGCCAGGCGCGCGCGTTCGCGCGCGCCGGCGAGCATCAGCGCGATCAGCTGGTGCGGGCTGGCGTCCAGCGCGGCGCTGGTCACCCCGGTCTGGCGGTACTGGTTGGCAAGGGCGCGCGCGTTCATGGTCAGGTCGTCTTGTTGTTGCGGGCGGCGATCTGCTGGCTGAGGAAGTCGCTGCTGGTCTGGAGCGAGGTCAGCAGCACGTCGAGCGCGGTGAACTGGGCCCGGTAGCGCGCTTCGGCCTGGCTCATGCGGAAGTCCAGGGCGCTGCGCTGGCTGGCCAGGGCCTTGTTGCGCGCGTCGAGGTTGGCGGAGCGGCCGGCCAGCAGCCCGTCGTCGGGATCGACCAGGCGGTCGACCACTCCCTGCAGCCGGCCGGCCATGCCGTCGCCGGAGAACAGGCGCGCGGCGGCGCCGGGATCGTCGGCCAGGCCCTTGTCGAAGGCGGCCTCGTCGAGGGTGAGCGTGCCGTCCTTGGCGATCGTGATGCCGAGCGCCTTGAGGTCGATCACGCTCTCGCTGAGGATGTTGCGCAGGTCGCGGGTGGTGCCGCGGACCATCGCGTCGCCGTTGAGCGCGGCCGCGCTCTTGGTCGAGGTGTTGTAGGACGAGACCTGGCCCAGTGCGCCGAGCGCGGCGTTATAGGCGCTGACGAAGGCCTTGGCCGCGCCGCGCTGCGCGCTCGCGTCGGCCTCGATGCGCAGTTCGCGCACCGTGCCCGGCTCGGCCTTCGTGAGCGTGATCGAGACCTTGTCGACCAGGTCGTCGATGGTGTTGGACGGGCTGCTGCGCTCGATGCCGTCGACCCTGACCCGGGCATCCGAGGCCGCGGCCAGTTCGGCCAGGCCGGACGGGCCGTCGGGGTCGAAGGCGAGCGCGGACAGGCCGCCGTCGCCGCCGCTGGCGGCGACCCGCAGCGCGCCGGCGCTGCCGGTGTCCAGGGCGTTGAGGACCAGGTGCGCGCCGCCGTCGCCGGTGACGATGCTGGCGCTCACGCCCTTGCCGCCGGCCGCGGCGTTGATCGCGTCGCGGATGCCGGCCAGGGTGTTGTTGTCCTCGCCGACCACCACCTCGATGGTGGCGTCGCCGGCGGTGATGGTGAGGGTGCCGGTGCCGATCGTGGCGTCGCTGGCGTAGGCGGCCGAGCCGAGCTTGTGCGCGCTGGCGAGCGCCAGCACCTCGACCTGGTAGCGGCCGCTGGCCGCGCCGCCGCGGGCGCTGGCGGAGAAGCCCGCGTCCTCGGGCACGTGCGCCTTGCGGGCGGAGAGGCCCTCGCCCGAATCCAGGCCCTCGAGGGCCTTGCCGAGCGCGGAGAACGCGCTGCGCAGGGTGCCGATGGCGGAGATCTGGGCGCTGACCTCGCGCTCGCTGCGCGCGATGCGCGCCTCGGGCTGGGCACGCTCGGCCGCGACCAACTGCGCGACCATGGTCATCACGTCGAGCTTGCCCACGTTGCCGATGGTGGTCATGGCGCGTGCTGCCCCTGGCGTGGTGCCGTGGTCCCCGCGCGGCGGGGCCGCGTTGCGGCGGCCCGGACCGGGCTGGCGGGGTCCCCGGCGGAACGGGAATCTGGGATGTGGCGGGTCGTGCGGGAAGGGACCGCAGGGCGCGCCCGGAGCGACGCCCTGCGGTCAAGCGGCATCAGCGCAGCAGCTGGAGCACGCTCTGGGTGGCCTGGTTGGCCTGGGCCAGCATCGCGGTGCCGGCCTGCTGCAGGATCTGGTTGCGCGAGAGCTGCGCCGATTCCTTGGCGAAGTCCGCGTCCTGGATCCGGCTGCGCGCCGCCGACAGGTTCTCGATCGAGGTCGAGAGGTTGGCGATCACCGAGGTGAAGCGGTTCTGCACCGCACCCATGTCGGCGCGCGCGGTGTTGATCTGGGTCAGCGCGGCGTCCATGGCCAGGATCATGTTGTCGGCACCTTCGACGGTCTTGATGTCCATGCCCTGAAAGCCGGTCCGGTCCTCGCCGCCGGTTTCGGTCGGCTGCGCGGTGGTGGTGGCCAGGCCGGAGGAGGCGGCGCCGGCGCCAGCGACCGTGATCTCGATGTCCTCGGCCGAGCGCAGCACCACCTCGCCATCGTCGTTGACCTCGGCGGTCACGCCGGCGATGCCCGCGGCATTGATCGCGGCGGCAACGCGCGCGGCCTGCTCGGCGCCGGTGGCGCCGGCGGCGGAGGCGGTGAGCTCGACGTCGACGCCGTTGATGACCAGGTCGCCCTCGCCGATCGCGGCGAACGTGTCACCGGGATCCTGGTCGGCCAGGGCGGTGCCGGTGACCGTGGCCTCGCTGACGACCAGCGGCGTCTTCCACACGCCCAGCGCATCGATGTTGGCGTTGACGATCGCCGCGATGTCGATGGTCTCGCCCTGGTTGGCGCCGACCTGGAAGCTCTGCTTCTGGAACGAGCCGTCGAGCAGCTTGACGTCGTTGAAGTTGGTGGTTTCGGCGACGCGCTGGATTTCCGCCATCAGCTGCTGGACTTCGGCGTCCAGGGCCTTGCGGTCGGACTCGGAGTTGGTGGCGTTGCGCGACTGCACCGCCAGCTCGCGGATGCGCTGCAGGTTGTTGCCGATCTCGGCCAGCGCGCCTTCGGCGGTCTGGGCCAGCGAAATGCCGTCGTTGGCGTTGCGTGCCGCCTGGTCGAGGCCGCGGATCTGGGTGGTGAAGCGCTGCGAGATCGCGAGGCCGGCGGCGTCGTCCTTGGCGCTGTTGATGCGCATGCCCGAGGACAGGCGCTGCAGGCTGGTGGCGAGGTCGGCGCCGGACGCGGACAGATTGCGCTGCGCATTGAGCGACATCACGTTGGTGTTGATGACGGTGGACATCATGGTTCTCCTGGGAGGTTGGGTCCGGCGGCGACGAGAGGCTGCGCCGGTGCTTCGCAGGGTGCTGACCGGGACGGTCCTCGCCGCTGCTGGAATGGGTATCGGCGCGGTCGTGTCAAGCTTTAGCGCGCGGGGACACCCGATCGCGAAAAATCGCTACATGCGGTCGAACAGCGACAGGCCCTGCACCCGCAGCATGGTCTTCTGCGCGGCCTCGATCGCGGCCAGGTGCAGCGCCAGGCGGCTGGCCGCGTCGGCCACGTCCACGTCGCGCAGCTCCGACAGCGATTCGTGCAGGGTAAGCTCGGTGGCGCTGCGCGCGTCGGCGGCGTTGTCAAGCGCGGACAGGCGCGAGCCGGTGGCCGCGCGCAGCGACAGCATGTGGTCCTGCGCGGTGGCCAGGTCGCCCAGGGCGGCGCCGACCTGGTTCGCGCGCCAGGCGCGCGCCGCCGGGTCGGCGGCCGCCGCCTCGAGCGCGTCGGCCAGGCCCTGCAGGGTGGCGAACACGTCGCGCACCGGCGCCGGTTCGACGCGGAAGCTGTCGCCGGCGGCGGGGGCGCCGCTGATCTTGAGCTGCATGCCGCCGGCGGTGATGGTGGCGCCTTCGGTATAGCTGCCGGTGGCCAGTTCGTTGCCGTCGCCGTCGAGCACGCGCCAGGCGTCGGCGGCGGTGAACTCGACCCGCAGCGACTGCCCGGTCCATGCCGCATGGTCGACCACGCCGCTGGACTGCAGCACGCCGGTGCCGGTGTTGCCGGCCGCGGCGCTGCCGCGCACGATGCCGTCGCCGGTGCGCACGCGCAGGAACACCTCGCTGCCCGGTTCGCCGTCGACCACCCAGTGGTCGGGCGAGATCTCGAGGCTGTTGCGGCCGTCGTCGCCGGCGTAGCTCACCACGCCGCCGTTGTCGGCGAACGGGATCACCCCGTCGCGGGTGCCGGCGAACAGGCGCCGGCCGTTGCCGTCGTCACGGTTGGCGATCGCCAGCAGCTCGTCGCGCACCGCGCGCAGCTCGGCCGCGATCGAGGCGCGGTCGCTGTCCGACAGCGCCGGGCTGTTGGCCTGTACCGCGAGCTGGCGCGCGCGGTCGAGCTGGGTGCCGACGTCGGCCAGCGCGTTCTCCTGGCTGCGCAGGCGATGTTCGACCAGGGTGGCGTTGCGGTCCTGCTGCTGCAGCGAGGCCAGCAGGTGGTCCATCTGCTGGGCACGGGCCATGCCCGAGGGATTGTCGGCGCCGCGCAGCAGCTTGTTCTGGCCGACCAGCTCCTGCTGCACGCGGGCCAGGCGTTGCTGCTGCTGCAGCAGCCCCTGCAGGCCCTGGTTGTACAACCCGGCGGTGGACATGCGCAGGACGGTCATGATCGCTCCTTTAGCGCCGCACGGCGGACAGCAGGGTCTGGAACATCGCGTCGGCGGTGGCGATGATCTGGGCCGCGGCCTGGTAGGCCTGCTGGTAGCGCAGCAGGTCGGCCGCCTCCTCCTCCAGGTTCACGCCGCTCACCGATTCGCGCTCGGCCGCCACCTGGGTGTCGATCGCGGCCTGCGCCTCGTGGCTCAGGCTGGCGTGGCGGGCCTCGGCGCCGGCGCGCGCGGTCAGCCCGGTCAGGCCGCCGGTCAGCGACAGGGTGCCGCCCTCGAGCAGTTCGCGCTGGTCGAGCGCGGCCAGCGCCAGCGCGTTGCCGTTGTCGGTCGAGCGCGGCGGGGTGGGCGAGAGGGTGAAGCGGTCGCCGGCCGCCGGCGTGCCCTGCAGCGACAGGCTCCAGCCGGCCGCGGCGTCGGCGACCGGGGTGCCGGGCACCCAGGCGAACGGGCCATTGCCGTCGATGGTGTACTGGCCGGCATCGATGAACTCGATCGTGGCGCCGGCGAACCCGGCGAACGCCGCCGGGTCGGTGACCGTGGCGGTGGCCGCGCGCGCATCGCCCAGGTTGGACGGGTCGGTGGCCGCCTGCAGCGGCGAGGCGGCCGCGATCGCGGCCGGGTCGGTGATCGCCACGCGCAGGCTGGCGGCAGCGCCCGCGGTGGGGCGCAACGCGAAGCGGTCGCCCGGCGCCGGCGTGCCGGTGACTTCGAACGCCACGCCGCCGACGCGGAACGGATCGGCCGCGGTGCCGCTGCCGCTCATCGGCACCGCCTCGCCGGTGTCCGCGCGCACCGCCGACCAGGTGCCCTCGAAGCGCAGCACCAGGTCCTGGCCGGTAAGCGCGGCGACGTCGTCGATGCGCGCGCTGATGCCGGCGTTGCCGCCGTTGCCCGCGTGCGGGTCCACGCGCGGCGGCGCGAGGCTGAAGAAGTCGCCGCCCGGCGCGCCAGCGTAGTCCACGCCCGAGCGGTGGGCCTGGTTGAACGCGGTGGCGAAGGCGGTGGCCAGGCGGCCGAGTTCGGCCCGGGCCGGGTCGAGCACGCGTTCGCGGAACTCGAGGATGCCACCCAGTTCGCCGGACACGGTCGCGGAGGGCAGGCGCACGTCGCCGCCCGGGGTCTGGAGCGAGAGCTGCATGCGCCCGGGCTGCATTGGATCGGGCGTGGTGGCGAGCTGCATCGCCTGGCTGCCGACCACCAACGGCTGGCCGCCGGAGGTGAACACGTTGAGCATGCCGTCCTGTTCGACCGTGGTCGCGCCGGTGAGTGCGGCGAGCTGGCTGATGCGCAGCTCGCGGGCGTCGAGCAGGTCGGGCGCGACCCGGTCGCCGCCCTGGTGGATCGCGCGGTTGAGGTCGGCGATCTCGCTGGCCAGCCGGTTGGCGTCGGCCACCGTGCTCTGCAGCCGCTTCCCGGCCTCCTCGTCGAGCGCCGACAGCTGCCCGTCGAGCGTGCGCCAGCGCGCGGCCAGCTGTTCGGCACTGGACAGCAGCTGGCTGCGCGCGATGGTCGATCCGGGCTCGGCGGCCAGCGCGTCGGCGGCGTTGAAGAACGCCGACCAGTGCTCCGCCAGCCCGGTGGCCGGATCCGAGACCAGGCCGTCGACCCGGCCGGCGAGCGAGGACAGCTGCCGGAGCCGCCCCAGCTCGCCGCTGCTGTCGATCTGGCGCGCGAACACCAGCCCGTCGGCCAGGCGCTGCAGCGTGGCCGCGTCGACGCCCTGGCCCACCCAGTGCCCGCCCTCGGGCAGGGCCGGGCGCGAGGACAGTTCGACCCGCTGCCGGCTGTAGCCGGGGGTCGAGGCGTTGGCCACGTTGTGGCTGACGGTGCCCAGCGCGCGCTGGAACGCGAGCAGGGCGGAAGTTCCGGTACCGAGCATCCCGGTCATGGGCTATCCCCTGTGGCCCGCGGCCAGCGCCGCGACGGTGGTGGCGCGGGCGGTGCCCGCCTGCGCGACCTGCACGTCGGCGCGCGCCGGCGCGGAGAGCGAGGCCAGCGCGCGGTTGAGCGTGGCGCCGTTGGCGATCGCGGTGATCTTGGCCGCGTAGGACGGATCGGTGGCGTAACCGGCCTTCTGCAGCGCGGTGGCGAAGCGGTGGACGTCGTCGCCGGTGCCGCGCGCGGCGGCGTAGCGGTCGCGGCCGATCAGCCGGGTGTAGTCGGCGAAGCTCTCGGCGACCGAACCGTAGGCGCGGAACTCGGCGCGCTCCTGGATCCGTTTGCCGCCGACGAACTCGTGGGTGCCGGCGCTCACGCGCGCCCCCTTCCAGCCGCCGGTGGCCTTGATCCCGAACAGGTTCAGCGAGGAGCCGTGCTTGCCGCCGGCCAGGCGTCGGCCCCAGCCGGTCTCCAGCGCGGCCTGGGCCACCAGGGCCTTGGCCGGCACGTCCAGCTCCGCGGCCGCCTTCTGCGCCTGCGGCCAGATCGAACGCACGAAGGCTTCCGGCGTGCTGGCGTCGAACGGCGCGTCCGCGCGCGCCGGGTCCGGGCCGGGGGTCGTGGCCGGTGGCGCGGGCTGCGCGGGCGCCAGCCCGGGCAGCGACACGCCCGAGCGGGTCGGCGCCAGCGGCAGCATCGCCGGCATCGCCGCGGCCGGCGTCAGCGGCAGCGACGGCAGGCTGTCGCCGCCGCGCCGCAGCGGCATCGCGGCCGGCGCGGCGGTGGCCGGGGCCGGGGCGGTCCCGGCGCTGCGCTCGAGCTGGCGCACGATCATCGGCGCCAGGCCCAGCCCGCGGCCCTTGGTGAGTTCGCGCGCGAGCTGCTGGTCGTACATCTCGCGGTAGCGGGTGTCGCCGCCCAGCGGATCGCCGCCCGAGGCGCTGCGCATCGACTTGATCAGCATGTGCGCGAACTGCGCTTCGAGCTCGCGCGCCGCCTTCTCGATGTCCGCGCGCGGGGTGGCCTGCGCGGGCGCGAGCGGGATCGGGGTGGCGGCGGGCAGGTGCATGGCCGGTGCGTGCTCAGATCACCTCGAGCTCGGCGCGCAGGGCGCCGGCGCGCTTGAGCGCCTCGAGGATGGCGACGATGTCGCCGGGGGCCGCGCCGACCGCGTTGACCGCGCGCACGATCGATTCCAGCGACGAGCCGCCTTCGAACAGGAACATGCGTCCGCCCTCCTGGCTGACCTGGAGCGAGGACTGCGGCGCGACCACGGTGTCGCCGCGGCCGAACGCGCCGGGCTGGCTGACCAGTGCGTTCTCGGTGACCGAGACGGTGAGCGAGCCGTGCGAGACCGCGGCCGGCATCACCGTGACCTCGCCGCCCATCACCACGGTGCCGGTGCGGGCGTTGACGATCACCTTGGCCGCCGCGGCGCCGGGCGTGACCTCGAGCGATTCGAGCCGGGCCAGGAAACCGATGCGGTCGCCCGGCGGCGGCATCACCTCGATCGTGACCCCGTCGAGCGCGCGCGCGCGGCCCGGACCGAAGGCGGCGTCGATCGCCGAGACGATGCGCGAGGCGGTGGTGAAGTCGGACTGGCGCAGGTTGAGCGTGACCACGTCCGACGGCGAACCGCCCGGCGCGGCGCGTTCGACGATCGCGCCGTTGGGGATCGTGCCGCCGTTGGGCGCGTTGGTGGAGATGCGCGAGCCGTCGCGGCCCGAAGCGCCGAAACCGCTCACCACCAGGGTGCCCTGGGCGATCGCGTAGACCTGGCCGTCGGCGCCCTTGAGCGGGGCCATCAGCAGGCTGCCGCCGCGCAGCGAGCCGGCGTTGCCGATCGAGGACACGGTGACGTCGATGGTCTGGCCGGGCTTGGCGAACGGCGGCAGCTCGGCGTGGATCGCCACCGCGGCCACGTTCTTGAGCTGCGGGTTGATGCCCGGCGGCAGGCTCACGCCGAGCTGGTCGAGCATGGTCTTCAGGCTCTGCACGGTGAACGGCGTCTGGCTGGTGCGGTCGCCGCTGCCGTCCAGTCCCACCACCAGGCCGTAGCCCACCAGCGGGTTGCCGCGCACGCCGGCCACCTGGGCCAGGTCCTTGATCCGCTCGGCGCGCGCGGGCGCCGGCAGCGCCGCGATCGCGATGGCCAGCAGGCCGGCGACGGCGGCGAGGGTGCGGCTCGCGATGTTGGTTGCCATGTCGCGGCCCTCAGTACGGATACGCGGCGGAATTGAAGAACCGCCCCAGCCACCCCATCGCGTTGGAACGCGCCAGGGTGCCGCGGCCGCCGTAGACGATCGCCGCCTCCGCCACGCGATCGGAGGTGATGCGGTTGTCGGCCCCGATATCGGCCACCCGCACCAGGCCTTGAATCTGGACCAGCTCGTCGCCCTGGTTCAGGCGCAGGCGCTTCTCGCCGGCCACCCGCAGGTTGCCGTTGCCCAGGTCCTCGACCACGGTCACGGTGATGTTGCCGGCCAGCTGGTTGCTCTGGGCGCTGTCGCCGGCGCCGGAGAAGTCGCGCGAGCCCTCGATCCCCGCCTGCAGCACCGGGCGGCCGTTGACGGTGACGCCGCGGCCGAAGATCGTCGGGGCGGCCATGTCGACGCCGCTGTCCTTGCTCACCGAGGTGGTGGCGTTGGTGCGGGCGCGGGTGTTCTCGACCAGGACGATGGTCAGCAGGTCGCCCACCTGGCGCGCCTTGTTGTCCTGGAACAGGTGCATGCCGCGGTGGCCGCCGCCGGCCGAGGCGTAGATCGAGCCGCCGCCGTCGCGCGCGCCCGGCGCCGCGTAGGCGGGCTGCACGGCGGGCGCGGCGGCGTAGCCGCGGCTGGCGGCGTCGGGCGCCGGGAACGGGCGCACGTCGCCCAGGGTGGCGGCGCAGCCGGACAGGGCCAGCGCGATGGCCAGGGCAGGGGCGAGGGCGGACCGGGTGTTCATCGTCGCGCTCACAGCTTGTTGTTGAGGTAGGCGAGCATCGAGTCGATGGTCGAGATCGCCTTGGCGTTGGTCTCGTAGGCGCGCTGGGTCTCGATCATCGACACCAGTTCCTCGACCACGTTGACGTTGGAGCCTTCCAGCGAGCCTTGCACCAGCAGGCCGGTGCCGTTCTCGCCGGGCGCGCCGGTCTGCGCCGGGCCGCTGGCGCCGGTCTCGATGTAGAGGTTCTCGCCCTTGGCCTGGAGACCGGCGGGGTTGACGAAGTCGGCGATGGTCAGCGCGCCCACCTGCACCGGCTCGGCCTGCCCGGCCAGCTGCACGCTGACCGTGCCGTCGGCGCCGATGGTGATCGACTGCGCGCCTTCGGGCAGCTGCAGCCCGGGCTGCACCGGGAAGCCGGCGTTGGTCACCAGTTCGCCCTGGGCGTTGATCTTGAAGCTGCCGTCGCGGGTGTAGGCGGTGCTGCCGTCGGGCAGCAGGATCTCGAAGAAGCCGCGGCCGTTGATCGCCACGTCCAGCGCGCCGCCGGTCTGGGCCAGGCTGCCCTGGGCGAACTCCTTGGAGGTCGCGGCCACGCGCACGCCGGTGCCGACCTGCAGGCCGGTGGGCAGGCTGGTCTGTTCGGAGGTGGCGCCGCCCGGCTGGCGGGTGGTCTGGTACAGCAGGTCCTCGAAGCTGGCGCGGTCGCGCTTGAAGCCGGTGGTGTTGGTGTTGGCGAGGTTGTTGGAGATGACCGCCATGCGCGTCTGCTGCGCGTCGAGGCCGGTCTTGGCGATCCATAGAGCCTGGGTCATGGCGGGTTTCCGTCAGTCAGGGTGGGCGCGCTCAGCGCGTGGACAGCAGGGTGTTGGCCGCGCGGGCGGTGTCGTCACCGCTCTGCAAGACCCGTACCTGCATCTCGAACTGGCGCGCCAGTTCGATCATCGAGACCAGCATCCCGGCCGCGTCGACGTTGCTGCCTTCGCGCACGCCCGAGGCCAGGACTTTGCCGTCGGCCGGCGGGAGCGGCCCGGCGCCGGGCGGCAGCCGCATCAGCCCGTCCTCGCCGCGCACCAGGTCGCGCGCGGGCGCCGCCGCGACCTGCAGCTGGCCGAGCACGGCCATCGCCGACATCGGCTCGCCCTGCGGCACCACCGAGACGGTGCCGTCGCCGCCGATCTCGATCGCGTCGCTGGGCGGCAGCGCCATCGGCGCGCCGTTGCGGTCGAGCACCGGCAGTCCGCTGGCGGTGGTCAGCAGGCCGTTGGCGGTCAGGCGCAGGTCGCCGGCGCGGGTGTAGGCCACGCCGCCATCGGCGGCCTGGACCGCGAGCCAGTGGCCGGGTTCGAGCGCGATGTCGAGCGGGTTGCCGGTCACGGTGCGCGCGCCGGGCGCCTCGCTGACGCCCAGGGTGCGCTGCACGGCGGCAACCCGGGAGGCGTGGCCGGGGCCCTGCACCGGGGCGGCCACGGTGCCGCTGAGGGTGGCCTGGAAGCCGGTGGTGTCGGCGTTGGCCAGGTTGTGGGCGACCGCGGCCTGGCCACGCAGGGTGGCGCTGGCGCCGGTCATCGCGATGTAGAGGGACTTGTCCATGCGGGCCTCGGTGTGGCGGCGGGGCCGGCGCCATCGGCGCCTGCCCGGTGCCGCTGCAACCTCCGTGCCGCGGCGGCGCCGCGCGCGCTGCCGGCGGCCACAGCCGCCGGCGCGCCATGGGTCAGCGGATGTTGATGACAGTCTGGGTGAGCGCGTCCTGGGCCTGGATCATCTGCGCGTTGGCCTGGAAGTTGCGCTGCGCGGTGATCATGTTCACCAGCTGCTCGGTGAGGTTGACGTTGGAGGCCTCCAGCGCGCCGCCCTGGATCATCCCGAACTCGGCGGTGCCGGCGGCGCCGCGGCGGGCCAGGCCCGAGCCGTGGGTCTCGGCCCAGGCGTTGTCGCCGACCGGCTGCAGGCCCTGCGGGTTGGCGAAGTTGGTCAGCGCCACCTGGCCCAGCGGCGTGGACACGCCGTTGGTGTAGCGGGCGCTGACCACGCCCTCGGCCGAGACCTCGATCGTGCTCAGGCGGCCGGTGGCGTGGCCGTCCTGGACCAGCGCCGAGACGCCGAAGCGGTCGCCGTACTGGGTCGAGCGCTCCAGGTCGAGGGTGATCTCCATCGGCGCGGCGCCGCCCGGCGGGGTGTGCGGCGGCAGCGGGATGTTGCCGCCGGCCGGCGCCAGCAGCACGCCGGCGTCGGAGTACTGCAGGGTCTGCGGGCCGCCGACGTCGACGCCGTCGATGCGGGTGTAGACCTGCCACTCGTTCGGGTTGGCGGTGCGCACGAAGTACATCGACTGCGAGTGCGGCGCGCCGAGCGAGTCGTAGATCGTCACCGAGGTGGTGTGGTTGTAGGTGGTCGGGTCGTCGGCGCTGAACGGCGCCATTTCCGGCGGGGTGGCGTTGCCGGGCAGGTTCAGCCCCAGCGAGACCGAGCTGGTGGCGCGCGGCGGGGCGTCGCCGGTGGCCAGGCGCAGGTCGCTCATGCGGCCGGTGTCGAAGCCCTGGCCGCTGGCGTTGGGCAGGAACACCTGCAGGCGCTGGCCGGTCGGGCTGACCACGTAGCCCTCGCGGTCGGCGCCGAAGTTGCCGGCGCGGGTGTAGGTGATGCCGGCGCTGCCCGACAGGGTGAAGAAGCCCTCGCCGGTGAGCGCCATGTCCAGCGAGCGCCCGGTGTAGTCGACGTTGCCCTGGGCGAACTGCTGGGCCACGCGCTGCAGGCGCACGCCGGCGCCGACGGTGTTGGCCGACAGACCGTGGGCCGAGGCCGCGAACACGTCGCCGAACTCGCCGCGCGAGGCCTTGAAGCCCGTGCTGCTGGCGTTGGCCACGTTGTTGGAGGTGATGTTGAGGTCGGCCGACGCCGCGTTCATGCCGCTCAGCGAAATCAGGAAACTCATGGTGTGCTCCTTTGGAAAGGAATAACCGCCGTGGCGCGGTCAGCCGATGCGGTGGATCGCCGACAGCGGCACGCTGCCCATGCCGGCGAGGTTGAGGAACAGCCCGTCGGGCTCGATCGAGACGCTCTCCACCCGCGCGCTGGCGCGGATGGGCAGCAGCTCGGCGCCCTGGGCCGAGGGATCGCTGGCGCCGGTCACGGCGCGGAAGCTGTAGGTGCCTGCCGGGGCGGCCACGCCGGCGTCGGTGCGGCCGTCCCATTCGAACGCGGTGGCGCCGGCGCCGGTGGCCTCGATGGTCATGCGCCGCACGCGCACGCCGTTGGCGTCGACGACGTCCATCGTCACCGGCCCGGCCGCGACCGCCATGACCTCGGCCCGGAGGCCCGCGCCGGCCGCCAGCGGCACCTCCTCCACCGACACCAGCGCGTCGTGGCCGACCAGCGACGCCGCGCGCAGGGTCTGGTCCGATTCCATGATGCTGGCCATGGCGCCCATCGCCGCCTGCATGCCGTCGATGCCCTGCACCGTGGAGAACTGCGCGAGCTGGCCGAGGAACTGGTTGTTGTCCAGCGGCTTGAGCGGGTCCTGGTTCTTGAGCTGCTCGGTCATCAGCAGCAGGAAGTCGGCCTGCCCGAGCGTGGTGCTGCGCGCCGGCTGCTGCTGGGCCAGGCCCAGCGCGGCGTAGTCGGTGCTGGCGATCGTGGTCATCGTGGTTCCTCGCGGCCGCCTCAGCGGCCCATGTTCAGGGTGGCCACCGCGAGCTCCTTGGCGGCGTTGAAGACCTCGACGTTGGCCTGGTAGCTGCGCGAGGCGGAGATCAGGTCGACCATCTGCGCCACCGGGTCGATGTCGGGCGCGTACACGTAGCCCTGCGCGTCGGCGAGCGGGTGGCCGGGCTCGTAGCGGCGCAGCGGCGCAGCCTCGCTCTGGCGCACCTCGTCCACGCGCACCCCGGCCAGCGCCGGGTTGCCCTCGATGGCGGTGGCCGAGAACACCGGCTGCCGGGCGCGGAACACCTCGTCCGGGTTGCCGGCGACGGAATTGGCGTTGGCCAGGTTGGAAGCGATCGTGCTCAGCCGCACCGACTGGGCGTTCATCGCCGAACCGGCGACGTCGAAGATCGGGAGGTTGCTCATCTCGGGGCTCCTGTCGCGGCGGTTACTGGCCGGTGATCGCGGTCAGCATTCCGCGCACCTTCGATTCGACGAACGACATCGAGGCGCGGTATTCGAGGACCGCCTGGGCGAAAACCGCGTTCTCGAGGTCGCCGTCGACGGTGTTGCCGTCCAGGCTCGGCTGCGAGGACGGGCGGGTGTAGCGGGCCGCCTCGGCGGCGGCGGCGATGGGGTCACCGGCCTCGGCCGACGGGCGCAGGGCCGCGCCCAGGGCGTGGGTGAAGTCCAGGTCCTGGGCCTGGTAGCCGGGGGTGTCGGCGTTGGCGATGTTGGCGGCCAGCAGCTGCAGGCGCTGCTCGCGCAGGGCCAGCGCGGTGCCGTGGATGCCAAGGAAATCGGACATGGGCCCCTCCGTCGGGCGGGTTCGCCCTTGGAGAGGCAAGCGGCGTGCCAGACGCGCCGCGCGCGGGCGCCGGGAAGTCAGCCCAGGGACGTGATCCGGGCCGCAACCCGTTGTGCCAGCTCGCGTTCGGAGTACTTGGGCACGAAGTCGTCGGCGCCCACGCGCTCGACCATGGCCTGGTTGAACACGCCCGAGAGCGAGGTGTGCAGGAGCACGAACAGGTTGCGCAAGGCCGGGTCGCGACGGATTTCCGTCGTCAGGGTGTAGCCGTCCATGGCCGGCATCTCGATGTCGGAGATGACCATGGCGTAGCGCTCGGCCGGGGATTCGCCGTTGCGCACCAGGGCCTGGAGGTGGTCGAGGGCCTGGCGACCGTCGGACAGCAGCAGCGATTCCAGCCCCAGCTGTTCGAGCACTGCGCGGATCTGGTTGCGGGCCACGCGCGAGTCGTCCACCACCAGTACCTCGCGCGGGCCGCGCCCGGCGGGCAGGGCGTGCAGGGTGCCCAGGTCGCTGCCGCGCGGAGCCGATTCGGCCAGCACGCTCTCCACGTCGATCAGCTGGATCAGTTCGCCCTGGTGGCGGGCCACGCCGGTGAGATAGTGGCCGTCGCCGCCGGCGTCGGGCGGGGGCTGGATCTGTTCGACGGCGATGTTCACGATCCGGTCCACGCCGGCGACCAGGAAGCCCTGGACGCTGCGGTTGAACTCGGTGACCACGAGGTAGCGCGGTTCGTCGGCCTCGCCCTCGGCATAGCCGATGGCGCGCGCCAGGTCGAGCACCGGCACGCTGCGTCCGCGCACGTCGGCCGCCCCGGCGAAGGCCCTGGGCAGCTGCGGCAGGGTGAACAGCGGCGGACGCTGCAGCACTTCCTTGACCTTGAACACGTTGACGCCAAAAAGCTGACGGCCGCCGAGGCGGAACAGCAGCAGGGCCAGCCGGTTGTGGCCGGCCAGGCGGGTGCGCTGGTCGATGCGGTCGAGCAGGTCCTGGCTCATGTGCCCGGTGACGGCCGCCGCGCCCCGATCTTGAGCCCGGCATTCCGTCGGCCCCGTTCCCTTGCAGGAGCGGCTTCAGCCGCGACCTGGCGGCCGGCCGCGTCCAGGCGCCGCGCGCCCGGGCATCGCTTCGGAAGGGCCGCAGCGCCCCGGGCCGGGGAGGGTCCGCCGCCCCGGTCCTCGGACGTGCCTGTCCAACTCGCGGCCCCGGCACGCCGGATGGATCGGGCAGGCCCGCATCGAGCCTGTAGGAGCGGCTTCAGCCGCGACCCGGAGCATGGGTGGTTCTCCCGGTCGCGGCTGAAGCCGCTCCTGCAAGGGGACGGTCCGGGTCGGGGCGCGGGCCCCGGCACGCGGATTGCACGGGCCGGGCAGGCCTTCGAACCACGGGAGGGACCATGACCGACGCCAGGCACCGACCATTGCGCCGCACGCGGCGCGGGAGCGTCGCGGCCGTGCTGGCGCTGTCGGCCGCCCTGGCCACGGCCCCGGCGCTGGCCGCCGGCCCGCAGCCGCTGGAGGAGATCGCCGCCGCTGCGGTGTCCGCGGTGGGCGCGGAGGACGCGCAGGCGGCCGAGGCCGTGCTGGCGCCGTCGCTGCGGCTGGCGCGCTGCCGCCAGCCGCTGCAGGCGGTGGCCACCGGCCCCCGCACCGCCCAGGTGCGCTGCGCCGACGACCCCGGCTGGCATCTCTACGTTCCGGTGCGGGTGCGGCGCGAGGCCGAGGTGGTGGTGCTGCGCAGCCCGGCGCCCGCCGGCAGGCCGATCACCGCCGACCAGCTGGTGGTCCAGACCCGCGACATCGGCGCCGCCGCCGGCCCCGCCTTCCGCGACCCCCAGGCCCTGGTCGGCCGCGTGCCGCTGCGTGCCCTCGCGCCGGGCGCGGTGCCCACCGAGCAGGATCTGTCGCTGGGCGCGCCGCTGCGCCGGGGCGACCCGGTGGTGCTGGTCTCGCGGGTCGGCGGGGTGGAGGTCCGGGTGCCCGGCCGGGCCATGGGCCCGGCCCAGGCCGGCGGCCGGATCGGGGTGCAGAACGTGTCCTCGGGGCGGGTCCTGCGCGGCCGTCTGGTCGGGGAAGGCGTGGTCGAGCTGCTGCCATGAACGCCCGCCAGGCCGGATTTGGTGACGGCGCTCAAGTTCCGGGGGGCAGGGCCGTTACAGTGCCCGACCAGCCACCCCCAGGAGCCACCCATGACCCACAAGATCGACGGCAGCGGGCCTGTCCTGCGTCCGCAGGAGGCCGCCGCGCGGACCGTGCCGACGTCCAGCGCCAGCGCCGCGCGCGGCGAACCCGTGGCGCCCGCGGAAAGCATCCGCCTCACCGGCGAGGCCGAGGGCCTGCAGGCGATGGCGCGCGAACTGGCCCAGGGCCCGGCCGGGATCGACATGGCCCGGGTGAACGCGCTGCGCGAGGCGATCGCCGACGGCAGCTACCAGGTCGACGCCCAGGCCGTGGCCTCGCGCATGCTCGAACTCGATCGGCTGCTCGGGGGCTGACATGAGCGCGGCCGTCGCCGAGCACCCGCTCGAAGCGCTCGATCGCGCGCTCGAGGCCGAGCGCCGGGCGCTGCTCGAGAACGACGTCGACGCCCTGCTCGCGTCCACCGCCGACAAGCTGGCGGCGCTGCGCCGGGCCGAGGCCGCGCGCCCCGGCACCATCGCCGCCGACCGGCTCCAGGCGCTGCGCGAGAAGAACCACGCCAACGGCGTGCTGCTGTCGCGCCGGCGGCGCGAGGTCGGCTGGGCCCTGCGCCATCTCGGGCGCGTGGAGTCCACCGGCGTGTACGATGCCCGCGGACAGTCCGGCGCCCGCCCCCAGGCGCGCTGTCTGGGAGTGGGATGAACAGCAGCCAGACGCAGCAACCGCCATCGCGACACGATCCGGACCCGTGCAGCCGCCGTATCCACAGGGCCTTCCGCACCACCGAGAACGCCGTGGTCCTGGTCGACCGCGCGCGCGGCCAGGCCCATGCCAACCCCTCGGCGGAGGCCCTGGCCACCCGGGCGCTGCCCGGCCAGGCGCCGTCGACCCTGCTCGACCTGCTGCCGGGCGAGGCCTGGGAGCAGGCCCGCGCCCAGGGCCGCTGGGCCGGCGAGGTCACCATGTCCTCGGGGGTGGTGCTGGAGATCGTGGTCCGCCACGGCCGGGACGAAGGCGAGGACGGCCTGTTCCTGCTCATCTTCGACGACGTCACCGCGCGCAAGGCGCGCCAGCGCGAACTGCAGCAGCGCCATGACGAGCTCGAGGCCGCGCACCGGCGCCTGGCCGGCGCCCAGGAGCAGCTGCTGCAGTCGGAGAAGATGGCCTCGATCGGCCTGCTCGCCGCCGGCGTGGCGCACGAGATCAACAACCCCATCGGCTACGTGCACTCCAACCTGGGCACGCTGCAGGAGTACGTCGCCGCGCTGTTCAGCCTGATCGAGCAGCAGGACGCCGCGCTCCAGGGCGCCGACCCGGGCGTGCGCGAGGCGATCCGGCTGCAGCGCGAGCGGCTCGACATCGACTTCATCCTCGGCGACCTGCCCAAGCTGCTGGACGAGTCGCGCGAGGGCATCGAGCGGGTCACCAAGATCGTGCAGGACCTCAAGGAGTTCTCCTACGTCGGCCGCGGCGACGCGATGCGGCCGTCGGACCTGCACAAGGGCCTGGAATCGACCCTCAACATCGTCTGGAACGACCTCAAGTACAAGTGCCGGGTGGAGAAGCACTACGGCGAACTGCCGCCGGTCGAGTGCCACCTGTCGGAGATCAACCAGGTGCTGGTGAACCTGCTGATCAACGCCGGCCAGGCGGTCGAGAACCGCGGCACCATCACCATCGCCACCGGCGCCGAGGACGGCGAGGCCTGGATCAGCATCGCCGACAACGGCTGCGGCATCGCTCCCGACGTGCTGCCGCGGATCTTCGACCCGTTCTACACCAGCAAGCCGATCGGCCGCGGCACCGGGCTGGGCCTGGCGATCGCCTACAGCATCGTGTCCAAGCACCACGGCCGGATCGAGGTGCAGAGCGAGCAGGGCGTGGGCACCACCTTCCGCGTGGTCCTGCCCGTCGTGCAACCGCGCCAGGGCGGGGACGGCGACGACGGCTCCCGCGGCGACGAGGCTCAGTAGGCCGCGAACTCGGCGTCGCCCTGGCGTTCGTGGGCGCGGAACGCGGCCTCGATGTGGCCGCGCAGTTCGTCGTCGTTCCAGGGCTTGGTCAGGAAGCGGTAGATCGAGCCGCGGTTGATCGCCTCGGTGATCGTGGCCAGGTCGGTGTAGCCCGACAGCACCATGCGCACCGTGTCCGGGTACAGCTCGCGCACCTTGGCCAGGAACTCGGTGCCGCTCATGTCGGGCATGCGCTGGTCGGAGACGATCACCTGCACCGGGTTGCTGGCCAGCAGGTCGAAGGCCTCGCGCACGGTGCTGGCGGTGAGCACCTTGTAGCCGTCGCGGCGGAACAGGCGCACCAGCGCGCGCAGCACGTTGTCCTCGTCGTCGAGCAGCAGCAGGGTGCGCTCGGGCCGGGTGGCGGCGAACGCCGACGGCAGCAGGAAGCGCTTCTGCACCAGCGGGTCGAGCAGCTCGGCCGGCAGCGGCGGGCTGAACAGGTGGCCGAGGAAGAAGTCGCAGTGGTTGCGGCGCAGGAAGCCCAGCTCGGCTTCGGTCTCCACGCCCTTGGCGGTGAGCTTCATGTTG
>Ga0123332_1000929_pt1 | contig 29574 bp, 28 predicted proteins | sample BioC12SIPDNA_4_FD_89958 | JGI IMG/M metagenome (GOLD analysis project Ga0123332, IMG submission 89958) | Anaerobic biogas reactor microbial communites from Washington, USA - Biogas_R2_A C12 SIP DNA | ecosystem: Engineered > Bioreactor > Anaerobic > Unclassified | place: Washington, USA... | reverse complement strand
TGGCAACGTCTGTACCGCTGGCGACGTAGCAGGTCACCTGTTGGCTCAGAGCCTGCAGAAAGGCCTCCGCGCCCGGTACGATATAGGTGCTGCGCGCAATGGCGTCGCTGCGCAGGCCATCCAGCCGGGCTGCGATGTGGCGATGCAGGCGCGCCAGGTACTCGGCCTTGTACTCGGCAGCTTTGAGGGGTATCCCGCCGCGCTCGCGCACCAGATCGGCCAGGCCCATCATCTGGTAGATGGTCTGGATACCGGTGGTGCGGTCGATGAAGGCTGTCACGAGCGCCTGCATCGCCTCGGCGGGCTCGTGCTGCGGGGTCTCCTGCAGCACCTCTAGCATCAGCGGGGCCATCACCTGCTGCCAGCCCTCGCGGATCAGCGATAGGGTGCCGTCGAAATCAAAGAGGGCGTGGCGGATATGGCCGCGCGCCACACGGGTATGGATGATTTCGTATGCTGACATACTGCCACCTAACAACAAGGCCACATCCTGCGATGTGGCCTTGTGTGATCAGAAACGCTTATCGGATTGCCAACTCGGTGTCGCGGTCAAACACGTGCATGTTATCGAGGTTAAAGAGCACCTCGACTTCCTGGCCGACGCGGGCTGTCGTGCGCGGGTCGACGCGGGCGATAAAGTTCTTGTTGCCCGAGATCAGGTAAAGGTAAACCTCGTTACCCATGAGCTCGGTCACATCCACCTTGGCGGTAACCGAGGCGGGGCGGATGCCCGGAGGTGCAAAGTGCGCGTCGTGGATATCCTCGGGGCGCACACCCAGCACAACCTGTTTGCCGGTATGCGGTTCGAGGGCGTCAACATGCTGCGAGCCGGCTAACGGGATGCGGAACGAGCCGCCATCCAGGGCCAGATCTTCGCGGTTGCCCGTGACGGTGACATCGAAAAAGTTCATGGCCGGGCTGCCGATAAAGCCTGCCACAAAGATGTTGGCCGGACGCGTGTAAAGCGTATGCGGCGAATCGATCTGCTGCAGAATACCGTCGCGCATCACCGTGATGCGCGTGCCCATGGTCATAGCCTCGACCTGGTCGTGCGTTACATAGATAAAGGTGGTCTCGAGGCGCTGATGCATACGCGAGAGCTCGGCGCGGGTAGCAACACGCAGCTTGGCGTCTAGGTTCGAGAGCGGCTCGTCCATCAGGAAGACGGACGGCTCGCGCACGATGGCGCGGCCAAGGGCCACACGCTGCCTCTGCCCACCAGAGAGCTGCTTGGGCTTGCGGTCGAGCAGTTCCTCGATGCCCAGCATGGCGGCGCCTTCGCGCACGCGGCGGGCCACTTCGGCCTTGGGCGTCTTGCGCAGCTTCAGGCCGAACGCCATGTTATCGAACACGCTCATGTGCGGGTAAAGGGCATAGCTCTGGAACACCATGGCGATGTCGCGGTCTTTCGGGGCGACATCATTGACCAGGCGGTCGCCGATAAAGATGTTGCCTTCAGTGATCTCTTCCAGGCCGGCCAGCAGACGCAGGCTGGTGGTTTTACCACAACCGGAAGGGCCAACAAAGACGAGGAATTCCTTATCAGCGATGTCGATGGTGAGGTCGTTTACCGCGATGACATCACCAAAGCGCTTGGTGACATGGTCATAAGTTACTCCAGCCATTATTCTCCTTGTCTACGATGAAAAATGATGTTGTGTGGGCGGATCCAGGTGGGGCAGAACTGTTCGGTCGGCGCGGTTTTCCGGGCTTGAGCCAAAACCGTCCCCAGCTGTCTCCTCTGTGTAGTAGTACGCGCGGGGTTTATCTCGATGGCGCCTCCTTGCCAACTAGCGGCAGCCGCTGCATTGTGCTTACCGCGAAATGAGTATAACATAGCAGGTACAGTACGTCAATAGGTAAAGGAGTGCGCTATGACTCAGCGTGTAACGGTAGTCCCGGCTGACCGGATTGGCACGATCAACCCCAACCTGTACGGCCATTTCAGCGAGCACCTCGGCACCTGTATCTACGAGGGCATCTGGGTGGGGGAGGATTCGGCTATTCCCAACCAGGCGGGCATCCGTCTGGATGTGGTCAACGCCCTCAGGCGCATCCATCCGCCGGTGCTGCGCTGGCCGGGCGGTAACTTTGCCGACGACTATCACTGGCAAGATGGCATCGGTCCGCGCGATCGTCGCCCCACCAGGCTGAACCTGTGGTGGGATGCCGTCGAACCCAACCAGTTCGGCACCCACGAGTTCATCACCTTTTGCCGTATGATCGGCGCACAACCTTACCTGTGCGGCAACGTCGGTTCCGGGTCGCCGCGTGAGCTGCGCGAATGGGTCGAATACTGCAATTATGGCGGTGATACCACCCTGACGCGCACACGTGCCGCTAATGGTTCGCCCGAGCCCTTTGGCGTACGCTACTGGGGGGTCGGCAACGAGAACTGGGCTGCGGGCGGATCGTTCGAGGGCGGAGATTATGCCGTCGAGTACAAGCGCTTTGCCACTTTTCTACAGGATATCGGCAAGGTACCGCTGACGCTGATTGCCTGCGGCGCCTATGGCTCCGATACCAGCTGGACGCGCAGCTTTTTTGAAAAGTACACGCGCACGCCCTTTCCCGGGGTACCCCGGCTGCACGGATTTGGGGTGCACTATTACTGCGGCACCGCCGGCAACGCCATCGAATACACTACCGACCAGTGGTACCAATTGCTGGCGGCCGGCGCCGAGATCGAAAAGGTGGTCACTATCCAGCGCGCGGCTATGGATGCCTACGACCCGCAGCGCAAGATCGGCTTGATCATTGACGAGTGGGGTGCCTGGCATCCTACCGATGAGGCTCACCATCGCGCGCACCTTTGGCAGCAGAACACGATGCGCGACGCGCTCATCGCTGCGCAGACGCTGGATACCTTTAACCGGCACGCCGACAAAGTCGTGATGTCCAACATCGCTCAGATGATCAACGTGCTGCAGTCTATGATCTTGACAGATGGGCCGCGCATGCTTACTACGCCCACTTACCACGTCTATGACCTGTATCAGGCGCATCAGGGCGGACAGGCGCTGCGGCTGGTTTGCGAGGGCGACATGATCAGCTACTGCAACAAACAGGGCGAGGACGCCGAGTTGGCGCAGCTGAGCGGATCGGCATCGCTGAAGGGCGATATGCTCACCATCAGCCTGGTGAACGCTTCCGCTGAGGCTGGCTGCACGGTGGCTCTCAATTGTGTGGGCGGAGAGCTGATAGTTGAGGGTGCTCAGGTGTTGGCGTCGGGTGATATCCACGCCTACAACAGCTTTGATGCGCCGGATGCCGTCAAACCGCGGGCTTTGGCTGTAACACCGGTGGGTGATGCGATCGAGCTCGAGCTGCCGGCCGCATCTGTCGCACGCATCCAGGCCAAACTCGCCTGAGCCACGCTCAAGGTCATAGTGGGGTGGTGACGAACTGGGAGCGCCTGAAACGGCGTGTGCGTGACGAGTTTGTACAACCGTATCCGATCGAAGGCGCCTCACCCGACCAGCGCCGCAATATGCGCTGGTTGTGGTGGGATAGCCTCTTTGCCTGTATCAGCGTCGCCTTCTATGGCGATTTTGTCAACCTCTTTTTACTCCAGCTGGGTGCTAAAGATTTTCAGATCGGCCTGATCTCGTCGGCTACTTCCGCTGCAATGCTGTTGGGGCCGCTGGTGGGGACGTGGCTGGTCGAGCGTACCCGCAAGCGCAAACTATGGGTGATGCTGGGCTCTGCCTGGGGATTTCGCATCATCTTTTTCATACTGGCTGGTTTACCGTTCATCCTGAACGGCGCGCCCATGGTAACGATCTTTATCGTGCTGTATTCGTTGCAGTCGTTTGCGACCTCGCTGGGCATGCCGGCCTGGAACTCTCTCTTGGGCGATATCGTGCCGTTGTCGCTGCGCGGGCGCTTCCTGGGCGCCACACTGACGCTCTCGTTCATCGCGCGCCTGGGAGTGGTACCGCTGGCTGGCATTATCGTACAGTCGCTTGGGAGCGTCGGCGGCTATCAGATGGTGTGGCTGTTGGCTGGCCTGACGGGCATGGTCGCCACCTACTTTTATGGGCGCATCAAGGAGCCCACCTCACTCGAGGTCGAGTCGCACGGCATCCGCGACGCACTTTTGGGCAGTTTTACAGTTTTGGGACGCGATCGGCGCTTTTTTTACTTTTGTTTGGTCAGTTTTGTGTGGAACTTTGGCATAATGCTGGCTGGACCATACTTTAACGTCCACCAGGTACAGACGCTGGGGTTTTCCGTCACGACCATCACCTACATCCTGACGATTGCAGCGGTGGTGGCAGCCATCCTGGTGCGCTTCGCCGGCGGTCTGGTCGATCGTTACGGGCCCGTTAAACTGATGCTCGTCTCGATGGCGATGATCCCGATCATCCCGCTGATGTGGCTGGCGGGCCGTACGCCGGTACATATCGGAATCATCCAGTGCCTGGCCGAGTTTGCCTGGTCGGGCTCGCGCGTAGCAGCGACCCCCTTGCTGCTGCTGCTCTCACCCGTGGAACAGCGTTCGCGCTATTTCGCAGCCTATAACACGATGGTGAGCTTGGCGCTGGTGCTGGGGCCTTTGCCGGCTGGCTGGATATACTCGAATTATGGGTTTTCCATCAACCTGGTGGTTTCGGCGGCTGGACGCGGCCTAGCTGCGATCCTCTTCGGGGTGCTGGTGTGGCGCGGCGGGTTGGGGCAACTCGGCGCGCAGCCCGTTACCAAACCCGACGCCGTTGAGCCCGATGCAGTTGCTGAACTATAGCTCAATCACCTGTCCGTCGTAGGCACAGCGTACCTGTGGCGGCAGGCTGGGATCTATCAGCTGATAGTCGATGTCGTGCGTCATGTGGGTAAAGAGCGCCCAGCGCGGCGCTATCAGCTCGACATAACGCAGGCTTTCCTCCAGCGAAAGGTGGCTGGAGTGTGGGCGCGACCGCAGACAGTTAATGATCAGCAGGTCCAGTCCCTTGAGCAATTGTAGCGACGCTGCACCGATGTGGTGCACATCGGGCAGGTAAGCCACCGATCCAAGCCGATAGCCCTGGCATCCCTGCAGGTTGCCATGCTCAACCGGGATGGGCACAACCGGGAAGCCCGCCAGCTCAAAGGGCGCTTCAACCAGGTGTGGTGTAAGGCGTGGAATACCGCCGCCGACGTATTCAGGCGGGCTGAAGACATATTGAAAGGTCTCGCGCAGCGCCCCCAGGGTTTCGCTGGAGCCATAAATCGGCAACGGCGGGTCACCAGGCCAGGTGTACGAGCGGATATCCGGCAGTCCGTAGATATGATCAGCATGGCCGTGGGTATAGAGCACCGCATCGATATGCGTCACCTCGGTAGCCAGCATCTGAGTTCTGAAATCCTGCGAAGTGTCGATCAGCAGGGTATGGCCGTCGTTAACCACCAAAATCGAGCTGCGCGTGCGGCGATGGCGCGGGTTATCCACTGCCTTTAAACAGACCTGCTGCGGGCAGTTGCGGTAGCCCTGCCGCATACAGTCGATGGTCGGCACGCCGTGCGAGGTGCCAGTCCCGAGCATGGTAATGCGCATGGTTTGTTTTATCCCTGTCGATGTGATACAAAATACTCAAACGATAGTGGAGGCATATTGTGGAGTATAGTCAGGTCATCACCGAGCGCTATAGTGTACGCGCTTATAAAGATCGAGACATCGAACCCAACAAACTCGAGCGCATTTTGGAGGCCTTTACAGCGGCGCCTACGGCCGCCAACCGCCAGCCGATCGCGCTGATCGTCGTCAAGACAGAGGGCCGCGAGCAGGAACTCAAGCGCATCTATCGCGCCGACTGGTTTGCCAGCCAGCCACCCTATGTGCTGGTGGGCTGCACCATCCCTGAGAAGGCCTGGGTGCGTCAGGATGGCCACAACTATGCCGATGTCGACCTCGCGATTGCCTTTGACCATCTGGTGCTGGCCGCGACAGCCGAAGGCCTGGGTACCTGCTGGATCGGTGCCTTTGATAAAGAGGCCGCCAAAGAAGTGCTGGGCTTGCCCGAGGGCGTCGAAGCGCTGGTGATGACCCCGCTGGGTTACCCGGCGGATGCCAAGCGTCCGCGCCTGCGTAAAAAGGTCGAGCAGCTCGTTCACCGCGAACGCTGGTAGCCCTTAACGCTGCCGCAGCACCCGCACATCGCCGAGGCGTTTGGTGATGCCGCGGCTGTCGAGATCCTCCAGCAGTGCCAGCGCATATTTGCGGCTGGTCCCTAGGAGGTCGCGCGCCTCAGAAGCCGCCAGGTTGGTGTGCTCGCGCAGGTGGGCAACCAACCGTTCGGTCATCTCGTGGTAGCCCGCGGCGCTGAACAGCACATTATCGCCGATGCGCACCAGCTGGCCATCGTGGATCAGGTAAGCGAGCAGTTCGGGCGAGGCGATTGCTTCCATCTCACTGGTACTGGGCGGGGTGCTACCGGCAGCCTCAAAAGCCTGCATCACCCGGCGGGCAACCATCTCGTTTACAGGAGAGAGGGTCGGGCGCCAACTACTCTGGCGCACCAGGTTGCTTTCCACCACGATCAGCCCCTGAGAAACGGCAAATTCCAGCACCTGGTTGCGGTAGGCGGCCGGCAGCTTGAGCCGGTTGGTGACCTCTTCGCGCGGCACGCCCCAGGAAAGCGGCGCGCTGCGTTCCTGCTCACTCAACAATGTCAAGAGGGAATCTGCCAGCTGGTGCCAGCCGCCGATGGTCATAAAAGGCTGGTTGGGGCGCACGACAGGCGTGTCGCCTCCGGCAAGCGCTACGACCTGACCATCGCTCACCAGACTGGCCAGGGTTTGCTCGATGTCGCCGGCATCTAACCCGCTTAGCTGAGAGAGCGTTTTGGCATCGCCGATCCAGGCGCGCTGCAAAGCCTGCAGCAGCAGGTCTTCCGGCGTGCCGCGCAGCAGAGCCTCGAGATGGGCAATCACCTGAGCATCAAAACGCCGATAACGGCGCGCAGGGTGGGGCTGCACGATGCTGCCGCCCGCCAGGGTGCGGTTGTGAGCTGCCGAACGGAGGATGTAGCGGTCGGCGCGCATAAGCGCGACCGGACGATCCAGCCGCAATTGGACCCAACCCTCACCGCCCGGCGGAATCACCTCATCGTTAAGCAACCTCACGTGGCAGGTAACCTGGCTGGTACCGCTGTGGAACTCGAGCTCGTCGTTGTGCTCAAGCGGTGCCGGCGCATCGGCCAGCAACCTCAGGCGGGCATCCACCAGCTTGGTCGCTTTCAGCCAACCGGGCCTGGCAAGCACCTGGCCGCGGCTGATCTGGCTGGGCTCGAGGTTGGCCAGGTTAGCTGCCACACGCGTGCCGGGTAGGGCGGACTGCTCTTTGGTTTTGTGGGTTTGCAGGTTGCGGATGCGCGAACGCAGGGTACCGGGCACCAACTCGATCTCGTCACCGACTTGCAGGCGGCCATCGAGCAGGGTGCCGGTGACCACGGTGCCAAAACCAGTGATGCTAAAGGCACGATCGATCGGCAGCCGCGCGCGGCCTACATCAACACGCGGTTCGGTCATATCCAGCATACGGTCGAGCTCATTTTTTAGCGCGTCCAAGCCTGTGCCCTTGATAGCCGAGACGGGGATGATCTCTGCGTTGGCAAGGCTGGTCGGTTGGAGCGCCTCGCGCACCTCCTCCTGGACGAGGGCCAGCCAGTCGGGGTCGGCCACCAGGTCGGCTTTAGTGAGCGCTACCACCCCTTGGCGGATTTGCAGCAGATCCAGGATGGCGAGGTGCTCGCGCGTCTGCGGCATAACGGCCTCATCGGCGGCCACTACCAGCATGGCCAGGTCAATCCCGCCGATGCCCGCCAGCATGTTATGGATGAAATCCTCATGGCCGGGCACATCCACAATGCTGACTTGGCGTCCACTCGGGAGAGTGAACCAGGCAAAACCCAGGTCGAGCGTCATCTGGCGCTCTTGTTCTTCACGCAGGCGGTCGGGATTGATGCCCGTCAGCGCCTGCACCAGAGTCGATTTACCATGATCGACATGCCCGGCCGTGCCGATCACAAACATGCTTAGCCGACCTCTTCACCCAGCATGCCGTGCATGTTGGCTACTAGCTCCTGAAAGACCTTGGCTTGCTGCTTCATCGAGAGCAGCTGGGCGCGCCGCACCTGGGTGAGCTCATTGGAAAAGTTGGCTTGTAACGACTTGATGTGTTCGATTATCTCGTTGGTATCATTCAGGGTATCTTGCTTGAACTGCTCAAGCTCGGTCAGGCGCTGACCGAGGGCCACGTCGATCTCGTCCTGCGCTGCGCTGGCCTTTTCACGGCGGTCGCTTTCCTGCGCCCAACGGCGGTCCCACTCGGAGCGCCATTCGCGGAACTCGCGGCGTAGCTGTTCTTCGCCCAGACGTTGTGCCTGACGCAACTGGTCCTGCTGCTGGCTGACCTGCTGGGCGATCTCTTGCACATCGCGCAAGACACGCCGGTTGCGTTCATGCTGGTCGGTAAAGTAGCGCAGCTGTTCAGCCCACTGCTCTAGCTGGTGGGCAAAGCCCTCCAGCCGGCGCGATGACTCGGCGATCACCTGCGAGCGGTCACGGTCGTTGCGGCGCTGGGTCTCGAGCATCTCATCCTGCTTACGGTTGACCTCGGCACGTACCGTCTGCAACTCGTTAATCTGCTGCTCGATACGAGAAGTGCTGGTCTCTAGCAGCAGTGTGCGCGCCTGCAGCTCCTGGCGCAGCTTGTTGGCGGCTTCAAGGTCGCCTTCGAGTTGAGCAACCTGCACCATCATCTGTTCGTTGTGGTCGGTGACCTGCTTGAACCTGTCTTCGCGCGAGGTGTCGCGCTTGACGAGTTCCTCAATCTGCTGGGTGGCGCGCATGATCAGCTCGTTGAGGCGACGATCCTCGGTCTGGCGGGCAGCTAGGCTCTGCTCGAGCGGCTCAAAGCGCAGCATCTCACCCTGCAGCTCCTGGATCACACGCAGATCCTGCTCGCGTTCGGCCTGGCGGTTGCGGATAAAATCCGCCTCGCTCTTTTGGCGCTCCTGGCGGATTTCAGCCAGGCTCACGCTCATCTGGTCGCGCGTGTAGCGCAGTGACTCCTCGACCTCGGCGATATGCGTCAGCCCGGCCTGTGTCTTGGCCAGACGGTCTTCGAGCACGACGATACGCTGCACCTGGTCGGCTATGGTGATCTGCTGTTTATCGACCAGCTCCTGCAGCTCGCTGATGGTAGCACGCTGACGGCGCAGTTCCTCATCCAGCCAGCCGGTGTTGGGGTTGGTCGACTCAGTTGCCGAATTTAGTTGGTTAGTCATACTTCTCTCTCTGTTGTTATTCAAGGATTAACACTACGGTGCCGACGTCGACCCAGTCAAAAAGCCAGTTGGCATCCGGAGTATCCATCACGATGCAGCCATATGAGCAAGCACTGCCCAAAGAATTGGCCCACATAACCTGTCGATCGTTGCGAAAGGGCAGAGCGTGAAAGCCGTTTTCGATGCCGTTGATCGGATCGTCGTTGGTATAGTACAAGCCGATCCACCAGGGCATCTGCAGCCCCCCCCACTGCGAGGCCAGCGCCATCGGCAGCTTGTCGAGCACCTCGAATCGGCCGGTACGGGTAGGAGAGCCAGGTTTACCGGCACACATCGGCATAGTGCGGATGACGGCGTGGTTCTCATAGGCCCGCACGAGATGCTCGCTTAGGGAGACCTCGACGCGCCGTGGCGGAGTGATGGCGTCGTTGACCTCGATCATCACCTGCTGGGCTGCCGCATAGCTTGGGTCGATCTCCAGGGCGGCCTGCAGGGCATCATGCGCCTGCGTCCAGCACATGTCGGCCTGTTCGAGCTTGGCAAGGCCGAGATAGCCCTCCACCAGCATGGCATCCGCATCGCGGTAATTGCTGCTGATCTTGCGCACACGGCTGAGCGAATAAACCACTTCGCGCCAGTCTTGCAGCTCAAAGGCCTGTTTGCCGCGCAGGTAGAGCGCCAGAGCACGGCGAGCCTCGTGCACCTCTGCATTGCCAGCATCCAGGCGGATAGCCTCATCAAAGGAAGCCTGGGCTTCCTCGAGGCGGTTGGCCGCCAACGCCACCTGGCCACGGCCCAAATAGGCGCGCGCCAATGCCTGGCGCGCCGTCATGTCATCCGGCGCGGCGATGCGTGCCAGTTCGAGTTCGGCAATGGCGCTATCCCAATCCTGCCCGGCAAGCAGCGTCTCGGCGCGTGCCAGATGCTCCTGCAGAGCCTGCGCGGGATCTGGCTGGCTGTCACTGGCGGGTAAGCGCGTAGGCAGCACCAGGGCTTCGACGCGCGTTGGACGCGCGCTCGAAAACGCGCCAGATAACCACAGGATCAGCAGAATACTGGCAAGTGCGATCAGGCTCACCGAGAGCGCTGTCAAGCGCCAGCCTTGCACAAAGTTGCGGGTCTTTTCGAATAAGCGTGCCAGGGCGGAGCCCACGCCGGCACTCGAGCGTTTAACAGCCTTGACCGGTTCGATGGCGCGTTTCATCACCATCTGCGGCGCCACACGCTGTTTGAGCGGCGGAGGGGGCGGCTCGTCGATGGCATCCAGAGCGGCACGCACACGCGTGCTGTTCGGAAAGTAACGCTGTGCCTCGCGAAGCAACCGGAGGGACTCTTTCTTGTCAGCAGCGATCCACGACATCCACAGCCAGGCGTCTTCCGTCTCGGGAGCGGCGTGGATCACCTGTTGAAAGGCGGCACGCGCGCTCTCGTGACGCCCGGCCTTTGCCAGGCGAATGCCTTCTTCAAGCAACGCCTGCGCGACGGCGGCGGAAGGGTTGGCTTTAGGCGGCAGAGATGACACGCTGAGCTCCCATATAAGCTGATTAATCGATTATAACGTATGACGCCGGAGGTGCAAGAAGCATTATCATCAGCTGGTGATAAGGATGGTTTGCCAAAGCTGCGGATGCCGCCTATAATAGCTCTCTGGCAACGTGGATATCCGTGGAGAGGAGGAACCTGAATGGGCAGCGTTATCAAAAAGCGCCGCAAAAAGATTGCGCGCCACAAGTACCGCAAGAACCTGAAAAAGATGCGGTGGCAGCGTCGTAAGTAGGTTCCGGACCGCCTAGTGTACAGGGCACCCCCGTGTGGGCGGTGCCCTGTTTGCGTTCAGCCGCGTGTAATCCAGGCATTCGCCAGCGCACGCAGGTTCTCAGCGGGGATGAGGGCCTGGATATTGTGTGCCGCGCTGATCACCATCCCACCGCCATCGTCCAGCACGGCGATGTTTCCCGCCACGTTGGCTGCCACCTCGTCCGGCCTGCCAAAGGGCAGCACCTGCTGCGTATCGACCCCACCGCCCCAAAAGACCAGTTGGTCGCCCCACCGAGCCTTCAGATCGGCCGGATCCATCCCCGCGGCGCTGATCTGTACCGGGTTTATGATGTCAACGCCAGCCTCTACCATATCATCGAGGTAAGCGGTGATCGCCCCGCACGAATGATAAAAGGTCTTCCAGTTGGTGTTAGCGTGCACCCAGTCGTTGATGCGTTTGTGGTAGGGCTTGTAGAGCGTGCGATAGGCATCCACCGAGATAAATGACCGATCCTGCACGCCAAAGTCAGTTCCGCTGATGAATATGATGTCGATGCGGTCGCCGACTGCCTCTTTGTAGAGTGCCAGGTTGCGCGGCGCGATCTCACATTGGCGCTCAAAGATGCCGTGGATGTATTCCGGGTAAAGCGCTGTCGCCATATACCATTCGGCTACCGCGCGGATGCGCCACCGCCGGCGCGGGCACGTGGGCGATATCGCCAAAGCCCGCCCCCGGAAAGTTGCCAATAATGGCACGCGTGGTGCCCTCATAGAGCGTCCTGGCGCGACCTTCCAGTAGGCGCAGCTCATCCTCACGGAAGACATGGTACATCTCATCGACCCACACTTCTGGATCGAGCGATTCGGGGGCATAAGGTGCCTGGCGTTCGATTGAATCGTGGTAAAAACCGCCGGCGGGCATCACTGCCGAGGGAGTGGTGTGCGTTTGGTGTTGAACCCCCTGCCGACCATGATAGGGGTGCCATCGTTGAGGGTAAAGGGCCTCCAGTCGCTTGCCGGGAAGCCGAACATGGTTGAATCATCTCCCAAGCCGATCACATCCATATCCAGGGCATCCAGCAGGTCTTCTTCGACCTTGCCCAGCATCTGGTAGGGTTCGTGCACGTAAACCGGGTGTTTCTCGAGCCCCAGCATCTCACGCAGCCGGTAAAGGGCCGATGCCGAGATGCCAGTGACGGCGGTAGCGCCCAAATCGAGCGGAGTACGGTCAGGTTGCTGGTGATTAAGGGCTTTCTGCACACGTTCGCGAGAGGTCAGCATGCGGTTTCCTCCTGGATGCTGGATAATTATCATTCTAGCCCAGCCATTGACGCACTTCAAGGGCTGCCAAACTCTGTGCCCCACGAAATGAGCGAGTTTCTCTTGTTTGGCAGTAGTAGATAGGAGAAGCTTTGCCATTCAGCTTGACTCCAGCAGCTACCGGAAGTATGATGGGATCGCTGGGTATGTTGAGGTACCACCGCGATGACCAAAATTGCTGCTGATCTGCGCCAGGCGCTGCGCACCAATCCGGATGATTCATACGACCTGATTATCCGCGTCGAGGGCGACCTGGCTGAGCGCACCGCCGATCTGCGTGCCGCCGGTATTGACGTCAAACGCCAGTTCAAGCTGACCAATTCGCTGCAGATTCGCTGCAGCGGTGCCGAAGCACTCAGGCTCACGCGCGCTGGATGGCTGGTGCGTGTCGACAGCAACAAACCCGTCAGAGCATTTGGGAGGTAGCTTGGAGCCGCCCGAGAACAAGATTGTCAAGACCCTGATGCGCAGCATTGAGCGGGCGCCTGACGAACATACTCAGATCCCGGTGATCCTGCACTACAGTGTTTCCCAGCGCGTGATGCGCTACACCGAGTATATGCCGGGTGTACGCTTTGGCCGGCGCTATCGCCTCGGGCCCTTTAGCCAGCTGGATGCGACCCCGGAGGCGATCCGTATATTGGCTGCCAACCCGGATGTGGTGCGCATCTACCAGGATATGCCGGTGCACGTCTTTGTCGACTATTCCGTGCCGCACATCCGCGTGCCGTATGTCTGGCAGCAGCACCTCTATGGAGATGGTGTCCGCATCGCCATCGTCGATACCGGCATCGACCAGTCGCACCCCGATTTCCAGGGGCGCATCCTCAACACACACGATATCACCGGCGAAACTGTGCAGGATGGCTGCGGTCACGGCACGCATTGTGCCGGCATTGCCGCCGGGTCGGGCGCTGCCAGCAAGGGCAAGTACCGCGGAGTGGCGCCTAGAGCGTCGCTGCTGATCGCCAAAGTGCTGCGCAACGACGGTAGCGGCATGATGTCGGACGTAATGGAAGGCGTCGAGTGGGCGGTGGATCAGGGCGCGCAGGTGATCAGCCTATCATTAGGCGAGGCGTGCTCGTCGGATGGTAACGACCCGCTCAGTGAGCTGTGCGAGGCCGCCATCCAGCGCGGAGTCGTGATTGTCTCGGCAGCCGGCAACGAAGGTCCGATGAGCTACAGCATCGGCTCGCCGGCAGCAGCCCCAAGTATCATTACTGTGGGCGCCTCCAGCGATCTCGACCGCATCGCCGAGTTTTCGTCGCGCGGGCCGACTGCCGATGGCCGTGTCAAGCCTGATATCACATTTCCGGGCGTCGATATCATCTCGGCGCGCGCCCAAGGCACTTCGATGGGCACGCCGGTTAACGCTTACTATACCAGTGCCTCGGGCACTTCGATGGCCACACCGCATGCCGCCGGCCTGTGTGCCCTGATGCTGCAGGCTTCGCCAACGCTCAAGCCGTCCGAGATCAAAGAACGCCTGATGTCGTCCGCACGTGATCTGAGTTTTGCCCCCAACGCGCAGGGCAAGGGACTGGTGGATGCCTGGGCAGCGGTCGGTCCGCTGGTGGGCAACCCAACCCCTTCGCCCATGCCCGAACCCGAGCTGCCCGAGCCTCCCGGCGAGGCCGTGCCCGGGATGGGGTGTATCCCAGGATTGATTAAGTACCTGCTGAAATAACACAGCACACGAAAGGAACCTAGTGGGCATCTTGCTAACTGGTGCTGACGTAATCGATATGGCGATCCAGACTGAGGTGAAGGGAGAGGCCTTCTACCGCGAGGCGATCCAGAGCGCCTCAACCCCTGAGGCGGTCGAACTGTTCACCTATCTGGCTGAAGAAGAAGCTCATCACAAGATCATCTTTGAGATCATGGGCAGTAGCATCGTCACTGCCGACCAGGAACTCGCTGAATGGCAGGAAGCGCTCGACTATATCAACGCTACGATCGAGCAGAGCCTCTACAGCGACGGCTCAGCCATCCGCTCCATTCCCGAGGGAGCCACGGTAGCCGAGATGATTGATCGCGCCATCGCCTTTGAACAGGAGACGCTGCTCTTTTTCTACACCCTGCGCGACATGGTGCAGCCCGCCAACCGCGACCTGGTCAGTCGGGTGGTGGCCGAAGAGCGCCTGCATGTGCGCCGACTGGCCGCCATGCGCACTCGCTGAACTCATTACGCTCCTTATGCCGGTGAAACAGGGCAGTGGGCATGAACATACCTGAATCGCCGGTATTGCTATACCTGGTCGCGACCCCCATCGGCAACCTGGGCGATATCTCGCTGCGGGCTATCGAAACGCTGCGTGAGGTCGATTGGGTTGCCAGCGAAGATACCCGTAAAACCGGCCACCTGCTCAAGCACTATGGCATCAGCAAGCCGCAGCTGGCCTTTCATGCCCACAACGAAGCGGCGGCAGCAGCGCGGGTGGTGGGGTTACTGCGGCAGGGGCTAAAGGTGGCGCTGGTGAGCAATGCCGGTACGCCGGGAATCTCGGACCCCGGCTACTCGCTGGTACGCGCCGCACATGCCGCTGGCATCGGCGTGACGATGGTGCCAGGCGCCAGCGCGCTGATCATGGCACTGGTGCTTTCCGGGCTGCCCGCCCACAGCTTTACCTTTCGCGGATTCCCGCCCAACCGCTCCGCTGCACGCCGGCGCTTTTTCGCTGGCGACCTGAACAGCCTCTATACCCTGATCTATTACGAATCCTCACACCGCATCGCCGCGTCACTGCAGGATGCTGCCGCTGTGTTCGGCGCGCGTCCGGCGGCGCTGTGCAACGACCTGACCAAGTTCTACGAGCGCGTCGAGCGCGCTACCCTCGATGAGCTGGCAGCGGCGATTCAGCAAATATCCGCCAAGGGCGAATATGTGCTGCTGATCCAGGGCGCCGACTAGTCGGGCAAACCCAGCCGGAAGAATGCATTAGCGTTGCTATACATCCAGCCGTAAGCCACCTCTTTGGCCTCGTCCAGGCTCATGTACTCGTCTGCCACCATCTCCGCCAGCGCAATGGCGATGTTGTCGCGTGTGATGTCGGCATGCGCCCAGGCTGAAGCGATCCCGCCGCCGAAATAATCCGACCCATAACCGTGCACCTTGGCGTGCGGCACCGACGAGAGCGCCTGCTTGAAAAGCTGTTGGCAATAGATCGGGTCGATGATGTTGGCCCAGCAAAAATCGAGCGTCACGTTGGGATAGTTTTTGCCCAGGTAAAGCAGCTCGCCGGCGTACGGCCAGTTGGCGTGGAACAGGTCAAAGCGTGTTTCCTGGTGCAGTTCAATCAGGCTGGTCAGCCAGATGGCGTTGGTCTTGACAATATCGTTGCGGATGCCGGCCATGTGGCCGGTGTGGATCTGCACGGGCAGGTCGAGGTCGCGCGCCATACGCATAAAGCAGTGGAAAAGATAGTCATCCAGGGGCTGCGAGCCCTCCGGATAGCTCAGCACGCGCCGCGGATCAGCCATGATCCAGTTAAAGGCAGCCTCGGCCTCGGCGCGCGTGGGGTTCTGGTAGGCCAGCGTGCGGGTGTAGGCGGATTGGTCTTTAAAGGCTACGGCGCCATAGTTCTTGAAAGCCGTAAAGAGCTCGCAGCAGCCCTCCAGGTATTCGTCGAGGGTCGTCACGTGGCGCCCGAGCGGTGCCATGACGCTCTGAACGGCGTTGAAGTCGCGTACGCTATGCGGTGCCACCAGCGAGATGATCAACCGGCCGCGCGGCGAGAGCTGATAAGTGCCCGCCAGCACAGCGTTCGCATCCGCCCAGCAATCCTCCAGCCGGGCAGCGATTTTGGCTTCCTCCAGGATACCGTCGAACATCGCCGGGTCGCCGATATTCGGCAAGTTGGCCTGCACGTGTTCCAGCGCAGCCAGGCTCATCTCGCTCTGCCCGAAAAAGTGCTGAAGCACGCGCCGTACCACCTGAGCATAGCCGGTGTGGCAGGTACGGCGCCAGATCGCCTCGAACTCGGGCCAGCGTTCTGCCAGGGGGCGTTTGGCATCCAGCACGGCGCGCACCGCTTTGGGCGAGCTGGCCGACTGCAGGTCAGACTCAAAATAGCCGCCCACCAGGAACTGGATGGCATCTTCGACCTTGGGGCCGACCACGCAGGAGTGGTCGTGGCAATCTACTAGGCTGATACCAGCCACATATTCGCGCAACTCGGGGTAATACACGCTGGATGATTTCATCGTGCCCTCCTGCCGGATTGTTCTTGAAGAGCGTCGGCGCTTGTGATATAGTAATAAAGTATATTGGATAATAGCCCCAACAACGGTATCTGGGCAAGGTGCTTGAAAGGAGATTGGCATGGAATGGCAAATGGCGGATCTCAAAGCTTTTGCGTTGACCGAACAGCTGAGCATGGATCTGGCCGAGGGGCGTGCCTGGGGAATGAAGCTGGATTCATTCGGCACCCTGAGCAAGATGACCAGCCTCTTTCAGAAGCCGCGCGACGAAGACTTTCAGATGGCCTACAAAGAGCTGCGCTATGAGCCGTTCTGGCATGTTACGGTGATGTTCAAGTCCGTTTATCAGCGCGAACGCCAGTATCGCATGGCCCCCAAGGGCGAAGAAGTGCGCACGGTCAAGATCCTGGGCGAGGAATTCCCCGTCGAGGCCGGCCAGGTGACCCTAAGCGGTATCGAACACTGCGAGGAACAGGGACGCAACGAGCTTTATGTGGATGGCATCACCGGCAAGCGCTCTGCCAACCTGGCTGCCTATACGCGCTATCCTGCCAAACTGATCGAGCCGGTGGATATTGCCAGCTTTGCGCCGGTGGGAGCGATCATCCAGGCGCCAGCCATCCACGCTTCGGCCCTGCTGCGCGAGGCGATCGGTGAGATGGTGCGCACCGTCGAAGCCGATGACATCCTCGGCGAGGGGGTCGGTATCGAGGCCCTGGAGCTCTATTTCCGCCCAATCTATGCCTTTCAGTTCCACTGGATCACCAAAGACAAGTACGGCGTGGTCGAGTGCGACGCCCTGACAGGTCAGTATCGTGTGGATGGCAAGGTGCTCAAAGATAGCCCCGTCGAGATTCCGGTGGCATCCGCCATCTTTGATGTGGACGCCGATAACCTCGATGTTCTCTTGCCCGGCGGGCACGTGACGGTGCCGGCAGCCAAGTAACGCCAGCACACACCAGCCAGACACATCGTCTGGCTGGTTTTTTACATTTAGGAGGATAGCATGGCGCAGACGGCACATCAGTTCAGCCACGAAATCAGGCGCACGGCTCACCTCGGATACCTGCTGCATGTACCGCCCAACCCCATCAGTGAGAGGCTGCCCCTGATATTGTTTCTGCACGGTGCCGGCGAACGCGGCAACGACCTGCAAAAAGTAAAGATCCACGGCATCCCCAAGGTGGTTGAAGCCAACCCTGCATTCCCGTTTATCACCATTTCACCGCAATGTCCGGAGGGCACCAGCTGGCCGCTCCTAGTCGATGAGCTGGCCGCGCTGGTGGGTGAGGTCGAGCGTGATCAGCCAGTGGATCCCTCACGGCGCTACCTGACGGGCCTTTCAATGGGCGGCTATGGCAGCTGGGCGCTGGGCAGTGCACGTCCGGAGATGTGGGCGGCGATGGTGCCGATTTGTGGCGGGGGATCGTGGTTATTCGGCTTCCCCGAACGGGTGGTCAGCCTAGCGGGTACGCCGGTGTGGGCTTTTCATGGCGCAAAGGATAACGTCGTGCCGCTCAGAGAGTCGAGCATTCTGGTCGAGAGGTTGCAAAAGGCGGGCGGCAATGCCAAACTGACGGTGTATCCCGAGGCTGACCACGACTCGTGGACCCAAACTTATGCCGACCCCGAGCTTTACCGTTGGCTGCTGGAGCAGCGCAAGGGCTGCGCAGTTTAGGAGTTGCGCGGTGGCAGACCCGGCGGGTAGAGGGCTACATCCGGCACGGGACCGAGGTCGTCTAGGTGTTCGCGCATCGTGCGGCCCGTCAGCGGATGGCTCAGGTCGGACGCCAGATCAACCATCGGTACCAGCACACTGGCGCGCCACAGCATCCCGGGATGCGGGATCGTCAGCATGCCGGTGTGCATCGTCAGGTCGCCATATAGCAGGATATCCAGGTCGATAATGCGCGGTCCCCAGCGCACGCCCGGCTGGCGGCCCAGCTCCTGCTCCACGGCTTTGACGGCCTGCAGCAGCGCGTCGGGTGGGAGTTCTGTCTCAGCTTGACACACGCCGTTGATAAAGCGCGGTTGGTTGCCCACACCCCACGGCTCGGTCTCATACATCGGCGAGACCGCCGTTACAACGATGCCATGCGCACCCATGCGCTCGAGCGATTCCTGGATTTGTTCGGCGCGTTGGCCGACATTGCTGCCCAAGCCAATGTAAACCCGCATCTCGCCTCCTTGCGTTACCAGCGCACCAGTGCGTCGGTCATGCGTGTGATGCGCTTGATCTGTTCGACGTCGTGCACGCGCACAATGTCCGCCCCACGCAGGATGCCCGTGCAGACCGCCGCAGCGGTGCCCTGCAGGCGCTCCGACGGCGGCAGGTCCAGGGTATAGCCGATAAAGGCCTTGCGCGAAGCGGCCAGGAGGATTGGCAGCTTCAAGCTCTGCAGCTCGTCCAGGTGGTTGACCAGGTAGAGGTTTTGCTCACGCGCTTTGCCAAATCCGATGCCCGGGTCGATGATGATGCGTTCACGCGGGATACCGCTGTGCAGCGCGTACGCAACGTGTTCTTCCAGGCCGCTGCAGACCGCATCCACCATACGATCCAGCTGCACGGGCGTCATAGGTTCGTCGTTGCGATACTGCCCGCCCAGGCGCGTGCCGTCGCCGCTGGCAGCCTTGCTGACAAAACGGTGCATCAGAACCACCGGTGCCTCGCGCATGGCGACCATGTCGGCCATCTTTTCATCGCCCGTCAAGGCGGTGATGTCGTTGATCACATCAGCACCGGCATCCAGAGCGGCCTGCGCGACATCCGCCTTCCAGGTATCTACCGAGATCGGTATATCGCTGCGCGTGCGCAGTTCACGGATGATCGGCAGGATACGCGCGGCTTCTGTTTCGGCATCCACCGGCTGGTGCCCCGGGCGGGTCGATTCGCCGCCGATATCGATGATGTCGGCACCCTGTTCGACCATCCGCAGGGCGTGGATCAGGGCTTCTTCCAGCACGTCACGCGGTTCGGCAGATGGCCGCAGTTCACCATCGCCTGAAAACGAGTCGGGCGTCATATTGAAGATGCCCATCACATAGGTGCGTTCACCCCAGCGCCACTCTTTGCCGCGCAGCATCATGGCGCTGGATTCCGGGGTGGCCTGGCTCGCCAGTGCTGCCTGGATGGCTTGCCCAGCCTGCTCAAGCTCGGGGACGGCTCTGCCGCGCAGGTGCTGCGCCAGGCTGTACAGCGTCGCATGTGAGCCGCGCAATAGCAGGTTCTGGCCGCTCAACTCGGGCGAAGCGGACGAGATATAGGCCTCGGCACCGCTGCTCGAGGCTGCCGACGCAACCGTCAGCGCCAGGTCACGCGTCAGCTCGCGACCGGCCAACTCGATCGGTGCGCGCTCCCAGACGGCTGTCGCCTGATCGGCGCTCAGCCCCAGGTTCACCCAACGGCTGTAACGCTCGCGCAGGCGGGAGGGGTGCAGGCGCCGCCAACTGCTCATTGTTTCGGCTCCAGTAAAACCACGCGCACCTGTTCGGGCGGATCGCTGCCCAGCTCGCTGCGCGTGACGGTGAGGGTCTCGAGTTTCTCGGTGCTTTCGACCCCCAGCGCTTTGATAAAGCGTGTCGGAGTGTCGAGATCAAAAAACAGCCCAGGTATTTTATAGTGCATCGGGATGACGATGCGCGGCTCAAGCAGGCTGACGGTCTCGGCGGCGTCGGCGGCCGAGATAGTCGACCTGCCGCCCACCGGCAGCATCAGCACGTCAGCCCCCGTGAGGAGCTCGATCTGCTCCTGGTTGGGCAGGTTCCCGATATCCCCCAAGTGGCAGATACTCAGGTTCTCCAACTCGATGCGATAGGCGGTGTTGCGTCCGCGTTCAGCGCCCTCTGATTTATCGTGAAAGGTAGAGATACCGATTACAAAAGCCCCCTGCACCTCATAGATACCCGGGCCGCTGACAATATAGGCGCCGGCGCGCAGGGCGGAGGTACAGCAGTGGTCGTCGTGGGCGTGGCTGACGGTGATGACGCTGGCGGCCTGGCGCGGCACACGCAGCCCACTCTCGGGGTTGTAAGGGTCGGTGATCACCGTTACCCCGCGGCTTTTGAGCCTGAAACACGACAGCCCGTACCAGGTTATTTCCATGCTTGTTCCCATACAGTCTGGATGACAACTCCAGTATATACACTGGCAGTGTTTGTGCCAGTTGGCACAACACAAAGCAAGGCAGCCCCGACGCGTTTAGTTCTTGACAGCGGATAAACTTCCGTTATTATAGATGTATCGTCGGTGCTGGGTTAAATCTTTCCACCGGAGGCAACTTTTATGTCCAAAGTCGGTCGCATGCTTGGGATCATTGTTCTAGTGTTCGCCGTCGTATTGACAGCAGTCGGTTGTGCCAAATCTGACCCCGAACGGGAAGAGACCAAACGCATTGCACACGAGTTCACCACAGCAGTCTTTGTAACGCGCGACGCAGATGCAGCCATGGCGCTCACCGTGCCTATCGAGGGCTTTGGATATGTGACCAAGGAGGCCGTTGAGAGCACCATTCTGAACGACCGCCAAAAGAAGTGCACCACAGCACCCGAGAGCGTCCAGGTGGGGGCTCCTGGAGCGAACCTGCGGGTTCCGCCCGTTACCGATGCCGACAAAGCCAAAGGGATCACCGAGCGTGTTTTGTGGATCGTTGGCTACGCTTACCGTTGCGGCAGCCAGACGCGTGATACCACCCGCACCACCCAGGTGTTTCTCGAAAAAGTGAACGGCACCTGGGGCGTTTCCAAGTGCACTTTCTAACAGGCTGATTCAGCCTGCTCACGAGCCTGTATAGAGCCGTGCCGCGTTGGCACGGCTCTTTCTTTAAGGAGTTACGACCACGCCTTCCGCAAGCTTTACACGCGACCAGCTGGCCGTCATAGAGGCGGCTCGAGCGCACGACAGCCGTATCTGGCTGCACGGCTTGCCCGGCAGCGGTAAAACGGCCGTTCTGGTTGAGATCATGCGTGAGCGTGTGGCGGGTGGCACCCGTCCTGACCAGATAACTGTGCTGGTGAGCGACCGCACCCAGCGCCGAGTTTATGAGAGCGCCCTGGCACAAAGCGACCTTCAGGCTGCCGGCGGAGTCACTATCACGACATTCTATGGGTTGTGTCAGCGTGCTGTGGCGCTCTATTGGCCGCTTATCGCCCCTAGCGCCGGCTTTGCGCAACCCGAACGCGAGCCCGTCTTCCTCACAGTCGAGACCACCCAGCACCACATGGCGCAGGTGGTGCAGCCGCTGATCGACGAGAGCGGTTATTTCAGCGAGCTACGGGTACGCCGCGAGCGCCTCTATACCCAGTTGATCGATAACCTCAACAAGAGCGCCTTGGTCGGTTTCCCTCCGCATGAGATCGCCGAGCGGCTTATTTTGGCTTGGGCTGGCTCGGAGCGCCGCTATGGCGCGTACCAACAGGCTCAGGAGTGTGCTCTGCGCTTTCGCGCCCACTGTCTGCGCGAGTCGCTCCTGGATCTTTCGCTTACAGTGCTGCTCTTTACCGAGTTTGTGCGCCATCTCAACACCTATACCGCCCAACAGGAGCAGCAGCTGCAGCACCTCCTGGTGGATAACCTGGAAGAGAATGTGCCGGTGGCGCTCGACTATATTGCCTGGCTGCTGCCGCGCTGTCAGAGCGCCGTCCTGGCCAGCGATGACCACGCCGGTTATCGTGTCTTTTTGGGAGCCGAACGCGAGGCTGCCATCGCCCTGGGGCAGAGCCTGCCGCGCACTTTCCAGTTGCCGCTGCTGCCAAACGTCAATCCGGCGATGATGGCCCTCGTCAACCGTGCCCGTGTCGCGCTTGACCTCGAATCTCTCGATGTAGCGCCCGCCGAACCGCGCACAGCCATCCTCGGGCGGATCTCGGAGCGTTACTGGGCTGGCATGATCAAACAGATAGCCCGTAGCGCCGCCCAGATCGTCGCTGAGGGCATGCCGGCCGGACAAATCGCCGTCATCGCCCCCTATGTGAACGAAGTGACGCGCTTTTCGCTTTCCGAAGAGCTGCTAAAGCAGGGCGTCGGGTTGCAGCTGCTGCGCCCGGCCGCGCTATTACGCGACGATGTGGTGGTGCGCGCCGCGCTGACCCTGGCGCGCCTGGCGAACCCAGACTGGTTCCGTGCCGGTTACCCGCTGCTGGGGCAGCTACCCATTAACGACCTTGCCGAAGCGCTGGCGGTGACAATCACCGGGCTCGATCCGTTGCGCGCTATGTTGCTGGCACAGGCAGCCTGGTCTGCCAAGGATACCGCTCTCATCGACCTGAGCAGTACACCGCCGCCTGCTGACGGTAAATCGCGCAGCCTGTGGGATCGCCTCGGCTACCAGGTGCGCGAGCGCTACGAACTGCTGCGCGCCTGGCTGGCACAAAGCGCTGCCCAGGAGCCGCAACCGCTCGACCAATTCCTCAGTACGCTCTTTGGCGACGTGCTCTCGCTTAACGGCTTCGGCCTCTACCTGCGCACAGACCTGGCACGTAGTTATGGCCGGTTGGTCGAATCGGCGCTCAAGTTCCGCCAGGCACTCGCACCGCACCAGACCGGCCCCGCCGAAACTTCAGCGGTGGCAGCCGCTTATACCGCCTTTGTGCTGGGTGGCCTGGCCAGTGCCGAATACACCAGCGATCGGCCCGAGCCTAGCGATAACGCAGTGATCCTGGCACCGGCCTTTGCCTATCTGACACGCGGCTTGATCTCGCGCTGCCAGTACTGGATCGACCTGCGCGCGGATGGCTGGTGGAACCGCCCCAACCAGCCGCTCACACACCCATTCGTGCTATCGCGCAATTGGGAACCCGGGCGCATCTGGTATAACGCCGATGAAGATCGCGTGCGCCACGAGAGCCTGGGGCGCGTGCTGACGGGCTTGGCGGCGCGCTGCAGCGATGGCGTCTACCTGGCCAGTAGCGAGTTGGCGATCTCGGGCGAAGAGCAAACCGGCATGCTCGAGCGTGTGCTGCAGGTGGCGCTGCTGGATACCGGGGGCCGGACATGACGGAATCCCTTTACGGCTACCGTCTGCGGCCCCATCAACAGGCGATTCTGGATTACCGTGGCGGTTTGATGGGTGTGGCAGCCGTGCCAGGCGCCGGCAAAACCCTTACTCTGGCGCTCTTGGCCGCACGCCTGATCGCCGAGGGGCACGTGCCCAGCCGTGGCCAGGTGCTGGTTGTTACCGTGTTGAACTCGGCGGTCGATAACATCTCGCGGCGTATCAAGGCAATCTTGCAAAGCCAGGGTTTACCGGCTGTTGGCTACCGCGTGTGTACGTTGCATCGGCTCGGTGCCGATATCCTGCGCTACCGCAACGATGTGGCTGGCGTCGAGGATACCTTTGCGATCGTTGATGGCGCCGACAGCGAACGTTTGATGGGACACGCCGTCAATACCTGGATCTCGTCCCACCAGGCATTATGGGAGAGCTACCTCGCGCCGGAACAGCTTGGAAGCCAAAGCGTGCGCGAGAATTGGCGCAGAGTGACGATCAGGATCGGCACCAACGCCGTCAAAGCATGCAAGCACCTGCGCCTAACTCCAGAGCAAGCCGCCCTCACTGCCAAGCGGCGCGGGATCGATAACTCCTTTGCGTTGATGGGAATCCAGCTGTATGCCCTCTACCAGAGCTACCTGGGGACGCAAAACGCGCTGGATTTCGACGACCTGATCTGGCGCGCCATCGATTCGCTCGATCAGGATGCCAGCCTGCTCGCCGGCTTGCGCGAAAGATGGCCTTTTATCCTCGAAGACGAGGCGCAGGACTCGAGCCCTCTGCAGGAAGACATCCTGAGACGCCTGAGCTGGCCGGGCGGTAATTGGGTGCGCATGGGCGATCCCAACCAGTCGATCAACTCTACCTTTACCAGCGCTGATCCGCGCTATTTCCGGCGCTTTTTGGCTGATCCCGAGGTGAGTGTGCGCACGATGCCCACCTCCGGGCGCAGCGCGCAGCCCGTCATCGATCTGGCTAACCGCTTGGTCGCGTGGGTAAGCACCAGTTATCCGCTGGAAGATATCCGCCAGATGGCCTTTGAACCGCAGATGATCCAACCCACCGCCGAGGGCGACCCGCAACCCAATCCGCCTGCGGTAGGCGGCGTGGTGCGCCTGGCTGAGCCCTTGAACAACCAGGAGGACGAAGTCGCACAAACCGTCGAGTTGGCGGCTCGTTTTGTGCGGTACAACCAGCTCTACTCGCAGGCGATCCTGTGCCCCACCAATAAGCTTGGTGAGATGGTGATGCGAAAATTTGAGAAAAATCCCAAGCTGAACGTCGACGACCTGTTAAAGTCGACACCGCAGACCCGCCAGGTAGCCAGAGTGCTGCATACTGTGTTTCACTTTATCAGTAGTCCCAACCGATCCGGACAAACCAGGCTGTTCAAATGTTTGTTGAACAGCGGTGTGTTAGGGGCAGAGCTTGCGACGGTGCGTGAGCGCACGATTACCACCCTGCTCAACAGTGGTGATCCCGAAGAGGTCTTTTTCGCCGCGCAGATCGAAGCTTGGTACACGCGTCTGCCCGCCGATACCCAGCCGACGGAGGAGGAGCAAGCCCTGCTGGCGCGCTATATCGAGCTGGGATCGCGCTGGCTGCGTGCGAGTATTCTGCCGCCCGACCAGTTGCTGCTGACCATCGCGCAGGACCTCTTCAGTGCCGAAAACGAGCTGGCCATCGCCCAGCTGCTGGCTAACCGCCTGCGCAGCCTGTGGCAGGCCAACCCTGCCTGGCGTATAGCAGAGTTCTCCAGTGAGTTATCGGGCATTGCCAACAACAAAAGCGGGCTGGGTGAAGTCGGTTATAGTGACATCGGCTACGAGCCGCAGCCTGGGCGCATCGCCGTTACCACCATGCACAAAGCCAAGGGTCTGGAGTGGGATGTGGTCTATCTGCTCAGCATTGACGACCTGGAATTCCCCGATCGTTACGAGAGCCGCTTTCGCTCCGAGCCCTACTTTATGCCCGGACGCATGCCCGATCAGGAGGCTGGCGACATCCTGGCACAGCTTACAGGGAGTGATCCGCTCGTGCAGGACCCTGCGGCGATTATTCGAGAGAGTCAGAGCGCCAACATCGCCGAGCGGCTGCGCCTGCTGTACGTCGCCATCACGCGTGCGCAGCGCCACCTCTGGCTCTCATACACCCACAACAACCAGCGCACGCCGGTGGGCGCGCCCGCGGCACTGCTGGCCTTATTCAACAAGGATACCCCATGAAGCGCCTGCCGCCGGAATTCCTGTTCAGCCAGCACAGCCTGAGCACCTACCAGCGTTGCCCGCGTCGCTTTTGGCTGCGCTATGTAGAGGACCAGCCCTGGCCCCTGCCGGAACGCGGTCTGCCGCCCGATTACCAGCTCGCGCTGCAGCGCGGAGTGACGCTGCACCGCTGGATCGAGCGCGTGCTGCGGGGCGTGCCGCCTGAGCGTATCGTACCGACCGGCGATGACCCGCGGCTTGCAGAGTGGTGGCAGGCCTGGCTGGGGTTCGACTGGGGCACGCTCCCCGATGAGTTGCGCGTGCCAGAGCTGCCGTTGGTGTGCCGCTTTGGCGAACAGCGCCTGTATGCGCGCTACGACCTGGTAGCCCTTGAGCGCGGCGGCCGCGCGGTGGTGGTGGATTGGAAGACGCTCCAGCATGTTCCGCGCCCCGCAGCACTGCGCACCCGTCTCCAGACGCGCATTTATCTGTGCGTGCTGACCGAGCTGGGCGGTCTCGTCACCGGCGGGACGCCGGTTGACCCGCAGCAGCTCGAAATGCTCTACTGGTTCGCGAATTTCCCTGAATCTACCGCCACGGTAGGATATTCGCCGCATGCTTACGCCGCTGATAAAGCCGAACTTACCGAGCTGATGGCGCGCATCGCCAGTGCCGACGAGGCCCATTTTGTGCGCACCGACGAACTGGCATTATGCGCCAGCTGCAACTATCGAACTTTGTGTGAGCGCGTTGTCGACCCGACTGACGCCGCCGCCACCAGCTGGCTGGACGAAGATGCCGACTTTCAGATCGACCTGGCCAGCGTCCCGCTCATCGACTGGTAGTGAGTGCGGCTGGTGCTTGCGCACAATGCGCAGCACAATGTCGTGCTCGAATTCGGGCACTGCCAGGTCGACAGGAGTCTCGCCGGCTGTGATCCACACCCCCGGAGAGCTCATGCCCGTGACGGGCGAGTAGCAAAACACGCGATAGTCGCCGGGTTCGAGCGGCAGCCTGACGCTGCCTGATATGGGCGAGCCCACCCCCGCGTCACGCTCGCGCGCATCCGCCAGGTAAATCACCAGGTCGCTCCCGGCGATACCATAGCAGAGCGTCAGAGTATGCTCGGGCTGTTCCAGGAGCAGCTGCTCGATCGGACGGGAGTTTACCAGGTCGAGGCAATGCATAAAGCGCGACAGGTTACCAAACCAGGTGCGCAGGTAGCGGCTCGATTCGGGCGTGCCGGTTTCCAGGTAGGGCTGGATCGAGAAATCGATCATGTCATAGTGCCCGCCCGAAAGCAGGGTCACCCAGGCGCGCTTACGGTGGATCGTCCAGCCCATCAGGTCGCGAAAGCGCGAAGCGCAGTTGTCTTCGTCATAGTTGAGCGGCTTGGGCTCGTTATAGGTCGCCAGGGCATAGTCGCGTACGGCTGCCAGGTTCATCTCAGCCGACATAAAGTTGCCCTGGTGATATTCGATGCCGTCATAGATCGTGCCCGGCAGGGGATGCATGTTGACGACATCAAAGCCCATCTGCCGAAAGGACTTGTCCGAGGTCTGCCGGAAGGGGTCATAGGTAAAGGCTTCCTGCCCGGCGATGAGGTGCTTGTTGGGCAGAGCGCTTTCAGTCTCACGTATGACCTCGATGATGCGCGTTTGCCAGGTATCCACTTCGTCAGGGGTGGGGTAGCTGGCGTGCTGCCGGAACCCGCCCGGTTCGTTGCATACCTCGATGATCACATTGTCGTAGCGGTTGACCTCTTGCACGATCTTGGCCACGTGCTTGAGCTGATACTCGACCAGCCTGGGGTGGCGCAGGCTCATGTATTCCGGCCAGGGGATCTGCGGCAGGCCGTTGATGTTGTTCTGGTGGTAGAGCGGGTTGAGCGACCAGCCGCTTTCGAGATAGGTGTTGGATAAGAGCGTCACCTCAACGATGATGCCATATTCGCTGGCCAGCCCCAGAAAGGTGTGCAGGCGTTGAAAAAACTCGGGGTTCCAGCGGTCGAGGTCGTACCGGGGGAGCCTGTCAGCTGCCAGACCCTCGCAGCCACGGTAAAAGGGCGAGATATAGTCGGTGCTCTCGGGCTTGCAAGTCGAGACAGGGTTAATCGAACCTTGCTGCTCACGAAAGAGCATAAACAGGCGTGTCAGGGTCATGTTGTTGGCGGCGGCATCTGCCAGGTAGCGCGCGATGTTGAAAGGCCGGTTCAGTACCGCGCCGTAATGCTCGGTAGCCGTCAGCAGCACGAGCGGTTTGCCGCGAAATAAAAACAACTTGGGGTTATTGGGGTGAATAGAGATCGGTGTGTTCATGTTATGCTCCTTACTATATCCACAGGTCGGCCAGCGAGTCGGACGTCTTTACATAATTTTGTAAGTCCAGCTGGGTAAAGCTTCGTCCCAGCAGGTGAACCGGTTCCATCTTTAACGAGACGCGTATTTCCTGGGTGTAGGGCCCTTCTCCCAAACGCATGGGAGAGACCGAGCCATAGCCACGGGTGGCCGCGGCGGCGTTCTCGCGGATCAGGGCGCAGGCGTCCGGAGGGGCCAGGTGGCGTGCCAGCTGTGGCCCCAAGCCCACTTTGACGGGCGCGCCATAGATATTCGGCACCAGAGCGCGCGCTTCGGCCACGGCCGCCTCATCGCCGCTGATAAACGCCGTCGGGATATCATAGCTGCCCGCCAGGGCGGCCCGGCAGCCGAATTCGCCCATCTCGAGGCCGTTGATCGCAAAACGCTCGATGGTAGAGGATGAATAGGTGTGTGCCAGCACCCCGCGCGCGGTGCCCGCCTTGGAATGCTGCCCGACAAAAAAGAGCGCATCCCAGCCCTCGCCAAACAGCTCGGGCAGCGGTACCGACACGGCATTAAGCAGTTCACAACCGCTTGGCACCTGCTCGAAATCGATCGAGCCGGAGCCATGGGCATCCCAGATGCAGATGTGCGCGTCCGCCGCCACCTCGCGGATGCCGTCCAGGCAGGCCAGCAACTCGGCGGTCGCTAGGCGCACCGCCTGCAGGTACCATGGCGAGTTGCGGTCGCCCTGTTCCCAGCGCCACACACCGCTGGTGCCTTCTATATCGGTGATGATAAAGATGCGCATCGCCAACCTCCTCGGGGTGTTGGTCTCATCTTACGAGATGCACCCCATCTGCACAAGCAGTTGACGGCAGCCTCGCTTGCGTCTAGAGTAGCCGCAAACGAGCAAGGAGCGCCAAATGGTTAAGAACGCCTTGAAGGAAAAGTTGCAGAACGGCCAGGTGGTCTACGGACCCTTTATGAACTGCAGTTATGGGTCTTTTATCGAGATAGTCGGCATGACCGGCTTTGATTATGCCATCATCGACATGGAGCACGGCCCCCTCGAGGTCGAAACCGCCGAGGATCTGTGCCGTGCTGGGCAGTGTGGTGGACTTGCGCCGATCGTGCGCGTGCGCAAAAACGACGCCCCGCAGATCCAGCGCGCCCTGGATATCGGCTCAGCCGGTGTGCAGGTGCCGCAGATCGAGACGCGCGCCGATGCCGAGGCTGTCGTGCGGGCCGCTAAATACCAGCCTCTGGGCATGCGCGGTATCTCGTTCTATACCCGTGCCGGCGATTATGTGGTGCATGGTCAGCAGGGCATCACCGACCGCCTCAACAAAGAACAGATTGTTATCATCCACATCGAGGGGCAGCGCGGTCTCGCCAACCTGGAAGAGATCGTCACGGTACCCAACATCGACGTGATCTTTTTAGGGCCCTACGATCTGTCGCAGTCTTTTGGCATTCCCGGGCAAGTCAATGACCCACGCGTGGTGCAGGGCATGGAAAAGGCCGTAAAGGCGATCCGCGC
>Ga0123332_1000927_pt1 | contig 29588 bp, 28 predicted proteins | sample BioC12SIPDNA_4_FD_89958 | JGI IMG/M metagenome (GOLD analysis project Ga0123332, IMG submission 89958) | Anaerobic biogas reactor microbial communites from Washington, USA - Biogas_R2_A C12 SIP DNA | ecosystem: Engineered > Bioreactor > Anaerobic > Unclassified | place: Washington, USA... | reverse complement strand
TGGCGACATGGACCTGCCCGTCATGCCACCGGTCAAGCCGATGCTCGCCAAGCCGGTCAAGGGGATCCCGGAGGGCCAGTTCTACGAGCCCAAGTGGGACGGGTTTCGGTCGATCATCTTCCGCGACGGCGACGAGGTGGAGATCGGCTCGCGCAACGAGAAGCCGATGACCAGGTACTTCCCCGAGCTCGTCGAGGCGGTGCTGTCCAACTTCCCGGAGCGGGCGGTGATCGACGGGGAGATCATCTGCGTCGAGCCGGACGGCAGCCGCCTGGACTTCGAGGCGCTGCAGCAACGGATCCACCCGGCGGACTCGCGGGTGCGCAAGCTCGCCGTGGAGACCCCGGCCAGCTTCGTCGCCTTCGACGTCCTGGCCCTGGACGATGAAAATCTCATGGATCGGCCACTGGAGGAGCGTCGCGTCGCACTGGAGGGGGCGCTCGCGCAGGCGGAGCCCCCGATCCACCTCACGCGTCTCACTCGGGATACCACCGAGGCGCAGGAGTGGTTCGAGCAGTTCGAAGGAGCCGGCCTGGACGGTCTGATCGCCAAGGACCCGGCCGGCGTCTACCAGCCCGACAAGCGGGTCCAGAGCAAGATCAAGCACGAGCGCACCGCCGACTGCGTCGTGGCCGGCTACCGGGTGCACAAGTCGGGGCCGGACGCGCTGGGCTCGCTCCTGCTCGGGCTCTACACCGACGACGGGACGCTGGCCTCGGTCGGGGTGATCGGCAGCTTCCCGATGGCCCGCCGCCGCGAGCTCCTGGAGGAGATGCAGCCCCTCGTCACCGACATCGAGGGCCACCCGTGGAACTGGGCGGCCACCTTCGAGGGCACCCCCCGCAAGAACGAGACCAGTCGGTGGAACGCCGGCAAGGACCTGTCCTTCGTCCCGCTGCGGCCCGAACGGGTCGTCGAGGTCAGGTACGACTACATGGAGGGCCCGCGCTTCCGTCATACAGCCCAGTTCGTCCGCTGGCGGCCGGACCGCGAGCCGGAGTCGTGCACCTACGCCCAGCTGGACCAGCCGGTCTCCTTCGACCTCTCGGAGGTGCTCGGTGGCTGACGTTCGACTGAAGCCCAAGGTCGGCACGATCCTGGCCGCGGGCGGGGTCGGGACCGCCGTCTCGGCCGCCCTGGCCTCGCTGGGCGTCGCGACCTACTTCGTGCGGCGGGTGGTCACCCCCGAGCACGAGAAGAAGGACGACACCTGGATCGTCGCGGTCGACGACCCCGATACCGGGGACGACACGATCACGATGGTCGCCGCCCCCCACACCCTTTCGCCCGGCCGCTACGGGCTGTGGCTGGAGCGCGGCGCCGGGCACGCCCGGGTCGGGGAGGTGATCTCCAGCGACCTCACGGCGCGCCGAGCCAACGACCGCACCGTGGTCCGTGAGCTGATCGACGTCGACGAGGGCAACCTGGACCCGGGGCCGGCGCGCTGGAACAGCTACTACTACTGCGGCGACCCGAAGTCGGCGGTCGGCCTGGACTTCGAGGACGTGCTGGTGCCCTCCGACATCGGGGACCTCCCTGCGTGGAGGGTGCCGCCGGCCTCACCGGAGGACCGGCCCGGGCAGTGGGCCGTCCTGGTGCACGGCCGGTCGGCGAAGCGGGAGGAGACCCTCCGCGGTCTGCCGGTCCTGCACGGGCTGGGCTTCACCTCCCTCGTGCCGATGTATCGCAACGACCTCGGGGCCCCGCCCAGCGTCGACGGCCGCTACAACCTCGGTCTGTCCGAGTGGCGGGATGTCGAGGCCGCCATCGCGTATGCCGTGGAGCAGGGCGCGCAGACCGTCACCCTGCTGGGGTGGTCCATGGGGGGCGCCATCGTGCTGCAGACCCTGGACCGCTCGGACTACTCCCGGTTCGTGGACAAGGTGGTCCTGGACTGCCCGGTGATCGACTGGGGGGTGGTGCTCACCCACAACGCCGACCTCAACAAGATCCCCCGGACGGCCAGCATGCTCGGCAAGCTGCTCATGGGCCGCAAGGCCACCCGGCACCTGGTGGGCGTGGCCGAGCCGCTCGACATCACCGTCACCAACTGGGTCGCCCGGGCGGAGGAGCTGCACCACCCGATGCTCCTCATCCACTCCCGCACCGACGAGACCGTGCCCTACGGGCCCTCCGAGGAGCTGGCCGAGAAGCGACCGGACCTCATCACCCTCGACCTGTGGGACGGGCCGATGCACTGCCGGGAATGGAACACCGACCCCGAGCGGTGGGAACGGACCGTGCGCGACTTCCTCGCCGGGTGAGGCCGCGGGCCTGGCGCCAGCCGGTCACGATCGGATCACAACTCGACGTGCGGCGGGTGCGCTGCGGCAGCATGTGCTAGCAATGGGCCTCGGGTCGTTCTCACAGGTGAGGGATGGGTTGCCGCATGGGTGTCCGTAGGGGACGGGGCTTGCTGGTCGCGCTGGCCTGCCTGGTGGCCCTGGCCGTGGCGGCCGGGGCCGGTTGGTGGGCGGCGCGCGCCACCCTCGAGCCGCAGACGCCGGAGTCCGCGGCGACGACCCCCGACGTCGTGTGGGCGCAGGCCACGACCTCCAGCGTCGGGCGCTCCCTCCCGCTGTCCACGACGCTGCGGCAGCCCGCGCGCACCGTCGCCTCGAACGTGCTGCCGGGTGTGGTGCTGAGCACCTCCCCGGGTGAGGTCGGTCAGGGCGACAGGATCTACGTCGTGGCGGGCACCCCGGTGCGGGTGGTGCAGGGCGAGGTCCCGTTCTACCGCGACCTGGCCCGCAACCTTGAGGGCGACGACGTCGCCCAGCTGCAGCAGGCGCTCATCGACCTGGGCCACCTGGCCGGAAGTGCCGACGGGGAGTTCGGGTGGCGCACCGAGCGCGCCGTGAAGGCCTGGCAGAAGGAGCTCGGGCAGCGACAGACCGGCGTTGTGCCGCTCGGTGAGCTGGTGGCGGTCGACCGGCTGCCCACGGTGGTGCAGCTGGGGGAGTCGATCGTGCGCGGTGCCACCCTGGGCGGGGGCGAGGAGTCGGTGCTGGCACCGACCGGAGAGCAGCAGTTCGTGCTGGTCGTCACGCAGGACCAGGCCCGGATGATCCCGGCCGAGGCGACGGTCGACATCACCTGGCAGGACCAGACCTGGCAGGGGGTGATCGCCAGCAGCGAGCAGGACGAGTTCGGCAACACCGAGTTCACCCTGACCGCCCCGGACGGCGGCCCGGTCTGCGGCGAGGCCTGCGACACCCTGCCCGGCGACGCCCAGGTGACGCTGCGCTCCGAGATCGTCATCGTGCCCCGGATCGAGGGCACCGCGGTGCCCGCCGCGGCGGTGCACACCCGGGCTGACGGCACGGCATACGTGATCACAGAGCAGGGCGAGACCGACGTGACGGTGGCCGGCTCCGGCGGCGGGGTCGCCATCGTCGAGGGCATCGAGGTCGGCACCCGGGTCCAGGCCCTCGCAGGAGCGCCGGGCTCACCCGCACCCGCGCAGCCCGCACCGGGCCCGGAGTCGGAACCGGAAGGCGGCTCCGGCGACGAGGCCCCCGCGACGGAGGGCTGACGTGCTCTCGGTGCGGGACCTGTCCTTCTCCTACACCCGCCACGGGGAGGAGCTGTTCGACGGGCTGACCCACGAGTTCACCCCCGGCAAGGTCACGGCGGTCACCGGCCCGTCGGGGCGCGGCAAGTCGACGCTGCTCTACGTCCTCGGGCTGATGCTCACCCCGTCGCGCGGCGAGGTGATCCTCGATCACGACCGGGTCAGCCACGCCAGCGACACCTCCCGCTCGAGGGTGCGCGCCGCCCGCATCGGCTTCGTCTTCCAGGACGCCGCCCTCGACCCGTCCCGGGTGGTGCTGGACTCGGTCATCGAGCCCGCGCTGTATGCCGGGTGGTCGGCCCGCCGCGCCCGTCGCCGGGGGAGGGAGCTGCTGGAGGAGATGGGCGTGGCCGCACGCGCGGACCACAAGCCTGGGGAGATCTCCGGCGGACAGGCCCAGCGCGTGGCGGTTTGCCGGGCACTGGTCACCGACCCCGCCGTGGTGCTGGCCGACGAGCCCACCGGCAACCTGGACCGTGGCAACGCCGAGGGGGTCCTGGCCGCGCTGACCCGCGCTACCGACCACGGCCGCGACGGCGAGGCGAAGGGGCGGACGGTCATCATCGCGACCCACGACCCGTTCGTGCTGGAGCACGCCGACGAGGTGCTCGCCCTATGAGGCGCACCGGTGGCCGGTCCGTCGTCCAGGGGTGGTGCCCATGAGGTTCGCCTCCCTGCTGCGCGAGGGCCTGTCCACGGCATGGGCCAACAAGGTGCCGACCGCCCTGGTCGCCCTGCTGGTGGCGATCATGTGCGCGACGACGCTCGCCACCGTGGGGCGCACCGCCGCCGCCGAGCAGCAGGTCGCCGACCGTCTGGACGCTGCCGGGTCCCGCCTGCTCGTGGTCACCGACACGCGCAACGGGGAGCTCATCGGCCCCGCCGTGGTGCAGCAGACGCGCGCCCTGTCCGTCACCGAGCGCGCCGTCGGCGTGCAGATCCCGGTCGACGTGGTCAACAAGGTGATCGGCGCCGGCGGCACCCGGGTGCCTGCCTGGACCGTCGACGGCGACCTGTCCGAAGTGCTCACCCTCACCGCGGGTCGCTGGCCGGGCCCGGGCGAGGCCCTGGTCTCCGCCCAGGCGCAGCAGACCCTCGGCCTGGACGACCCGGTCGGCGCGGTCCAGCTGGCCTCCACCACGCAGGTCGGCGACTTCTCCGTGGTGGGCGCCTTCGAGCCGCGCGAGCCGTTCGGGCAGTATGCCGCGGGCCTGGTCGTCGCCGCCGCCCCCGACGCCATCTCCGACTCGCTGTATGTCGTGGTGACCGACTCTTCCGTCGCCTCCGCGGCGCAGTCCGCCGTCATCGGGCTGGTCGCCCCGCCGGAGTTCGACTCCATCTCCATCCAGTCCCCGGTGGCCCTGGCCGAGCTGCAGGCCGAGGTCGCCGCCGATCTCGGCACCTTCGGCCGCACCCTGCTCCTCGGGGTCCTCGGGGCCGGCGCCCTCCTGGTGGCGATCGTCGTGCTCGCCGACGTCCTGGTGCGCCGCAAGGACCTGGGCCGCCGCCGTGCCCTGGGCGCCACCCGCGGGGCCATCGTGGCGATGGTCATCGCCCGCACCCTGCTGCCCGCGCTCCTCGGGGCGGGGATCGGCGTGGGCGCCGGGCTCTGGGCCGCCGACCGGTTCGCGGCGATCCCGCCCTGGCAGTTCACCACCGGCACCGCGATCCTGGCCGTCCTCGCAGCCGTTGCCAGCGCCGTCCTGCCCGCCCTGTATGCCGCCACACGCGACCCCGTCCGGGTCCTGCGCACGCCCTGACAGGACGAGGACGATCCGCTGCCTGTGGAGGCAGGGAGCGCTCCGGATCGCCAGGTCACCAGCAGGCGGAACGCAGCGCGTGCGTGCACTGCAACGGGCGCGGCATTGTGGTCCATGACAAGGTGACTTGACACTGAACCAGCGTGTCAAGTACCTTTGACGTGTCAAGGTCCTTTGACCTCGTGAGGAGGCAGGTCGCGGTGCGCAACGACATCCGGGAGCTCAGGCTCGCCGCCGGGCTCTCGCAGCGGGAGCTGGGGGAGGCCCTGCGGGTCTCGCGCCAGACCGTGAACTCCATCGAGACCGGTCGCTACGACCCGTCCCTGCCGCTGGCGATCGCCATCGCGCGCCACTTCCACCGCACCGTAGAGGAGATCTTCCATGTCGACGACTGAGCTGACCGGCCGCCAGAAGGCCCTGGCACTGCTCGTGATGATGGTCGCGCTGGGCGCCGTGATCGTGGTCGGCCTGCTGCTGCGCGAGCACGGGCCTGGCAACATGGGGACCGGCTTCCTCTACGGCGCCGCCATCGGTCTGCTGGGGGTGGCCGTCATGGCCTGGCGGGTCACGCGTCATCCGGACCAGGCGTCGGTCTTCGAGCGTGCGTTCACCCAGCAGGGTGACGAGCGCGATGACGCGGTCCTGACCCAGGCCCTGGCGGTGCTCGGTCTGGTGGCCGTCCCGCTCACCGGCGCGGCGGCGATCGCGATCGGGCTGGGGCTGGACGTCGCGATGGTGCTCGCGCTCCTGCTGGTCGCCCAGCTGCTCGTCGGAGTTGCCTCCTTCGCCGTTGTGGCTCGCCGCAGCTAGCTGGTCTCGGTGCGGCCGTAGCGGAGCATCAGGTCGCCCTCGACCTCGAGGGCGTGCAGCAGGTCGAAGCGCGCCAGGGCGTCCGCGCCGGCCGCGGCCTCGACGATGCGAGGGCCTGTCCCGCCCACGAGGACCGGGCGCAACGTCAGGCACAGCTCGTCGACGACGCCGGCCTGGAGCCAGCTCCCCAGCAGGTGGGGTCCGCCCTCGGTGAGCACCTGTGTCAGGCCCCGGTCGCGCAGGGCGTCAAGGGCCCGCGTGGCCTCGACCACGTCGGTGCCGCACGGGACCACCGCGTCCGCACCGAGCCGGTCGGCCAGGTCGGCACGGACGGCCTCGGCGCACAGCACGAGCAGATCACCGGCGCCGTCCTCCGGGGACACCACCTTCTCGGGCAGGTCGCCCGAGGCGGTCACCACGGCCAGCACGGGGTGGTCGCTTCGCCCTGCCGCCCGGCGCACCGCCAGCAGGCCGGCGTCCTCGGTGCGCAGCCGGCCGTAGCCCTCGGCCCGGATGGTGCCCGCCCCGACGACCACCACGTCGGCCAGGGCCCGCAGCACGTCGAAGACCTGCTTGTCGGCGGCGGAGTTGATCGACCCGGACAGCCCGTCGCCGCCGGTCGCGTGACCGTCCAGGGTGGTGACGAAGTTGGCGCGGACCGACGGACCCGGCCCCACGGCATACTCCCGGAGCAGTTCCTCGACCGACAACGGACCCGACGACACCCTCACCATCTCCCCATGGTGGCCCATCTGGTGCAAGGATGCTGCGATGGGCAAGAAGTCATCAAAGAAGAAGTCCAAGGACAAGGGTTCGCAGAAGGCGACGCAGAAGCCCTCGACCACGCCGTTCAGCGACGCGCTGAGAGTGGGGGAGGGATTCCGCCTCAGTGACGTCGACACCCGCGCGACGCCGGCCTTCGTCGGCGACAAGGTCGCGGGGGAGGAGGCCCTGGCCGCGGCGGACGCGGAGATGGACGACCTCCAGGAGCGGCTCTTCGCGCACGGCCGCAGCGGCGGGACCGAGAAGCTGCTGCTGGTGATCCAGGGGCTGGACACCTCCGGCAAGGGCGGCATCATGCGGCACGTCGTGGGGTCGGTCGACCCGCAGGGCACCGAGATCACCGCCTTCAAGGCACCGACCAAGGAGGAGCTCGCCCACCCGTTCCTGTGGCGGATCCGCAAGGCGCTGCCGGGTCCGGGGATGATCGGCGTCTTCGACCGCTCGCACTACGAGGACGTGCTGATCGTGCGGGTGCACGACCTCGTCGAACCCGCCGTGTGGGGGCGGCGCTACAGCACCATCAACGAGTTCGAGCAGGGGCTGGTCGAGGACGACACGACCGTCATCAAGGTGATGATGCACATCTCCAAGGACGAGCAGGGGGAGCGGCTCGCCGAGCGCCTGGACAACCCGGAGAAGTTCTGGAAGTACAACCCCGGCGACGTCGACGAGCGGATGCACTGGGACGACTACATGGAGGCCTACCAGGCGATCATGGACAAGACGTCGACCAAGAGCGCCCCTTGGTTCGTCGTCCCCGCCGACCGCAAGTGGTATGCGCGGCTCGCGGTCCAGCAGCTCCTGCGCGAGCACCTGAGGGCGCTCGACCTCCAGTGGCCCGAGGCCGACTTCGACGTCGAGGCGGAGAAGAAGCGGCTCGCCGAGACCCGCTGACCGGGTTCAGGCGGCGTCGGGCTGCGGCTTGCCGGTGAGCACGATGACGGACTGCGGCGGCACCGGGTAGGTCTGCCCTGTCTCCCAGTCGCCGTCGTGCTCGGCTCCGGTGGTGTCGACGACCACCGTCCAGGACGTCGCATCGATCCCCTCGGGCAGGGTGAAGTCCACCGACTCGTGGTGGGCGTTGAAGAGCAGCAGGAAGTGGTCGTCCAGGACCGGCCGGCCCATCTCGTCCGGGGCGGCGATCGCCTCTCCGTTGAGGAAGACCATGATCGAGCGCGCGAAATGGGAGCGCCAGGCGCCCTCGTCCATGATCAGGCCCTGGGGGGCGTACCAGACGATGTCGCCCAGCTCGCTCTGACCGCCGTGCTCGGCGTCGCCGGCGAAGAAGCGGCGCCGCCGGAACACCGGGTGGTCCTTGCGCAGGCCGATGAGGCGCGAGGTGAAGTCGAGCAGGTCGGACTCGTCGTCGTCGAGGTCCCAGTCGACCCAGGAGAGCTCGTTGTCCTGGGCGTAGACGTTGTTGTTGCCGAGCTGGGTGCGGCCCAGCTCGTCGCCGTGCGCGATCATCGGCACCCCCTGGCTGAGCAGGAGTGTGGCCAGGAAGTTCTTCTGCTGCTTCAGGCGCAGGGCGTTGATCTCCGGGTCGTCGGTCGGCCCCTCGACGCCGCAGTTCCAGGAGCGGTTGTGGTTCTCCCCGTCCTGACCGCCCTCGCCGTTGGCCTCGTTGTGCTTCTCGTTGTAGGAGACCAGGTCCCGCAGCGTGAAGCCGTCGTGCGCGGTGACGAAGTTGATGGAGGCGATCGGCCGGCGCCCCGAGTGGGCGTAGAGGTCGGAGGAGCCGGAGAGCCGGGAGGCGAACTCACCCAGGGTCGAGGGCAGCCCGCGCCAGTAGTCGCGCACCGTGTCGCGGTACTTGCCGTTCCACTCCGTCCACAGCGGCGGGAAGTTGCCGACCTGGTAGCCGCCGTCGCCCAGGTCCCACGGCTCGGCGATCAGCTTGACCTGGGAGATCACCGGGTCCTGCTGGATGATGTCGAAGAAGGCGGACAGCTTGGAGACCTCGTGGAACTGCCGCGCCAGGGTGGCGGCGAGGTCGAACCGGAAGCCGTCGACGTGCATCTCGGTCACCCAGTAGCGCAGCGAGTCCATGATCAGCTGCAGCACGTGGGGGCTGCGCATCAGCAGGCTGTTGCCGGTGCCGGTGGTGTCGTAGTAGTGCGACTTGTCCGTGTCGACCAGGCGGTAGTAGTTCGCGTTGTCGATGCCCCGGAAGGCCAGCGTCGGCCCGAGGTGGTTGCCCTCGGCGGTGTGGTTGTAGACGACGTCGAGGATGACCTCGATGCCCGCGGTGTGCAGGTTCTTGACCATGGTCTTGAACTCGGTGACCTGCTGCCCCTGGGTGCCGTGCGCGGCGTAGTCGTTGTGCGGTGCCAGGAAACCGATGGTGTTGTAGCCCCAGTAGTTGCTCAGCCCCTGGTCGCGCAGCGTGCGCTCGTGGATGAACTGGTGGACCGGCAGCAGCTCGACGGCGGTGACCCCGAGCCCGGTCAGGTGCTTGATGATCGCCGGGTGCCCGAGCGCCGCGTAGGTGCCGCGGATGTCCTCCGGCACGTCCGGGTGCTGCATGGTCAGCCCCTTGACGTGCGTCTCGTAGATGACGCTGTCGTGGTACTCGTGCCGGGGCGGTCGGTCGTGGCCCCAGTCGAAGAACGGGTTGACCACGACCGAGAGCAGGTTGTGCCCGAGGGAGTCGTCCTCGTTGAGGGAGTCCGGGTCGTCGAAGTTGTAGGAGAACAGCGGCTGCTCGCCGGAGGTGCCGCCGTCGAAGGCCTGGGCATAGGGGTCCAGCAGCAGCTTGGCCGGGTTGCACCGGTGGCCCGCCGCCGGGTCGTACGGCCCGTGCACCCGGAAGCCGTAGCGCTGCCCCGGCTCCACCCGCGGCAGGTAACCGTGCCACACGTAGGCGTCGACCTCCGTCAGCGGCACCCGCGTCTCGGCGCCCTCGTCGTCGATCAGGCACAGCTCGACGGCCGTGGCGACCTCGGAGAAGATCGCGAAGTTGACACCGGTGCCGTCGTAGGTGGCGCCCAGCGGGTAGGGCTTGCCTGGCCAGATTTCCAATGGAGGTCCTTCTGCGGGGGGACATGCGTGGCGGACAGCGCTGTCGACTCGCCAGGGTCCAGTATGTCGTGCGGCCCGGGGATAGGCTGACCTGACCGTTCCCATCGAGCAAGGGGTCGTCCGTGGCAGGTCTGCAGACCGTTCACAAGCTGGGCCCTGTGCTGGACCTGTTCACGGTCGACCAGCACACGTGGGGCGTGTCCGAGGCTGCTGAGGCCCTGGGGATCCCGCGCTCCAGCGCGCACAGCCTGCTGACCAGCCTGGTGGACATCGGGCTGCTGCAGGCCAGGGGCCGCGGCCGCTACAGCATCGGCTGGCGGGTCCTGGAGCTGGGTGAGGTGCTCCGCAGCCGCACCGACCTGCGCACCGTCGCTGCGCCGGTCCTGGAGGACCTGGTCCGCGAGCAGGGTGAGACCGTGCACCTGGCGGTGATCGAGCGGATGACCGTGCTCTACATCGACAAGGTCATGGGCACCCACAACATCGTCGTCCAGGGCGCCCGCGTCGGAGCCCGTCTGGACACGCACTGCACGGCCGTCGGCAAGCTTCTCCTCGCCCATGAGGACCGGGACTGGGTGGTGGACCACTTCCGGGGCCGGCCCCTGCGACGGTTCACGCCCACGACGATCACCGATCTCTCCGAGCTGATGGACGCGCTGGAGGAGATCCGCCGCACCGGCGTCTCGTACGACATGGGGGAGCAGATCCCGGACATCCATTGCCTGGCGGTCCCGGTCCGGGACGAGATGGGGGCGGTCATCGCGGCATTGAGCATGAGCGTCCCGGTCAACCGGTTCGAGGAACGGCAGGCGGAGCTGCTCGCGGCGGCCCGGAAGGCCGCCCTGGAGATCCAGCGCCGGCTCACCGACGCGCTCGACACGAGCACCCCGGGCCTGGGGACCCCGGACGTCCGAGAGCTGCGGCCCTCGCGCCGTTGAGCTCCGGCGGGACGCCTCGTGGGTTTCTCCGGTACGACCACCCGGAAGGTGTGGCCAGCGGCGTCGCCTGACCCCGATCAGTGGTCGGCCCGGGTGGGCGCCAGGAAGCCGGTCAGCAGCGTGGTGAACTCGGTGGCACGCTCGATCTGCGTCCAGTGCCCGCACTGTCCGAAGACGTGGAGCTCGGAGTCGTCGAGCAGGTGGTGCAGGCGCAGGCTGTTCTCCAGCGGGATGACGCGGTCGTCCCGGCCGTGCAGGATCAGGGCCGGCGCCGTGATGGCCCGGACCTGCTCCTCGGAGGTGGCCAGGGCGTCGATCCAACGCTGCCGTGGAGCGGGGAACATCGCGGCGAACCGCCGGTCCGCGCCGTCGGCGATCGAGGCCTCGTACCGCAGCTCGGCCAGGTCGTCGTCGACGAGGGACTGGTCGTAGGCGAAGATCTCGAGCAGTCGCTTCATCGCCGGGACGGAGGGCTCGTACCCCCACACGGCGTCGAGCCCGTCGGTCAGGTCGAAGGACAGTCCCGCAGCCCCCATGAGGGCGATGCGGTCGACCCGGTCCGGGTGCGTCGCCGCCAGGCGGAGGGTGACGGCGCCCCCGAAGGAGTTGCCGACCAGCGAGGTCCGTTCGATCCCCAGGGCGTCCATCAGTCGGACGATGCTGTCGACCCAGGAGTCCAGGGAGTACTCGTGGCCCTGCGGTGGCAGGGTGCGGCCGAAGCCGATCTGGTCGGGGGCGATCACCCGGTGTCCGGCCGCCACGAGGTCGGGCACGGTGAGTCGCCAGTTGGCGACCGCGCCGACGCCGGGGCCCGACCCGTGCAGCAGCATGACCGGGGCACCGGCGCCCACGTCGTGGACCCACATGTCGAGGTCCCCGACCTGGACGACGGCCCCGTCCCCGATGCCGTGGGTGGATGGGCTCGTCATGTCAGGCCTCCCGTGCGATCTGTTCGGGCTCGTCCCCGCCCTGCGCGTCCTCGGTGCGGAACTCCATGTTGCGCTGCAGCGTCCGGCCGAGGCCGAGTGCCGCGATGTGCACGGCGGGAGCCACGCGCTGCGGGCTGATGGTGCCGGTCGGCGCGGTGACGGAGATGCCGCCGACGACCGCGCCGTCCAGGCTGAGGATCGGTGCCGCCGCGCACACCACGCCCGGCGTGGACTCCTCGCGGTCGTAGGCCACGCCGTTGCGGCGGATGGTGGCCAGCTCGCGGCGCAGTTCCTGCGGGTCGGTGATCGTGTTGGGGCCCAGCTTGCGCAGGGGACCCTCGTCGATGACCCGGTCCACGACATACGACGGGGAGAAGGCGAGCATCGCCTTCCCGACACCGGTCGCGTAGGCCGGGATGCGTCCCCCCACGCGGGAGGGGAGGTTGTCGGCGCGCTGCATGATCTCGACGTACAGCGCGTCGGTGCCGTCGAGGATGGCCAGGTGGACGGTGGCCTTGGTGGCCTCCCGCAGGTCCGACATGAACGGCAGGGCGGCCCTGCGCAGGTTGCGCTGGAGCGGCACGAGCTGGCCGAGCTCGAACATCCGCAGCCCGAGCCGGACCCCGTCCTCGGCCTTCTCCAGCACCCCGAGGCTGATCATCTCCTGGATGATGCGGTAGCCGGTCGCCTTGGACAGACCGGCCCGCCGGGCGAGCTGCGCGGGCGGGACGGCCCGGTCGGTCGGCCGGAAGGCTCCGAGGATCGCGAAGCTGCGCTCGAGCATCCCGGTGCGGGACGGCTCGTCACCGTTCCCGGCGCGGGTGGCTGGGCTGGGGCTCATGGCGTGCTCCTCCACTGGGACGGACGGGCACGGCACCGGGCTGGTGCCGTGCCCGTCGCGGGACTGCTTACAGGCCTTCGTAGGCGAAGGCTACGACCTCGTCGATGGTCTCACCGGAGACCACGTCGGTCAGGTCGAGGTCGGCCGGGACGGTGCCGGCCTCGCCGAGGATGGCGGCGACGGTCTCCCACGAGGTGAGTGCGACCTCGCCCGGCTTCTGCCCCTCGCTGTCGGGGCGGATGACGTTCAGCGCCTCGTCGTAGAGGGCCGCGGCAGCCTCCTCGTTCTCGCAGGCCGAGGCGATCCGGTCGCAGATGGCCTCGAAGGCCTCGTCCTCGTTCTCCAGGATGTAGTACTGGGCCTGGACCCAGCTGCGGGACACGGCCTTGGCCCGCTCCAGGCCGTCGGGCGAGTCCAGGACCTCCTGGGTGGTGGCCATGCAGGTGCCGGGCACGGCGGAGTAGCGCTCGGGGGTGATGTCGACCCAGGCCACGCCGCTGGCGGCGAGCGAGGCGATGTCCGGGAAGCTGGAGCTGTAGGCCTGGATCTTGCCGTCGTTGATGGCGGCCAGGGCCTGCGGACCCGCGGCGCCGACGGGGAGCACGGTCAGGTCGCCGGGCGTCTGCAGCTGGGCGTCGGCCAGGGCGGCCTGGACGTACTGGTTCTCGCCACCACCGGGCTCGGTGATGCCAAGCGAGTTGCCGGCGAGCCCCTGGATGTCGGTGATGCCGGAGTCCTCGGTGGCCACGATGCGGTAGACGTTGTTGACCTGGTTGCAGAAGAGGACCCGCACGTCGGGGCGCTTGGAGGCGGCGACGGCGATGTCGGCCGAGCCCATCACGGCGAACTCGGCGTTGCCCGCGACGAGCTGCTGGGAGAGGAAGCCCGAGCCGTCGGCGACGGAGATCGTGACGTCGGTGATCCCGTTCTCCTCGAAGAAGCCGTTGGTCTGCGCGATGACGACCGGCGCCAGGGGGAGTCCCTCGGGGAAGGGCAGGAGGATCTCGGCCGAGGAGGCGTCGCCGCCGCCGGTCGAGCCGGAGTCGCCACCGGAGTCTCCACCGCACGCGGCGAGGAGGAGGACTGCGGACAGGGCCCCGGCGACGGGGAGCAGGGTGGTGCGTCGTGACATGGGGTTTCCTTTGGTGCGGTCGGTCCGGGGACGCGACGGGTGGGGTGGACCGATCAGGGGATGAACGGGGTTGACGGGATGACGAGGGCCGGTGGGACCCGGGGGCTCAGTTGGACCAGGTGATGAGGCGGCGCTCGAGCCACTCGATGAGGGCGTAGAGGATCAGGCCGATCACCGCCAGGTAGACCACGACGGCGAAGCCCATGGCCACCTCGAGCTGGAAGTTGAACTCGTTGACCAGCACGCCCAGCCCCTCGGAGGCACCGACGAACTCACCGACGATGGCGCCGAGCAGGGCCAGGGTGAGGGCGGTCTTGATGCCGGCGAAGGTGACCGGTGCCGCGGTGGGCAGGGTCAGCCGGAAGAAGGTCTGGGAGGTCGTGGCTCCGTAGGTGCGGAAGAGCATCCGGGCGTTGGCGTCCACGGAGGACAGGCCGGCGACCGTGTTGATCACCACGGGGAAGAAGCAGATCACCGCGGCCATGACGACCTTGGAGGTCATGCCGAAGCCGAACCAGGTGAGGAAGACCGGCGCGAGGGCCACGCGGGGGGTGTTCTGGATCGCGACGATGAATGGCCAGAGCGCGGTGCGGAAGACCGCGAAGGTGCCGGTCAGCGCGCCCAGGACGAGCCCGAGGGTCGAGCCGATCAGGAAGCCGAGCAAGGTCTCCTGGAGGGTGATCCAGGCGGCGTGCCAGAAGTAGTCCTTGGTGGACAGGTCGATCATGGCGGCGAAGGTGTCCGACGCCGGGGGCACCGTGATCGGGTTCACCAGCCCGGTCTGGCTGGCCACCTCCCAGGCGCCGACGCCGAGGGCGAGCACCAGGAGGGGGAGCCCGACCTTCACCCAGGTGCGGCTGAGCAGCGGGTCCTTGGGCTTCGTGTGGGGCACGGTCTCGGCGCGGACCACGGCGGGCTGCGGTGGTGTCTGGATGGTGGTCATGAGATCGACCCGTCCTCTCCCGCGAGGGCCTCGCGGACCTGGCGGCTGATGTCCTGGAACTCGGGGGTGGCGATCATGGCCGCCGAACGGGGGCGGGGGAGGTCGACGCGGATGTCGCCGACGACCCGGCCGGGGCGGGCGCCGAGGGCGATGATGCGGTCAGACATCATCACGGCCTCGGGGATGGAGTGGGTGACCAGGATCGAGGTCTTGCCCATGTCCTCGTGCATCTTGGTGACCTCGAGGCCGAGGTGCTCGCGCTTGAACTCGTCCAGCGCCGCGAACGGCTCGTCCATGAGCAGGACGCGGGGGTCGAGGGCTAGGGTCCGGGCGAGTGCGACACGCTGCTGCATGCCGCCGGAGAGCTCCCAGGAGTTCATGTCCGCCGAGTGGCTCAGACCGACGAGCTCGAGCAGCTCCTCGACCCGGGGAGCGATGTGCGAGCCCTTCTCGCGGGCGATCGCGAAGGGGAGGGTGACATTCTCGCGGACGCTCAGCCACGGCATGAGGACCGACTGCTGCAGCATGAACCCGACGTCGCGGCGCCCCTCCTTGGGGGCCTGCTCCCCGACATGGACAGTCCCGTTGTCGAAGGGGATCAGGCCGGCGATGATCTTCAGCAGCGTGGACTTGCCGCAGCCGGACGGCCCGACCAGGGAGACGAACTCGCCGGTCTCGATGTGGAGGTCGATGTCCTGGAGGACGGGGAGGGGTCCGGTGGCGGTGGTGTAGGTCTTGTTGACCGAGGTGAGGCGGATGGGCTCACCGGCGGTGATGGCCCCACGTGCGGGGGGCGCGGTGACGGTCATGGCTTTACTCCTTGGGCTCCGTTGGCCAAGACGGACCGGGTGTCTGGTCCTCTCAGAACGATAGAGGCGGGCAACCCGTGTTGTGGGTCACAGTCTCATCCAGTGAGACTCAAATGTTGGGACACCGTCTCAGTGAGCGACACCGGGAGGGTGTCGTGGTCGCTGGGCGAAGGCTAGGTGCGGTGGACGCCCCGGTGGCGATCGTCCGGGGATCGTGGACGGAGGGTGCCCCGAGCCAGGAGGTGTTCGGCCATCCTGGATCGGGGCATCCTGCGGGTGTGTGTCGGTCAGGCCTCGGGATCGGCCGGGGTGATCTGCATGACGACGGCCTTGGGTTCGGTGAAGAAGTCGCGGCTGAAGTTGCCGCCCTCGCGGCCGACGCCGGAGTCGCCGAACCCGCCGAAGGGGGCGCGCAGGTCGCGGATGAAGAAGCAGTTGACCCAGACGGTGCCGGCGTCGAGTGCTGCGGAGACGCGGTGGGCTTTGTGCAGGTTCTCGGTGAAGACCATGGCGTTCAGGCCGTATGGCGTGTCGTTGGCCAGGTGGACGGCCTCGGCCTCGGTGTCGAAGGGATGGACGACGACGATCGGGCCGAAGATCTCCTGGGTGACGTGGGGGGCGTCCAGGGGGAGGCCGGTCAGGATCGTGGGGAGCACCGCGAGTCCCTCGCCGGCCCCGCCGGTGACGACTGTGCCGCCGTAGTCGGCGACGGTGTCGAGGTAGCTGGTGACCTTCGCGTGGTGTTCGCGGGAGGCCAGCGGCCCGAAGAGCGAGTCCTCGCGGGTGGGGTCGGTGGGGACCAGTTCCTGGGCGGCGGCGGTGAACCGGGCGAGGAACTCCTCGTAGATGTCACGCTGCACGAAGAGGCGGGACCCGGCCAGGCAGACCTGTCCGGCGTTGCGGAAGATGGCCTGGACGGCCCAGTGGACCGCGTTGTCGAGGTCGGCGTCGGCGAAGACGATGTTGGCGCCCTTGCCGCCCAGCTCGAGGCTGACCGGGGTGAGGTTGCCCGCGGCGACCTTGCCGATGATGCGGCCGGTGCCGGACTCGCCGGTGAAGGTGATCCGGTCCACGCGGGGGTCCTCGGTCAGGGCTGACCCGGCGGAGTCCGGGCCGTAGCCGTGGACCACGTTGAAGACGCCCTCGGGCAGGCCGGCCTCGATGGCCAGCCGGGCCAGGATGGTGGCCGAGGTGGGGGTGTCCTCGGCGGGCTTGAGGATCACGGTGTTGCCCCAGGCCAGGGCCGGGGCGACCTTCCAGGTCTCCAGCATCAGCGGGAAGTTCCACGGGGCGATCGCCACGACCACCCCGGCCGCCTCGTAGCGGGTGTAGGTGTGGTGGCCGGAGTCCATCGGCAGGGTCTCGGCCACGGCCAGGCGGGCGTGGTCGGCGAAGAACCGGAAGTTCAGCACCGAGCGGGCCACGTCGTGGCGGGCCTGGGCGATCGGCTTGCCCATGTCCCGGGTGTCGGCCAGCGCCAGCTCCTCGGCGTTGGCCTCCATCAGGTCGGCCAGCTTGTGGATCAGCCGGCCACGCTCGGCGAAGCCCATCCGCGGCCACGGACCCTCATCGAAAGCCTTGCGGGCCGCGGCGACCGCGGCGTCGGCGTCGGCCGCCGTGCCCAGCGCGATGTCCGCCCAGGGCTGGTCGTGCCACGGGTCGATCGACTCGAACGTCCCCCCGTCGATCGAGCGAACCTCCTGGTTGCCGATGACGTGCCCGAAGAACGGCCGGGCAGTGGTCTGCTCGGCGGCCTGGTCGGCCGCCGCGGTGGTGGTGTCTGTGGTGGTCATGAGGGGTCAGTCCTCCCAGGAGAGGTAGATGGATCCGAGGGTGGTGTAGTGGAAGGCCAGGGTGGTGCCTGGTTGGACGGGGACGGCGTCGGTCATCGCGCCGAGGAGGATGACCCAGCCGGCCTTGAGGGTGATGCCGCGGGCGCCGAGCATGTTGGCGGCGGCGGCGAGGGCCTCGGCGGGGTGGCCCATGATCGCGGCGCCGGTGGCGGAGTTGATGACCTTGCCGTCGGCCTCGACCAGAACCGCTTCCAGGGACAGGTCGACCTCGGGCACGGTCTTGGCGATGGGTCCGGACAGGTAGGCGCCGGAGGAGGCGTTGTCGGCCACGACGTCTTGGTGGGTGAACCGGAAGTTGCGGTAGCGGGAGTCGATGACCTCGACCCCGGCCAGCACCGAGGCGACGGCGTCCAGGGCCTGGGCCGGGGTGATCCCGGGGCCCTTGAGGTCGTGGGCCAGGGTGACGACCAGCTCGGGCTCGACCCGGGGGTGGATGAAGTCACTGACCCTGGCGGGGCCGTCGGTGGGCAGCACCATGGCGTCGGTGAGCCAGGCCACGATGGGGGAGTCCACGGACATGGTCTGCTGCTTGGCCTTGCTGGTCAGCCCGAGCTTGACCCCGACGAGCTGCTCGCCGCGGGCCAGCCGCTGGTCCAGGGTGGCGTCCTGGATGGCGTAGGCGGTGTCCACGTCCAGGTCGGGCCAGTCGTCGGTGAACGGTTCCCGGTCGGTGCGCTCGGTCTCGCAGCGGATCAGCTCGGCCGCGACCGACTCGGCCGTCCAGGTGGTCTGGTTGGTGGTGGTCATGCCGGCATCTCCTGTCGCTGGCTGGCGAGCTCGATGGCCAGCTCGATCATCAGGTCCTCCTGGCCGCCGACGTAGCCCTTCTCACCGGCGCGGCGCAGGATGTCGTGGGCGGCCACGCCGTAGCGGGCCGCGGCGCGCTCGGCGTGCAGCAGGAAGCTGGAGTAGACCCCGGCGTAGCCCTGCACGATGGAGGCGCGGTCCATCCACGGCAACCGCGTGATGTAGCCCAGGGCGGTGTCGTTGGCCGCGGACAGGACGCCGTCCAGGTCGATGCCGGTGGCAATGCCCAGCTTCTCGTAGGCCGCGACCAGGACCTCGGTGGGGGAGTTGCCCGCCCCGGCGCCCAGCGCGGCCAGGGACCCGTCGATCTGCCGGGCCCCGGCCCGGTAGGCCAGGACCGAGTTCGCCACGCCGAAGGACAGGTTCTGGTGGCCGTGGTAGCCGACCTGCGCATCCGTGCCGAGCTCGGCGACCAGCGCGCTCACCCGGTCGGAGGCCTCTTCCAGGACCAGGGCACCGGCGGAGTCCACGACATAGACGCACTGGCAGCCGGCGTCGGCCATGACCCTGGCCTGGGCGGCCAACTGCTCCGGGGACAGCCGGTGGGAGAGCATCAGGAACCCGACCGTCTCAAAGCCCAGGTCCCGGGCTGCCTTGAAGTGCTGGATGGACACGTCGGCCTCCGAGCAGTGGGTGGCGACCCGCGCCACCGACGCCCCGGCGTCACGGGCGGCCTTGAGGTGCTCGATGGTGCCCAGCCCGGGCAGCATCAGCACCGCGATCTTGGCCTGGGAGGCCTCCTCCGCCGCAGCCTTGACCAGGTCCAGCTCCGGGACGGCGGAGAAACCGTAGTTGAAGGAGGACCCGCCCAGCCCGTCACCGTGGGTGACCTCGATGACCTTCACCCCGGCAGCGTCCAACGCCGCCACGGTGTCGCGGACCTGGGCCTCGGTGAACCGGTGCGCCATCGCGTGCGACCCGTCCCGCAGGGTGGTGTCGGTGACCCGCAGGTCAATCCCCGCCGCGACGACATCGTTGGGGTGACCGGCATAGTCCGGCACCGGAGCCACCCCCACCAGGGTCGCTGCGGGCCCGCTGTTCGCTCCGGTCGTCGTTCCGGTGGTGGTGCTCATGCCAGTGCTCCCGTCGTGGTGGCCTGCTGCTGGTGGACCGCGACCAGCTCGCCCACCCGGGCGGCGGAGGCGGTGATGATGTCCAGGTTCCCGGCATACTCGGGCAGGTAGTCCCCGCGGCCCTTGACCTCGAGGAAGACCGCGACCCGGGACAGGCCGTTCCAGGTCTCGTGCGCGACGTCGAACTGCGGGTCGGCGACCAACCGGTACCCCGGGACGTACTCCTGCACCCGGGCCACCATGTCGTGGATCGACTCAGACACCGCCTCCTGCAGGGCGCCAGGCTCGGCCGCCTCGGCCGGGATGGAGCAGAAGACCGTGTTGCGCATGATCATCGGCGGCTCGACCGGGTTCAGGATGATGATCGCCTTCCCCTTGCCGGCGCCGCCGACCTGCTCCAGGGCCCGGGAGGTGGTCTGGGTGAACTCATCGATGTTCGCCCTCGTCCCCGGGCCGGCGGAGCGGGAGGAGATCGAGGCGACGATCTCGGCATACTCCACCGCCACCACGTCACTGACCGCCTTGACGATCGGCGTGGTGGCCTGCCCGCCGCAGGTGATCATGTTCAGGTTGTCCGCGGCCAGGTTGATGTCCAGGTTCACCGGCGGGCACACGTACGGCCCGACCGCCGCCGGGGTCAGGTCGATCGCGGTGATCCCCGCCTCCCGGTAACGCGGCGCGTTTGCCAGGTGCGCGTAGGCGCTGGTGGCCTCGAAGACGATGTCGGGCCGCTCGGACTGGGCCAGCAACCAGTCCACCCCGCCCGGGGAGGCCTCCACCCCGAGGGCGGCGGCGCGGGCCAGGCCGTCGGAGGCCGGGTCCACGCCGATCATGTAGGCCAGTTCCAGCTCGGTGCTGCGCAACAGCTTGAACATCAGGTCGGTCCCGATATTGCCCGACCCGACGATCGCGGCCGTCGGCTTGGTGTTGGTTCCCATCAGCAGGGTCCTCTCTTAACTCTCTCAGGCGAAACGCGTCGTGACAGTGCCCAGACCAGCGATCCGGGCCGAAACCGTGTCCCCCGCGGCCACCGGCACCGAGGCCGTGACCGAACCAGAGAGAACGACCTGACCAGCGCGCATCGTGACCCCCCGCGCACCCAGGGTGTTCACCAACCACAGGGCCGCGGTCAACGGCGACCCCAGCACCGCCCCACCAGCCCCCGTGCCCACCAGGGCACCGTTCACGAACAGGTTGCACCCCGCCAACCGCAGGTCCTGCTCACCCAGATGGGTCGGCCGACTCCCCAGCACCACCGCACCGGAGGAGGCGTTGTCCGCGACCGTGTCGACCAGCCCGATCTTCCAGTCCGCCACCCGGGAGTCGATGATCTCCAGCGCCGGCACGACATACTCCACCGCGCCCAACAACTCGGCCACCGTCACCGGACCAGCCACGTCCCGGCCCAGCACGAACGCGATCTCCGGCTCCACTCGCGGCTGCAGGAACCGCACCACCGGCACCGCCGCGTTCTCGAGGAAGACCATCTCATCGGTCACGAACCCGTAGTCCGGCTCATCCACCCCGATCTGCGCCTGCATCACCGCCGACGTCAACCCCACCTTGTAGCCCACCACCCGCGCGCCACCCTCCAGGCGGGAGGCCAGCTGCACCTGCTGGACCGCGTACGCATCCTCCACCGTCAGACCCGGGAAGCTCTCCACCAGAGGCGGCACCGGCACTCCGGAGCTGTACGCCTCCTCCAGCACGGCAGCAGCCTGCAGATGCACAGCGTCGTCCATGGGTGTCCTCCGTCGGATCGGGATGGGGTGGACACCCGGACTGCGGTGTCCACCTCAAGGGAACGACATCTGGACCTACTGGGCAAGACCGCGTCTCAACCAGTGGGACGAATGTTGAGCGCCCCCGGTCTGGACTGACCGGGGGCGCGTGGTGCTTCTGCTGCTGTGGTGGAGGTGACGGGACAGGTGCTAGTCCTGCGCCGCGGCGCGACGCTCCACGATGGTCTCGTCCGCGGCCGCGAAGTGGGTCGGCGGCACCTCCCGCACGATGACCCGGACGCTGGCCAGGGGCGCGTCGAGCGCGCGGTGCGCGGCATACGTGAGCTCGTGGATGAGCGAGCGGATCTTCTCCGGCTCACGCCCCTCGGTGATGGTCGCCTCGATGATCGGCACGTCAGCCTCCCGACAGTGAGATGGAGCCCAGGCTAGTGAAGTGCGCGGCCAGGCGGGCGCCCGGTCGCACGGGGACCGCGTCGGTCATCCCGCCGGTGAGCACCACCCAGCCGGGCTCGAGGGCCAGGCCCCGCTCGCCGAGCGTGTTGGCGGCGAAGGCGAGCGCTTCGGCCGGGTGCCCGTGGACAGCGGCGCCGGTGGCCGAGTCCACGATCTCGCCGTCGACCTCCAGGAGCACGGCCTCCAGGGAGAGGTCGAGCTGCTCCGGCGCGACCGACACCGGCCCGCTCACGTAGTAGCCGCTGGAGTTGTTGTCGGCGATGGCGTCCATCATCGTGAACTTGTAGCCGGAGAAGCGGCTGTCGATCACCTCGATGGCGCCGACGACGTGCTTGACGGCGGCCAGCGCCTCGGTGGCCGTGACGCCCGGGCCCTCCAGTCGGGAGCCCAGGACGAAGGCGATCTCCGGCTCCACGCGCGGGTGGATCATCCGGTCCTGCGGCACGGGCTCGCCCGCGGGCAGCACCATGACGTCGGTCAGCCAGGCGGTCGAGGGGGAGTCCACCCCGACCTGCTGCTGCTTGGCCTTCGAGGTCACCCCGAGCTTGACCCCGACGACCACCTCGCCCCGCTCCTTCCGGAGCTCGAGCGCGGCGTCCTGCACCTGGTAGGCGGTGCGCAGGTCCAGCTCGTCCCACTCGGCCACGATGGAGGTCTGCGCCTCCACGTCCTGCTCGGCGTCCAGCAGCACGCGCGCGGCGCGCTCGACGCTCCACGATGACTCGGTCATGCCTGCTCCTTCTCGTCGTGCGCCTGTCCCTCGGCCGCACGTCCCATGACGGCGGTCACGCTGCCCAGGCCACCCATGGTGGCCACGATCGTGTCTCCCGGTTCCACCGGGAAGGCCCTGGTCACCGATCCCGGCAGGACCACGTGGCCCGGCTCGAGGGTGACGCCCAGCGGGCCGACGGTGTTGGCGAGCCAGACCAGGGCGTTGATCGGGGATCCGAGCACCGCGCCGCCGGCGCCGGTGGCGACCAGGTCACCGTTGAGGTGCAGGGTGCACCCGAACAGCCGCAGGTTCACGTCCCGGACGTCCACCGGGGTGCTGCCCAGGATCACGCCGCCGGACGAGGCGTTGTCCGAGACGGTGTCGAAGATCCCGATCTTCCAGTCGCGGACGCGGGAGTCCACGATCTCCAGGGCGGGCAGCACGAAGTCGATGGCGCGCACGGCCTCGGCGACGGTCACCCCGGGCCCGGTGAGCGGCTCCTTGAGCACGAACGCGATCTCCGGCTCGATCTTCGGCTGGATGAAGGTGCCGGCCGGGATCGGCTCGTGCTCGAGGTGGAACATGCTCTGGGTCAGGTGACCGAAGTCGGGCTGGTCGACCCCGACCATCCGCTGCATGGCCTTGGAGGACAGGCCCACCTTGTGGCCGCGGATCACGTCGCCGCCGGCGACCCAGGCGTCCACCTGGGCCTGCTGGATCCGGTAGGCCAGCTCCAGCGAGGCGTCCGGGTAGTCCGGGGTGAGCGGGTCGGTGGGCACACCGGTGCGGTATGCCGTGAGGAGCCGGTCGACGGCGCCCTCCAGGTCGTGACTCATCGGGTGGGTCCTTGTCTCGCGTGGTCGGGACGACCGCGACAGGGGCTGTCGCGGTCGTCCGGTGGTCTCAGAACGTAGGTGGTCTCCGGAGCAGGGTCGCCTCAGGAGTTGGGGTTCAGCCGGATGGTGACGGCCCGCGGCTCGGTGAAGAAGTCACGGGAGTACTGCCCGCCCTCCCGGCCCAGCCCGCTGCTGCCCTCGCCACCGAACGGCAGCCGCAGGTCGCGCTCGAAGAAGGTGTTGATCCACACGGTCCCAGCCTTCCACCTCGCGGCCATGCGGTGCGCGCGGTCCAGGTTGGAGGTGTAGAGCATGCCGGCCAGGCCGTAGGGGGAGTCGTTGGCGATGCGCAGCGCCTCCTCCTCGGTGTCGAACGGCAACACCGTCTCGACCGGGCCGAAGATCTCCTCGCGGGCCACCCGGTCCTGGTTGGTCAGGCCGGTGATGATCGTCGGCGGGTAGTAGAAGCCCGCGGCGTGCTCGTCGCCGGTCAGGCGCTGCCCGCCGGTGACGATCTCGCCGCCCTCCTCGGCGGCCAGCTCGACATAGCCGTGCACCTTGTCCAGGTGGGCCTGCTCGATGAGCGGTCCGATGAAGTTGTCCGGGTTCTTCGGGTCGCCGACCCGCAGCTTGCGGGTCTCCTCGACGAACCGGGCGATGAACTCCTCCCGAATCCCGTTCTGCACCAGCAGGCGGGTGCCGGACAGGCAGACCTGCCCGTTGCCGCCGAAGATGCCGCGGATCGCCTTGGGGACCGCGATGTCCAGGTCCGCGTCGTCGAAGACGATCTGGGCGCTCTTGCCGCCCATCTCCGCCGACACCGGGGTGTGGTTGACGGCCGCGGCCTGCAGGATCTTGACTCCGGTGGAGCTGGAGCCGGTGAAGGTGATCCGGTCCACCCGCGAGGACCCGGTCAGCGGACCGGCGACCTCGTCACCGCCGTAGCCGTGGACGACGTTGAGCACGCCCGGCGGCAGGCCGGCCTCGAGGGCCAGCTCGGCGAAGCGGTATGCCGTGAGCGGGGTTTGCGGGGCGGGCTTCAGGACCACGGTGTTGCCGAAGGCGAGGGCCGGGGCGATCTTCCAGGTCGCCAGCATGAGCGGGGCGTTCCACGGACTGATCGCCGAGACCACGCCGGCCGGCGGGTAGAGGGTGTAGGAGAACAGGTCGCCGTCGGGGTAGGCCTCGTTGGCGGCCATCGCGACGTAGTCGGCGAAGAACCGCAGGTTGTGGGCCACCCGCGGGATCTCGGCGTGCAGGGCCTGGTTGATGCCCTTGCCGCCGTCCCGGGTCTCCAGGAGCGAGAGCTCCTCGCGGTGCGCGTCGACGTTGTCGGCGACCGCGTGCAGGATCTTGGCCCGCTCCTTGGGGGTCATCCACGGCCACGGGCCCTCGTCGAAGGCGGTCCGGGCGGCGTCGATGGCCGCCTCGCCGTCCTCCGCGGTGCCCCGGGCGACGACACCCAGCAGGCTGCCGTCGTGCGGGTCCCGGGTCTCGAAGGTCGCCCCGTCGGAGGCGTCCTTCCAGGTGTCGCCGATGAGGTGGCGCACCGTGAGGGGCGCGGCGGTCAGGTCGGACCCCCGGGTCTCGGTCTGCGTCATGGCAGGCTCCTTCACTTGGCGCCGAGCTGGGCCGGCGTCTCGTAGGTGCGCCCGGCCAGCTCGGTGGCCACGTCGATGATCATGTCCTCCTGGCCGCCGATGACGCCGCGGCGTCCCAGCTCCATGAGGATGTCGCGGGTGCTGACGCCGAACTTCTTGGCGGCCCGCTTGGTGGGGTGGAAGAAGGTCGAGTAGACGCCGGCGTAGCCCAGCACGAGGGCGGTCTCGTCGACGATCTGCGGCTCCTTCATGAGCGGGGCGACGACGTGCTCGGCGGTGTCGATCAGCGGGAACAGGTCCACGCCGGTGTCCCAGCCGGCGCGCTCGAACGCGGCGGCCAGCACCTCGGTCTGGGCGTTGCCAGCGCTGGCGCCGAGGCCGCGCAGGGACCCGTCGATGAAGCTCGCGCCGTTCTCGGCGGCGGTGATCGCGTTGGCGATGCCGACGCCGAGGTTGTTGTGGGCGTGGAAGCCGATGTCGGCGGAGATCGCCGACCGCACGGCCGCGACGCGGTCCCCGGCCATCCGGGGCACCATGGCGCCCGCGGAGTCCACGACGTAGATCACGTCGGCGCCGTAGGAGTCGAGCAGGGCGGCCTGCTCGGCCAGCGGCTCGGCCTCGAGCTTGTGGCTCATCATGAGGAAGGTCATGACGTTCAGGCCCTTGTCCTTGGCCCACTTGACCGGCTGCTCGGCGCAGTCGGCCTCGGTACAGTGCACGGCGACCCGGACGGTCTTGATGCCCGCGTCGACGGCGTCCTGCAGGTTGCCGAGGGTGGCGATGCCGGGCACGTAGAGCACGGCGATGTCGGCGTCGTTCACGGCACCGAGGGCGGCGCGCACGTAGTCGACGTCCGTCTCGGCGGCGAAGCCGTACTGGATGGACGAGGCGCCGATGCCGATGCCGTGGGCCACCTCGATGGTGCGCACGCCGGCCTTGTCCAGGCCGCCGGCGATGTCCGCGACGTTCTGCGCGGTGAACTGGTGGGAGACGCTGCTCATGCCGTCGCGCAGGGTGGTGTCGACGATCGTGACGCGACGCTTCTTCTCCTCCACGGGGGTGGTCTGCTCGCTCACTTCACCAGCTCCTTTGCGCTCTGCTGCTGCTCGGCCAGGACGTCCGCGACCCGGGCCGCGGCGGCCGTGATGATGTCCAGGTTGCCCGCGTAGGTGGGCAGGTAGTCTCCGGCGCCGACCACGTCGACCATCACGGTCACCAGGTCGCCGTCGACGTCGATCAGGCGCAGGGTGTAGCCGGGGACGTACTCGGCGACCTTGGCCACGATGTCGACGACAGCCGCCTCGATGGCGGCGGCGTCGGGGTTGCGCACCTTGGCGTAGACGGTGTCGCGCATGTTCATCGGGGGCTCGGCCGGGTTGATGATCGAGATGGCCTTGGCACTGTCCGCGCCGGCGACCTGGGCCAGGGCGCGACCGGTCTTCTCGCTGAACTCCGAGAGGTTGGCGCGGGTGCCCGGGCCCGCGCTCTTGGAGGAGATGGAGGCGACGATCTCGCCGTATGACGCGTCGGCGGCCTGGTTGATCGCCCACAGCAGCGGGATGGTCGCCTGACCGGCGCAGCTGACCATGTTGAGGTTCGGCGCGGCCAGGTGCTCCTGCAGGTTCACTGCCGGCACGACATACGGGCCGACCGAGGCCGGGGTGAGGTCGATGGCGGTGATGCCGGCCGCCTCGTAGCGCGGGGCGACTGCGGCGTGCACCTTGGCGGAGGTGGCCTCGAAGACCAGGTCGGGCAGCTCGCTCTGCTCGAGCAGCCAGTCGGCGCCGAGGTGCGAGACCTCCAGGCCGGCGGCGCTGGCGCGCTGCAGGCCCTCGCTGTCGGGATCGATGCCGATCATGTACCGGGGCTCGATGTTCTTGCTGCGCTGGAGCTTGTACATCAGGTCCGTGCCGATGTTGCCGGACCCGACGATCGCCGCTGTCAACCGCCTCATGGGATGTCCTCTCGCTGTGCTTTCCGCGTGGCGTCAAGGTCCGGTGACGGCCCGCTGCGCCGCGGCTCATCCATGACACTAGGAAGGACGACCTCCGGGCAGGGGCCGGATTCGGCCGGGCTGAATCTCGGACCCCGGTTCCGGGGAACTGTTCGGCCATCCTGAACGCCGCGGCACGGGCCCGCGAACTGGCGAACACTGGCAGACATCCGTTAGCCGGCTGCGCCGGACACACTGCACGATCAGGAGTCAACGATGACCGAAGTCAGCCCTCCCCATGAGATCGCCCACCTCGCCCGCGTCGAGCTGTTCAGCCCGAAGCCGGCCGAGACCGTGGAGTTCTTCACCAAGTTCCTCGGCATGTACATCTCGCACCAGGAAGGCCAGTCGGTCTACCTGCGCGGCTACGAGGACCCCTACCAGTGGAGCCTGAAGGTCACCGAGGCCGCCCAGGCAGGCATGGGCCACGCTGCGCTCCGCGCCAGCTCGGCCGAGGCGCTCGAGCGCCGCGCCAAGTCACTGTCCGCCGACACCAGCGCCGAGGGCCGGTGGCACGAGGACGAGTTCGGCTATGGCAAGAACTACCGCTACCTCTCCCCGGACGGCCACGTCCTGGACCTGGTGTGGGAGGCCGAGCACTACCAGGCCCCGGCGGAGCTGCAGAGCAAGATCCTGACCCGCGCTTCCAAGAAGCCGCTCCAGGGCATCCCCGTCAAGCGCATCGACCACCTCAACCTGATGTCCTCGGACGTGACCGCGGTCAAGGAGTCCTTCCAGCGGCACCTGGGCTTCCGCACCACCGAGCGGGTCGTCGACGGTGACGTCGAGATCGGCGCCTGGATGAGCTCCAACATCCTGGGCCACGAGGTCGCCACCATGAAGGACATGACCGGTGGCCACGGCAAGCTGCACCACGTCGCGTTCTTCTACGGCAACGCCCAGCACAACATCGACGCGGCCGAGATGTTCCGCGACTACGACATCCCGATCGAGGCCGGTCCGGACACCCACGGCATCACCCAGGGCCAGTTCCTCTACGTCTTCGAGCCCGGTGGCAACCGCATCGAGCTCTTCGGCGAGCCGGGCTACCTGCACCTGCAGCCGGACCTGGAGACCAAGACCTGGCTGATGAGCGACATCGACACCGGCCTGGCCATCGGCGGCGCCAAGCTGCCGTGGGAGACCTACTTCACCTACGGCACGCCCAACCCGCTGTCGGTCGAGGAGCACCAGAAGGAGTTCTCCACCTTCGGTCCGGCCGCCCAGGCCGCCGAGGAGGCCATCCCGGACCCGATCGAGGAGTCCAGTGCGGTGGCCAACGCGCCGACGGACGAGCGCATCGAGAGCGTCCTCGAGTCGGTCGACAACTGATCCACCACCGGTGACCGGCACGGACTGACCGGACCCCTTGGGGACCGGCAGTCACCAGGGCCACGCAACCTCACGTCATACGACGTCGGTTGCGTGGCCCTCGACGTTGCAGGCACCGGGGACACTGACGATCCGCCCCCGCAGCCGCCGCCCAGCATCCCGCCGCTGCCGTCACCCAGGTCCTACGGTGGAACCATGACGGTGCGGCGCAGGGTCCGGAGGCTCCTGGACCCCGTGCCCGGGGCGCTGCCGGCCGCGCGGCTGGTCGTCGAGGTCTTCCGGATCTGCTTCCGCTACCGGGTGACCGGGCTGTCGGCCGAGGCGGCCTTCTTCATGCTGCTGTGCCTGCCACCCCTGTTCCTGGGGCTGTTCGCTGGTGTGGGCTTCTTCGCGGGGCGCTTCGACCCCGGTGCCGTCGCTGACGTCACCGACGCCATCGAGCGGTTCAGCGAGCAGTTCCTCACCCCGCAGGTGGTCAGCGAGATCATCGTCCCGACCGTCGAGGACGTCCTGGCCGGCGGCCGGGCCGACCTGCTGTCCCTGGGCTTCCTGCTGAGCCTGTGGTCGGGCTCGCGGGCGCTGCACGTCTTCATGGACGCGATCCAGATCATGTATGCCCAGAGCGGGGAGCGCAGCATCGTCGGGGCGCGCGCGATGTCCCTGGGGCTCTACCTCGGGTCCATCCTGTTCGCGAGCCTGCTGGTGCCGCTGGCCATCATCGGCCCTGGGCTGCTGCGGGACTGGCTGCCGGACGAGCTCGACGTCCTGGTCACCGCCTACTGGCCCGTCGTCGCCGGGCTCTCGCTGATCGGCATGACCGCGCTGTACCACTACGCACCGAAGGAGAAGACGCCCTTCCTCCGGGACTTCCCGGGGGCGGTCGTCGCCGCGGTCATCGTGCTGCTCAGCTCGATCGGAGTGCGCGCATGGACCACGGTCGCGGTGGGCGGGGTCACCATCTTCGGGCCGCTGACCGCCCCGATCATCGTGCTGACGCTGTTCTACCTGGTCGCCCTCGCGGTCCTGATCGGGGCCGCGACCAACGCCGCGATCCGGCGGCTCTGGCCGACCTCGGACTACCGGGGACCTATCGAGCGCGCGGGGGAGTGGTGGGACCAGGTCCGCTCCAGCGACGACGAGGTGGCCACGCACCTGTCGGCGATCGAGGACCGGGAGGATCCGGAGCACCTGCCGCGTCGCGACACGCCGCCCCGTTCCTGACGTCGGGATTTGGTGAGGGGGCCACCCGTCGGATAATGTTCCGTGACGCCTGAGGGGAACGTTCCCGAGGGAAGATGCGGACGTAGCTCAGTTGGTAGAGCGCAACCTTGCCAAGGTTGAGGTCGCCGGTTCGAGACCGGTCGTCCGCTCGGAGGCACAACCACCAGATGCCTCTACGGTGGCGTGGCCGAGAGGCGAGGCAACGGCCTGCAAAGCCGTGTACACGGGTTCAAATCCCGTCGCCACCTCGCAGCAGCACCACCCATATCAGGGCGATTGGCGCAGTGGTAGCGCGCTTCCTTGACACGGAAGAGGTCACTGGTTCAAACCCAGTATCGCCCACCAGTACTGGACAGCCCCTGACCTGCGAAGATTGGTCAGGGGCTGCGTCGTCTGAAGGGGCACGTTTCCAACAGTTGGGCGGC
>Ga0123332_1000920_pt1 | contig 29698 bp, 29 predicted proteins | sample BioC12SIPDNA_4_FD_89958 | JGI IMG/M metagenome (GOLD analysis project Ga0123332, IMG submission 89958) | Anaerobic biogas reactor microbial communites from Washington, USA - Biogas_R2_A C12 SIP DNA | ecosystem: Engineered > Bioreactor > Anaerobic > Unclassified | place: Washington, USA... | reverse complement strand
CTGATGGACAAATACACAAAACTCACAAGTCTTTCGGTTATAACACAGGACGGGGATTATGCCGTTTCCGGCGAAATCACCGGATACACCATTGCCCCCATGGCGGTCACTTCGGACGAGGTGGCATCCATGACACGTCTTACCGTCACCGTCCGGATTGTCTTTGAAAACAAGCTTACCCCTTCGGAGAACTTTGACAAGAGCTTTTCATCGTACGAAGATTTTAACTCCGCCATATCTTTCGATGCGGCGGAAAGCGGACTGGTGGATACGATCGTCGAAAAGATCGTGGAGGATATCTTTAATGCAACCGTAGCCAATTGGTAAATGCTTTTTCAGATGGACAGATCTACATTTTACGAAAAATACTTGAATGCAACACCCAGGGAACTGGCCCCGCATGGTTACCTGTTGCAGGATACGGTCCGCCGTTATCCATGGTTCTCCCTGGGGCGTCTGCTTCTTTTCAAGTCCCTTTGCGGACTGGGTGGCGAAGCCTGTTTGTCCGAGTCGGAAAAAACGGCAGCTTACCTTTATTGGCGCAATAAACCATATTTTATACTGCAGGAAAGCCTGAAAGAACAGGAAAAACAGGCCGAGGATGAATTCTTCACCCTGGACCTGTCGCAGGAAATTGAAAAGGATAATCCGGATCTGGCGCAGGAAGAACCGGGACCGACCCCGCACATCAAACGTGAATTTGATCTGGGACCACCCCAGGAACGTCTTTTTTACCCGGGGTCCGATTATTTCGGAAAAGCAGATCTGGCTACTCTGCAACTGGACGTTACGGCCCCCATAGACAGGTTCATCAGTGAAAATCCGCGTTTTACCCAGGTACTGAAACGGACAGGTGAAAATGTTGACACATCGGACCAGGACGTTTCGCCGGTCCTGGCCGACGATGAATTCGTAACGGAAACGCTTGCAAGGATCTATGCCCAGCAGGGTTACCACAAACTGGCCATTGCCTGTTACGGTAAACTTATTTTGCTATATCCGGAAAAAAGCGTTTACTTTGCGACCCTTGTTGAAGAAATCAAGCAAAAAACAAACAATTAAAACATGTATACAGCAACCGCCATTCTCATAGTAATAGCAAGTATACTGCTGACTTTAGTCGTATTGATACAAAATTCAAAAGGAGGCGGGTTGGCAGCCAATTTTGCAACGGGTAATACAACCTTTGGCGTTCGTCAGACATCCGACTTCCTGGAAAAGGCCACCTGGGTCCTGGCCATAGCCATTTTGGTTCTTTGCCTGTTAGGAACCACGTTCATTTCCACCGGCAGGAACAAGAGGAATTCCGACCTGGAACAACGACTTGAGCAAACGCAGCAACCTGCAGGTCTGCCGCAATTCCCAACAGGGACAGAAGATGCCACTCCTCTGCTTCCCACAGAATAAACCATTATGTATTCTTCTTTTCAAGATCACCTGAAGGAAGAACTGACGGGGATCCGTGACGCAGGGCTATACAAGGAAGAAAGGATCATAACTTCTCCCCAGGGGTCTTCCATAATAGTAAAAAACCGTCCGGTACTGAATTTTTGTGCCAACAACTACCTGGGATTGTCCAACCATCCCGAGCTGGTCAAGGCTGCCGGAGAAGCACTCAAACATCGCGGATACGGAATGTCCAGTGTCCGTTTCATATGTGGAACGCAGGACCTTCACAAGGAGCTTGAAAAAACCATTTCCAGGTTTTTCGGGACCGAAGACACCATCCTTTACGCATCCTGCTTCGATGCCAACGGGGGTGTTTTTGAACCCCTTCTGGGAGAGGAGGACGCCATTATTTCCGACGCGTTGAATCACGCTTCCATCATTGACGGGGTACGTTTGTGCAAGGCACAACGTTACCGCTATGCCAATGCAGATATGCAGGATTTGGAAAAATGCCTGCAACAGGCCCGGAAACAGCGATTTCGCCTTATTGTCACCGACGGCGTTTTTTCCATGGACGGGAATGTGGCGCCCCTGGACAAGATCTATGCACTGGCCGTGCGGTACAATGCCATGATCCTGGTGGATGAATCCCATTCGGCCGGAGTTGTGGGCAGGACCGGACGGGGAACCACCGAACTGTATGACCTGAAAGGAAAGGTAGAGATCCTTACCGGAACCCTGGGCAAGGCATTCGGCGGTGCCATTGGCGGATTTACCACCGGCAAGCGCGAAGTCATTGAAATGCTCAGGCAAAGATCCCGCCCGTATCTGTTTTCCAATTCCATTCCCCCGATGGTTGCAGCGGCCGGCATAGCTGCTTTCAATTTACTGGACCGGGACAACAGGCTTCAGGACAAGCTGCATGAGAACACCTCTTATTTTGTGAAGAAAATGCAGGAGGCGGGTTTTGACATCAAGCCCACCCAGAGCGCCATTTGTGCCGTGATGCTTTACGAGGCGCGTCTTGCCCAGGAATTTGCCGCGGCTTTGCAGGAAGAGGGCATCTATGTGACCGGTTTTTCATTCCCTGTGGTCCCAAAAGGAGAGGCCCGTATCCGCGTTCAGATATCTGCGGCACACGAGCCCCGTCAACTGGATGACTGCATCCGGGCCTTTTGCAAGGTCGGTAATAAGATGCGGGTTATTCAGATCTGATAATATTCACTTTTCTTCTATGCGAGACGCCAAACTCATGGAAAACGGGTTTGCGTACAATGACCACCTGGTCTGTCGGGACGTATAGTCTCAACGACCCCGTATTGCCTTTCCACGGGCTGTTTCGGTCTGCCTGAAAAGCGTTGATTGCAAGTACGTTGCCATTTATCTTAAACGTAGGTTTGAGTGCTTCTGCAGCAAGTTCTGCACTGTGTTCAGACCTGCCGAAAGACCTGGACCTGACCCATACTGACGGCGTTTCATTTTCGGACTGCCTGACAATGGTTACCGGGGGAAAGGCCACCACGCTTACCTCGTGCCGTTCTCCTTCAATCCAACCCAGTCTGTAGTGTGAATTGTCCGCTTCCAGCCAATACCTTTCAAACAGAAAATCCGATCCGGCATTCAGTTCAATATACAAGGTGTCGGAGGTCAGTTCCATGGGAACACTTTCTTCAAAACGGGCATCCCTCTGAAAATGAGAACACCCCTGTGCCGAGGTTATCACAAGTCCTATCAGTGAAGCCAGCCACAGGAAGAACAACGTACCGCCGATCCAGCGGTGTCCCCTGATGTTAAAGACAAGGACAGAGCCCAGGTGCAGGAATCCCAGTACAGGAATGACCAGCACCCCCATCCCGAATATTTTTACCCAGAGCATATTGCCCGGAAAGGCCAAAACGTCCAGTAAGGCTGTGGGAAAGAAATTCAGGGCAAATCCCGCAGCCGAAAATGCCACGACAAAGCCAATCAGTACGGCAGAGCTGGTAACCAGGAAGAACAGCCCCACCACAACGGCCACCACCCGTCCCAGGGCGTTCAGGGTCCTGTTGCTTTCCCCCCGGGAAGGCCTGGGTTCATACTGGTAGCGTGGTGCCGCTGACGGTCTGGGGTTGCGCTGTATACCCTTTGCCGAGACAGGTTCTCCCCGCATGGCATATTTTTCTTCCACCGTATGTGCGGCAGGAATCACTATCCACAGCAACACGTACACCAGTACAAAGAACCAGGGGAAATTGAAAAAAGCACTCCAGTGCCTGAAGTTGGCTGCAATGTGGATGATGGAGGGAAGGAAAAACAGGGCCAGGTAGAGGACCCTGATAATGATCACGTCAATATTGAAATAGGCGGCCAGACCGGAACAGACACCTCCCACGACCTTGTGGTCCATATCACGGTAAAGTTTTTTGGCCGGCCGTGCCCCGTTTCTGTACAGACCGGGGTCTGCATACGGCTCACCTCCTTCTTCTTCGATCACCTCGGGAGGCCCCATGATCTCAAGTACGGCATCGATATCGGCTTTTGAGACCACTTTCGCACCCCTTTCCGTGCGTTCGGCAAGCAATTCGGCAATACGTTCCTCTATGCCGTCTACGATCTCGGACCCGCCTACCTTGCCGGAATAGTACCTGCGCAGGTGGTCCAGATACACCTTCAGAACGCTGTAGGCATCTTCGGCCAGCGTGAAAGGCATTTTGTTAATGCTAACTTTGATGACTTTTTTCATTTTCTTAGAATATCAAGTGTTTCCACGATCTCTGTCCAGGCCTTGTCCATCTCCTGCAGGACGGTACGTCCCTTATCTGTGAGGGAGTAATATTTCCTGGGAGGGCCCTGTGTGGACTCTTCCCAGCGGTATGTGAGAAGCCCCTGGTTTTTCTGTCTTGTCAGCAGGGGGTACAGTGTCCCTTCCACCACAATGATACGCGCTTCCTTAAGCTTGTTGATCAGCTCGGAGGCATATGCATCGTTTTTGTCCAGTACGCTCAGAATGCAATATTCCAGCACACCTTTTCGCATCTGCGACTTAATGTTTTCAATATTATTCTCGTTCATAACGGCAAACTTTAAATTCATAATTTACAATTCAGCGACGTCCGCTGAACCGGCGCAGGTTTTCTGCCGTAACGGGCAGTCCCCTCATTTCGAGTTTTTCGGAAGCCGTTTTCGCCATGGGAACGGCAATCCAGAGAATGATGTAAACCCAGAAACTGGCGGTTCCCATGAAGAATGTGACTACGGCCAGCACCCGTATCAGGACCGGATCGCAATTGATGTAAGCCGCAAGACCGCTGCAGACACCACCGATCATGGTGTCATCGGGGTCGCGGTAAAGCCGGCGGCGGGGTTTTTCTCCCAGACCGTCGTAGCGTTCGTAACCGGAATACCCGTTGCGGCGACGTGACCTGCGGGTAGTGTCCTCGGGTTCCGCTTCTTCTTCGGAGTCGTTGGGATATCCCAGCTGCCGGATCACACGTTCCACAACATCCAGGGTGACTACTTCGCTTTTCCCGCGGGTATATTCATAGAAGAGTTCGGCAATTCGCTGTTCCACGTCTTCCATCACTTCACCCGCATCATGGCTGTCCATTTCGTTTCTGAAGCGCTCCAGGTACAGGTCCAGTCTTTGATAAGCATCTTCTTCAATAACAAAACTACTTCCGCCAATTCCAACATTCATTACTTTTTTCATAGTTTTATACAGTATAATTGGTTTATCAGAATTTTACGCCACAAAGATATATAATAATTTTGATACCTTGTATCGCAAGGTACTAAAATAATTAAAAAAATATAAACATGCACATATATAATTATCTTTGTATGCATGGAAAGCATTAAGGAAATCTTTAAAATTGGCAACGGTCCCTCAAGTTCTCACACCATGGCCCCGCGAAGGGCCGCGCTAAGTTTTGCGGAACGAAACCCCTCTGCCGAAAGGTTTTCGGTGACCCTGTACGGAAGTCTTGCCGCTACAGGAAAAGGTCACTTCACCGATAAAGCACTTGAAAATGCTTTCAGCCCCAAGCCCGTAGATATTGAATGGGACCCCGGAACCGTCCTTAAGCAACATACCAACGGGATGGAATTCAAAGCACTGGACAGAGAGGGCAACGTGCTTGACAAATGGCTTACCTTCAGCATCGGAGGAGGGGATCTTTCCGAGACCGGAACAAGATCCTCCCGAAAAGTTATATATCCCATGAACAAAATGGCCGATATACAGGCGTATTGCCAAAAGAAAGGGATCCACTTTTGGGAATATGTGGCGATGTTCGAGGAGGAAGACATCTGGGATTACCTTGAAAAAGTATGGCAAACCATGAAGGATGCCATACACAGGGGCCTGGAAAATGAAGGTGTCTTGCCCGGCCCGCTGCACCTTGCCCGCAGGGCGGCTTCCTATCATATAAAGGCCCAGGGATACAAGGGATCCATGCAACGCAGGGCCATGGCCTTTTCCTACGCGCTGGCCGTAGCCGAAGAAAACGCCTCGGGCTCTGTGATCGTTACGGCTCCCACCTGCGGGAGTTGCGGTGTGATCCCCTCGGTGCTATACCTGAACCAGACGTCCTACAATTTTCCCGAAGTGAGGATTTTGCGGGCCCTGGCCACGGCCGGTCTTATCGGATCGCTTATCAAAAGCAACGCCTCCATTTCAGGAGCCGAGGTGGGGTGCCAGGGCGAGATAGGTTCGGCCTGTTCCATGTCGGCCGCAGCGGGGGTCCAGCTTTTCGGGGGCAGTATTGCCCAGGCCGAATATGCTGCCAGCATTGGGATGGAACACTTCCTGGGACTGACCTGCGACCCTGTGTGCGGGCTGGTACAGATCCCGTGCATAGAGAGAAATGCCTTTGGAGCCACCCGTGCCATAGATGCCAACATGTATGCTTTATTATCAGACGGGACCCACAGGATAAGCTTTGATACGGTCATAGAGACCATGAAACGTACCGGTCATGATTTGCCCTCACTGTATAAAGAGACATCGGAAGGAGGGCTGGCTGTTGTGTCAAATCAATGATATTTTGTACATTTACATAAGACAAAAACAACATAAAATAATCAAATAATTATGAGTCAAGTAGTAACAGACGACAATTTCAACCCGGTCGTTTTAACATCAACCGTTCCCGTATTGGTTGATTTCTGGGCTGCATGGTGTGGCCCCTGCCGTCAGATAGCCCCCATCGTAGACGAGATCTCCCGTGAAATGGAAGGCAAAATACTGGTATGCAAATGCGACGTTGACGGGGCAACTGAAATTCCTGCCAAATATATGATCCGGAGCATCCCTACATTGCTGTTCTTTAAAAACGGGGAGCTGGTCCATAAGATCGTGGGAGCTACCAACAAGCAGACTATTGAAGAGAAACTTCTTTCACTAATTAACGAATAAGACAATGAAAAAACACCTGATCGCACTGACACTAATGCTTTGTATGGGAACTGCGGCCCTGGCTCAGGGAAGTTTTGTAGTAAAGGCGGGCCTCAATTTCAACAAAATGCAGGACATCAAGATCGACAACCTGGAACAGTCATGGAACTCCCAGACAGGATTTCATGTGGGTATAGGAGGTCAGTACAGAATACCTCTTGTAGGCCTTTCCTTCCAGCCCGAAATCCTTTACAGCAGGATTCGTACCGATATCATAGGCGAGGTGGGACAAGATTCCTACGGATTCCGGATGGATTACATTGACATTCCCCTGAACGTGCAGTGGGGGATCAATATCCTGTTCCTGAGGCCATACGTTTTTGCTGCTCCCTACATAAGGTATGCCGTATCCAAGGGAGATCTCCTGGAACATGTGGAATGGCAGGACCTGAACCGCCTGGATTACGGTCTGAGCCTGGGGGCCGGTCTGGAGATATGGAAATTGCAGGTCTCGGGCAAATACAGCTGGAGTTTTGGGCAGCTGGCCCCTGGCGGATCGCTCCATATCGATTCCGATGACTGGAAGCTGGACGATGCCAATATGAGAGGATTCGAACTTTCGGTTGCATTTCTCTTTTAGCAGGCAATGTATGACACCGGGTGGATCAGGCAGTCTTTGGATGCCGACTGGAACGCTTTCCAAGGGATACTGAAGACTGCCCTTGATTCTCCGTACGCGCTTCTTTCTTCTATTGATGCCTACATTCTCCGGAAGCCCGGCAAACAACTCAGGCCGGCGCTTGCCCTGTGCGCTGCCCGTATCTGCGGAACGCCCGGACCGCTCAGCCATGCGGTGGCCGCTGTTGCCGAGATGATCCACACCGCATCGCTTCTTCATGATGATGTGGCTGACAATGCCGAAACCCGCAGGGGAGACAGAAGTGTACAAAAACTATATGGTCCGAGGGCTTCCATTTTATTGGGAGATTACTGGTTTGCACGTGCTTTCCAGATATTGATGCAATACGACGGATTGCAGCTGTTGCCGCTTTACGCAGATGCCATACGTGCACTGAGCGAGGGAGAGATGCTCCAGATGGAGAAGGCGCAAACGCTTGATCTTACCTTTGACCAGTATGATACCATCTGTGAAAACAAGACCGTATCCCTGTTTCGTACGGCCATGCTCTCGGGGGCCTTGTCGGTCCCGGAAAAAGGCATTTCATCTGCATTCCGGTCTGTATTTGAAAAAACGGCATATCATCTGGGCATGGCTTTCCAGATACATGATGACATGATGGATTACCAGCCGGTTGTGGATTCGGGGAAACCATACTATCAGGACATCCGCGAATCCAAGATCACCCTGCCCCTGTTGGGAGCTATGGCCAACGCGGGCGACGGGGAACACAGGCTACAGGTGGCCGGATGGATACGCAGGCTGGAGCAGGGAAACGAACCGGCCCTGAACCGGATCATCCGATTTGTTCAGGAATATGACGGATTGGGATATGCGGGAAACGTGCTGCAGCATCACCTGGAACAGGCAAAAGTACAGCTCAGGCCTCTTCCGGATTCACCCTGGAAAGATTACCTGTTGAAAATTTCAGATACGTGATGGCCTTTCCCTGTTCCAGGAACTGTTTTTCGTAGAAAGTGCGGACCGTGATCACCGGGTCATCTGGCATTCTTTTTCCGTTGTATATATCGGGGTCCGATTCCAGCAGGATCATTCCGGGCCATCCCCTGACAACTTCCCGTGTAAAGTCGTAAAGAGACCGGCTGTCGGTTTTCAGGTGTATCTGGGCATGGGGGACCAGGAAATTCAGGTATCGTTCCAGGAAACGTGCCGAGGTAAGCCTTTTGTTCTCTTTTCTTGGCTGGGGGTCGGGAAACGTGATCCAGACCGCGTTCACTTCGGAGGGAGCAAAAAAACTTTCGATAAGTTCTATACGCGTCCGGATGAAGGCTACGTTCTTCAGACCTTCCTGCTGTGATGTTTTGGCGCCACGCCACAGCCTGGCTCCCTTGATATCTATGCCTATATAATTGACCTCCCTGTTTCGACGGGCCAGGGCGAGCGTGTATTCTCCTTTTCCGCATCCGAGTTCCAGTACAAGGGGATTCTCGTTGCCGAACACTTTCTGTTTCCACAAACCTTTGAGCGGGTGGTCTTTTTGGAACACTTCATCGTACGACGCCTGAAACAGGTTGGGAAATGTCTTGTTTTCCTCAAAACGGCGTAATTTATCTTTGCCCATGCCGGTCTTTTTTCATGGTCAATCCAACCGAAACGATGCCGTGGAGGGTACGTTCGGGCATGTTGTGCGACAGGCGCCAGTTACAGAACGGGGTATGGGCATAGAATCCCACAGTGTCCAGGTCAAACCTGTAATCCAGAAACTGTCCCGAACGTATTGCCTTATCAGGGTTCAGGGAGAACCAAAGCGTATCTGCGGGTCCACTCCGGGCCACGACCAGGGAGAGGTAGGCATGTGCATAATCCCCCGAAAGGCGTACATCAAGAGAGGTCTTATAGCGGGCAGTGTTGTCGGGAACGGGCAGGACCATTTCCAGACGGTTGAACCTGTCCCACTCGCGGTCGGGCAGGTTCAGCTGCAAATGGCTTGCCGCGGGGGGAGCGCAGGAGACCGCCGCCAGGAACAGGCTCCGGAAAAACATTTTTTTGACCTTATGGATTTTGAAGATCGGGTTTCCCATTTTTCCTGCGATTGTTTTTCCTCCGTTTGTTTTTTGGTTTTTTATCGAAACGCGTGATGCTTTCTTCACCGGCTGCTGACCTGAAACCGTTTTGTTCGCCGTTGTTCTTTTGTTTGGGAACGAGGGAGGGAACTTTGTTCCCGGCACGGTTTGCCGCCAGCATTTCCCTGACCCGGCCGGTTTCCACAGGTTGCATGTTGGCCATGCTGTGCGGGTCGTAGCTGAACCACATGATTCCCTTCAGTACATCGGTCTTTACAAGGTAAACCGGTCCGTCTTCCGTTTCAACGGGATGGTTCACCTGGGGGATATCCTTCTGGGCATCCATGTATACGGGCGTTTCGTAATCGATGCAGCATTTTAGCTTGGAACACTGTCCGGCGAGTTTCTGTGGATTCAGGGAGAGGTCCTGGATCCTTGCCGCCTGTGTGGTGACGGAATTGAAATCGGCCATCCACCTGCTGCAGCACAACTCCTGTCCGCACACCCCAATTCCTCCGATCAGGCCGGCTTCCTGACGTGCTCCAAACTGTCTCATTTCAATACGGACGCAAAATTCTGCAGCAAAGAGCTTGATCAGACGTCTGAAGTCCACCCGTTCGTCGGCAATATAATAGAAGATCGCTTTTGTGCCGTCCCCCTGGAATTCCACATCTCCTATCTTCATCTGCAACCCTTCTTCGGAGGCTATCCTGCGGGCGCGGATCATGACATGATGTTCCCGCGCAATGGCCTCCTGCCACTTTTCCAGGTCAAGCAGCTTTGCCTTCCTGTAGATCTTTTTGAATTCGTAGGTCTCCAGGTTCAGCTTATGACGTTTCATCTGCCTGACAACCAGCGGTCCGGCCAGGTTGATCAGTCCAATGTCATGCCCCGAAGCCGCTTCTACGGCAACAATGTCCCCTACTTTCAGCGGCGTTCCGGAATCGTTTCTGAAATATCCTTTATGCGTGTTCTTAAAACGTATCTCAAAAATATCATTCCCCTGCTGATCGCCCAAACCTTCCAGCCAGTCGTAAGTAGCCAGCTTGGAACAACTGTAATCCAGGGTACATTTCAGGTCTCCCATGGGGGTCCTTTCCACAAGGCATCCGCGTGAACAGTCGTGTTGTATGTTTTTTTCTTCCATTTTTCCGTAACTATCTCTGCAAAGATAGGAAAAAGTCAAATGCCAGCGAGCAGAACAATACCCTGGCATTGACATTGCGTTCCAGCTGTTCGGCAGCCGTGTTCAAACGGTTGTAGATCTTCCGGAAAAACGATTCTGACATGCGGACGGCATATTTTGCGGCAACCGCTCCGGATACCTGGTCCTGAAAAGCAAGTTCCGGGACCCCGCAAAAGATCATGTAGTATTGACGGAGGATCTGTAAGGAAATTCCTATGAAAGCTTTTTGCTGCTCTCTTCCCCTGGATGCCATTTCCTCGGCCCAGTCAAGGACTCCGGAAGGTTTCCCCGCCAGGCAGAGATCCAGCAGCTCTTCCAGGTTCCGCCCGGCTTCCCTCGGCAGGGGCCTTTGGTCTTTTGGGGGAACCTGCACGTGCATGCAGCGGCTCCTGACGGTAGGCAACAGTTGGTCGGGACGGTGGCTGACCAGGAGAAAATACGTCCCCGGGGACGGTTCCTCCAGTATTTTGAGCAATTTATTGGAGGCGGAAACATGCATCCGTTCCGGAAGCCAGATGATCAGCACCCTTGCCCCTCCTTCAAAAGAACGAAACTGAAGTTTTCTCAGGATGTTGCCTGCTTCGGCCGTTCCAATGGTCCCCTGTTTGTTCTCAATATCCAGTTTTTCATACCACTGCTGCTCCGTAATGTCCGGATTTTCCAGCAAGGCCTTTCTCCACAGGTCAAGAAAGTCATCTGTAACAGGCAGCCGGGAAGAAGATGCGGAGCCGGAGCGGTTCACGGGCACGACAAAATGGAGGTCGGGATGTGTCGCGTTTTCGGTTTTCCGGCAGGAAGCGCATGATCCGCACGCCTTTCCGTCCTCCTTGGCGCCTGAACAGAGGATGTATTTAGCCAGAGAGAGGGCCTGCGGTAAAGCACCTGAGCCCTCTTCTCCACTAAACAATATGGCGTGAGACAATGCGTCTATTCGCACTTCAATTCGGTTTTGATCTTATATTCGGCAATGGATTTGAAATTGGGATCGTTCAGTATCTTCTTGTAGTAGGCGCATGCGTTGGCTTTGTCTCCAAGTCCTTCGTATACTACGGCAATACGGTAGTACGTGGTGTTTATGTCTTTGGCAGCGGGGTCTGTTTTCATGACTTTTTCCCAGGCGGCAAGCGCATCAGGGAAACGTTTCAGTTCTATGGCGGCAAGACCTAAAAGCTTGTTTGATTGTACATTGTCAGCCAGTTCAACGGCTTTTTGAGCAGCACTGTACACCTTGTCCCAGTCTTTGCTCTTCTGTGCGTTCACGGCATTTCTGAGGTAGATGGATGCCATCAGGCGTTTTGCGTTGTCTTCCTGGCCCAGTTCAGCCGCTTTTTCAAGGGCGGCAATGGCCTGGTCTTCCAGTCCGCTGTTCGCAGAGGCCTGTCCGAGTCTCAGGTAGGCGATCCCGTTGGCGGGATCCAGTTCCAGGACTTTCTTGTAGTTATCTATGGCCGATGCAAAATCTTTATTTCCGAAAGCATCGTTGGCCATTATATAGAATACTTTTGACTTCAGATCGTTTACCTCTGCCGGTATCCCTGATTCATCTCCGTATTCGGCAGCGGTTTGTGCGGCCTTGTCCAGCAAAGGCAGGGCTGACACACCTTCTCCGTTGGCGGCCAGTTCTTTTCCGTGGCGCAGGTATAGCTGGGGGATCAGGCTCTTGCAGTCGGTTACGACCGAGGCGCCTTCTTCGCCCAAAGCAGCTCCCAGGTCCAGGGCCCGGTTCAACTGCTCTATTGCGACGGTGTAATTGCCTTCCTGTGCGGCGGTTGCTCCCAGGTTGTATGCTTCAATGGCGGCGTTGAGGTCCTGTGCCTGCAAGAAACCCGTACAGGCGACAAAAAGTACAGCGGTAGCGCAAAAAATCTTGAATTTTCTCATTGTTCAGTATTTATATAGAGTTAGAATTAACGACTTCTCAAGCTCACAAAGATAAAGCTTTTTTTATACCTTTGCAATTACAGATTACATAAATTGTGCCGTATGAGATTGCGTTTCACTGCTGTCAGCATTATTATGTGTATCGCCGTGTCGCTTTTCGGATCCGTCCCGGCAGACAATCCCATACCTCCGGACAGCCGTTTCCGTACCGGACGGCTTCCCAACGGACTTACCTATTATATTCAGATAAATGACCTGCCCCGGGGGCAGATGCATTTTGTCCTGGTGCAAAAACCTGAAAAGGAGCCCTTTTTTAAACAGGTCCTGACATCGCCTTCGGATATGAAGGAAGGAGTCGCCCTGCTGGTTCGCGCCTTAAGGGAACAGCTTGTCACAACCCCTTCCCGGTACAGGCCGCACCTGCAGGGTGTCATCCTTGCCGGGCCGTTTCATCCGGATTCTGCCGAGATGGTTGTCAGGAACGAACTGGGAGTCTTGCCCGCCTCTGTAGACGTTATGCAGGCACAGGAAGTCCCCAGGGGCATCGACTCGGCATTGGCCGCAAGGTCTTTTACCGCCAGGCCGTTGCCGCCGGTATTGCAGGACGGATATCCCCGGATTGAAATTTCCTTTCCCCTTCCCGGCCTGCCCCGTGAAATGCGTACCGGAAGCGAATTTTATGTCATGGATTTCATGCGCCATGTCATGGAATTTGCCGCAGCCGGGCATCTTTGGCCCGAGGCCCGGGTCTTCACCGACAACAGGTTTGTATGGGCATCGAGGGTGCACCCCGACAGCCTGACCCGATCTTTTTGCGCCCTGGCACAGGAGTGTGTCCGGCTGGCCGGCAACGGCATTTCGGAGGAGACACTTCACCTGGCCCGGGAAGATTACCTGAAAAGGGAACAGTGGATCTACGCGAACAGGAATGCAAGCACCAACGAGCAATACATACAGGCCTGCATCCGTCATTTTTTTGATGGGATACCCATGCCTACGGCCACATGGCGGTATTGGTTTGTGACCCGGATGGCCTCCTACGTGACGGCCGAACATGTGAACCGCTTCATACAGGCCACACTTCTTTCCTCACCACCCCAAATTTCCCTGTACAGGGAGATCGGTCCCGCAGACACGCTCATTGAGCCTGTCAGGTTTTTACCCGGTGAACTCATGGAAGAAAGGTCCCGGCTTACGGAACAGCTTTCGGAGATGTTGTTTCCTTTTGATGATACACAGTTGACAGACCTGGCTGCCAGGATCCTGGACATTGATCTGAGATTGCAGCTTGACAGCCTGGAACGGAGCCAGGTGATTCCGGTCGTGGATACGGACAGCCTGCACCGGCTTTTTGGCCGGGTATGGCGCAACACGGATATGATGCCTGCCGGGAAGCGGGTAGCGTTTCCGGTCGATACCACCACCCGCGGCAAGGTGGAACGCCAGATGGCCACCGCTCACCAGGGTGTCCTGGTATGGCAATTGTCAGGAGGTTCACTTATATACGTAAGGCCCGACACGCTCTCACGCGGAAAAGTATATTTTGCAGCGGTGGAAAGGGATCCACGTGTTTTTATGCCGTTTGTGCCCGGAGACATCTTCCGCAGGGGCAGGGGTCCCCTGCTATGGAAACAGACAACCCAGGGCCTGCTCCTGCAAAATGTCACGACGCCCGACTCCCTGCACCTGTTCATTCCGGAAGCTGCATCACAGATAAACAGATTGTTGCGGTACCCTACAGAAATGCAGGACATGTGGAAAGAAAGGGAACAGCACCTGAGATCGTCCAGGGACCTTTCGCGGACCATTATGCTGGACACGCTCCGCACCCTGCTGTTTGACAGGCGTGCGCCCGGCAGTCCTTCTGCCCCCAGGGGATTTGATTTTGTCATTACCGGAGATATCCGTACGGATTCCCTCCTTGTCCTTGCCGAAGCGTTTCTGGCAGGGATCCCCAACCGCGATCTGCGTGCCGCATCACCCGTCCCGGTTGCCGAAGGGATACGCAGGGGACTGTACGATCATACGATCGCTTTTCCGAATCCGGCCGCAGAAAGCAAGACGGCGCGGGTGTATTCCGGGTCCTGTCCGTATACCCTCGAGCAATACGTCTTGCTGAAGATGCTTGACAGGCTTGTTGTCCGGGCGACCGACCATTCGGTATACGTCCGGTCATCACTGGAGTATTATCCCAGGGGTCATTATTTCCTGTACCTGGGGTTTTATGCCCCGGCATCTGATTTTGCCTACAACGAACACCGGCTGGAACAGGTGCTGGCCGATCTGGCAGCGTACGGACCCTCTTCCGAGCAGTTGCAACAGGCCCGTCATTCCCTGTTGGTGGAACACCAGGCCAATGTACTTGAAGCCGGCTTCCATTGCGGGATGCTGATTGACTACAGCCGGAGCGGAAGGGATTTTGTTACCGGTTATGAAGACCAGCTCCGGCAAACGGACACGGCTACGGTAAGGGATTTTGTGAGACAGATCATGGAATACGGCAATGCAGCCAGGGTGGTCCTTTCAGGTGCAACAAATGTCCCTGAAGATGCGTCTTATTCAAAAAATCCGTAACTTGCACCCCCTTACGTAAATTTTACTTAAAGAAAAAACCGTATGTTACGTATATTAAAACGGATGGTTTTGCCTGCACTGGCCCTGCTTCTGAGCGGATGCATCAAGCCGGGCAGCGATGAAGTGCTGGTTACTCCGTATACCAAGATTGATTTCACGGCGGGTACGGAAGCCCGCGAATTTACCATATCCTCCAATTTCCTCTGGACCATTGAAATTGCCGATACCTGGCTTGCGGTTAATCCCATGAAAGGATACGGAGACAGGAATGTCACGGTTACCGCGTTGCCCAATACAGACCTGGAAGCCCGGCAGACCTCCTTTTTCATACTGGGAGAAAAAACACGCAGGGAAATCACCGTATACCAGGCCGGAGAGATCCCTGTCCTGTCGCTGGATAATACACAAAAAACGGTGCGCGCCCAGGGGGACACCGTTTCGGTAGGGGTGACCTCCAACGTGGACATGACCGTCACCAGCGAGGCCGACTGGATATCATTCAAAGAAACAAAGACCGTAACGACTAGACGTTATGTGTTTACGGTCGGACAAAACACCAGCCTGGAAGGAAGATCGGGACGGATACGTTTTGCACAGAAGAACGGAACCCTTTCGGCCACATTTACCATAGTGCAGGACGGGGAAAGTCCCGGCGTAGAAGTAGATACAGAACAGGTTGACGCCGTGGCTGCAGGAGGTCAGTATAAAGTAACGGTCGTATCCAATATTGAATGGGAAGCGATCACTGACACTCCCTGGATCCACATTACCGGCACACGTCTGATGCAGCCGCACGACTGCGTTTTCACCGTAGATGAGAATCAACGGGTGGAACCCAGGCAGGGGTCGGTGGTCATTCACGCTCCCGGATATCCCGGTCTGGGACAGACAACGGTACACGTTAGCCAGCAGGGGGCGGAACCTGTGGCTGTGCTTGACCCGGAAGCCCTGAAAGATGTTCCTGCTGCCGGCGGCACGTACACGGTTGCGGTGCAGGCAAATTTCAACTGGGAAGAAGATCTTTCCGGAACCGAAGGCTGGGTGTCGGAAGCAGTACGCCAGACCGGCGGACTGAAGATCACCGTAGACAGGAATGACGATATTGAGCCAAGGACGACCCAACTGCGCATTGTACAGGAAAACGGGACCTATGCGAAAAACATTTCCATTGACCAGCTGGCAGGAGAGAAACAGCTGATGCTTCCCCCCCAGGGGAGTATCCCGGGGGTTCCTGCCGCAGGGGGAATCGTGGTAATTCCCGTCACATCCAATGTGCCCTGGGAAGCCGGAGTTTCTGAAGACTGGCTGGCCGTTGTGCAGACCAAGGGACTGGAAACAAAAATCCTGACCCTCCAGGTCAACCCCAATACACGCATTGAACCGCGTCAGGCGCTGTTGTACGTGATGACACAGGGGACAGATGTAATGGCGTTGAGCCGGATCATTACTCAGGAAGGTGCGCTGCCCTCGATCACCTGCGATCCGGACACCCTTCAGGTCCCTTCGCCGGGAGGATCCTATACGGTCCCGGTAAATGCCAATGTGCCCTGGAAAGTGCTATCCCAGCCCTCCTGGGTGGAATCCCTTGCGGTGCAGGCCGCCGGGGAATATGACGGGACTATTGCCTTTACCGTTCTGCCCAACAGGCAGACCGTGCAGCGCACGGGGAAAATAGAGATTTCACGTACCGACGGGACATTGCGTACATCGCTGGTGGTCCGGCAGGATCCGGAAGCCGTTTTTGTAAACGCCTCGGTGGACGTTTCCGGGTCATTGCACAACGAAGGCGACTTGTTCACGCTTACCGTGGAATCCAATCTGCAGACCGACTATCTGCTGGATGTATCCTGGATCGTGAATACAGGCAAAGCGGTTGAGGACAGGACCACTACCTGGACCTTCCAGGTGATGCCCGTTCCTACGGTCAGTCCGCGCACTGCATTGCTCAAGGTCCGTGAAGCGGGATCAGACCAGGTGTACCGGTCGTTCAGCCTGGTACAGCAGGGTGCGCGCATTGCCCAAAGAGACAGCACCGCGCTGGTGCGGTTCTACAATAATATGAAAGGATGGAACTGGAGGGATACCCATTTGTGGAACCTGCAGTTACCCGCTGAAAACTGGGCCGGGGTGACCCTGGAAACAGCCGTCAGGAACGGGGCCCGTTACGTGAAAGAACTGGCATTGTCCAACGGCCGCCTGGACGGTTCGGTAGGTGACGGACAGCACAAAGACCCCTTGTCCGAGCTGACCTTCCTGGAAAAGCTGGACCTTTCCGACAACAGCGGGATCACCGGATGGCTTCCCGTATCCTGGAAAGACCTGAACAACCTGGAATCCCTGGATCTGGGAAACTGCAACCTGACCAACTTCCTTTTACTGGGGTACAACATCCCCGTACAGTATGCCACGGGACTCAGGAACCTGAAGGTTTTCATCATTCTCAACAACCTTCTGAACGGTGCAATTCCAAGGGAAATACTTGATCATCCGCATTTTGCGGAATGGAATTTCCAGGTGAACATGCAGCCGCAAAAAGGCACCAACCAGCTGAGCCTCCCCGATGAGCCCTCCGACCCCTGAAAACCCAAGGGTTTCCAACAAGTTTTCAACAAAAAAAGTTTTGCGGTTTCAAATAATCGTTTAACTTTGCACTTATATATATCATAGCCAAAAACTCAAATTTGATAACTTCTAAAAAACTTTTGTTTAACTTAAAATTTTTAATGCATGAAAAAATTTTTGAAATGGAGTGCAGCCTTTTTAGTACTGGGTGTACTCGCCGTAGGCTGTATTAAGAACGAGCCCAGCCAAGGCATTGAAGCCATGCGTAATGCAAAGGCTGCTTTGCTTACCGCTCAGGCCGCTCTTGAACAGGCCAAGGTACAGGTAGAAGCCGCCAACGCCGCTTTGATCCAGGCCCAGGCAAGCCTTCTGAAGGCTCAGGAAGCTATTGTAGCAGCCCAGGCCAAAAAAATTCTGGCGGAAGCCGATCTGATCCAGGCCGAAGTTGAATGGCAAAATGCCCTGACAGATTTCCATAAAGAAGGATGGGCCATTAGAATCCAGGAAATGGAAATTGAGCTCGAGGTAATTCGTGCCGAAGCTGATGCCGCCATTGCCGCGTGGGAACTTCAGATTGCCCAGATGCAGGCACAGATGGTGGCTGCCCAGCAGGCATACGAACAGGCCCTGCTCACTTTCGAACAATGGAAGCTCGCCAACATCGGTACTTTGTCACAGGCCCTTCTGAACGCACTGGACGGGATCGTACTGCAGATACAGGCTGTCATCCTTGACCTTGGCCAGGCTCAGCTGGACCTGAACTTTGCCAAAGCCCAATACCTGTGGTATGTAAACGTTGAATATCCCGAGGCCGTTGAGCACGCTGTCCTGCACATGGAACGTGACAAGATGAGGCTGGAATGCCAGATTGAATACCTGGCCGGTGTAGTAGAGGCTTACGAAGCCCTTTACAATGCTTATCACGGTGAATTTGACGAACTTATTGCCGGCTTCCAGGAAGTGATCAACGCTTTGCGTGCCGGTATCGCCGAATACGAGATTGAATTCATCAGACTGCAGGAAGAATTGTTGCTCTTCAACACCACAGCTTTGAATACCGCCCTGACCAACCTGACCAAGAACAGGACAGTAAGCATTACCGGCGTATTCTCCGACGGTGGTGACGACCCCAACATCCACGTGGTTGACGGAAACTACAAACTTGTGAATTTCCCCTGGCAGGCAACTACCAAAACCACCATGTTCGATGTCATGAAGAGGGATATGCGCGTGATCGCCGACACCCGTGCCGAATTTGAAGACCAGGATTCCGGCGTGATCGAACGCAACATCGCAGCCAAAAAAACTGCTGCCGATGCCGCTGTAAAAAAATATACCGACAACTGGAACTTGTGGCAGAAATATTACAATGAAGCCCGCATTACCGGCAGCCATACCGGCTCCCGTTACGTTGCATGGGTAAATGCCTGGACCGCATGGGATGCCCAGATGGCCAGCTACAGGGTACACCTGAATACCTATGATGATATGTATTCCACCGCCGACAGCCTGATCCAACTTTATATGTATTATCTGGACGGAGTTATTGATGTGGAAGACGGTCTGATCACACTGCCTGGCGGCGGTAATCTTTCTGACGTACTAGGAGGTATTTATTTTGATGCCGGAAACCTGGCAGACTTTGTATTCGGTAGCAACGGCCAGGCTGTTATAGATCTGATCAATGTGATTACCGTGATGCTTGACATCCCCGGTCAGATGGATGCCATCGTTACCCAGTTGAAAGCCATTATGGACGGTACACACGATGAAGGATGGCCTGCTTTCTGGGATCATGCCACCGATTGGAGTTTAAAGGCAACCCCTGCATGGAACGATGTTATGCGTGAAGTGTATGCCAATTCCAACAAGGAAATTACGGATATGTCCAAAAACGAATGGTCTACCTGGTTGTTCCTGTACTGGTTGTTCGAGAACAGAACCGTAGAAATTGGTCTGGAAGGTGCCGGAACCGTGATCATGATCAATGAAGCCGGATATACCAACGCTGCTGCCGTTGTCCTGACAGATTTCTTTGGACTGGCTGTTGACGATTATGAAGATAAAATGTATGGCCCGGACAACAAACCCATTCTGGATGCCATCAAGGCTTACTACGACGCCGTAGAAGGTCTGGGTACCCTGGAAACAGCCATGTTCGATCCTTTTGACAGGGTATGGAAAGCCTATGGAAAACATAAAGACTTCAACGGAGGTGTAACTGGAGAAGTTACCCGCGCCATGGCAAGAGACACCTATTGGAGCTGGAAACCCTTCCTGGTTGGGATCGCCCCCACACCGGACGAGTACAATCCTCCCGTTTATGATGACGATAAGGACTGGGATGAAACCCAACCCAGACCCCGTGACTCCACAGAATTCTTCTTCGTACTGGAAGGACCCGACGGATTGGGCCGCACCACCATCAGCCCGTCACTTGACTTTGACGTGACCTACCTGGATGCAGATTGCAACCTGTGGGTATCCTATGCAGCCCTGCTGGCAGCCGGTGAAGATTGCGGTGACCAGTGGTCACAGTGGGCAGGAGACCTTCCCCTGTGGTTGTGGAGTGAAAGAAGTGCCCGCGGTTTAGGCCACTACTTCTATGCCATCTGGCAGACACGTGATTACCAGGCATATCTTGATACCTACAACCGCGTGCTGAACGGTGAATATGAAGCCCTGATAGGCAAGATCCAGGAACTGTACGATGCCCAGTGGGCAGCTTACCAGACAGCCAAAGCCGCCTGGAAAGCGCTGCAGGATCAGTACGATGCCATTCTTGACGGTCTTGATGAAGCCATGATTATGATTGAAACCTATGAATTCTATATAGAAAAATATCAGTGGCTCATCCAACAGGCTATGTGGGCTCACAACGGTGGCAACTACGCATGGGAAGGATTGCTCGAAAACCTGTCACAGGCACAGCACCAACTGATGGCAAAAGAGAACCAGCTCCGCAGAATTGAAGAAGCCATGTCGCTCCTTGAACAGGGTCTGCCCATGCCAAGCTTCATGGGTCTGATAGAGAATGAAGCCGCTGCTTACCAGGCCGAGATCGACGCCATCCTGGTAGAGATCGAGAACCTGCAACAGAAACTTGTTGTTCTGGAAGGCATCAGAGCCAAACTTCTTGCTGACTATCTTTAACAATACGGATAAGAATTGCGTATAATGATAAAAAAACTTAGCATATTTCTGATAGCTGTTCTAACGGTTGCGTCCCTTGGGGCGCAACCGGCGGAACGCTCCGGAAGTGCTGTATATGCTCCACGCGCGGGACAGTTTCAGGTCTCTGCGGTTTTAGGTGGCGGATTATACTTTGACTATCTGGATAATCTTACCCCTTTGCTGCCCAGCTACATGCCGGGAGCAGAAGTGGGGATAGATCCAATGGACAAAGGTCCTGGTTATTACTTGCAGATGGGCAGTCTGAATAACAATTCGATTGCCAACATAGCAGGGATCCAAGGAAAGTATTTCGTGACCAACCGCTTTGCACTGAACGCCATGTTTGCCATGCAAATAGACGTAACTCCTGAACGTGATTATACTGAAGGCATCAATCTGGAGAGCAGTGGTTTATTGGACCTGGGAGGCATTCAGTGGGTTGAAGGCAGACTGACCGACAAATACCTGGTAAATGTCGGTGCGGACTACTATTTCAACAACTGCAACGGCCGGCTGTTCCCTTACATTGGTGTATTGGGCGGTTTCCAGCATGCAAGAGTACAGGCATACCTGCCCTACACGGGACTGGAAGTGCCTACAGAAACTGGGACGGATCCCATAGAACTCTATGCATTGGACAATCGTGCAGGAGAAGCATATGCAATATCCGGGGCGATCACGGCCGGTGTGGAATACAATTTCCTGCCGGGCATGAACATTGCTCTTGAGGTGCGCCCTTTCAATTATTACTATTCAGCAATCCGTATGTATGCAGACGGCCAGGAATACAATGCATATGAAATGCAGTTTAAATTCTTTGCTTTCCCGCAACTCAAGATAGGATTCCGTTTTTAGTAATCGTTGAATGAACTGACAAAACCGCTCCTTTCCGGGGCGGTTTTTTATTACCTTTGTGTCCTAAACAACTATTGGATCATGAAAAAAATCGTATTGTTTGTAATTGTTTTTGCAGGACTGGTTTCTTGCAACACCGCCACTGACGTACCCCGGCTGGACCTGGAAATTCCCAAAACGCTGAAAGAAAACGAGGAATTGGTGAATTTTGTCCGGCAGGCAAAGGACGACGCCAACACCCTTGCCCGTGAATGTGTGAAAATGCACGAAAAAGCCCGGGAGTATCTGGACGTGGATTTTGACAAGCTCTCTCCCGGGGAACAGGAAGACCTGGTGAAGCTGGACCTGGAATACGTTGAAATGTGGTATAATTTCAATATCAAACACACCTCCCAGACCGTACGCCTGATGGAACTCCTGAAAGACACCTCCATTCCTGCCGTGCAAATGGCAGATATGGGCAAGGCCATCGCAGCCGTCAACCTGTTTGTACAGGATTTGAAAGACACTTACGGGGAAGATCTGAAACTGGATCCTTATCCGGTGGAACCGTGATCCTTGTTTCTGATAAGATTATTGTCAGCGAGGGGGTCCTGACCGGGCACTTCTGCTGTGACACGCCTGTATGCCGCGGATATTGCTGCGTGGAAGGCGACAGCGGGGCGCCTCTTACCGATCGTGAATGCCGCTTGCTGGAACAGGAATGGACACGGTATGCCGCCTGTATGCAGCCGCAGGGAGTAAAGGCCGTGGAAAAGCAAGGTCCCTGGATCAGGGATATCGAGGAGGATGCCGTCACCCCGCTCATAGATGGAAAGGAATGTGCCTATGCGTTTTTCAGTGACGGTCAATGTAAGTGTGCCATTGAAAAAGCATGGGACGAAGGGATTTCCTCGTTTCGCAAACCCATATCCTGCTGGCTGTATCCCATACGGGTGCAGAAACTTTCTCAGGATACCACGGGCCTGAATTACCACCAGTGGCATTTGTGCCAGCCGGCCCGTGCACTCGGTGAAAATAAGAAGATCAGGGTTTTTGAATTTCTGAAAGAACCCCTGGTCCATTGTTTTGGAGAAGATGTTTACCGCGCCATCAAAGAGGCAGCAGACAATCCCTGATGATATCGTCCGAGACGAACAGCCGTCCGGCAGGGATACGGATCTGCTTATCCGACCTTTTTAGAAGGCCCCGCTCAACAAGCGGGGCCGTTTGTTTCAGAAACCCTTCAACGGCATCAGGTCCTTCCCGTTGTTCCATATCCTGCAGGGACAATCCTTCAAGCGTTCGCAATCCAAGCATGACCCACTCGTTGTGGACATCCCGCGGGGTGAGCCGGTCGCCGGTACGCACCGGCAGTCCTTTACGGATCCCTTCCGTGTAACGGTCCAGGTGGGCGACGTTGGCATACCGGTTGCGTCCGTTGAACGAATGGGCGGCGGGTCCCAGTCCTGCATAGGGGATGCGCAGCCAGTAGCCGCTGTTGTGTAGGGATTCTTTGCCGGGAAGACAGAAACTGGATACTTCGTATTGCAGATAGCCTGCTTTGTGAAGGAATTCCTGCAGCAGGGCATATTGTTCCGCACAGGTTTCCTGGGGTGGCAAAACGATTCTTTTCCCCCAGGCAGATGACGGTTCCAGGCTCAGCTGGTAAGCCGAGATATGTTCCGGCGCCAGGGCAACGGCCTGCTGCAGGGTTTCCTGCCATTGTGCCATGTCGAGCCCGGGGAAACCGAACATCAGATCCAGGCTGATGTTGTCAAAACCGGCCTTTCTTGCCTCGTGGAACGCACCGGTGGCCTGCCGGGCGGTGTTACGGCGTTTCATTGCCGTCAAAGCCTCGTCGTGGAAGGATTGCACCCCTATGCTGAGCCGGTTCACGCCCAGTTCTTTTAATGCCCGGCAGTAGTCAGGCGTCAGATCTCCGGGATTTGTCTCGACGGTGATCTCGGCAGGTTCCATCCCCGATCTTTTCAGATCAGTACACAACAGGTCAAGCAAGTCACCCAGGGTTTCTGTGGCACAGACGCTGGGAGTCCCTCCTCCCAGGTAAACAGTATGGCGCAGCGGGAACTGTCCGCTGCGCCATATTTCCATCCAGGAGTCGCGCTCCCGTATCCATTCCTGCCTGATGCAATCCAGTACTTCCGGGATCTTCCGGAGTTGTGTGCTGGAGTAAAAGCTGCAATAGGAGCAAAAGCTCCTGCAAAAGGGAATGTGAACGTATATCAACGCAAAAGTATGTCGGCCACCCCAATGCTGCCGTCAGAGGTATAGATCTCGGCGGTATATACGCCCCGGCTGAAGGATACCCCTCCAAAGAAGATACAGAATTCCACTTCGGCACCCTGGTAATCTATTTCCCTGACAGCCGAATACACCAACTGTTCGCCTGCGGCATTGAAGACTCCCTGGTCGGGATTGGTCAGCAAAATACCGTCCGGACCTTTCACGCGCAGGTATATGTTCCTCGGGCCTTTGGGTGCGATGGCGTTCTCTATCAGATTGCCGCAAAGTTTCAATTTGGAAATGCGGCTGGAGCGGTCCGAATCCTTTCCGCTTTCAGTGATGCCGGTCATCACAAAACTACGGCCTTTGATCTGTGCGCCAATCTCTACCTGGCGGGCATACTCCTCGGTAGTGGTACGGAGTTCCTGGTACTGCTGGGTGGCCCGTGAAGCTTCCTCCCTGGCCTCGGACGCATCCTGACGCAAAGCCAGGTTGAGGGTGTTCAGCGAGTCGATCTGGTGGATGTAGCTTCTCATGATGCTGCGCAGTGTCCCGAGTTCCTTTTCGTATTCACGGATCCGGGTACGGTTGGTCGCCTCGGTCTTGTTGATACGCTCAATAAGCAGATCAATCTTCTCCCGTTCCTCAGTCAGGCGAAGGTTCAGGGTGTCGTTGGTTGAACTTAGGGCATCGTATTCCGAACGTAACTGGATTGTCTGCTGAGTCAGTTCCTCTTTTTCAAGATTCAGGTCCTTGATCATGCCGCTGCGATCTATCCAGACCCAGATCAGGGCCCCTACCAGAAGCGCTGCCACAGAGGCCAGAACAATGATAATGGTTTTCAAATTCTTTTCCATAACCGAAAATTTTATATAGTACAAAAGTAATAAAAAAAAGACCTACATTTGTTTACAACAAGAAAACAATATTTATGAAAGGATTCAATATACTTGCATACCTGCGTCGCGTTGTCAAATACGTTGTTTTTTATACGATTCTGATAGTCGCCATGCTGGCCGTTGTTTATTTTACCAGTGACAACCCCAACATTACTTTCTGGGAACTCATACAGCCCGGGCAACAAAAGAACCTGATCCTGCTGATCGTTGCCTTTTCGCTTTTGTACCCGTTTCTGGGCTTTTCAAAAAAAGAGATATTCACCAACCGCCCCATGACGGAAGACAAGGACACGGTCATACGCATTGCCGCAGAATCCGGATTCATACAGGAATCTGACCAGAACGGGAAAATGGTGTTCCGGGCCAAACGTATTGCCATGCGTATCTTCAGGGTGTTCGAAGACCGGATCACGATCGATTATACAGGAAACCCGGTGGTGATAGAAGGTATGCGCAGGGATATCCAACGTATAGCCCGTCATATGGAACACTTCTTCCAGCGTTCCCGGGAGGAATAATCCCGAGATCAGAAAAACATACACCAGATCACGATCAGTGTAAATCCTGCAAAAAGCAGGGTGGAATAGATAAAGGACACTTTTCTTATCAGGGGAAAGATCCTCCGGTTATTCAGGCCAAGGGTCTGAAAAGCTGACCAGAACCCGTGGTTGATATGGAACCACAGGGCGGAGAACCAGATCACATAACAGATAGCGACCCAGGGGGTCCCCAGGTATCCGGTGACCAGGGTGTAGCCGTTCTCAGGTGTGCCCCCGGTGATTTGCTGCCATTGCATTTTCATCCAGAAGTGAGACAGATGCAGGACCAGGAATCCCAAAACGATCACACCCAGGACCAGCATATTGCGGGAGGCCCAGTGGTCAAAGCCCAGTCCTTTTGATCTGGCAGGGGCCGCGTAACCAGCCGGGCCGCGTGCTTTCCTGTTGCGCAGAGCCAGGATAAAGGAATAACCAATGTGTACGGCAAAGCCAAGGGCCAGTACGGGGACCATGATCTGAATGAAAGGATGGGTCCCCATGAATTCCGTAACGGCGTCGTATGCTTCCGGCCCCAGGAGGATGGTCAGGTTGGCCGTAACGTGAAGCGTCAGGAACAGGATCAGGAAGAGCCCTGTCACGCTCATGATCGCTTTTTTACCGATAGATGAAGACAGCATGGTTGCAGGTGTGTAGGGCAAAGATACACGGATTTTTATATATCTTTGTATGATATCAAAGAGAAAATTTATGAAGTATGCTTCTATATTGCTCAAGTTGAGCGGCGAAAGTCTGGGAGGCAGGCAGGGCCTGGGGCTGGACCCGGCGGTGCTTGAAAGCTATGCCCGTGAGATCAGGCCTTTGGCAGATGCCGGTATCCGGCTTGCAATCGTAGTGGGTGGAGGCAACATTTTCCGCGGACTGCAGGGTGCCGGAGGCGGAACCGATCGCGTACACGGGGACCGGATGGGCATGTTGGCCACGACCATCAACAGCATTGCCCTGGCCGACGCGTTGCGTGCACAGGGGATGAAGGCCCGGGTATATACGGCAACCCCCATGCCGGCGGTCGCACATTACTATAACCGTGATGAAGTCCTGTGTGAAATGGGACAGGGAACCATTGTCCTGTTGTCGGGAGGGACCGGGAATCCTTTCTTCACCACCGATTCGGCAGCTGCCTTGCGTGCCGTGGAACTGGGTGTGGATGCCGTCCTTAAGGGGACGAGGGTTGACGGAGTCTATACTGCCGATCCGGAAAAGGACCCTGACGCGGTTCTTTTTGGATCCCTTACCTTTGACCAGGTCATGCAAAAGGATCTCAGGATCATGGACATGACCGCCTTTACATTGTGTCGTGAAAACAAGATGCCCGTGGTGGTGTTCAACATGAATGTGCCCGGGAACCTGCTTCGCGTCATTCATGGAGAGAAAACAGGAACAATTGTAAAATAAGATACGTTATGGAAATAAGCGATGCCAAACAAGTATTGGAGCAGGCTAAGGAAAAAATGCACAAAGCCGCGGAGTACCTGGACAATGAATTGGGAACCTATCGTGTCGGGAAAGCCAATCCCTCCGTTTTTGCGGGGGTTAGCGTGGAGTATTACGGAACGCCCACACCCCTGGCACAGGTAGCCAGCATCTCTGTCCCTGATGCACGGACCATGATCATTCAGCCCTGGGAAAAAAACCTCATCCCGGCCATCGAGAAGGCCATTATGGCGGCCAATCTGGGATTTACACCGCAGAATAACGGCGAGATCATACGCATCATGGTGCCGCCGCTTACCGAGGAGCGCCGCAGGGATCTTGTGAAAAAATCCAAGGCTGAAGGGGAAAATGCCCGCATTAGCATCCGTAACGCGCGCCGGGACGGGGTGGATCTTCTGAAAAAATACCAGAAAGAAGGATTGTCCGAGGATGTCGTTAAAGATACCGAAGGGTTGATCCAGAAAGAAGTGGACACCTTTTCCAAAAAGGTGGAAGAGATTCTGGCCGCGAAGGAAAAAGAGATCATGACGGTCTGACCAGGCTCACATTTGGCGCGGCCGTCTGCCTCTTTTATTGACGGATAGCCTGTATGCCCGGCAGGATCTTGCCTTCCAGGTATTCCAGCATGGCGCCGCCGCCGGTCGATACGTAACTGACTTTTCCGGCAAATCCCATTTGTGTAACGGCCGCTACCGAGTCGCCCCCTCCTACCAGCGAGAAGGACCCTTTGGCCGTAGCCTCGGCCACAAATTCCACCAGGCGCAATGTCCCGTTGGCAAAGGCAGGCATTTCAAAAACGCCGGCAGGACCGTTCCAGAGGATGGTTTTGGAATCCATGATCACCTGCTTCCAGGTTTCGAGTGCCTGGGGGCCGGCATCCATTCCCCTCCAGCCGTCGGGTATCTGGTCAACGGGACAGATCTTTGTATTGGCTCCGTTGTCAAAGGCATCGGCAGCCACCACATCTTCCGAAATATAGATGCGGACGCCTTTTTCTTCCGCCTTTTTCATGATCTCCAGTGCCAGGGGCATCTGGTCGTCTTCGCACAGGGAATCGCCAATGTTGCCGCCGCGGGCCTTGATGAAGGTAAAGCTCATGCCGCCCCCGATGATCATGTTGTCCACTCTGTCCAGCAGGTGTTCGATAATGGCGATCTTGCCCGATACCTTGGCGCCGCCCAGGATGGCGGTCGTGGGATGTTCCGGAAATTCCAGCACTTTGTCTATGGCTTTGATCTCGCCTTCCATCAGGAAACCGAACATTTTATCGTTGGGGAAATAGGATGCTATAAGCGTTGTGGAGGCGTGTGCCCTGTGGGCTGTTCCAAAAGCGTCATTGATGTAGCAATCTGCGTAAGAAGCCAGGGTGGCGGTGAATTTCTTCTGACTTTCCTTCACGGCTGCCTTGGCGGCTTTCTTTTCCTCCTCGGGTGCATCTTCGGCCAATCCGCGGGGCTTGCCCTCCTCCTCGGCATAGAAACGGAGGTTTTCCAGCAACAGGACTTCCCCCGGTTTCAGGGCAGCTGCCATGTCGGCGGCCTCTTTACCCATACAGTCAGGCGCAAAAAGCAAGGAAGTGCCCAGTTGTTTTTCCACCTCGGGAATGATATGCCTGAGGGAGAATTTGTCCTCGGCTTTTTTGGGACGTCCCAGGTGGGACATGATGATGAGTGATCCGCCCCTTTCCAATACTTTTTTCAGGGTGGGAACAGCTGCCCGTATGCGGGTGTTGTCTGTCACCTGAAAGTCGGCGTTCAGGGGTACGTTGAAATCTACACGCACAATGGCGCGTTTTCCTATAAAGTTGTAGGTGCTGATGTTTTGCATTTCTTCCGGTATTTGAGTGGTGCAAAGATACATTTTTTATATATCTTTACCTTATGCAACTTTTATGCCCTGTGTCCTGGCCGGATTACCAGTTGTTGGATTGCGGGAACGGAGAGAAACTGGAACAGTTCGGACCGTATATGCTTATACGTCCCGAACCGAAAGCGTTATGGGCAAAGACCGAAGCAGGAGAACAGTGGACGGAAAGGGCGCATATCCGCTTCCTGCAGGGTGCCGGGTTCGGCAGGGCGGGGAAAGAAGACAGCGGGACCTGGGAAAAACTGAAAAAAGTCCCGGACCAGTGGGTGATCCAATACAAGAAGCTTTTCCGGCTGCGTCTTGGTCTGACCGCCTTCAAGCATGTGGGGGTTTTCCCCGAACAGGCTCCCAACTGGGATTATATATACCACAGTGTCAAAAAGATCAGGGAAAAAGAACCCGGAAACGTGCCCCGGGTGCTGAACCTGTTTGCCTATACGGGGGCGGCTTCCCTGGCTGCCCGTGCGGCAGGGGCAGAGGTTGTACACCTGGATGCCGTTCGCCAGGTGATCACATGGAGTCGTGAGAATATGGAACTGAGCGGGATGAACGGGATCCGATGGATACTGGAAGATGCCTTCAGGTTCGTCAGGAGGGAGGTGCGCAGGGGGAATACGTACCAGGGGCTGATCCTCGATCCTCCGGCTTACGGACACGGTCCGGAAGGAGAAAAATGGAAACTGGACGACTGCCTGTATTCCCTGTTGCAGGAATGTGCACATATTTTGGCGCCTGAAAATGCATTTGTGGTGCTGAATTTGTATTCCAACGGCTATTCGGCCCTGCTGGCCGACTCGCTGGCCAGGGAATGTTTTCCGGCCGGCGGGGACTATTCTTTCGGGGAATTGTACCTGAAAGATTCCTACGGCAAGAGATTGCCCCTGAGCGTATTCTCAAGAATTGAATTGTAATTTGACACATTGAACGTTATGAATCTGTTGGCTATATACTGGGATGTCGATCCCGTAATATTTTCACTGGGAAGGATCCAGATCCGGTATTACAGTTTGTTTTTTAT
>Ga0123332_1000907_pt1 | contig 29885 bp, 26 predicted proteins | sample BioC12SIPDNA_4_FD_89958 | JGI IMG/M metagenome (GOLD analysis project Ga0123332, IMG submission 89958) | Anaerobic biogas reactor microbial communites from Washington, USA - Biogas_R2_A C12 SIP DNA | ecosystem: Engineered > Bioreactor > Anaerobic > Unclassified | place: Washington, USA... | reverse complement strand
CGGCGGCCCGCGAGCAGCTCGAGGGGTTCTACGCCCAGTTGGCCGAGACGCTGCTGCACATCGGCTACACCGACGCGCCGCGCCTGCCCGGCGTGATGCGCCTGTTCCGCGGCCTGCTCGACCGCGCCCACCCGACCGCCCACGACCTGGCGGCCCTGCGGGGGCTCATGCGCCAGACGCGCTGGGCCGCCGACCAGCCGCCCGAGCGCGTGCCCGGCAACCGCCCGGCGCTAGACGGGCGCGCCGGCGTCGGGCGCGAGGGCGAGGCGGGGGCCAGCGAGGAGCCCTGAGGCTCAGCCCAGCCCCGCCAGCGCCTTGGCTCTCGCCAGCACCGCGTCGAACATCGCCGGCGTGAGGCGTCCGGTGTTCGTGTTCTGGAAGCTGACGTGGTAGGCGTCCACGAGCGGCAGGGCGCCGGCCTCGGCCGCGCCGGGCAGCTCGTCGAGGCGGTGCACGGCGCCGTGGGCGAACGGGTGCGCGGCCAGCGTGGTGCGCAGGCCGCGCTCGCGCCACGCCTTCAGGACGGCGTCGTGGCCGATGCGTCCGAGCGCCAGCACGGCGCGCAGGTCCGGAAGGTGGTCCAGGTCGTGCGCCAGCCAGCCGCGGCAGGCGTCGAGCTCCTGCCGCTCCGGCTTGTTGCCCGGCGGCACGCAGCGCAGCGCGGCGGTGATCCACACCCCCTCGAGCTCGAGGCCGTCGTCGCGCGAGCGCGCCACCGCCGAGGTGGCGAGGCCCGCCCGGTGCAGCGCCGGGTAGAGGAAGTCGCCGGAGGCGTCGCCGGTGAACATGCGGCCGGTGCGGTTGGAGCCGTGCGCCCCGGGCGCCAGGCCCACCAGCAGCAGGCGGGCGGCGGGGTCGCCGAAGCCGGGCACGGGGGCGCCCCAGTACTCCTCGTCTCGGTAGGCGCGGCGCTTCTCGCGCGCCACCTGCTCGCGCCACGCCGCCAGCCGCGGGCAGCGACGGCAGGTGGCGAGCTCCACCGGGTAGGCGAAGGCGGGCACGCGGGCGCGCGCGTGCGGAGCGGACGGGGTGGAACGGTCGTGCGGCACACCCGATGAGAACATCTCCTGGGGCCTCCCGCTGTAGCCGCGCGGCGGGCCGGCGGTTCGCCCCTCGTTGACACGCCGTCGCGCCCACGTGTATCCTCAAACGCTGTCCGTGGCGGACGGCCGGAGGGCGCCCAGGCGGCCCCGCGGTCGCCCGGCCGGCAGGTCCCACGGAGAGGTGGCCGAGCGGCTGAAGGCGCTCCCCTGCTAAGGGAGTATGGGGGCCTAAACCTCCATCGAGGGTTCGAATCCCTCCCTCTCCGCCAACCGCTCACGAGCGGTCAGCACGCGCCCGTAGCTCAGTTGGATAGAGCGTCTGACTACGGATCAGAAGGTCAGGAGTTCGAATCTTCTCGGGCGCACCACGCGAACGTCGAGCGGCCCCCCGTAGGGGGCCGCTCCGCTTCGTTGACACCTCCGCGGGGCGCTCATATACTCGCCCTGCTCGCGGTCCGGTCCGGAGGGTTGGCCGAGCGGTCGAAGGCGGCGGTCTTGAAAACCGCAGACGGGGAGACCCGTCCGGGGGTTCGAATCCCTCACCCTCCGCCAAGCGTGCTAAACTGGTCGGCCGGACGGCCCCCGAGGCCACCCGCGCGCCCGTAGCTCAGTTGGATAGAGCGTCTGACTACGGATCAGAAGGTCAGGAGTTCGAATCTTCTCGGGCGCACCACGCGAACGTCGAGCGGCCCCCCGTAGGGGGCCGCTCTTCGTCTTCACCGGGCCCGCGCGACCGGACCCGCGCTAGCGCGGCTGTGACGCCACCCCGCGGCCCCCGCACGGCGGCCGCCTACCGTTGAACCGGTTGCCCGCCCGGCACGCGGGCGGGGGAGAGGCGGCAGGATGGACACCGGCACCCAGCGGAAACGCTACATCGTCATCCGCAACGGACGCGGGATCATCGCCGACGGCGACGACATGGCCGAGCTCGAGAGCGCCTACGCGGCGGTCGCGCGCGACACCCCGGTGCGCATGGAGGGGGCAGTGCGCTACGACTTCCCCGACTTCGCCCGGCTCGCGCCCTGCGACCACGAGAGCGAGACCGGCAAGGTATGCGTCCTCGACCGCGAGAGCGCTCCCGACGCGGTGAAGGCCTACTACAACTTCGGCTTCGTCCGCTAGGCGCCCGGCGCGCCCGCGCGCGCTGCCACCGCACGCGACCGCGGCCACCGGAGGTCCCGGTGGCCGCGGTCTACCAGCGGTGAGGTGGCGGCTCGTCTTCGAGCCGCCGCTGCTACGGTCGCTTACGGGGCGGCGTCGCCGCCCGGCATGCCGGACTCGAGGCCGGCGCCCGTGCCCATCGGGGTCACCAGGTACCATACGTCGCCCACGCCATGACCGGTCACGTCGCCAGGGGCGGCGTCACCGACGTAGTAGTACAGCGGCCAGCCGTTGAAGACGAGCTGCATGGAGCCGTCCTCGCGTTCGAGGGTGCTCAGCAGCGAGGCGTCCAGGTCGGGGCTCAGGCTCGCGAGGTCCGTGTCGGGGGCCACGAGCACGGGCGGCCAGTTCACGAGGCAGTCGTCCATGCAGTTGCTGACGCCGTTGGTGTCGTTGAGGAAGATGTACATCGCGCGGCCGTTGGCGTCCGTCAGGTAGTCGCCGTAGTCGGCCGAGTTGGCAACCATCACCTGCGTGACGGTCTCGCCGGCAGCCATCGGCATCTCGGTGGCGGTGTCCGTCTCCGTGCCGGCCTCGCCTTCCTGCGCGTTGGAGACCGCGAAGAGCGCTAGCCCTAGCGTGAGGAGCGCTGCGAGGGCGAAGCCGATCATGGAACGGTTGCTGCCTAGCATCGATCGTACTGAGGTCATACGGTTCCTCCTACTCGATCCGAGTTCCGTTGCTGTCGTGTCCTGTCGTTGGAGCGCTTCCGGGTTACGCGTGGTCCTTCGACGTGTTGGCGCCGTACGGCGCCTCGCCTCTGCGAAGCCGGTTACTCACCTCCTCCGAACGGCGGATGGTCTTGCGCCGACGCCTGAATGATGCGCCCCCATGGTTAGAGGGGCCTCGGCCCACGATGAGTTGGGTGGCAAGGCCTTAACCTCTTTCGCCGTCCTGGGCGTGAGCGCCGGGGGCACGATCGTGGTGGACGCGTAGGCGGTCGCTATGACGCTTGCGTCGTGGTCGACGTCGATAGCCCCTACCATCCGGTGAGGGACGGAGCCGGCGCCACGCCGTCTCCGCCGCGGCCGCGCCCTAGCTCGGCCGCGGCCCGGGAAGGACGCGACATGTGGCCGTTCGGTAGATCAGCCAAGGACCGCCTGCTGGACGCGCTGAAGGAGCAGGAGCTCACGGCGCGCCTCGACCTCGACGTGAGCGTGGAGCGCAAGGTCGCGAAGGTGAGCGGCGAGGTGCCCAACGAGCGCTACAAGAACCTGATCACCGCCATCGCCAACGGCATCAACGGCATCGAGGGCGTGGACCTGAGCGGCATCCGCGTCGCGCCCGGCGCCGCCAGCGGTCAGCCGGGCACCGGAGGCGTGATGGAGGGCGTCGAGGACGCTGCCGGCGCCGCAGGTCAGGCGGCCGCCACGGCGGGCCGCGCGGTGGACGCCGTCACCGGCGGGGACGGCGACCTCGACGCGCCGTCGGGGCGTGCCAAGGCCGCCCTCGAGCGCATCCGCGGCGAGCCGAGCCTGGCCGACAACCCCATCGACGTGCTGCAACGGGGCACCACCATCGTGCTCCGCGGCGCCGTCGACTCGGAGGCGGAGCTCGGCCGCGCCAAGGAGCTGGCGGTGGGCGTGCCGGGGGTCACGGGGGTCGACGTGAGCGGGCTGCAGGTGATCGCCCACGCCTCCCAGCTCAACGTGACCGACGACGACGGCGACGTCGTCTACACCGTGCAGCCGGGCGACACCCTGTCGGAGATCGCCCAGAGGTACTACGGCAGCGGCGGCCGCGCCAGCTACATGAAGATCGCGGAGGCCAACGCCATCGCGGACCCGAACCTGATCCGCGTGGGCCAGAAGCTCAAGATCCCGGGAACCACCGCCGGGCCCGAGGCGCGCCTGGCCTAGCCACCGCCCTGCAGCAGCGGCGCGGCGGCGGCGCGCACGGCGTCGGCGATGCGCTGCGCCGTGCCCTCCACCAGCTCCGGCTGCTCGCCCTCGACCATCACCCGCACGAGCGGCTCGGTGCCGCTGGGGCGCAGCAGCACGCGCCCGGCGGCGCCCAGCTGCGCCTCGGCCTCGGCGACGGCGGCGCGCACGTCCTCGACCTCGCTCAGGTGGTCGCGCAGCCCCGGCGGTACCGGCACGTTCACCAGCAGCTGGGGGTAGACGGGGATCTCGTCGATCCACTCCTCGAGCGAGCGGCCCGACTTGCGCACGGCCGACAGCGCCACCAGGGCGGTGAGCATGCCGTCGCCGGTGGGCGCCTTGTCGAGGAACAGCACGTGCCCCGACTGCTCGCCGCCCACCTTGAGGTCGCGCCGGCGCAGCTCCTCGAACACGTAGCGGTCGCCGACCTTGACGCGGTGCAGCTTCACGCCCTGCCCGGCGAGGTAGCGCTCGGTGCCCAGGTTGGTCATCACGGTGGCCACCACCTCGCGCTCGCCGCGCGACAGGGCGGCGATGGCGATGATGTGGTCGCCGCTCACGAGGCGCCCCTTGGAGTCGATGAGCAGGGCGCGGTCGGCGTCGCCGTCGAAGGTCACGCCCACGTCGAAGCCCCCCTCGACCACGCGCCTGGCGAGCGCATCGGGGTGGGTCGAGCCGCAGTCGACGTTGATGTTGCGGCCGTCGGGCTCGACGTTGAGCACCTCCACGCGCGCGCCGATCTTGGCGAAGAGCTGGGGGGCGATGGCGTAGCTGGCGCCGTGGGCGCAGTCGAGCGCCACCCGCATGCCGTCGAGGTAGGGGGCGTTCTCGAGGAGGTGACGGAAGTAGGGGTCGAGCTTCGAGCCGCCGCCCAGCGGCGCGTGGTCGATGGGCTCCATCACGCCCACCTCGGCGCCTGTGATGGGCTCGAGGCCGGCGTGCTCGTCGGCGGCCAGCTGGTCGATCAGCTCCTCGATGCTGGCCTCCACCTCGTCGGAGAGCTTCTCGCCGTTGGCGTCGAACAGCTTCAGGCCGTTGTCGTGGAACGGGTTGTGGCTGGCCGAGACCATCAGGCCGGCGTCGGCGCCCAGCGCCCGGGTGAGGTAGGAGACGCCCGGGGTGGGGACCACGCCGAGCCAGGTGACGGTGGCGCCGCGCGAGGTGAGCCCCGCGGCGGCGGCGTGCGCCAGCATCGGGCCCGAGCGGCGCGTGTCCATGCCGATCAGCACGTGGGGGTGACCGTGACCGGCACGGCGCATGGTCTCGGCGGTCGCGACCCCCAAGCGGAGCGCGAAGCCCACCGTCATCGGGCTCTCGCCCGCCACACCACGAACACCGTCGGTACCGAAGTAACGCCTTATGGCCATGGCGCAATGTTAACCGCCGGCCCCGGTCGCGGACCGCGAACCTGCCTCGCTATCCGTCCTGCGGTCCGTGCTGGACGCGCCCGGTCGGCCGTAGCCCCGGCCGGCAGGCCAGCCGCGGGCTCGTACGCCCGCCTGCTCGGCCCCGGCGCCCGGCTAGCCGCCCGCCGCCAGCCAGTCGCGCCCCAGCCCCACGCTGGCCACGAGCGGCACGCGCAGCGGGTACGCCTCCGACATCAGGCGCCCCACCTCGGCGGCGGCACGCTCGGCGTTGGCCTCCGGCACCTCGGCGACGATCTCGTCGTGGACCTGCAGGAGCAGGCGGCCGCCGAGGGCGGCCAGCGCCGGCGCCACGCGCAGCATGGCGATCTTCATGATGTCGGCGGCCGTGCCCTGCACCGGCATGTTGTAGGTCATGCGCTCGGCGGCCTCGCGCACGGCGCGGTCGCCGCTCCGCAGCTCCAGCACGCTGCGGCGGCGGCCCAGCAGCGTCTCGACGTAACCCAGCTCGCGGCCGCGCGCCAGCGTCTCGTCGATGTAGCGCCGCACACGCGGGTAGCGCGCGAAGTACGTGCCGATGTAGCGCTCCGCCTGCGGGAACGGGATGTTCAGCTCGTACGCCAGGCGCTGCGGGCCCATGCCGTACAGCACCCCGAAGTTGATGATCTTGGCGATGCGGCGCATGTCGGGGGTCACCGCCTCGAGCTCGACGCCGTAGATCGAGGCCGCGGTGGCGGCGTGGACGTCGGCGCCCTCCTGGAACGCCGCCACCAGCGCCGGCTCGTCGGCGATGTGCGCCAGCACGCGCAGCTCGATCTGCGAGTAGTCGGCCACCAGCAGCAGCGCCCCCTCCTCGGCCACGAAGGCGCGCCGCACCTCGCGCCCCAGCGCGCTGCGCACCGGCACGTTCTGCAGGTTGGGGTTCACGCTCGAGAGACGTCCGGTGGCCACCACCGCCTGCTGGAAGGTGGTGTGCACGCGCCCGCGCTCGTCGGCGAGCGCCGCGAGCGGCTCCAGGTAGGTGTTCTTCAGCTTGGCGAGCTCGCGGTGCTCGAGGATCAGGTCAACGGCCTCGTGCTGCCCCGTGAGCGGCTCGAGGGCGCTCACGGCGGTGCTGAGCTTGCCGGTGGCGGTGCGCCGCCCGGGCCGCAGCCCGAGCTTGCGGTACAGCAGGTCGGCCACCTGGTCGCGCGACGCCACGTTGAAGCCCGGGTCGTCGGCGATGACGCGCAGGCGCGCCTCGAGGCCCTCGAGGCGCGCGGCCAGGTCGGCGCTCAGCTCCGCCAGCAGCGTCAGGTCGAGCTTGATGCCGGCCAGCTCCATGTCGGCCAGCACCGCCTGCAGGGGCTTCTCCACGTCCTCGTAGACGCGCCGCGGCGGCCCGGTCAGCCGCTCGTCGAGCAGCGTGAGGAGCTCGGCCCCCACCACCGCGCGCGACGCGGCGCTGTCGCCCCACTCGCCGGCCCCCAGGCGCCGCGCCAGCGCCTCGGGGGCGGCGGCCGCACCGTCGAGCAGGTGCGCCATCAGCAGCGGGTCGTCGCCGGGCACGGCGTCGGCGCCCGCGCGGCGCGCCGCCACCACCAGCGCCTTGGCGTCGGGGGCGTTCACCACCCCCGACAGGTGGCGGGCGAACGGCGCCTCCGCCACCCCCACCGCCCCGGCGCGCGCGATCGCCAGCTCGACGATGCGCGCCTCCGTGGGCCGTTCGGCGTCGAGCACGTAGCCGAACGACCACGGCTCGCCCGCGGCGCTCGCCACCTCGTCGAACGGCGCCTCGCGGTAGGCGACCGCCTCGGTGAGGCCGAGCTCGCGCAGCACGCTGCCGAACTCGAGGGCGCGCAGCAGCTCGGTGAGCTCCTCGCGCCGCACCTCGCGGCGCTCGAGGTCCTCGGGCCCGAACGGCAGCGCGGCGTCCACCACCAGGCGGGAGAGCTCGCGCGACAGCTCCAGCGCCGGCAGCGCGGCGGCGATCTTCTCGGCGTAGCGCCGCGGCTCGACCTCGTCGAGGCGCTCGAGCACGGCGTCGAGCGTGCCGTAGCGCTGCAGCAGCTCGCGGGCCGCCACCGGGCCGATGCCCGGCACGCCGGGGATGTTGTCGGAGGGGTCGCCGGTCAGGGCGCGGAAGTCGACCCACTGCTCGGGGCGCACGCCGTGCTTGGCCTCCACCTCGGCGGGCCCCAGCGGGCGGCGCGCGTCGGGGGTGCGCACGCGCACGCGCTCGCTAACCAGCTGCAGCGCGTCGCGGTCGCTGGTGACGATCTCGACCTCGAAACCCGCGGCCGCCGCGCGGGTGGCCAGCGTGGCGATGAGGTCGTCGGCCTCGAGCCCCGGCTGCTCCAGGCGCGGCACGCCCAGCAGGTCGACGAGGTGCTTGATGGTGCGGAGCTGGGTGGGGAGGTCCGCGGGCGCCGGCGGGCGCTGCGCCTTGTAGCCGTCGAAGCGCTCGTGGCGGAAGGTGCGCGTCGGGGCGTCGAACGCCACCACCACGCGGTCCTGCTCCTTGGCGTGGCGCAGCTCGTCGAGCAGCGCGCGCACGAAACCGTAGACGGCGTTGGTGGGCACGCCGCGCGAGGTGCTCAGCCGGCGCAGCGCGAAGTAGGCACGGAACGCGAGGGCGTGGCCGTCGATCAGCACCAGGCGCCCGCGCGCCGGCGCGCCGGCGGACCCGGGAGGCCCGGCGTCGGTGGGCGCCTCGAAGAGGGCGGGCTGCGACTCCTGCCGCGCCTCGCGCGGCGCGCCCCCGGGACGGCCGCTCCGGGCGGGCCTGTCGTGTGCGCGTCCGGCCATGAGCGATGTTAGCGCGCCCGGCGCGCGGCGCGCCGCGTTCGCTGCCCGCGGCTAGCCGCTCCTCAGAGGTTCCAGCCGCCCGCCACCTCGATCGTCACGCCGGTGGTGTAGGCCGCCTCGGGCGAGACCAGGTAGCGCACGGCGGCCACCAGCTCGGAGAGCCGGCCCGTGCGCCCCATCGGCAGCTCGCGCAGCGGCTTGGTGTCGCTGTTCTCCATGACCCCGGGGCTGACCACGTTGACCGTCACCCCGTTGCCGGCCTCGGCGAGCGCCAGCGACTTGGAGTAGAGGATCACGCCGGCCTTCGCCACCACGTAGGGGGCGATGTTCGGCCGCGCCTTCAGCAGCTCGGCGCCCGCGTAGCCCAGGTTGACGATGCGGCCGCCGCCCGGCGCCCGGCGCAGGAACGGCAGGGCGCGCTGGCAGGTGTAGAAGGTCGAGTGGAGGTTGCTGGCGATGATCTGATGCCACACGTCGCTGCCGAGCTCGGCGAGCGGCCCGTTGTGGTAATCGCCGACGTTGTTGACGAGCACGTCGAGGCGCCCGAAGCGCGCGTGCGCCGCCTCCACCAGGCCCGCCGCCTCGCGCTCGACCGTCACGTCAGCGCGCAGCAGCGCGGGCGTGGCGCCCAGGGCGCGCGCCTCGGCGGCCACCGCCTCGGCCTCGGCGGCGCTGCTGCGGTAGTGCACGGCCACGTCGTAGCCGTCGGCGGCCAGCGCCAGAAGCACGGCGCGGCCGATGCCCACGGCCGAGCCCGTCACCAGCGCCACCGGGCGGCCGGCGGCTGGGGGCGCCGCGGCGGGGCTCATACGGCGGCCACGGCGCGGCGGAAGCGCCACACGCGCCAGAGCTGGACGGACGTCACGTACGGGAGCTGCAGCAGGACCAACACGACGTAAGCGTACGGCTTCCCCTGCGCGGCGCACAGGCCGAGGGCGAGCAGCTGCGTGCTCAGGCCCAGGTTCACGAGCGCGTCGACCGAGAAGCGGTCGGCCCAGCGCCGCCGCGTGGCGCTGTCGGCCGCCGCCCACGGCACGCCCGCCGCGAGCGCGAAGAGGCGCGCGTCTAGCGCCCGGAGCAGGCGGTCCTGCGGCGCGAGCACGGCGCGGTAGGCGCCCGCCAGCAGGGCGATCACGCCCGGCGGCGCGCCCGGGGGCGGCGCCGCGTCCGGCGCCTCACCGTGCTCCTCCAGGTGACGGCGCATGGCGTTGTACTCGGTGCTGAGCACCAGCGTGAGCGTGACCAGCGCCGTCCAGGCCGCCCAGCTCGGACCGTGCCGCGTGAGGGCCGCGAACAGCGCCACGTTCACGAGCAGGTCCATCAGGGTGTCGAGGTAGCGGCCCAGCAGCGTCACGCGGCCGGTGGCGCGCGCCAGGCCGCCGTCGACGTTGTCGAGCAGCGTCTTGACCTGCAGCAGCGCCGCGGCGGCCAGCAGCCGGCCCGCGCCCTCGCCGGCCAGCAGCCAGGCGCCCGCGAGCCCCACCGCCGAGTGCGCCAGCACCACGTGGTGCGGCTCCACGCGGGTGCGCGCCAAGGCCCTCACGCACCGGTGCGCCAAGGGCTGCACCAGCCGCATGAGCGCCTCGCGGCTCGGCCGCGGCTTAGCACTCGAGGGCAACGCCATAGAGCCACGATGCTACCAGTCACCGCGAGGCGCGGTTATCATGCACGCCAAAGCACACCGACCGGACACCGGAGAAGCGATGCCGAGGCACGCCCCCGAGAGAGCCCACGACCGGCTAGACGACCGGCCCGGCGGGAGCAGGAGGAAGAGCAGGTGGAGGTCCAGTTCAAGGTGATCAGCTCCAACAGCCCGGAGCTGTTCGAGCGACGGCTCAACGAGTTCGTGGCGTCGCTCGACCGCGACGACATCGTCGTCGACGTGAAGCTCGCCACGACGGCGGTGGGGACGTCGGTCGAGTACAGCGCCGTCGTGCAGTACCAGACCACGCAGGCCTGGGACGCCTGAGCGGATGCCCGAGCGCCGTCACATCGTTCACAACGTCCGTCACGGGCCGCCGAGTAGAGTCGAACGATGACGACCACCCTAGTGCTCGTCGTGGACGACGAACCGGCGATGCTCAAGGTCAGCGAGATGACCCTCCTGGGGGCCGGTTACGAGGTCATCACGTACGACGACCCGCTGGAGGCGCTGGAGGAGCTGCGCGACGGCCTGCGCCCCGACGTGGTGGTCTCCGACGTCTCGATGCCGAGCATGAACGGCTTCGAGTTCTACGCCAGCGTCCGCGAGATCGCCGAGCTGCGCGGCGTGCCCTTCCTGTTCCTCACCGCGCTCGAGGACCGCGCCTCCATGCGCAAGGGCATGACGCTGGGCGCCGACGACTACCTCACCAAGCCGGTCCAGCGCGAGGAGCTCTTGGCGGCCGTCGAGGTGCGCCTCAGGCGCGTGGCCGAGCTGCGCAAGCCGCTCACGGGCGTGGTGGCGGTGCACGGCTTCGGCCACCCGATGGTGCTGAAGGGCGGCGAGCGCCTCGACTGGGACTCGCTCAAGGCCCTGGAGCTGCTCTTCTACCTGCTCGAGCACCGCAGCGGCGTCACGACCTTCGAGGTCGCCGAGGCGCTGTGGCCCGGCAAGAGCGAGTCGAAGGCCTCGAGCAGCTTCCACACCACGCTCTACCGCCTGCGCAAGGTGATGGGCGGCGACCTGGTGGAGTCGGCCAACCGCCGCTACTACCTGCACGACCGCTTCAGCATCGAGTACGACGTCGAGGCGTACCGGCGCCTCGCCACCAAGGCGCGCGAGAGCGGCAGCCTGCGCGACTACCAGAAGGCGGCGCGGCTCTACGCCGGCCACTTCCTGGTGGGCTTCGACTCCCCGTGGATCGACTCCATCCGCCTGAACCTGCAGGCAACCCACCTGACGCTGCTGGAGGCCGCGGCCGAGACGGCGCGCATCGACAACGACCTGGCGCACGCCACGATGCTCTACCAGCTGATGACCGAGCACGAGCCGTACAGCGAGGTGGCGTGGGAGGGGCTGGCCAGCACCTGGGAGGCGCGGGGCGAGCGCCAGCGCGCCCAGGAGGCGCGCGAGCGCTTCGAGCGGCTGATGGACGAGGGATAGCGGCGCGGCCCCGCCGGCCTCGGATATACTCGCGATCCATGATCTCGCCTCACTCCTGGACCGGTGCCCTCGGGCGATGGCTGGCGCGCGCCTGAACGGCCCCGACCAGCCCGCGCCCCGGCGCGTCCCCTCAGCCCCCAGCTAGCACCAGGAGTGACCCCCATGCCCACCAGCCACCCGTCCGCCGCCCCGGCGGACCCGAACGGCGCCGCGCGCCCCCGCGTTCGCCCCGTCTACCGCGAGGTCTTGGCCGACCTCGAGACGCCGCTCACGGCCTACCTGAAGCTCGCCGGCCACCCCTCGTTCCTGCTCGAGAGCGTCGAGCAGGGCGAGCGGGTGGCGCGCTACTCGTTCATCGGCACGGGCCAGCGCAAGCGGCTCGAGGCGCGCGGGGAGCGCATGACGCTCACCACCCCGAGCGGCAGCCGCACCTTCACCGCCGAGGACCCGCTGCGCGTGCTGTGGCAGGAGGTGGTGCGCGAGGTGGAGCCCGCGCCCGAGCTGCCGGCCTTCTGGGGCGGCGCCGTGGGCTACGTGAGCTACGACCTGGTGCGGCGCTACGAGCGCCTCCCCGACGCCAACCCCGACGAGCTGGGCGCCCCCGACCTCCTGTTCGTCGAGCCCGAGCTGATGGTGGTGTTCGATCACCTCAAGCGCAAGCTGTTCGTGGTCGCGCCAGCCACCGCGGGCGACGCCGCCGACGAGGCCCGCGCCGCCGCGCTCGTGGACGCCGCCTACGCCCGGCTGCGGGGCCCGCTCCCGGGCGTGCCCGGCGACCGCGCCGGCCGCCGCACCGAGTTCACCGCGAGCCTCGACCGCGCCGGCTACATGGCCGCGGTGGAGCGCGCCGTGGAGTACATCCGCGCCGGCGAGCTGTTCCAGGTGGTGCCCAGCCTGCACCTGTCGGCCGAGCTCGGCGCTCACCCGTTCGCCATCTACCGCGCGCTCAGGAGCGTCAACCCGAGCCCCTACCTCGGCTACCTCGACCTCGGCGGAGTCACGCTGGTGGCGAGCAGCCCCGAGAGCCTGGTGCGCTCGGACGGCCGCCGGGTGGAGACGCTGCCGATCGCGGGCACCCGCCGCCGCGGCGCCGACGCCGCGGAGGACGCGGCGCTGGCCGCCGAGCTGCTCGCCGACGAGAAGGAGCGCGCCGAGCACGTCATGCTGGTCGACCTGGGCCGCAACGACCTGGGGCGCGTGTGCCGCCCCGGCTCCGTGGAGGTCGTCGACCTGATGCGCGTGGAGCGCTACAGCCACGTGATGCACCTCGTGTCGCAGGTCGAGGGCGAGCTGGCGGACGGGCGCACGCCGCTCGACGCCCTGGCCGCCACGCTGCCGATGGGCACGGCCTCGGGCGCGCCCAAGGTGCGCGCGATGGAGGTCATCGACGAGCTCGAGCCGGTGCGGCGTGGGCCCTACGCCGGGGCGTTCGGCTACCTGGGGCTGGGCGGGGCGATGGACATGGCCCTCACCCTGCGCACCCTGGTGGTCAAGGACGGCCGCGTCCACCTGCAGGCTGGCGCAGGGGTGGTGGCCGACTCCGACCCCGCCTCGGAGTGGCAGGAGTGCATGAACAAGCTGGCCGCCCTGCAGCGCGCCGTCGAGCTGGCCACCGAGGGGCTGGGCTGATGCCGCGCGCGGAGCAGCCGGGCCGCGTCGCTGCCGTGCCCGCGCCCGCGCCGGGCGCGCGCGTGCTGGTGGTCGACAACTACGACTCGTTCACCTACAACCTGGTGCAGTACCTCGCCGAGCTGGGCGCCGCCGTCACGGTGTGGCGCAACGACGCGTTCACGCTCGAGGACGTGGCGGAGCTCGCCCCCGACGCCCTCCTGCTGTCGCCCGGGCCCGGCACCCCCGAGCGGGCGGGCCGCACCCTGGAGGTCGTGCGCCGCTTCGGGCCGCGGGTGCCTACGCTGGGGGTGTGCCTCGGCCACCAGGCCATCGGCGCCGCCTACGGCGCGCGCGTGACCCGCGCCGCGCGGCTGGTGCACGGGAAGGCGTCGCGCATCGAGCACGACGGCAGCGGCCCGTTCGCCGGCCTGCCGAGCCCGCTGGCCGGCACGCGCTACCACTCGCTGGTGGTCGAGGCGCTGCCGGACGCGCTCGTGCCCACCGCCTGGACCGTCGAACGGGTCGCCGGGCGCGAGGAGCGCGTGCTGATGGGCCTGCGCCACGTCGAGCACCCCGTGTGGGGGGTGCAGTTCCACCCCGAGAGCGTGTTCACGGAGCACGGCCACGACCTGCTGGCCAACTTCCTGGCCCTGGCGGAGGCGCGGCGGCCGGCCTGGCCGGCGTCGTAGACGGTTGCGATAGACTGCCCTGCCGGGCTGATGGCCCTAACGAAGGAGCGTCCATGTACTCTATCGACCTCAGTGGCAAGACCGGACTCGTGATGGGCGTCGCCAACCAGCGCTCGCTCGCCTGGGGCATCGCTCAGCCGCTGGCGCAGGCCGGCGCGAGGCTCGCGTTCAGCTACCAGGGCGAGCGTCTCAAGCCCACCCTCGAGAAGCTGACGGCGGAGCTGAGCTCCCCGCTCCTGCTGGAAGCGGACGTCACCGACGACGCCAGCCTCGACAGGCTGTTCGAGCAGGTGCGCGCCGAGTTCGGCAAGCTCGACTACCTCATCCATTCCGTGGCGTTCGCCCCGGCCGTCACCTTCGAGAAGCCGTTCCTCGAGACGGAGCGCGCCGACTGGATCACGGCCATGGACGTGTCGGCCTACTCGCTGGTGGCCAGCGCCCGCCGCGCCGCGCCGCTCATGAGCGAGGGCGGCAGCATCGTCACCCTCAGCTACCTGGCGGCCGAGCGCGTGGTGCCGCACTACAACATGATGGGCGTGGCCAAGGCCGCGCTCGAGGCCAGCGTGCGCTACCTGGCGTACGACCTGGGCCCCAAGGGCGTGCGCGTGAACGCCGTCAGCGCCGGGGCGGTGCGCACGATCGCGGCGCGCTCCATCTCCGGCTTCGCCGACCTGTACTCGGCCGCGGGCGAGATGTCGATGCTCAAGCGCAACATCACCCAGGAGGAGGTCGGCGGGCTGGGGCTGGCGCTCCTCACCGACCAGCTGGGCGGCGGTATCACCGGCGAGACCATCTACGTCGACGCGGGCTTCCACGCCATCGGGCTGTTCCTGCCCAAGGGGTCCGAAGGGTAGTGAGGGCGCCGCCCGCGGCCGCATGACGCCGCCCGGCGCCGCCACGGGGCGCGCCCTGACGGAGCGCGCCCCGCAGGAGCACGCCCCGACAGGGCGCGCCCGCTCGCTCAGCGTCATCGTGCCGACCCACGGGCGGGCAGCGCTGCTGCCGGCCGTGGTCGAGGGGTGGCTCGCGCTGGCGCCCAGCCTCGAGCCCGCCACGGCCTTCGAGCTGGTGGTCGTCGACGACGGCTCGCCCGACGCCACCCCGGAGGTGCTCGCCGGGCTGGCGCAGCGCCACCCCGGGCGGCTGACGCTGGTGCGCCAGGCGAACGGCGGCCTGGCGGCGGCGCGCAACGCCGGCGTCGACGCCGCCGGCGGCGAGCTGCTCTTCTTCGCCGACGACGACATGCTGCCGGCGTCCCCCGACCTGCTGGCGCGCCACCTGCACGCCCAGGCGCGGCGGCCGGGCGCGTGGGTGAGCCACCTGCGGGTGCCCGACGCCTGCGCGCGCACGCCGTTCCAGGCCTACTGGCGCCGTCGCCTCCACGCCGGCACCGAGCGGCTGGCCGACGGCGCCGACCTGGGGTACGGCGGCTTCTGGTTCGCCTGCCTGTCGCTGCCGCGGCGGCTGCTGGGCGAGCGGCGCTTCAGCCAGGCGTTCCGCGGCTACGGCTGGGAGGAGCACGAGCTCGGCTACCGCCTGCACCGGGCGGGCGTGCGCGCCCGCTTCCTGCGCGGCGCGCACCTCGAGCACCACGACCCGGTGACGCTGGCGGGCACCTACGCCAAGCACGTGGCGATGGGGCGCGCGGCCTGGACCTTCCGGCGCCTGCACCCCAGCGCGCGCGTGGCGCTCTGGACCGGCGCCCACCCCGCCTCGCTCGCCTGGCGCCGGCTGACCCGGCTGGAGGCGCGCGCCGCCGCGCTCCTGGAGCGCGACGAGGCGGAGCTCGACGACCGCGGCTTCGCGCTCGTCCTCGAGGGCGGCTACAGCCGCGGCCTGCGCGAGGGTAGGCTGGCGCATGCCTGAGCGCGGCGCCCACCCCCCGAGCGAGCGGGCCGGCGCGTTCGAGCCGGCCCTGCGGCCGACGGTCAGCGTCGTCGTCCCCACCCACGACCGCCGACCGTTGCTCGAACGCAAGCTCCGCGCCCTCGAGAGCGAGCCGCTCGACTTCGAGGTGATCGTGGTGGCCGACGCGTGCACCGACGACACCGAGCGCTGGCTCGCGCTCTACCAGCCGCCCTACCGCTTCAGCTGGACCACCGGCCCGGGCCGCCACGCCGCTACCGCGCGCAACATCGGCGCCTCGCGCGCCATCGGCGAGGTGCTGCTCTTCTCCGACGACGACGTGGTGCCGCGGCCCGGCTGGGTCGCGGAGAACGCCGCCCTGCACCGAGAGCCGGGCTGGGTGGGCCTCAGCCGCATCGTGCTGCCCGCGCACCTGGAGGTGGGGGCCACCATGGGCCGCTTCGTCGGCTGGCACAGCACCAACGGCTGCTCGCTTAGCGTGCGCGCCGAGCTGTTCCGCGAGGTGGGCGGCTACGACCCCGCCTTCTCGAGCTACGGGGGCGAGGACCCCGACCTCGGCTGGCGCCTCAAGCGCGCCGGCGCCCGCTTCAAGGCGCTAGAGCGCGCGCCCGTCGAGCACTGGGACGTGAACTACCTCGACGACCTCGAGGCCAAGGGGCGCTCGGCGGGCGCGGCGCACGTCCGCGTCTGGCGCAAGCACGGCGCCGCTGCGGTAGCCTGGGCGCTCGGCGTGCACCCGGCGAGCCTCGCGCTCAAGCGGCTCCTGGTCGGGCCGTGGCTCGCCCCCCTCATCGGGGCCGACCGCTACCGCTGGGAAGCCGCCTACGCGGCGGGCGCGCGCGCCGAGCTACGCCGGAGCGAGGAGGGCCATGGCTGAGCTGCACATCGGCGACCTGCTGAACGAGATCTTCGCGGGACGTACCCTGGACCGCGCCACCGCCCGCGAGGTGCTGGGCCGCCTGATGGACGGCGAGCTCTCGCAGGTGCAGGCCGCCGCCCTGCTGGCCGCGCTGCGCACGCGCGGCGAGACGGTCGAGGAGATCACCGGCTTCGCCGAGGCCATGCGCGAGCGCGCCATCCGCGTGCCGGTGCGGGGCGACGGGCCGCTGGTGGACACGTGCGGCACCGGCGGCACCGGCCTCGACACCATCAACATCAGCACCACCGCCATGTTCGTGGCCGCCGCCGGCGGCGCGCGCCTGGCCAAGCACGGCAACGTGGGCGTCACCCGCAGGTCGGGCTCCGCCGACGTGCTCGAGGCGCTCGGCGCCAACCTGGAGCTGGGCCCCGAGGAGCTCGCCGCCGCGGTCGACGAGGTGGGGCTGGCGTTCGTCTTCGCGCGCCGCTACCATCCCGCCATGCGCTTCGTGGCGCCCATCCGCGCCGACCTGCAGGCGCGCACCATCTTCAACAACCTGGGGCCGCTCACGAACCCCGCCGGCGCCGACCGTCAGCTGATGGGCGTCTACGCCCCCGAGCTGACCGAGCCGCTGGCGGCGGTGCTGCGCGGCCTGGGCCTCACGCGCGCCCTGGTGGTGCACGGCGAGGGGCTGGACGACTTCACCGTCAGCGGCCCCACCAAGGTGAGCGAGCTGAAGCCGGACGGCGCCATCGTCACCTACGTCGTCGCGCCCGAGGACGTGGGCCTCGCGCGTCACCCGCTCGACTCGCTCGGCGGCGGCGACGCCGTGCACAACGCCGCCCAGCTGCGCGGCGTGCTGGCCTCGGAGGCCGACCCCGCCAAGCGCGACGTGGTGCTGTTCAACGCCGGCGCCGCTCTCTACCTGGCGGAGCGGGCGCCCGACCTGCGCGGCGGCGTGGCGCTGGCGCGCGCGGCGCTCGAGAGCGGCGCGGCGCTCGCCAAGCTCGACGACTACCTCGACTTCAGCCGCGCGGCCGCCGGGCGCACGTCCGCTCGGGCCGCGACGGCCTGAGGCCGTACTGGTAGCATTGGCCCCGTGAAGATCGTTCAAGGGCTCTTCATCGCCCTGCTCGCGGGCGTACTGTCGGTCGGCTCCCACCTGGCCGCCTCGGCGCTGCAGTGGGCGCAGGAGCTGCCGTCCCTCGAGTCGCTCGACGCGCTCACCTTCAGCACCACCTCGCAGGTGTTCGCCCGCGACGGCACCACCCGCATCGGCGTGCTGGTGCCGGTGGTGGGCGAGGACCGCGAGTCCACCAACCGCATCCCCGTGACCCTCGAGGAGGTGTCGCCCGCCGCGCTGCAGGCCATCGTGGCGTACGAGGACGACCAGTTCTTCGGGCATTACGGCGTCGACCCGCTGGCGGTGCTGCGCGCCACCTACGAGGAGTTCTTCGGCGACGCCATGCGCGGCGGCTCGACCATCACCACCCAGGTCATCAAGAACGTGCTGCTCCAGGACATCCGCTCCGAGCGCTCGCTGGAGCGCAAGGTCAAGGAGTGGATGCTGGCGCTCGAGCTCGAGCGGCGCCTCACCAAGAGCGAGATCCTGCAGCACTACATCAACGTCATCTTCTGGGGCGGCAACGTCTACGGCATCGGCGCGGCGGCGCAGACCTACTTCGGCAAGGACCCCATCGAGCTGAACCTGGCCGAGGGCCTCTACCTGGCGCGCCTGATCCCCGCCCCCAACTCGCGCCACGACGACTTCGAGACCACCCGGCGCAGCATGCGCGAGGTGCTCGACAAGATGGTGGGGCAGGGGACCATCAGCCGCGAGATGGCCGACCGCGCCTGGCGCTACCCGCTGCAGCCGCTCGGCTGGCAGGTCGAGTACGACGGCGAGGGCAACGTGGTCAGCGCCGTGCGCACCGGCGCCGACGTGCTGGTGCAGTCGAGCGTCAGCTCCGACCTGTCGCGGGCGGTGGTGCTGGCGGTCCGCGACTGGCTCACGCAGCGCTACGGCGAGAGCGTCGTGTGGGGCCGCGGCGGCCTGCGCGTGACCACCACCATCGACGTGCAGGCGCAGCTGGCCGCCAACCAGGCCAGCCTCGAGGCCGAGGTGCCGGAGGGCGCCCAGCTGGCCATCGTGGGCCTCGACCCCGCCACCGGCGCGGTGCTGGCCATGGTGGGGCAGAAGCTCGAGCCGGGCGCCCCGCCCGAGGAGTTCAACCGCGCCACCCAGGCGATGCGCCAGCCGGGCAGCTCCTTCAAGCCCATCGTCTTCGCCACCGCCATCGAGCAGGGGGGCTTCAACCAGGCCACCATCCTCGTCGACGAGCCGGCCGCGTTCCACATCCCCGGCCAGCCGCCCTACGAGCCCGAGAACCACGACTTCCGCTACGACGGTTACCAGACCGTGCGCGCCAACCTGAACACGAGCCGCAACATCCCGGCCGTCAAGGCGCTCGAGGCCGCCGGGCCCGAGGCGGTGGCCGAGAAGGCGCGCCAGCTCGGCTACGACGTCATGCCCTACTACGCCATGGCGCTCGGCTCCTACGAGGTCACCCCGCTGCAGCACACCGCCGCCATGGCGGCCTTCGCGAACGGCGGGGTCTACAACGAGCCGTACTTCATCGAGCGCGTCGAGGACGCCGACGGCAACGTGCTGTACGAGGCCTCGCCCCGCTCGGCGCGGGTGTGGAGCGAGCAGACGGCGTACATCATGCTCGACCTGCTGCGCGGCAACGTCGCCGACCGCGAGCCGGCCTACGGCCTCTCGAACCGGGCGGTCGTGCCCGGGCGCTGGGTGGCGGGCAAGACCGGCACCACCAACAACGAGGTCGACCTCTGGTTCGTGGGCCTCACGCCGGGCCTGGCGGCCTCGGTGTGGATCGGCTACGACAGCAGCCGCGGCATGCCGCGCAGCATGACCAACTCCGACGGCACCACCGAGATCGTCACGAGCTCGCGCCAGCCCATCTACGTGTGGAACGACTTCGTGGAGGGCGCCCTGCAGGGCCGCTCCGGCGCCGGCTCCACCTTCCCGGTGCCGCCCGGCATCGTGTTCCACCAGATCGACCTCAAGACCGGCGCCCCCAGCCCCAGCGGCGTGCGCGCCGCCTTCCGCGAGTCCGACGACCTCGCCGCGCAGGCGCTGGGCACCACGCTGCGCCTCAACCTGCCCATCGACACCGCCACCGGGCTGCGCGCCACCGTCGACACGCCGCCCGAGCGCATCGAGATCATCGAGGTCGATCCCGAGGACGTGGACCGCTACCTCGGGGGGGCCGGCGGAGGGTGAGCGCGTGAACGGCACCCTCACCGCCGTCGCCGGCATCGAGGTCGGTCACCACACCGACCTCGCCGCGCGTACCGGCTGCACCGTGGTCCTCGCGCCGCCCGACGGCTGCGTGGCGTCCGGCTTCGTGCTGGGGCCCGCTCCGGGGTCGCGCGAGAGCGTGCTGCTCACCCCCGACCGCACGGTCGACCGGGTGCACGCCGTGCTGCTGAGCGGCGGCAGCGCCTTCGGGCTGGCCGCCGCCGACGGCGTGATGCGCTGGCTCGAGGAGCAGGGGCGCGGCTTCGACACCGGCGTGGCGCGCGTGCCCATCGTGCCGGCGGCGGTGCTGTACGACCTGGCGGTGGGCTCGCCCAGCGTGCGGCCCGGGGCGGCGGACGGCTACGCCGCCGCGGCGGCGGCCAGCGCGGCGCCGGTGGCGATGGGCCGCGTGGGGGCCGGAACCGGCGCCACGGTCGGCAAGCTGCGCGGCCCGGAGCGGGCGGTGGCCAGCGGGCTCGGCTGCCACGTCGAGCGCGTGGGCGGGGCCACGGTGGCGGCGCTCGCCGTCAGCAACGCCGTGGGCAACCTGGTCGACCCCGACACCGGCGCGCTGCTCGCCGGCGTGCCCGGTACCCTGGGCATGGCCGCGGCCGAGGGCTTCGCCGCCATGCCGGGCGCCAACACCACCCTGGTGGTGGTGGCCACCGACGCGCCGCTCACCAAGAGCGAGGCGCGGGCGCTCAGCCAGAGCGCCCACATCGGCATCGCGCGCGTGACGCGGCCGTCGCACACGCCCCTCGACGGCGACAGCGCCTTCGTGCTCTCGACCTGCCGGGGCCCGACGGTCCCGCTCGCGACCCTCTCGATAGCGGTGCAGGAGGTCGTGGCGCGCGCCCTCGTCGCAGGCTGGCGCGCCGCGCTCGCCGACTGACCTCCAGCGCCGCCCCGAACCCCCAACGAGTTCACACCAGGCGCCCGCCCCGAAGGCCCGCGCCGCCTAGGAGATGACACGTATGAGCAACCTCTACCACCTACCCAGCGGAGACAAGGCCCCCGAGATGGTCAACGCCGTCATCGAGGTGCCGGTCGGCAGCTCCAACAAGTACGAGTACGACCCCGAGCTGGGCGTCTTCCGCCTCGACCGCGTGCTCTACAGCCCCATGCACTACCCCGGCGACTACGGCTTCATCCCCGGCACCTACGCCGACGACGACGACCCGCTCGACGTGCTGGTGCTGATGAACCGCCCGAGCTTCCCCGGGGCCGTGCTGCGCGCCCGCCCGCTCGGCTACCTCGAGATGAGCGACGAGAAGGGGCGCGACCAGAAGATCCTCGCGGTGCCGGTCGACGACCCGCGCTACGACGGCAACCGCCACCTCGACTCCATCTCCCGCCACCGCCTGCGCGAGATCGAGCACTTCTTCCGCATCTACAAGGAGCTGGAGGGGAAGGAGACGGTGGTCGAGGACTGGCACGGCATGGACGCCACCCACCGCCTGATCGAGCGCGCCATGGAGGCCTACCGCCAGCGTTACCCGGTGGAGGAGAGCGCCTAGCGCTAGGGCGTCACTCGGCCACGAGGCGGTAGAGCGTGCCGGCGAGGGCGTCGACGAGGTAGAGCTCCCCGGCGGCGTCCTCGCCGAAGCTGGTGATGTTGAAGCCGGTGTCCAGCAGGGTCTCGAGCTCCCAGCCCAGCGCGGCGCTGCTGGCCCACACGCGGCCCGTCACGAAGTCGCCGAACACGTACGAGCCCTCGAGCTCGGGCACGGCGCTGCCGCGGTAGACGTAGCCGCCGGTGATGGAGCGCCCCCAGTCCTGGCCCCACGGGTAGGAGAAGGTGGGCAGCGTCAGGCCCTGCGCGGCGGCGTCGCAGTCGGCGTCCAGGTGGCAGGCCTCGGCCTCCATCAGCGGCCAGCCGTAGTTGCGCCCGCCGCCGGAGCCGGCCGGCTCGACGTTGACCTCCTCGAAGCGGTCCTCGCCCACGTCGGCGATGTAGAGGTCGCCGGTGGCGCGGTCGAAGCTGAAGCGCCACGGGTTCCGGAGCCCGTAGGCCCACACCTCGTCGGCGGGGGAGCCCTGGCCGGCGAAGGGGTTGCTGGCGGGCGCGGCGTAGCCGCTGGCGGCCCCCACGTCGAGGCGCAGGAGCTTGCCGAGGCGCGAGTCGAGCGCCTGGGCCGGCTCGCCGCCGTCGCCGCCGTCGCCCATCGCCCAGTAGAGGTAGCCGTCGGGGCCGAACGCCAGCTGGCCGCCGTTGTGGTTCGTGGCCGGCTGCGGCTCGGTGACGAGCACCTCCTCGGAGGCGGGGTCCGCGACGTCGGGGTCGGCCGTCACCCGGAAGCGCGACAGCACGCTCGAGCCCGCGGGCTGGTCGCGGTCGGTGTAGTAGACGTAGAACACGCCGCTGCTGGCGTGATCGGGCGGGAACGCCAGGCCCAGCAGGCCGCCCTCCCCGCCTTCGCCGACGCGGTCGGTGAGGTCGAGGAACGGCGTGGGGAGCAGGGCGCCGTCGCGCACGACGCGCACGGTGCCGCCGAGCTCCAGCACGAAGAGGCGGTCGTCGCCGGCGTGCGCCACGCCCGCCGGGAACGCGAGCCCGGTGACGACGGTCTCGAGGCCGACGACGCCGCTCTGGGGCGGGCCGCTCGGCCCGGGAGGGCGCGGGCCGCCGGGACCGCCCGACGGGCCGCAGGCCGCCAGCAGCAGCGAGCAGAGGAGGGCCGGCCCCCGGAGGGACCGGCCGCGCGGGCGCCGCGCGCCCGGCGTGGGGTTGGGGGATGGGTTCACCATGGGGGCAAGCGTAGCCGAGGCTCCCGAGCCCCCGTGGTCAAACGTCAGCCGCTGCCGAGCGGCTCCTGCGCCAGCTGCTCCGCGTCGGCCTTCGACAGCCACCGGAGCGCGATCTCGCGCTGCTGCTCGGGGGAGAGCTGCGGGGTGGCGTAGCGCCCGGCCGCGCGCCGCTGGCGTTGCGCCTCGAACAGGATCACCGCGGCCGCCACGCTGACGTTGAGCGACTGCACCATCCCCAGCATGGGGATGATCACGTGCCGGTCGGCTAGCGCGGCCGCCTCGGGCGTCACCCCCGCCTTCTCGTTGCCCAGCAGCAGCGCGGTCGGCCCCGTGTAGTCCACCTCGCGGTAGTCGACGGCGTCGTCCGACAGGTGGGCGGCGTACACCTGCATGCCGCGCTCCTTCAGGACGCCCACCGCCTCCTCGACGCTCTGGTGCACCACCAGGTCCACCCACTTCTCGGCGCTGGCGCTGGTGGCGTTGAAGGTGGCGATGCCGCCGGTGGGCCGCACCGCGTGCACCTCGCCGATGCCCACCGCGTCGCAGCTGCGCAGGACGGCGGAGAGGTTGTGCGGCTTGTAGACGTCCTCGGCCAGCACGGTGAGGTCGGGCTGGCGGCGCGAGAGCACGTCGAAGATGCGGCGGCGGCGGCGTTCGGTCATGCCAGCGAGGATAACCGAGCGGGGCGCGCTCGGACGGATCGCGGGGTCGTGGCGCGCCGCTGCCGGTCGCTCGTCGCGGCTTGACGGAGGTCGTCCCGCGGCGATATCATCCCTCTCGCCTCGCACGGGCCTACGGCCCGCGCGCGGTGCCCGAGCCGAGGTGGCGGAATCGGTAGACGCGCCAGCTTGAGGGGCTGGTGGCCGCAAGGCTGTAGGGGTTCAAGTCCCCTCCTCGGCACCACGACGAAGCGGTCAGGAGCCGGCCCAGGTGGCCGGCTCTTCGCTGTTGGGCCGGCGCCTAGGCCGGCTCGGGGCCGGCGGCGGGAAGTGATAGCGTGGTCTCGTGCCCGGCTCGCCAGACGGCTCCGTCCTCCCACCCGCCTCGTTCCCCTTCCCGCGCTACCGCGCCGGGCAGGCCGAGGCCCTCGAGCGCGCCCGCGAGGCGTTCGCGGCGGGCAAGCGCTTCGTGGTCATCGAGGCGCCCACCGGCGCCGGCAAGAGCGCCATCGCGGTCACGCTGGCGCGCGAGGCCAGCAGCGCCTTCGTGCTCACCAACCAGAAGATCCTGCAGGACCAGTACGTCACCGACTTCCCGGACCTGGCCCTGATGAAGGGGCGCGCCAACTACGACTGCCTGGTGGCCCCCACCCACGCGGCCGCCGCTCCCTGCCTGGCCGGCAAGCGCTTCCCCGCCTGCGACGACTGCCCCTACTTCACCGCCAAGGACGTGGCGGTGGCGGCCAACGTCACCACCCTCAACTACGCCTACTTCCTCGCCGAGCTGAACTACGCCGGCGGCTTCCGCGGCCGCGAGCTGCTGGTGCTCGACGAGGCCCACAACGCCGAGGCGGCGCTGATGAGCTTCGCGCAGGTCTACCTGTCCGAGGCGCAGCTGCTGCGCGCCGGCCTCGACCTGGCGCTGCCGCCGAACCTCGGCGAGGAGCTGCTGTTCGAGTTCGCCGAGCAGCTGCTGCCCGAGCTGAAGCGCCGCGCCGGCGAGGTGGACGCCGAGCTCGCCAAGGGCTCGCTGCAGAGCCAGGCGGCCGTCGAGCAGCTGCGCGTCAAGCAGTGGCTCGAGACGCAGGTGGAGCGCATCACCATCCTGCTCGACAGCTACTACGGCGGCGACGTCGACTGGGTGGTCGAGCGCTTCCGCGGGCGCGAGGGCGAGGTGCTGCTGTTCAAGCCCGTGGAGGTGGCGCCGCTGGCCGAGCCGTTCCTGTTCGCCTACGGCGAGCGCGTGCTGATGCTGTCGGCCACCATCCTCGACGCCCCCACCTTCCTGCGCAGCCTCGGCATCGACCCGAGCGAGGCCGAGGTCGTCGACGTCCCCTCGAGCTTCCCGCCCGAGAACCGCCCCATCTACCTGCGGCCGGCGGCGCGCCTCACGCGCCACCACCTCGACCGCGACCTGCCCAAGCTCGCCGACGCCATCGCCGAGCTGGCCGCCCGTCACGAGCACGAGAAGGGCGTGGTGCACGCGCACTCCTACAAGATCGCCAGCTACCTTGCGCGCCACCTGCCGGCCGAGGTGCGCTGGCGCGTCCTCACCCACGACAGCGCCGACGGCCGCGACGCCGCCCTCACGCGGCATCTGACCGACGACGCCCCCACGATCCTGCTGACGCCGAGCATGACCGAGGGGATCGACCTGGCCGACGAGCGCGCCCGCTGGCAGGTGCTGTGCAAGGTGCCGTACCCCTACCTAGGCGACCGCCAGGTGGCGGCGCGCATGGAGCGCGACCGCGATTGGTACGACTGGCGCACCACGCTGGCGGTGGTGCAGGCCTACGGCCGCTCGGTGCGCTCCGAGACCGACCACGCTGTCACCTACCTCCTGGACGCCGACTTCCCCAGCTTCATCAAGCGCCAGCAGCGCCGGCTGCCCGCCTGGTTCCTGGAGGCGCTCAGGTAGCCCGCTCGTCGGGCGGCGGCAGCTGCAGCGGCCGCTCCACGTTGGTCCGCAGCACCACGGTGGTCTCGGTGCGCTCCACGCCCTCGAGCATGAACAGGCGGTCGAGGAACGCGTCGAGCGCTGCCGTGGACGGCACGCGCACCTTGGCGATGAAGGCGTAGGTGCCGGCCACCGCGTGCAGCTCCTCGATCTCGGGGAACGCCAGCAGCCGTTCCACCAGGCGCTGCGCCGGCTTGCGCGGCTGCGGCGCGATGGCCACGAACGCCGCGATGGCCAGGCCCAGGGCGTGCGGGTCGACGTCGGCGTGGTAGCCGCGGATCACCCCGGCCTGCTCCAGCTTCCTCACGCGCTCGCCGACCGCCGGCGCCGACAGCCCCACCTGCTTGGCGATGCTGGCGTGGCTGGCGCGACCGTCGCGCAGGAGGATGGCGAGGATGCGGCGATCGACGGCGTCGAACTCCATGGCTGCGCCGAGCGTAGCACGCGCCCCGGCGCGCGCCGCCTGTTACCCTGCGGCGTGCGCATCCTCTTCATCGGCGACGTCTTCGCCACGCCGGGCCTCAAGGCCGCTCAGGGCTTCCTCAAGGAACGCAGGGCCGACTACGACTTCGTGGTGGTGAACGGCGAGAACGTCGCCGGCGGCTTCGGCATCACGCGCCGGCACTTCGAGCAGCTGCGCGCCGCCGGCGCCGACGTGGTGACCCTCGGCAACCACGGCTTCGACCAGCCCGGCACCGCCGAGCTGCTCGAGGAGAGCCCGCGGCTGCTGCGCCCCGCCAACTACCCGCCCGGCACCCCGGGCCTGGGCGCCCACGTGTTCGAGGCGCGTGGCGGCGAGCGCGTGGCGGTGCTGCAGCTGATGGGCCGCGTGTACATGGAGGCGCTCGACGACCCGTTCCGCGTGGCCGACGACGTGCTCGAAGGCCTGCCGGCGGGCGTGCCGGTGATCGTCGACTTCCACGCCGAGGCCACCAGCGAGAAGAAGGTGATGGGCTTCCACCTGGCCGGCCGCGTGAGCGCCGTGGTGGGCACGCACACCCACGTCACCACCGCCGACGAGTGCGTCTACAAGGGCACCGCCTACATCACCGACGTGGGCATGACCGGCGTGCAGCACTCGTCGATCGGCATGCGCTTCGAGGAGGTGCACGCCCGCTTCGTCGACAAGCTGCCGCGGCGCTTCAAGCCGGCCGAGGGGCCCGCCACGCTCAACGCCGTGGAGATCGAGCTCGACGGCCGCCGCGCGGTCGCCGTCCGGCGGCTACGGTGGGAGGCGAGCCGCGACGAGGGGTGAGCGGGTGGGAGGCGCGCGAGGTGGCGAGGTGGACACGAGCGAGTTCGAGCTGCTGAGCGCCGACGTCGACTTCCTCGCCACCGCGCTGGGCGACGTGCTGCGTGAGCTGGAGGGGGAGCCGTTCTTCGAGCTCGTGGAGCGGGTGCGCCGCCTCACCAAGCGCCTGCGCGAGGTGCCTGGCGACGCCGCCGCCGAGCGCGAGCTGAGCGGCCTCCTGCGCGCCGCCTCCACCGAGGACGCCGAGCGGCTGGTGCGGGCGTTCACCGTCTACTTCCAGCTCGTGAACCTGGCCGAGGAGGTGCACCGCGTGCGCGTCAACCGCCTGCGCTCGCTCGCCGCCACCCCCGAGGAGCCGCGGCGCGAGAGCCTGGCGGCCGCCGTCAAGGCGCTCAAGGACCGCGGCTGGAGCCGCGAGCGCGCGCTCGCCTTCCTGGCAGGCGTCGACCTGCAGCTGACGCTCACCGCTCACCCCACCGAGGTGAAGCGCTACACCGTCAGGCTCAAGCTGGAGCGCGTCGCCGCCGCCGTCACGCAGCTCGGCGAGCGCGCGCTGCCGCCGCGCGAGGCGCGCCGGCTGCGCGAGACCATCTACGCCGAGATCGCCACCCTGTGGCACACGCGGGAGGTCGACGACGCGCGCCCCTCGGTGCTCGACGAGGTCAAGAGCGCGCTCTACTACTTCCGCCGCACGCTGCTGGAGGTGGTGCCGGCGCTGATGCGCGACCTCGAGTGGGCGCTGGAGACGTACTTCCCGGCGCCCGCCGGCGAGCGGGACCAGGGCGCCGGGCCGAGCGCCCTGCCGCCGCTCGTGCGCTTCCGCTCGTGGATCGGCGGCGACCGCGACGGCAACCCGTTCGTGACGCCCGAGGTGACGCGCGAGGCCTACCGCCTGCAGGCGGAGGTGGCCAACCGCGCCTACCTGGCGGACGTCGACGACCTGGTGCAGCGCCTGTCGCAGTGGGAGCGGCGCGCGCCCGCCCCGCCCGAGCTGAGCGCGGCGCTGGCGCGCCGCGAGGCCGAGCTGGGGGCCGGCCCGCGCTTCCCGGGCGAGCCGTACCGGCGCTGGCTCGAGCTGACCCACCGGCTCCTGACGGCGGAGGCCGCGCGCGCCGGCAGCTACCCGGGCGGCGGCGCCGGCTACCTCGCCGACCTCGAGCTCCTCGAGCGCGCCCTGGAGGCGAGCGGCGGTGCGCGGCCCGCGCGCGCCTTCGTGCGGCCCGCGGCGGTGCGCGCGGCCGCCTTCGGCTTCGCGCTGGCGCCGCTCGACGTGCGCGAGCACTCGCGCCAGCACGAGCGCGCGGTCGCCGACCTGCTGGCGCTGGCGGGCGTCCACCCGGACTACGCCGCGCTCCCGGAGGCGGCGCGCGTGGAGCTCCTGGCGCGCGAGCTCGCCTCGCCGCGGCCGCTGCTGCCGCGCCACGCCAGCCCCGGGGAGGCGGCCGGGCGCGCGCTGGCCTTCCTCGAGGAGCTGCGCCGCGCCCGCGCGGCGTACGGCGAGGACGCCATCGGCAGCACCATCGTCAGCATGACCGAGGGCGCCTCCGACGTCCTGGAGGCGCTGCTGCTGGCGAAGGAGGCCGGGGTGGAGGCGATCGACGCCACGCCGCTGTTCGAGACGCTCGACGACCTGGAGCGCGCCCCCGAGGTGCTGGCGCAGCTGTTCGCGCTGCAGCCGTACCGCGCCCACGTGGCGCGGCGCGGGGTCCAGGAGGTGATGATCGGCTACTCCGACTCCAACAAGGACGCCGGCTTCGTGGCCGCCACCTGGGCGCTCTACCGGGCGCAGGAGGGGCTGGCGGCGGTGTGCCGCGCGGCGGGCGTGCCGCTGCGGATCTTCCACGGGCGCGGGACCAGCATCGGCCGCGGCGGGGGGCCGGCGGGGCAGGCGATCCTGGCGCAGCCGCCCGGGAGCCTGGCGGGCCGCATGCGCACCACCGAGCAGGGCGAGGCGCTCGCCGACCGCTACCGCGACCCCGCCCTGGCCCACCGCCACCTGGAGCAGGTGCTGCACGCCGTCCTGCTCGCCTCGGCGCGCGACGAGGGGCCGCTACCGGAGGTGGAGCCGCGCTACCGCCAGGCGATGGACGAGGCCGCGCGCGCCGGCATGGCCACCTACCACGCGCTCGTGCACCACGAGGCGTTCGTCGACCTCTTCGAGCAGGTCACGCCCATCCTCGAGCTGGGGCGCCTCAACCTCGGCTCGCGCCCCACCCGCCGCGGCAGCGACCGCTCGGTGGCGGGCCTGCGCGCCATCCCGTGGGTGTTCGCCTGGACGCAGTGCCGCGCCAACGTGCCCGGCTGGTACGGCGTGGGAGCCGCCCTGGAGGCCGTCGGCAGCGAGCTGGCCGCCGAGATGTACCGCGAGTGGCCGTTCTTCCGCACCATGCTCGACTTCGCGCAGATGAGCCTGGCCAAGGCCGACATGGGCGTCTTCGGCTCCTACCTCGAGCTGGTGGAGCCGCGCCTGCGGCCGCTCGGCGAGGAGGTGCAGCGCCGCTTCCGGGTGGCGGTCGAGCGGGTGGAGGCCGTCACCGGCGCGCCGCTCCTGGCGGGCGACCCCGTGCTGAAGCGCACCATCGAGCTGCGCAACCCCTACGTAGACCCCATCAGCCGCCTGCAGGTCGAGCTGCTGAGGCGCCTGCGCGCCACGCCCGAGGGCGCGCCGGAGCGCGAGGGGCTCGACTACGCCGTCCGCCTGTCGCTGACGGGGGTGTCGGCCGGGCTCCGCAACACGGGCTGAGTCGGGCCGAACACCGCGCCGACCCCCGAAAGGTTAGAGTTCTTCGACGGGCGGGCTAGGCCGCCCGAGGCTGCGGCCAGCCATCCTCTCATTGCGTTCATCCACCGGCTGCATAGAGTGTGCGTCGACGCGAGAAAGCGCGTGCCTGACGGACGCACGAGGAGCGTGGCATGACCTTCACCGAACTCTTGGCTAGCGGCGGACCGGTACTGGTCGCGATCATCCTGATCTCGGTCTTCGCCGTCTACGTCTTCTTCGAACGTTTCCTGAAGCTCCGCCGCGAGCAGGTGGACTCCAGCGCCCTGATGGCGCGGGTGAACGCCGCCGTGCGCGAGCGCGACCTGGAAGGGGCGCTCGCGGCCACCGAGGCCCAGGACGGGCCCGTGGCGCGCGTGCTGAGCGCCGCCCTGGAGCGCCTGCCGTACGGACGCCCGGCCGTGGAGGCGGCGTTCGAGGAGGCCACGCTGCTCGAGGAGCAGAACCTCACGCGCGGGCTGCGCCCGCTGGCGATCATCGCGCAGATCTCGCCGATGCTAGGCCTGCTCGGCACCGTCACCGGCATGATCATCTCCTTCTCCGAGATCGCGCGCCACGGCAGCGGCGACCCCGCCCTGCTGGCCACCGGCATCGGTCAGGCGCTCGTGACCACCGCCGCCGGCCTGATCGTGGCCATCCCCGTGCTGGTGGCGCACGGCTACCTCACCAGCAAGGTCGAGAAGGTGCTCAACGAGATCGACCGCCGCCGCGAGGAACTGATGGGCAACGTGGTGCAGGCGGTGGCCAGCCGGCGCGAGGAGGGCGGCGCGCGCGCCGCCGGCGCCGAGGGCGCGGCCGCCGAGGCGCGCGCCGAACGCGGCGG
>Ga0123332_1000906_pt1 | contig 29906 bp, 27 predicted proteins | sample BioC12SIPDNA_4_FD_89958 | JGI IMG/M metagenome (GOLD analysis project Ga0123332, IMG submission 89958) | Anaerobic biogas reactor microbial communites from Washington, USA - Biogas_R2_A C12 SIP DNA | ecosystem: Engineered > Bioreactor > Anaerobic > Unclassified | place: Washington, USA... | reverse complement strand
GCTTGGATAGCATGGAGGCATGAGCCCCACCGACCTGCGCTTCACCGACCTGCGCGACTTCCTCCAGCTGCTCGAGCAGCGCGGCGAGCTGCAGCGCATCACCGAGCCGGTGGCGATCCACCTCGAGATGGCCGCCATCGCCGACCGCACCGTCAAGGAGGGCGGCCCGGCGCTGCTCTTCGAGCACCCCGTCGACGCCCACGGCCAGCGCCTCGACATGCCCGTGGCCATGAACCTCTACGGCACCCGGCAGCGCATGGCGTGGGCGCTGGGGGTCGCCGACCTCGACGACATCGGCGAGCGCCTGCGCAGCCTCCTCGACGTGAAGCTGGGCGGCGGCCTGCTGGGCCTGATGTCGAACCTCCCCAAGCTGCGCGAGGTGGCGTCGCTGCCGCCCAAGCGCGTGCGCACTGCGCCCGTGCAGCAGGTCGTGTGGCGCGGCGACGAGGTCGACCTGAGCCGCATCCCGGTGCTCACCACCTGGCCGCAGGACGGCGGGCCGTTCCTCACCCTGCCGCTGGTCGTGACCAAGGACCCCATCGAGGGCGACCTCAACATCGGCATGTACCGCATGCAGGTGCTGGGCAGGAACGTGACCGCCATGCACTGGCAGCGCCACAAGACCGGCGCGCGCCACTTCGAGAACGCCCGCGAGGCCGGCCAGCGGCTGGAGGTGGCTGTGGCGCTCGGCGGCGACCCGGCGCTGACCTACGCCGCCACCGCCCCGCTGCCGCCCATCCCGGGGCTGAACGAGTACTCGCTGACGGGCTTCCTGCGCGGGCGCTCGCTCGAGCTCGTGAAGGGCGTGACGGTCGACCTCGAGGTGCCGGCGCACGCCGAGATCGTGCTCGAGGGGTACGTCGACCCCGCCGAGGAGCTGGTGGTGGAGGGGCCGTTCGGCGACCACACGGGCTTCTACACGCTGCCCGACCTCTACCCGGCGTTCCACGTCACGGCCGTGACGATGCGCGAGGCGCCCATCTACCCCGCCACGGTGGTGGGCAAGCCGCCCATGGAGGACGCCTACCTGATCGAGGCCAGCGAGCGCATATTCCTGGTGCCCGCCCAGGTGATCCTCCCCGAGGTCCTCGACTACCACCTGCCCCCCGCGGGCATCGCGCACAACCTGGTGAACGTGCGCATCGACAAGCGCTACCCCGGCCAGGCGTACAAGGTCGCCAACGGGCTCCTGGGCCTCGGGCAGATGATGTTCGCCAAGGTGATCCTCGTCTCCGACGACCCCGACGTGCCGGTCAACGACCACCGCGCCTTCTGGCGCGCGGTGCTGGCCAAGGCGGTGCCGGGCCGCGACAGCCAGGTGGCCAAGGGCCCCATCGACGTGCTCGACCACTCGAGCCGCACCTTCGGCTTCGGCAGCAAGCTGATCCTCGACGGCACCACGAAGCACCCCGAGGAGGGGGGCGAGGTGGCGTGGCAGCCCAACCCCGAGCGCGTGGCCAGCGAGCTGCCGAGCCACGCCGAGGTGCTCGATCAGCACCAGCACGCCGGCGGCTTCTGGTTCATCACCACGCGCAAGGAGCGCGCCGGTCAGGGGCGCCACCTCGGCGAGTGGGCGGCGCGGCAGGCGGCGGCCAAGGGCACGCGCCTCATCGCGGTGCTCGACCACCAGACCGACCCGCGCGACTTCGAGGACGCCATCTGGACGCTGCTGAACAACATCGACCCCGAGCGCGACGTCCAGGTGGTCGACGACACCTTCGGCTCCGGCCCGGTGTTCGTCGTCGACGGCACCCCCAAGCTCGAGAGCGAGGGGTTCACGCGCGGCTGGCCCGAGAAGCTCGAGATGGACCCCCAGGTGGCCGAGCGCGTCGAGGAGCGCTGGCCGCGCCTCTTCTCACGCGCCGAGGAGCCGGTCGGCTGAGCGCTCGCTGGCGGCGCGCGCCTCAGCGCGCCACCAGCAGCACCACGGCCGCCACGACCAGGCTGGCCCCGAAGCCCGCCAGCGCAAGGAGGAACGCCCGGCCCCCGGCGCGCCTCAGGCCGGCCGGGTCGACCCCCAGGCCGATGCCGGCCATGGCCGCCGCCGTGAGCAGCAGGCTGCCGCTCGACAGGGGCTCCACCCAAGCGCCTGGCAGCGCGCCCGCCGCCCTGGCCGCCCCCAGGAGCAGGAAGCCGATCACGAAGCCGGGCAAGGGGGCCGGGACGGCGGGCGCGCCCGCCCGCAGGCCGGGGGCGCCCGGCACGACGGCCTCGTCCGCCCCGTCGCCCGCCCGGCGCTCGCGCCTCGCGCTCCCGCGCACGAACGCCCCCACCAGCAGCAGCACGGGCGCCAGCAGCGCCACCCGCACGAGCTTGACCAGGGTGGCCAGGTCGAGCGCCTCGGGCCCGAGCGCGGCGCCGGCGGCGAGCACGTGGCCGACCTCGTGCAGGGTCGAGCCCGCCAGCAGTGCGTAGGTGTGGACCGCGAGCCCGAGCGGTTCCGCCAGCAGCGCGAACGCCACCACCCCCGCCGCGCCGAGCAGCGACACCAGCGCCACCGCCATGGCCGCCTCGTCGTCGTCCGCCCGCGCTACCGGCGCCGCGGCCGCGATGGCGGAGGCGCCGCAGACGGCGGTGCCCACCGCGAGCATGCGCCGCAGCCCGGGCCGCACGCCGAACCAGCGCCCCAGCAGCTCCATCCCCACGACGCCCGCCACCACCACCGCCCCCGCCAGCCACAGCGCCGTGGGCCCGGCCGCCGCCAGCAGGTCGAGCTGCAGCCGCGCGCCCAGCAGCACGACGCCCAGGCGCAGCAGGCGCTTGGCCGAGAAGCGCGCGCCCGGCGCCACCGCGGGCGCCGCGCCCAGGAGGGCGCGGGCGGCCACCCCCAGCAGCAGCGCCAGCGCCAGGACGCCGAGCAGGGCGAATCCGGGGAGGCGCGCCAGCAGCCACGCCGCCGCCGTCAGCAGCGTGACGAGCGCGAGGCCGGGTACCAGACGGGCGAGGGGGGCGAACGGTGAGGCCACGGCCGACGATATGGCGCGCAGCGCGATAAGGCCAGTAGATGTTCTTTATCCCACCATGCGTGCTGCTTATGACTAACGTATGCTCGCGGCATGATCGTCGAACCGGACCACCTGCTCGCCTTCGCGCGCATCGCCGCCGAGGGTAGCGTCACCGCCGCGGCGCGCGCCCTGCACAAGAGCCAGCCCGCGCTGTCGCAGCAGATGGCGCGCCTGCGCGAAGCGGTGGGCGACCCCCTGTACCGCCGCACGCGCTACGGCATCAGCCTCACCCCCGCCGGGGCCGCGCTCCTGCCCCACGCCGAGGCGCTCACGCGCGCCCTGGCCGGCGCCCGCAGCCTGGCGGGCTCGTGGAAGGGCCTAGCCAGCGGCCGCCTGAGCGTGGCCGCCTCCACCACCGTGGCGCACTGGTGGCTACCCGCTCCCCTGGCGCGCTTCGCCGCCCAGCACCCCGGCCTCGCCCTGAGCCTCCTCAGCCGCAACAGCCACGACGCGCTGGCGCTGCTGGCGCGCGGCGAGGCGGAGATGGCGGTGGTCGAGGGGCCGCTGGACGAGGTGCGCCTGCCGCCGGGCGTGGAGGCCACCCCCCTCACGACCGACGTCATCGTGCTCGCCTGCGCGCCCGGCGACCCGCTGGCCGCTTCCGGCCCCATCGCCCCGGCCGCCCTCACGGGCCTCGGCCTGGTGCGGCGCGAGAGGGGCTCCGGCACGCGCGAGATCGTCGACCGCGCCCTGGAGCGCGTGGGCGTCGCTCCCGTCACGCGCCTCGAGGTGACGGGCGTGGCGGCCGTGGTGGCCGCCGTCCGCTCGGGGCTGGCGCCGGGCTTCGTGTCGCGCCTGGCCATCGCGGAGGACCTGGCCGCGGGCCGCCTGGTGGAGGTGGAGGTGACGGGGGTGCGCCTGACGCGGAGCTTCACCTGCGTCGCCCCGCCCGACGACCTCAGCTCCCCCGCCGCGCGCGCCTTCCTCGAGGAGCTGCGGCGCTACGCCGCCGGCACCGCCCCGGACGGGAGCCCTTCAGCGCCCGCGGCCGGTCGCGGTTAGCGCCGCCCGAACAGCGCCGCCGGCACGAACAGCGCCGCCTGCGTCAGCACGATGGTGGAGCCGCTCGGCACGTCGAGGTAGAACGACAGCGCCAGCCCCGCCAGCGTGCTGACCACCCCCATCAGCACGCTCACCACCGTCATCTGCGCCAGGGTGCGCGCCAGCAGGCGCGCGGCGGCGGCCGGGATCACCAGGTAGGCGGCCATGAGGATGACCCCCACCACCGAGGCGCTCACCGCGATGATCACCGCCGCCAGCAGGAAGAGCAGCAGCTCCAGGCGGTCGGTGCGCACGCCGTCGGCGCGCGCCAGCTCGTCGTCGAAGGTGGCGTAGCCCAGGCGGCCCCACAGCAGCAGCAGCACCAGGCTCGAGCCGAGCGCCACGCCCAGGATCAGCCACAGGTCGCCGCCGCGCACCCCCAGGATCGAGCCGAACAGCAGGTCCATCGCCGACACGCCCAGGTTCATGTCGGGCGGGATGAGCGAGAAGAACATCACCCCCAGCGCCACCGACACCGCGAACGCCACCCCGATGGCGGTGTCGGAGCTGAGGCGCGTGCCGCGCCGCAGCCAGGCGATGACCAGCGCCGCCACCATGCTGAACGGCAGCGCGAACCAGAGCGGCTGGGTGAACAGCCCCAGGCGCGAGCCCACCAGCCCCGAGGAGACGATCACGAAGGCGCCGATGCCCATGCCGCCGAAGGCGGCGTGCGCCAGGCCGTCGCCCAGGAACGACAGCCGCCGCTGCACCACGAACACGCCGAGCAGGCCGGCCATCACGGCGATGGCCAGGCCCGCCACCAGGGCGCGCTGGAAGAAGGGGAAGGCGAGGGCGTCGAGGATGCTCATGCGGGTCGGTTCACCCCGGGGTCGTCACAGCGAGAGGGCGTGGCCGTGGTGCTTGTGGCCGAAGGCGGCCTGCAGGCACTCCTCGCACATCACCACGTCGGGCGTGCCGTAGCCGTGCAGGCGGCGGTTGAGCACCAGCACCATGTCGGCGTGGTAGCGCGCGGCGGCCAGGTCGTGCGTCACCATCGCCACCGTGGCGCCGGAGTCGGCCTGGTAGCGCTCGAGGAGGTCGTAGAGGTCGTGCTCGGCCAGGAAGTCGACCCCGGTGGCGGGCTCGTCGAGCAGCACCAGCTCGGGGCGGCGCACCAGGGCGCGCGCCAGGTAGGCGCGCTGCAGCTCGCCGCCCGACAGGCGCGCCAGCGGGCGCGTGGCGAGCTCGGCGGCGCCGACGCGCTCCAGCGCCGCGCGCGCCCGCTCGGCCTCGGCGGGGCGCACGCGCGCCGGCCAGCTGCGCCGTAGGCCGGTGACCACGAGCTCGAGGGCGGTGGCGGGGAAGGTGCGGTCGAAGGTCTTGAGCTGCGGCACGTAGCCGACGCGCTCGGCGTGGTCGCCGGCGGGCTCGCCGAACAGCGCCGCGTGCCCTCTCTGCGGCACGACCAGCCCGAGCGCCACCTTCACGAGCGTCGACTTGCCGGCGCCGTTCGGGCCCACGATGGCCAGGAAGGCGCCGGCGGGCAGGTCGAAGCTGACGTCCTCCAGCACGGTGGCGTCGCCGAAGCGCACCGTGACCTGGTGCACGTGCAGCGCCGGCACGGCGCTAACGGCGGAGAGCCGGTGGTGACGGTCGGACGCCATCGTTCACCGGCTCTCTAGCGGTTCGTTCTCGGTGTGGGGGCCGCGCCGCTACGGGCGCGGGCGGGTCCCGTCAACCCAGCTTGTTGGGGTTGACGAAGACGGTCGGGTCCAGGTCGCGGATCGCCTTGGCGCTGAGCCAGACGCGCTGCGGCTTGCCGTCGACCCAGATGGTGCGCTTCTGGAGGTTCGGCTTCACGGTGCGCTTGTGGACGCCGACCTGCTTGAGGCCCACGCCGCCCTTGCGCTTGGCGGAACCCTTGCGCTTGCTGGTGGTGGTGCTTCTGGTCTTCTTACCGGTAACTGCACAGACGCGCGGCATCGTACTTCCCTCCGACTGACGTGGCGCCGCGGTGCGGCTGGCCACAGGGGCTTTCAGGTGTGTCTCGAAGTCCGCGCGGCTCGGCGGCGGACGAAGCGCTTGAGTTTAGCACAGGCGTCCGCGCCTGACAAACGCCCCCCGCGGGCGGGAACGAGCCGCGCGTCCCGGCACCGGTGCCGGGACGCGGCCCGCGCGGTAGCATCACGGCCATGACGCGCGCAGAACTGGCCCGTGCCATCACCCAGCGCTCCCTCATCACCGGGGAGTTCCTGCTCCGCTCCGGGGCCATCAGCCACGAGTACTTCGACAAGTACCTCTTCGAGTCCGACCCCGCCCTGCTACGAGCGGTGGCCGAGGCGTTGGCGCCGCTGGTGCCCGAGGGCGTCGACGCCCTGGCCGGCCTCGAGCTCGGCGGCGTGCCGCTGGCTGTGATGCTCGGTCAGGTCACCGGCCTGCCCACCCTGTTCGTGCGCAAGCAGGCCAAGGAGTACGGCACCCGCCGGCTGGCCGAGGGCGGCGAGGTGGCTGGCAGGCGCCTGCTGGTCGTGGAGGACGTGGTCACCTCCGGCGGCCAGGTGGTGCTGTCGACGCGCGACCTGAAGGAGCGCGGCGCCAGCGTTACCCACGCGCTGTGCGTCATCGACCGCGAGGCGGGCGGGGCGCAGGCGCTGGCGGCCGAGGGCGTGGAGCTCCGGGCGCTGTTCAGCATGAGCGAGCTGAAGGCCGCCGGGTAGGCGGCCGCGCTCCCTAGCGCGGCGCCGGCCGCGGCGCCCGGCCGCGCGCCCGCCAGCGCCCCAGGCCGCTACACTTGCCGCATGGCCGAGAAGACCCTGTTCGAGAAGATCGTCGCCCGCGAGATCCCCGCCGACATCGTCTACCAGGACGACCTCGTGACCGCCTTCCGCGACATCAACCCGCAGGCGCCCACCCACGTGCTGATCGTGACCAACGAGCCGATCCCCACCGCCGCCGACGTGGAGCCGCAGCACGAGCCCGCGCTGGGCCGCCTGTTCACGGTGGCGCGCAAGGTCGCGGAGCAGGAGGGCCTGGAGAACGGCTACCGGCTGATCGTCAACTGCAAGGACGACGCCCACCAGGAGGTCTACCACCTGCACGTCCACCTGCTGGGCGGCCGGCCGCTGGGCCCGCTGCTGGCGCGCTAGGGCCCCGAGCCTGGCGGGGGCGCCCCCGCCTAGCGCTGGCGCCGGCTCACCCCTCGTACTCGCCCCAGGCGGCGCGCAGCACGGCGCACACCTCGCCCAGGGTGGCGCGGCGCCTGAGCGCCTCCTGCACCACCGGGAAGAGCGCGCCGCTGCCCTCGGCCGCCTGGCGCAGGCGCTCGAGCGCCTGGCTCACCTCGGCGCCGTCGCGCGCCTCGCGGAAGGCGCGCACCTCGGCGGCGCGCCGGCGCCCCACCTCGGGGTCGTGCTCCTGCACGGGCACGCTCTGGGCGCCGTCGTCGGTGAAGCGGTTGACGCCCACCACCACCCGCTCGCCGCTCTCGACCTCGCGCTGCTGGCGGTAGGCGGCCTCCTCGATCTCGCGCTGCACGAAGCCGGCCTCGATGGCGCGCACGGCGCCGCCCAGGTCCTCCACCTGCCGCATCAGGCGCGTGGCCTCGGCCTCGAGCTCGTCGCACAGGTGCTCGAGGTAGAAGCTGCCGGCCAGCGGGTCGATCGCCGCGGTCACGCCGGTCTCGTAGGCAAGGATCTGCTGCGTGCGCAGCGCCAGGCGCGCCGACCCGGGGGTGGGCAGGCCCAGCGCCTCGTCGAGCGCGTTGGTGTGCAGGCTCTGCGTGCCGCCCAGCACGGCGGCTAGCGCCTGGTAGGCGGTGCGCACCACGTTGTTGTCGGGCTGCTGCGCCGTCAGGGTGCTGCCGCCCGTCTGGGTGTGGAAGCGCAGCATCTGCGAGCGCGCGTCGTGCGAGCCGAACTCGTCGCGCACGATGCGCGCCCACATGCGCCGCGCCACACGGAACTTCGCCACCTCCTCGAACAGGTCCGAGTGGCAGGCGAAGAAGAACGACAGCCGCGGCGCGAAGCGCTCCAGCTCCAGGCCGGCGTTCAGCGCGGCGCGCACGTAGGCGCGCGCGTTGGCGAGCGTGAAGGCCAGCTCCTGCGCCGCCGTGGCCCCGGCCTCGCGGATGTGGTAGCCGGAGATGCTGATGGTGTTGAAGCTCGGCAGCTCGCGCGCGCAGTGGGCGAACAGGTCGGTGACGAGCCGCATGCTGGGCCCGGCCGGGAAGATGTAGGTGCCGCGCGCCACGTACTCCTTGAGGATGTCGTTCTGCACGGTGCCGCCGAGCCGCTCGGGCGCCACCCCCTGCTCCTCCCCCACCAGCACGTAGAGCGCCAGCAGCATCATGGCCGGCGCGTTGATGGTCATCGAGGTGGTCACGTCCTGCAGCGGGATGCCGTCGAACAGGCGCCGCATGTCGTCGATGGTGGCGATGGACACGCCCACGCGGCCCACCTCGCCCTCGGCCATGGGGTCGTCGGGGTCGAGGCCCAGCTGGGTGGGCAGGTCGAACGCCACCGACAGGCCCGTGACGCCCTGCTCGAGCAGGTAGCGGTAGCGGCGGTTCGACTCCTCGGCCGAGCCGAAGCCCGCGTACTGGCGCATGGTCCAGAGGCGCCCCTCGGAGTACATCCTGGGGTAGACGCCCCGCGTGAACGGGAACTCGCCGGGCCGCCCCAGCCGCTCGGTGAGGCGCGGCGGCGGCGCGTCGTAGATCGGCTCCATGCCGCGATCATACTTGCGGGCGCCCAGCAGCCCGCCCCGTGCGCGCCCGCGAGGGGTGTACTCGCACGTCCGCCACGCGCGCGCCCCTGAGGGGTAGCCTCTAGGCATGGCCAACACCACCATGACGTACCGCAGGCTCGGCAACAGCGGCCTCAAGGTCTCGAGCGTCTCCCTGGGCGGCTGGACCACCTACGGCCACACCGTCGAGGAGCTCAACACCGTGCAGCGCATCATCGCGCGCGCCCTGGAACTGGGCGTCAACTTCTTCGACATCGCCGACGTCTACGCCAAGGGCAAGGCCGAGGAGCTGATGGGCGAGGCCCTGGCCGCCAGCGGCGCGCCGCGCCACCACCTGGTGGTCTCCAGCAAGGTCTTCCACCCGATGTCCGACGACGTCAACGACCGCGGCCTGTCGCGCAAGCACATCATGGAGTCGATCGACCGCAGCCTCGACCGGCTCGGCTTCGACTACCTCGACGTCTACTTCGCCCACCGCTACGACCCCGAGACCCCCCTCGAGGAGACGGTCGAGGCGTTCTCCGACGTGGTGCGCTCGGGGCGCGCCCACTACTGGGGCACCAGCATGTGGTCGCCGGCGCAGATCGCCGAGGCCCACACCTTCGCGAAGGCCAACGGCCTGGTGGCGCCCATCACCGAGCAGCCCGAGTACTCGATGCTGCGCCGCAGCCGCGTCGAGGAGCGCGTCCTGCCCGTCACCACGCGCCTAGGGCTGGGCCTGGTGGTGTGGAGCCCGCTGGCGCAGGGCCTGCTCACGGGCAAGTACGACGACGGCGTGCCCGAAGGCAGCCGCTTCGCCAACTTCGAGCGCTTCCGCGAGCAGCTGCTCACCGAGGAGAACGCCGCCAAGGTGCGCGCGCTCCGGCCCATCGCCGACGAGCTCGGCGTCACGCGCGCGCAGCTCGCGCTGGCCTGGGTGCTGCGCCAGCCGGGCGTGTCGAGCGTGATCACCGGCGCCACCCGCGTCGAGCAGCTGGAGGAGAACGTCCGCGCCGCCACGCTGGAGCTGAGCCCCGAGCAGCTCGAGCGCATCGACGAGGTGCTCGGCTGAGGCGCGGTACGGCCTGAGCCGACCGCGACGCCATGAGGCTCTACCGCGCCCAGCAGATGCGTGACGCCGACGCGCGCGCCGCCGCGGCCGGCGTGCCCACCGCGCGCCTGATGGACGCCGCCGGCGCGGCGGTGGCGGAGGCGCTGCTGGAGCGCTTCCCGCACGCGCGCCCGGTGGTGGTGCTGTGCGGCAGCGGCAACAACGGCGGCGACGGCTTCGTCGCCGCCGAGCGCCTCGAGCGGCGCGGGATCGACGTGCGCCTCTACGAGCTGGCCGGCGCCGGCGAGCGGCCGGGCGACGCCGCCGAGGCGCGCCGCGCCTTCCGCGCCGCGGGCGGGCACGCCGCGCGGCTCGACGCCGGCAGCTACCGCGAGGTGCTGGCGCTGCTCGAGGCGGCCCACGCCAAGGGCCAGGCGCCCGTGGTGGTCGACGCGCTCTTCGGCATCGGCCTGGACCGCCCGCTCGACGGCTGGCTCGCGGAGCTGGTCGCGGGCCTGAACGACGGCCGCGCGCGGGTGGTGGCGGTCGACGTGCCGAGCGGCCTCGACGCCGACCTCGCGCGCCCCATCGGCCCGCACGTGCGCGCCGACCTCACGGTCGAGCTCGCCGGCCACAAGCCGGCGGCGCTCTTCTACCCGGCGCGCGCCGCCTACGGCGAGGCGCGCCTGGCCGACATCGGTGTGCCCCCCGAGGCGCTCGAAGCGTCCTCGGAGGTGGCGCTCCTCACCCCCGCGCTGGTGCGCCGCGCGCTGCCGGACCACGCGCCCGACGCCCACAAGTACCAGGTGGGCTCGGTTTGCGTGGTGGCGGGCTCGCAGCGCTACCTGGGCGCGGCCGAGCTCGCCTGCCGCGGCGCCTGGCGCGGCGGCGCCGGGCTCGTGACGCTGGTGGCGCGCGAGCGCCTGGCGGGCGCCTGGCCCGAGACGATCCTCGAGCCCCACGCCTGGGAGAGCGCGGCCTGGCCGCCGCCGGGGCTGACGCCGCGCCGCGCCTGCGCCTGCGTGGTGGGCCCGGGCCTCGACGAGGCGGCGCTGCCGCGGCTGCCGGACCTGCTCGCCTGGGCGCCGGGGCCGGTGGTGCTCGACGCTGCCGCTCTCGCGCCGGCGGCGCTGGCGGCGGCCGGCGACCTGTCGCGCGCGGTGCTCACGCCCCACGCCGGCGAGGCGGCGCGCCTGCTCGGCGGCGAGGCCGAGCTGCTCGAGCGCGACCCGCTGGCCGCCGCCGCGCGCCTCGCCGAGCGCTACGCCGCCATCGTGGTCCTCAAGGGCCCCACCAGCGTGATCGCCGCCCCCGACGGGCGTCAGGCGGTGTCCACCCGCGGGGCGCCCGCCCTGGCCAGCGGCGGCACCGGCGACGTGCTCGCCGGCCTGCTGGGGGCGCTGCTGGCCGCGCCCGGCGGCGGCGAGGCGGCGTTCGAGCGCGTCTGCCTGGGGGTGTGGGCCCACGGGGTGGCGGGCGAGCTGGCCGCGGCCGAGCGCGGCTACGGCCTGGTGGCGAGCGACGTCGCCGAGCGCCTGCCCGCCGCGTTCCAGCAGCTGAGCGGCTGAGCGCCCGCTGGCGCCTCGCTGGGCTGCGCCCGGGCGCGCCCGGGTGGTAGCCTGCGCCGTGCTACACGCGAAGGTGCCCGCCACCAGCGCCAACCTGGGGCCCGGCTTCGACGCCCTGGGCCTGGCCCTCGACCTGCACCTCTCGGTGCGCGCCAGCCCCGCGGAGCGCGACGCCTTCGTCTACCGCGGCGCCGGCGCGCTGCCCGACACGCCCGACAACCTCGTGCACCGCGGCTTCCGCGCCGTCCACCAGCGGCTCGGGCTGGAACCGCCCCCGGTGGCGTTCGAGGTCGACAACCCCCTCCCGCTGGCGCGCGGGCTGGGCTCCTCCTCCGCCGCGCTGGTGGCGGGCGCGGCGCTGGCCGACGCGCTCACGGGCGAGCGTCTCGGCCGCGACGGTGTCTTCCGCCTGGCCGCCGAGCTCGAGGGGCACCCCGACAACGTGGCGCCGGCCGTCTACGGCGGCTTCACCGTCTCCGCCGCGGGCGCCGACGGCGCTTACCTCACCGCCGCGCTGCCGCTGCCGCCGGGCTGGCGGCTGCTGTTCGGGGTGCCCGCCTTCGAGCTGGCCACCAGCGCCGCGCGCGAGGTGCTTCCGCCCGCCTACCCGCGCCGCGACGTGGTGCTCACCGCCTCGCGCGCCGCGCTGTGGGTGGCGGCGGTGGCCCAGGACCGGCCCGAGCTGCTCGCCGCCGCCGCGCTCGACGTGCTGCACCAGCCGTACCGCGCCCCGCTGGTGCCCGGCTTCGCGGAGGTCGAGCACCGCGCGCGCGAGGCGGGCGCCTGGGCGGTGTTCCTCTCGGGGGCGGGCCCCACCGTCGGGGCGGTGGCGCCACCGGAGCGCGCGGCGGCGTGCGCGGGGGCGCTGCGCGCGTTCGCCGGCGCCGCGGGCCAGGTGCTCGACCTGGGGCCCGCGACCGGCTACCGCGTGGAGCGGTGCTAGCATCCGGCCGATGGAAGCGCGTCCCGCCCCCCAACCGATCCTCGGCATCGACACCTCCTGCGACGACACCGGCGTGGGCATCGCCGTCGGCGAGCGCGTGCTCGCCAACGTGGTGGTGCCGCAGACCGCCCTGCACGCCCGCTACGGCGGGGTGATGCCCGAGCTGGCGAGCCGCGAGCACCTCGAAGTGATCGACGAGGCGGTCGAGCGGGCGCTGAAGGAGGCCGGCCTGGAGCTCGGCGACCTGGGCGCGGTGGCCGCCACGCGCGGCCCGGGGTTGGTGGGAGCGTTGCTGGTGGGCCTCAGCTACGGCAAGGCGCTCGCCTGGGGCCTGGGGGTGCCGTTCCTGCCGGTGCACCACCTGCACGGTCACCTGGCGGCTGCCAGCGGCGTGGAGCCGCCGTTCCTGGCGCTGATCGCCTCCGGCGGGCACACGGCGCTGTTCGAGGTGCGTGCCTGGGACGACGTGCACCAGCTGGGCCGCACGCGCGACGACGCCGCCGGCGAGGCGTTCGACAAGGTGGCGCGCCTGCTGGGGCTCGGCTACCCGGGCGGGCCGGCGCTCTCCGAGCTAGCGCGCCAGGGCGACGACCACGGCGTCGACCTGCCGTGGCCGATGGCGGGCTCGAAGGAGCTGGACTTCTCGTTCTCCGGCCTCAAGACGGCGGTGGCGCTGCTGCTCGAGCGCCGCCCCGACGTGGCGCGCGCCGACGTGGCCGCCACCTTCGAGCGCATCGTGGTGGGCTCGCTGCTCGAGGTAACGCGGCGGGCGGTGGAGCGCACCGGCCTCGAGCGCCTCGTGATCGCCGGCGGCGTGGCGGCCAACCGGCGCCTGCGCGAGGCGGTGGCGGACCTGGGCGTGGAGACGCGCTTCCCGCCGCCCGCGCTGGCCACCGACAACGGCGCCATGATCGCGCTGGCGGGCCGGCTGCTGCTCGAGCGCGGGGCGCCCGACGGGGCGCTGGCGGTGGACGCCGAGCCGTACCTGCCCCTCGCCTGACCGCGGGTCGAGCGGCGAGCCGCGCCACGGTCGCAAGCTGACGAGCCGGCCGCGCCTCAGCCGCTCAGCGCACGCTGCCCCACAGCCCGGCCAGGTACATCTCCTGCGTGACGATGCCGCGCACCTCGTCGCCCTCCGTCACCACCACCAGCTGCTCGTGCGCCAGCACGCGGCGCAGGTCGGTGACGGCGGCCTCGGCCTCCACCTTGACGAGCTCCTCCCAGGAGGTGATGCGGTCGTGGTGCAGGCCGGTGACGCCGACGGGCACGCCGCCCTGCTCGACGATCACGATGCGGTTCTCGAGCATGGTCTGCGCCACCTGCGAGGCGTCGACGATGGGCACCTTGGCGGCCGCGCGCCCCGCAGACGGCGGCACGACCAGCCCGAAGCTCAGGAGCGTGGGAGAAGGCAGCCGCAGGGCGCTGCGCACGTACACCAGCGCGAACGAGTAGGCGAGCACGAAGGCCAGGCCCTCGAGGACGCCGGCGGCGTTGAAGCTGCCGAACCCTAGGCGGCCGGAGCCACCCAGCAGCCAGTAGACGAGCAGCGCGACCAGGAGGGCGAAGGCGACGGCGGCGCAGGCGCCCAGGAGGGCGGCCACGCGGAGCTGGGAGGGGCGTCTCACTCTGGGTACTCCTAGATGGCCTCAGCCGCCGGCTCCGGGGCGGCTGGGCAGGTCGGATGCGAGGGTGCCGGGCAGGTGGGCCGGCGAGTCGACGTCGGCCGCCAGCGCGGCGTCGTGGGTCACCAGCGCGCGCACGGGCGCGCCGAGCAGCTCGCCCACGCGCCGCTCGAGGCGCGGGATATCGGCGTAGCCGAGGGCGAGGGCCGCCAGCACGTCGAGCCCGACGATGCCAGCGAGGGCGAAGGGGTTCTTGCGCGCCCGGAAGACGCGGTCGATCTGCGGCAGCAGCGCGGGCACCAGCGAGCGGCGCAGCAGCACCAGGTTGCCGCCGGTGTAGCGGCCGTCGCGCAACCGCGCGTAGGTGCGGCGCTGGTGGGGGAACTGCGCGCGGGCGTCGGCCTCGGTGACGACCGGGTACACGAGCGCGGCCGGGCCGCGGTCGGTGGTGGCCGCCTGCGCGGCCGTGACGAAGCGCGCCACCGCCTCGCCGGTGACCCACGGGATGTCGGCCCCCAGCAGCAGCACGTCCTCGGGACCGGGCGTGGCCAGCGCGGCGCCGAGCCCGAGCGCCAGCGAGTCGACGAGGCGCGCGCCGCCGGGCAGCTCCACGTCGTAGAGGCCGGCCAGGCGCACGTCGGTGGGGCCCACGTAGACGATCTCGCCGACCACCCCGCTGTCGCGCAGCGCCTGCAGCACGTAGGCGCCCAGGGGCCGGTCGCCGAGCGGCAGCAGCGCCTTGGCGGCCACGCCCGCCTCGCTCGCCAGCCGGTCCCCGGGGTCGCCGCCAGCGAGCACCACCGCCACCACGCCTTCGCTCATGGCGCGATTCTACCGTGGGCGCGCAGCCGCACGACGCGGCCCCACGGCAACGCCCGCGACGGTGGGAACCGCCGCGGGCGCCGAACGGCAGACCGGAGGTCCGCTCTTGGCCTAGTAGCGCGACTGCCGCACGCTCAGCTCGGTGGTGCGGCCGGGGCTGGCGTCGAAGGTGGTGACGTAGGTGGAGAAGCCGGGCGCGATCACCACCAGCTCGTGCGAGCCGGGCGCCACGTCGTTCAGGGTGAGGCGACCGCTGCCGCTGGGCAGCGAGCCCACCTGACGCCCGTCGAGGAACACCAGGGCGCCCCCGATGTTCCCCTGCACCACCACGGTGGCGCGCGCCGCGCGCAGCTCGGCGCTCACGTTGCGGTTCTCGCCGGTGCGCACGTCGAAGCGCACGGTGGCCGAGTCGTAGCCGGGCAGGTCGAAGCGCGCGTCGTAGCGGCCCTGGTCGAAGCGGATCGCGCCCGTGGGCGTGGTGCCCACGTAACGCCCGTCCACGTACACGTCGGCGCCCGAGGGGGAGCTGGTGAACGACACCGTGCCCGCGCGGCGCACCGGGTTGAGGTTGGCGGTGACGTTGCTGGTGTCGCCGGGGCGCAGGTTCACGCGCGTGGTGTACGGGTCGTACCCCTCGAGCTCGATGCGCACGTCGTGGTTGCCGGGCCGCGTGCCGAAGCTCATGGGGGTGTAGCCCACGAAGGCGCCGTCGACGTAGACGCTCGCCCCGGAGGGGTTGGAGCTGAAGCGCAGCGTGCCGAACGCCGCCTGCTGGGGCCGGTCGCCGACGTAGTAGAGCGCCGTGTCGGTCACCCAGCTCTGCTGCGGGATGGGGCGCACGATGATGGCGAAGTTCTGGATGAACCCCTCCTCGCCGATGGTGCTCTGGGCGAAGATGTCGTTCTCGCGCTGGAAGCGCGCCAGCTGGTTCGTGTCGAGCTGCGTCTTGCTGGCCACCGCGATCACCTTGGAGAGGCCGCGCGGGGGCGCGATGTTGAACACGTAGCGGGCGCCCGACGGCGGGAAGGTGCGCGACTCGCCGGCGTTCAGGTAGTTGTTGCTGTCGTAGCGGTTCGGGAAGATCTGGGTGATCTCGCCGTTGGGCCGCACGTCGAACAGGTAGACGTAGCTGGCCTCGTCGACGCGCACGCCGATGCGGACCTCCTCGCCGATCTGGTAGACCGGCGAGCCGTCACCGGAGCGGTCACGGTCGAGCCACACCTCGACGCCGAAGCTGGGAGCGGGGTTGACGACGATCGCCTGGGGCGAGACCACGATGCCTTGGGCGAAGCCCAACGGAAGCAGGAGCAGTAACGCTAACGTTCCGAGAAGTCGTTTCACGGTCTGCCTCCTTTCTGCGACGAAGCGTAGCATCGGTACCCTCCCGGGCATGATGCAGCTCTTAAAGCGACCTTCATCGAACGTGCCCGGAGGCACACGTTCCGCGGAGTAGCATCGAGGCTGATGAACCAGGACCTCTACCCCACCCCCGACCGCGCCGCCGCTCGCCCAGCGCCGGCAGCGGCCCTCACCGCCCGACCCCGCCCCGCCGCCGCGCGCCTGGCGCTGGCGCTGCTGCTGGCGCTGGCGCTCCTGCCCCTGGGCCGCGCCCAGGCGCCGGCGGGCGACGTCGACGCCGTGCTGGAGCGGATCACGGAGGCAGCGCGCGCGCTCGAGGACGCGGCCTTCCTCCTCACGGGCCGGCTGGTGAACCCCGACGGCACCACCGTCACGCTCGAGATCGACATCCAGGTGGTGCCGCCCCAGAGCCTCGCCAGCGCCTACATCGTCCAGCCCGACGCGCTCGCCGACAACGTCATCGTCCTCGACGGCAACGCCGTCTACAACTACACGTTCCTGACCAACCAGGTGATGATCTTCGACGCCGACGACCCCGACGCCCTGGGCGGCCTGCTGCCCATGAGCGAGGACGGCGCCAGCGCCAACATCGACTTCGACCTGGGCCGCATCTTCGAGGGCTACGAGGCCTCGATCGCCGAGGTGTTCGACGGCCCCCACGGCGAGACCTACCGCCTGCGCTTCACCAACGTCGACCCCGACGCCACCATCCTCGACGTCGAGGCGGAGGTGCCGAGCGCCGACTGGCTGCCGCGCAAGCTGGTGTTCATGCAGGCCGACGGCCACGTGCTGGCCGAGCTGAACGCCGAGCAGCTGGAGACGAACGTGGGCCTGGACCCGGAGCAGGTGCGCGAGCTACCCGACGACGCCGAGGTGATCGACAACCGGCGGTAGGGCACACGTCGCGGGCCTCGGTCCGGGGATGGGAGGAGCGCGCCGCAGGGAGCCCCTGACCGGACCCCAGGCGAGGCCAGACAGCCGCGACCGAGCCGGCGGAACGGTGCCCACCTCCCCCAACCCGAGGAGACGGTCCTGAGCTCTATCGCCGTCCCCGCCTCGCTGAGCCGCCCCTGGCGCTGGGTGGGTGAGGTGGACCCTCGGCCAACCGTCAAGCCCGAAGGGCTTGCAGGGCGGCCGAGGGTCCACCTCACCCACCCGCCACGGAACGACCGCCAGCGACCCGGACCAGAACGCTAAGCCCCGACCATCTCCTCAGGCACCACCGCTTCGTCGAACTCCTCCGCCGTCAGGTACCCCAACGCCACCGCCGCCTCCTTCAGCGTCGTCCCCTCGCGGTGCGCCTTCTGGGCGATCTCGGCCGACCTGTAGTAGCCGATGCGCGTGTTGAGCGCCGTGACCAGCATGAGCGAGTTGTCGAGGTGCATGCGCATGCGGCCCTCGTCGGCCTCGATGCCGTCGACGCAGTTCACGCGGAAGCTGGCGCAGGCGTCGGCGAGCAGGTTGGCGGCCTGCAGGAAGTTGTAGATCATCACCGGCTTGAAGACGTTCAGCTGCAGGTGGCCGTGGGTGCCCGAGACCGCGATGGCGGCGTCGTTGCCGATGACTTGCGCGCACACCATGGTGAGCGCCTCGGCCTGGGTGGGGTTGACCTTGCCGGGCATGATGCTCGAGCCGGGCTCGTTCTCGGGCAGGCGGATCTCGCCGATGCCGCAACGCGGCCCCGAGCCGAGCAGGCGGATGTTGTTGGCCACCGCGAAGAGCGCCACGGCCGTGCGCTTGAGCGCGCCGGAGGCCTCCACGATGGCGTCGTGCGCCGACAGCGCCTCGAACTTGTCGTCGGCGGTGCGGAACGGCAGCCCCGTGAGCTCGGCGATCTTCTCGGCCACGCGGCCCGCGAAGCCCTTGGGGGCGTTGAGGCCGGTGCCGACCGCCGTGCCGCCGAGCGCCAGCTCGGCCAGGTGCGGCAGCGTGGCCTCGATGGCCGCGATGCTCTTGCGCACCTGGGTGGCGTAGCCGCCGAACTCCTGGCCCAGCGTGAGGGGCGTGGCGTCCATCAGGTGGGTGCGACCGATCTTCACGAGCCCGGCGAACGCCTCGGCCTTCGCCCCGAGCGCCTCGGCCAGGGCGCGCAGCTCGGGCAGCGTGCGCTGCACCAGCGCCGTGTAGGCGGCGATGTGCATGGCGGTCGGGAAGGTGTCGTTGCTCGACTGGCTCTTGTTGACGTCATCGTTGGGGTTGAGGGGCGTCTTGCTGCCGCGCGCGTTGCCGGTGAGCTCGGCGGCGCGGTTCGAGATCACCTCGTTGACGTTCATGTTCGACTGCGTGCCCGAGCCGGTCTGCCACACCACCAGCGGGAACTGGTCGTCGAGCTCGCCCGCCAGGATCTCGTCGCACACGCGCCCGATCAGCTCGGCCTTGTCGCGCGGGAAGTCGGTGAGCTCGGCGTTGGTGAGGGCGGCCGCCTTCTTCAGCACGGCGAAGGCGCGCACCACCTCGATGGGCATGCGCTGGCCGCCGATGCGGAAGTTCTGGATGGAGCGCTGCGTCTGCGCGCCCCAGTAGGCGCTGGCAGGCACGCGCACCTCGCCGAGCGTGTCCTTCTCGACGCGGTAGTCGGTGGGGTTGGTGTCGTTCATGTCCGGGAACCCTCCAGGGGCGCCCGTGCCGCCGTGGCCGCCGGGTGGTCGCCCGCGCGGCGCCGGCCGTCGGCGCCCGTCGTGTCCATGCTAACCAGCGCCGCGGTGCCTCAGGCGCCCAGGACGTAGCGCAGCGCGGCGCTCATGCCGTTCTTCCAGTTGGTCCAGTTGTGGCCGGCGTTGCGCTCGGCGTAGGCGTGCTGGGCGCCGAGGCGCTCGAGCTCGGCGCGCACCTGGCGGTTCACGTCGAGCAGCCACTCGAGCGTGCCCACCTCGAGGTACCAGCGCCGCGGCGGGGTGGCGCCGGCGCGCAGGCGCTCGAGCAGCCAGGAGCGCTCGGTGCGGTAGTACTCGCGCTCGTCGGGCGCGCCGAGGAAGGCGCCGGAGAAGCTCACCACGGCGTCGGCCACCTCGGGGTGCTCGAGGGCCAGGGTGGCCGACACCAGCCCACCGAGGCTGGCGCCCAGCCACACGCGCTCGCCGGTGGCCGGGTAGTCGCGGTCCATCAGCGGCAGGAGCTCCTCGAGCAGGAAGCGCCGGTAGGCGGGCGCGAAGCCGTACTCGGCCTGGCGGTCGCGCGGCTCCACGAACACGAAGCGCGCCGGGCGGATCGCCCCCTCGGCGAGCAGCGCCTCCGCCACCAGGTGCACGCGCCCCAGGCGGTAGAACGCCACGCCGTCCTGCACCACCACCAGCGGCAGCGCGGCGCCCTCGTGGCCCTGCGGGGTGTAGACGGTGGCGCGGCGTAGCTCGCCGAGCGCCTGGCTCTCGAAGCGCAGGCGGTCGGTGGTGCCGCGCTCCAGCGCCTCGTCGGGCGCCGCGAGCGGGTCGGGGCGGTAGGCGGGGCCGTAGAGCGCGCTCACCTCGGGGAACCAGGGGCTGACGCCGCGCTCGGGGTTGTCGGGGTCGGCGCGCACGCGCCCCTCGGCGTCGCGGTAGGCGTACTCGAAGTAGGCGTCGGCCGGCAGCGCGTACTCGATGGGGCCGGCGCCAGCCTCCAGGGGCTGCGCGCCCCGGTCCATGTCGGTGAGGTCGGAGAGGAGCTCGGTGGCCCAGGCGGGCGGCTCGAGGCGGATGTCCATGCCGCGAGTCTAGCCGGCCGCCGCCCACCACGGCCTGCGGCGCCAAGGGGGACGGCTGGTAGACTCCGAGCATGACGCTGAGCACCACACACCGCTTCGACTCCATCGCCCTGGAGGCCCTGAGCCGGCGCCCGGGCATCAAATGGACGCTCTTCCCCGAGGGCGTCCTGCCGCTCTGGGTCGCCGAGATGGACTTCCCGCTCGCGGGCGCCATCGAGCAGGCCATCGTGGAGCACGCGCGCGGCGGCGACCTGGGCTACCCCGCCCCCACCGGCCTGCCGGGGCTGCGCGAGGCGGTGGCGCGGCGCCTGGCCGAGAAGCACGGCCTCGCCACCGAGCCCGACCACGTGATGCCGATGAGCTCCACCGCCACCGGCCTGGCGCTGTCGGTGCGCGCCTTCTCGGAGCCCGGCGACGAGGTGCTGCTGCTCACGCCCCTCTACCCGCCCTTCAAGAAGTCGGTAGAGCTGGCGGGGCGCGTGGCGGTGGAGGTGGAGCTGGTCGACGACGGCAGCGGCTACGCCATCGACTTCACCGCCCTCGAGGCGGCGGTCACGCCGCGCACGCGCATGCTGATGCTGTGCAACCCGCACAACCCGGTGGGGCGCGTGTTCACCCGCGAGGAGCTCGAGCGGCTGGCGGCGCTCGCCGAGCGCCACGACCTGGCGCTGGTGAGCGACGACCTCCACGCCGACCTGGTGCTCGACGGCCGCCACCTGCCCATCGCCGCCCTGAGCCCCGAGGTGGCCGCCCGCACCGTCACGCTCTACGGGCCGACCAAGGCGTTCAACGTGCCGGGGCTCAAGGTCAGCTTCGCGGTGGCGCAGGACCCCGAGCGGCTAGAGCGCATGGCGGCCGCCGGCGGTGGGCTCACCACGCCGCCCAACGTGCTGGCGCAGCGCGCCACCATCGCGGCCTACGGCGCCGCCGAGGCGTGGCTCGACGAGGTGCTCGACTACCTGCGGGGCAACCGCGAGCACCTGCTGAAGCGCGTGGCGCAGGCCATGCCGCGCGTGAAGGTGCACCGCCCCGAGGGCACCTACCTCGCCTGGCTCGACCTGCGCGCCTTCGACCTGGGCGAGGACGTGGCGGCGGCGCTGGCGGAGCGCGCCCAGGTGGGCGTCAACGACGGCGCCAGCTTCGGCGCGGGCGGCCGCGGCTTCGCGCGCCTCAACTTCGCCACCAGCCGCCCGATCCTCGACGAGGCGCTGTCGCGCCTGGAGCGGGTGCTCGGTTGAGCGCCGGCCCGAGCGGCGCCACGTCCGGGCGGGGCGAGGTGCGCACGCTGGCGCTCCCCGCCTCGCTGGAGGCGGCGCTGCGCTCGGGGCACCCCTGGGTCTACCGCAACCACCTGCCGGAGGCGGGGCTGCGCACCGGCGACGTGGTGCGCGTCGAGGCGGGCAACGCCGCCGCCTACGGCGTCTACGACGGCGCCGGCTCGATCGCGCTGCGCCTGTTCGGCGAGCGCCCCACGCGCGAGCTGATCGCCGAGCGCGTGGCCGCGGCGCTCGCCCTGCGCGCCGGCCTGCCGGCGGCGGGCAACGACGCCTACCGCCTGATCAACGGCGAGGGCGACTTCCTGCCGGGCATCGTGTGCGACCGCTACGGCCGCTTCGCGGTGATGAAGGCGTACGCCGCCGGCGTCGAGCGCTTCCTGACCGACGTGGCGCGCGAGGTCGGCGCGCGCCTGCGGCTCAAGGGCGTGGCGCTGCGCGGCGGGCTCGCCGACGACGAGGAGGACGCCGAGGCCGGGGACGAGCGCGGCGCCAGCGGCCCCGGCCGCGGGGCTCACGGCCTCACCGCGCTGTGGGGCGAGCTGCCGCCGCCCGAGCTGACCGTCACCGAGAACGGCCTCCGGTTCGTGGCCGACCCGTGGCGCGGCCAGAAGACGGGCCTGTTCCTCGACCAGCGCGACAACCGCCAGCTGGTGCGCCGCCTGGCGGCCGGGCGCCGGGTGCTCAACCTGTTCGCCTACAACGGCGGCTTCAGCGTCTACGCGCTGGCGGGCGGCGCCGAGGCGGTGGTCAGCGTCGACGTGTCGCGGCCCGCCCTCGAGGCCGCCGAGCGCAACGTGGCGCTCAACCCCGCTAGCGGCGAGCACAGCGCCCTCGCCGCCGACATCTTCGAGGCGCTGCCGCGCTGGGCGCAGCAGGAGCAGCGCTACGACATGGTGGTGCTCGACCCGCCCTCGCTGGCCAACAACGCCACCCAGCGGCGCCGCGCGCAGCGCGCCTACCTGCGGCTGAACCGCGACGCGCTGCGGCTCGTGGAGCCGGGCGGCCTGCTCGTCACCGCCTCCTGCACGGCGCAGGTGGCGCCGGAGCAGTTCCGCGAGGTGGTGGCGGAGGCGAGCCGCGCCGCCGGCGTGCGCGTGCAGATCGTGGCCGACCAGGGCCACGCCCTCGACCACCCGGTGCCGCTGTCGTTCCCCGAGGGGCGCTACCTCAAGTTCCTGGTGCTACGCGTGCTCTGAGGCCACGAGCCGCGCCGCGAGCCAGTCGAGGACCGCGCGCCGCGCCCGCTCGGGCACGCCGCTGGCGGGGTCGTCGTGGTGCAGCTCGTGGGAGCCGCCCTCGAGCACCTGCAGCTCGACGCGCGGCGAGGCCGCCGCCAGCTCGCGGCTGCCCGCCAGCGCGGCCACGGCGTCGCCGCTGCCATGCACCACCAGCGTGTCGACGGCCAGGCCGGGGGCGCGCTCCAGCAGCGCGGCCCCCTGCTCCAGCAGCGTCACGCCGGCGTCGGCGCGCACCCCGCCGTGGTAGATCAGCGGGTCCTCGGCGTAGCGCCGCACCTCGGCGCCGGAGCGCGAGATGGCGCTCGGCGGCAGCTTGGTGGTCGGCAGCGTCGGGAACAGGCGTGCCAGCGGGCGCGCCAGGCGCAGCAGCCACGCGGGGCGCGCCACCGCGTCGCGCAGGAACGGGGCGCTCAGCACCAGCCCCGCCAGCTCGGCGGGGCGCTCGAGGGCGTAGCGCAGCGCGATCGCGCCGCCCATGCTGTGGCCGAACAGGAACGTCGGCAGGCCGGGGCTCGCCGCCAGCGCCCGCTCGCGCAGCACCGCCACGTCGCCGAGCGTGGCCTCGAAGCCGTCGACCGAGCCACGCACCGCGCCGGGGCTGCGGCCGTGGTTGCGCTGGTCGAACGCCCACACGTCGAGGCCGGCCGCCGCCGCCGCCGTCGCCAGTCCCCCGTGCCGCAGGGCGTGCTCGGCGTAGCCGTGCAGCACGAGCAGCACGCCGCGGGCGGCGCCGGCGGCGGGCCAGCGGTAAGCCGCCAGCGCCTCGCCGTCCAGGGCGTGAAGGTCGAACCGCTCGGCCGTCTGCTCCATCGTGGTCACCTCGTGGGGCGATGTTACCAGGCGTCAGAGGCCGTTCCGCGCGTAGATGGCGTCCACGTGGCGCAGGTACCAGGCGGGGTCGAAGGCGGCCGCGAGCTCCGCCGCCGAGAGCGGGTTGCCGGGCTCGGCCGCCAGCAGCTCGCGCAGGTGCGTGCCCGTCTCCCAGGCCGTCAGGCTGGCGCGCTGCACCAGCTCGTACGCCGCCTCGCGGCTGAGGCCCGCTTCGATCAGCAGGTGCAGCACGCGCTGCGAGTAGACCAGGCCGTGGAGCGCGTCCAGGTTGGCGCGCAGGCGCGCCTCGTCGACCACCAGCGCCCGCAGCACGCGCGTCAGGCGCCTGAGGGCGTAGGAGGCGAGCGTGGTGGTGTCGGGCAGGATCACCCGCTCCACCGACGAGTGGCTGATGTCGCGCTCGTGCCACAGCGCCACGTTCTCGAGCGCCGCCTGCAGGTTGGAGCGCAGCAGGCGCGCGATGCCGCTCAGGTTCTCGCTGGCGATGGGGTTCTTCTTGTGCGGCATCGAGCTCGAGCCGGTCTGGCCCGCCGCGAACCCCTCCTGCGCCTCGCGCACCTCGCTGCGCTGCAGGTGGCGGACCTCGACGGCCACGCGCTCCACGCTGGTGCCGAGGATGGCCAGGGCGCCCAGGAGCTGCGCGTGGCGGTCGCGCGCCACGGTCTGGTTCGACACCGGGTCGGGCGCCAGGCCCAGCTGGGCGGCCACGCGCTCCTCCACCGCCGGCGGCAGGTGCGCGAAGGTGCCGACCGAGCCCGACAGCATCGCCACGCCGATCGCCTCGCGCGCCGCGCGCAGCCGCGCCGCGTCGCGCTGCAGGGCGGCGCGGAAGCTCAGGAACTTGAGCCCGAAGGTCATGGGCTCGGCGTGCACCCCGTGGGTGCGGCCGATGGCGGGGGTGTGGCGGTAGCGCTGCGCCAGCTCGGTGACCACCGCCAGCAGCCCGCCGAGGTCGGCGAGGATCAGGTCGAGGGCGCGCACCAGCAGCAGGTTCTGCGCCGTGTCCACCACGTCGGTGCTGGTGAGGCCGTAGTGCACGTAGCGGGCGCCGTCGCCGAAGCGCTCCGCCAGGGCGCGGGTGAACGCCACCACGTCGTGGCGCGTGACGGCCTCGAGCTCGGCCACGCGCGCGGCGAACGCCTCGTCGAGCGGCCGGCGGGCGGCCGCGGCGCGCAGCTCGGCGCTGGTGCCGGCCGGCACCTCGCCGAGCTCCTCGAGCGCCTGGGTGGCGGCCAGCTCGACCTCGAGCCACACGCGGTAGCGCTCCGCCTCGCTCCACAGGGCCTTCATCTCGGGCGTGGTGTAGCGGTCGATCATCGCCCGGACGCTACCACGTGCGCCGCCCGCCGGAACCCGTCGGGCACGCGCCTAGGGCCGCCGGGCCACGCAAGCTGGCTGCCCCTGGAAGGCCGTTCTAGATGGTAGAATCGCCTGTCAGGCCGCCGTCCGGCGTGAGGCCGCTCCGGACACGTGAGGGCGCTGCTGCGTCGCTCGCGACGGACGCCCCCTTCGGCCCGCCGGTCGGCAGTGGAGGTCACCTTGAACGAGGGTCAAGTCGTCCCCGTCCAGATCACGGACGAGATCAAGACGAGTTTCATCAACTACGCCATGTCGGTCATCGTGGAGCGCGCGCTCCCCGACGTGCGCGACGGGCTCAAGCCGGTCCAGCGGCGCATCCTCTACGCCATGAACCAGATGGGCCTGGCCAGCAACCGCAAGCACTCCAAGAGCGCCGGGGTGGTGGGCGAGGTCATCGGCAAGTACCACCCGCACGGCGACGCCGCCATCTACGACGCCATGGTCCGCCTCGCCCAGGACTGGAACCTGCGCTACCCGCTCGTCGACGGCCAGGGCAACTTCGGCTCCGTCGACGGCGACCCGGCGGCCGCCTACCGCTACACCGAGGCGCGCCTCACGGCGGTGGCCGAGGCCATGCTCGCCGACATCGACAAGGAGACCGTCGACTTCCGCGACAACTTCGACGGCACCATCCAGGAGCCCACCGTGCTCCCGTCGGCGGTGCCGAACCTGGTGGTCAACGGCGCGGCCGGCATCGCGGTCGGCATGGCGTGCAACCTGGCGCCGCACAACCTCGGCGAGGTGGTCGACGGCCTGGTGGCCCTCCTCGAGGACCCCCACCTGACCACCGACGAGCTGATGCAGCACATCCAGGGCCCCGACTTCCCCACGGGTGGCATCATCGGCCGCGACGGCATCCGCCAGGCCTTCGAGACGGGCCGCGGCAGCATCCGCATCCGCGGGCGCGCCCGCATCGAGGAGCACAACGGCCGGCCCATCATCGTCGTCACCGAGATCCCCTACCAGGTCAACAAGACCTCGCTGATCCAGACGGTGGCGCAGCTGGTGCGCGACAAGAAGATCGAGGACATCTCCAACATCCGCGACGAGTCCGACCGTCACGGCATGCGCATCGTCTTCGAGCTGAAGCGCGGCGCCAACGCCCAGGTGGTGCTGCAGCAGCTCTACAAGTTCAGCCAGCTGCAGTCGACCTTCGCGGTCAACAACGTGGTCATCGTCGACAACGCCCCGCGCCTCCTCCCCCTGAAGGAGATGCTGCGCTACTTCCTGCTGCACCGCGGTGAGGTCATCCGCCGGCGCTCGGAGTACGAGCTGCGCAAGGCGCGCGAGCGGGCGCACATCCTCGAGGGCTACCTCATCGCCCTCGACAACCTCGACGCCGTGATCGAGCTGATCCGCGCCTCGAAGGACGGCCCCGAGGCGCGCGACGGCCTCATGCGCGAGTTCGGCCTCTCCGAGCCGCAGGCGCAGGCCGTGCTCGACATGCGCCTGCAGCGCCTCACGGGCCTGGAGCGCGAGAAGATCCAGGAGGAGTATCGCGAGCTGCAGGAGGAGATCGCGCGCCTCGAGCTGATCCTCACCGAGGACGAGGAGCTCAAGCGCGTGATCCGCACCGAGCTCATCGCCGAGAAGAAGGCGTTCGACAACCCGCGCCGCACCGCCATCACCGACCTGAACGACGACATCTCCAAGGACGACCTGATCCCCGAGGAGAAGATGGTCGTCACGCTCACCAACGGCGGCTACATCAAGCGCACGGCGCTCACCAGCTACCGCAGCCAGGCGCGCGGCGGCCGCGGCGCCAAGAACCAGAGCATCAAGGACGACGACTTCAACACCCAGCTGCTGGTGGGCAGCACCCACGACTACCTGCTGTTCTTCACCGACCGCGGGCGCGTCTACCGCGAGAAGATCTACGACCTGCAGGAGGTCGAGCGCAACGCGCGCGGCCAGCACATCCGCAACGTGCTGCCGCACATGGCCGAGGACGAGAACGTGCAGACGGTGCTGTCGGTCAACAGCCTCGACCGCGACGGCTACTTCGTCTTCGCCACCCGCAACGGCCTCATCAAGCGCACCCTCATCCGCGACTACGTCAACATCACCATCGCCGGCCTGGTGGCCATCAACCTCGTCGACGGCGACGAGCTGGTGGCGGTGCGCATCACCGACGGCAGCGCCGACGTGGTGCTCGGCACCCGCAAGGGCCAGGCCATCCGCTTCCAGGAGGACGGCGCCCGCGACACCGGCCGCGCCACCCAGGGCGTGATCGGCATCCGCCTCAAGGGCGACGACACCGTGGTGAGCCTGGCGGTGATCCCCGAGGAGGAGAAGCAGAGCGCCGAGCTGCTGAGCCTCACCGAGTCGGGCCTGGGCAAGCGCACGCGCCTGTCGGAGTTCCCGCTGCAGGGGCGCGGCGGCCAGGGCGTCATCGGCCACAAGGTCACCTCGAAGACCGGCGACATGGTCACCCTCACCCCGGTCCGCGGCGACGAGGAGCTGCTGATGCTCACCAACCAGGGCATCATCATCCGCACCAGCGTGTCGCAGGTGAGCAGCTACGGACGCTCGACCCAGGGCGTGAAGGTCATGCGCGTCGACGACGGCGACCGCGCCGTGGCGGCCATGGTGCTGCCCTCCGACGAGGACCTCGAGCGCCTGGAGTGAGCTGAGCCCTCGAGCCCCCCGGGTCTCGCCCAGCCCCCGAACGGACATCGCGGTATCATCCCCGTGATGTCCGTTCCCATCTGGTTGGATTGCGACCCCGGCCACGACGACGTCCTCGCCGTCTTCGTCGCGGCGCACGCCGCCGAGCTGGTCGGCATCAGCGCGGTCAGCGGCAACGCGCCCCTGCACCGCACCGTGGCCAACGCTCTCATCGCCGTGCAGCTCGCCGAGCTCGACGTGCCGGTGCACGCCGGCGCCGCCAAGCCCCTCACGCGCGAGGCGCGCCACGCCGCGCACATCCACGGCGAGAGCGGCCTGGGCGGCCCCGTGCTTCCCGAGGTCACGCGCCGTGCCGACCCCACGCCGGCCGTGCGCGCCCTCCTCGACGCCGCCGAGGCGCGCGACGACCTGTGGCTGGTGGCGGTGGGGCCGCTCACGAACGTGGCGCTGGCGCTCACGCTCGAGCCGGCGCTCGCCGAGCGCCTGGCGGGCATCAGCCTGATGGGCGGCGCCTGGGGCCCGGGCAACATCACCGCCGCGGCGGAGTTCAACGTCTGGGCCGACCCCGAGGCGGCGCAGATCGTCTTCGAGTCGGGCGCCAACCTGGTGATGGCCGGCCTCGACCTCACCCACCAGTTCCTGATCGACCGCGAGCGCATCGAGCGCGTGCGCGCCCTGGGCGGGCGCGTGGCGCGCTTCTCCGCCGAGCTGCTCGACTTCTTCGTGGAGGCCTACGAGCGCAGCTACGGCGAGGCGATCGGCCCGCTGCACGACCCCTGCTCGGTGCTGGCCGTCACCCACCCGCAGCTGTTCGCGTCGGAGCGCCGCCACGTGGCCGTGGAGCGGCGCGGCGAGCTCACGCGCGGCATGACGGTGGTCGACCGGCGCAGCGGCGGCATGCCCGAGGCGCCCAACACCACGCTGCTCACGCGCATCGACGACGCCGGCGCCTTCGAGGCGCTGGTCGCGGCGCTGGGGGCGCTGCCGTGAGCGCCGTCAGCGTCGGCGCGCGCCGCGGACCGGTGGGGCTCGGCAGCGACTCCACCGCCGTGGTGGAGTTCCGTCACGTCACCAAGACCTACTCGCGCACCCACACCCACGCGCTGCGCAACGTGGACTTCCGCATCGAGAAGGGCGAGTTCGTCTACCTGACGGGCCACTCCGGGGCGGGCAAGTCGACGCTGCTGAACCTGATGCTCAGGCGCATCCTGCCCACCGAGGGCAGCGTGGTCGTCAACGGCTTCGACGTGTCGCGCATCCGCGTGGGGCGCCTGCCGCAGTTCCGGCGCGGCATCGGCATGGTGTTCCAGGACCACCGCCTGCTCGACAACCTCTCGGCCATCGAGAACCTCACCTTCGCGCTGCGCGCCGTGGGCGCGCGCGGCAACCTCGAGCAGCGCGCCATGCAGGTGCTGAGGCAGGTGGGGCTGGCGCACAAGCGCAAGGCGTACCCCATCGAGCTGAGCCTGGGCGAGCAGCAGCGCGTGGCCATCGGCCGCGCCATGGTGACGGACGCCCCCCTGCTCCTCACCGACGAGCCCACCGGCAACCTCGACCCCGACACGGCCATGGAGATCCTCGAGCTGCTGAACGACATCAACCTGCGCGGCACCACCGTGGTGGTCGCCACCCACGCGCGCGACCTGGTCGACCGCTACAAGCGCCGCACCCTGGTGCTGCGCAACGGCGAGCTGGTGCGCGACGACGCGCACGGCGGCTACTCGCTCTGACGCCGAGGGCCCTGACGACCTGACGACCCGCGGCCCGCGCTGGCGCGGCTCAGGCCCGGCGGCTCAGAGCTGCATGACGCTGTAGTCGAGGCGGTCCTCGCCCAGGATCATCTCCAGGAACTGCAGCGCGCCGAGGGCGTCGATCATCGCGAAGGCGTTGTCGCGGTCGAGGTAGACGCCCTCCTTCATCACGGTGTGGCCGTAGACCCCGAAGCGGTGGCCCGCCTGCTTCACCAGCTCGGGCTTGTTGAACCACCAGGTCTTGGTGTCGGGGTCGTGATAGAAGAAGTCGTCGAACACCTGCATGCCGGGCAGGGGGCCGGCGTGGGCGAACTGCACGCCGTGGAACACCACCTCGCGCGGCAGCTCGGCGAACCACGCCTTCAGGTCGTCGGGCATGGCCAGGCCGCCGCGCGCCTCGTCGAACTCCACGTGCTGCAGCCCGCCGCGGGTCGAGAGCTGGTAGCGGTTGTCGCAGGCGGCCTCGTCGTGGTTGCCGAGGATGACGTTGACGTTGCCGCACGCCTGGTCCACGAAGCGTTTGAAGCGGTACAGCTCGCGGATCTGCGCCTTGGCGGCGCGGCGCAGGTGGTCGGGGTCGCTGGAGTCGTAGGGCTCCTCGCCCACGGCGTTGGCGTAGGCGCGCTCGTCCTTGTAGTGCACCAGGTCGCCGACGCACACCACCTGGTAGCGGCCCTCCATCAGCGCCGGGCTGGGCTCGAGGGTGGGCGTGGCGGCGGCGGACGCCTTCAGCACGCGCCACAGCTCGGGCCACTGGCCGTGCACGTCGCCGATCGCGATCACCTTCATCAGCGCGCCGGCCACGCCTACCCCTCCGACCCCTTGCTGAGGAGCAGCGCCCGCAGCCGCGAGTAGAGCTCGCGCGCCTCCTCGACGGTGCGGCCGTGGTGGCGCGCCACCAGCTGCGCGGCCTCCTTGCCCAGGCCCTCGGCCTTGAGGCGGTCGACCAATCGCTCGATCATGGCCAGCGCCTCGCTGGAGGCGTCCTGGCGGGCGGGGGCGTCGGCGCCCGGCGACTCGGCTCCCGGCGCCTCGGGCGCCGCGGCGGCCTGGCGCGGCGCGGCGGGCGC
>Ga0123332_1000898_pt1 | contig 30007 bp, 31 predicted proteins | sample BioC12SIPDNA_4_FD_89958 | JGI IMG/M metagenome (GOLD analysis project Ga0123332, IMG submission 89958) | Anaerobic biogas reactor microbial communites from Washington, USA - Biogas_R2_A C12 SIP DNA | ecosystem: Engineered > Bioreactor > Anaerobic > Unclassified | place: Washington, USA... | reverse complement strand
TGACCTGGCCGTGCGCCTCCTGCACCGCCATCACGGCGAGCCACGAACCGTCGCAGTCGCGCGCCCGAACTGCGGGACCGCCGTTCGCCTCGATCACGTCGAGGCGCACGCCGAGCGGGTTGACCCGCCGGGCCAGCCCCACCAGGAACCGCGCCACGGCCGACGCCCCCTCGATCGGTCGGGCGATCGCCGGCGCGCGGCCATCGCCGTCGGCGTGGAGACGCACATCGGCGGCCAGCAGTTCCTCGACCCGAGCCACGTCCTGGACGTGCAGGGCGTCGACCAGGGCCTCGGCGACGGACGCGCGACCGGTGCGGCCGTCGTCGGGGGGAGTCGCGTCAGCGAGGCGACGACGAGATCGGGAGTACAGCTGGCGACATGCTGCAGCGGAGCGCTCCACGATCTCCCCGATCCGCGCGTAGTCCAGCCCCAGCGCCTCCCGCAGTACGTAGACGGCACGCTCGACCGGCCCGAGCTCCTCCATGAGCATCAGCACAGCCATGGACAGCGACTCGCGTCGCACCACGACCTCGGCGGGGTCCGGACCCAGCTGGGTGCCGGCGGCCACCACGTCTCCCGCAGCGACCAGCGGCTCGGGCAGCCACGGACCCACGTAGCGCTCCCTGCGGACCCGCGCGGACCGCAACGCGTCGATGGCGAGGCGGGTGGTGACCGTGGTCGCGAACGCCTCCGGCGACCGCACGTCGTCGGCGCCGTGGAGCCGGAAAAGCATCGGCAAAGCGGGAGCATAGGGGTCGCAATCCCCCCGGAGGTGGTCTCGCTCCTTGTCGCGTGGCGGGACCAGACACCCGGGGGTAGGGGCTCACCTCCACCGACGACGACCACCGGCGTGTCCTAGCGGTCCTGCACCACCTCACCGCTGAGTGCTCGGCTCATCGGCTCGCGGTGGGTCTAGGCTGGCGTCGTGCTCATCCTCGGGATCATCCTTTTCGGCATGCTGGTCGGCGCAGCCGCACAACTTCTCCTCGGCCGGGGCGGTAACGGCATCAATTGGCCGATGGCCCTCGGGGCCGGGCTGGTCGGCTCATTCGTGGGCGGCCTGCTCGTGAGCCTGCTCAGCGGGGACGGGCTGGCGCTGCGCCCCAGTGGCGTCATCGGGTCGGTGGCCGGAGCCGTGATCGTGACCCTCGGCTGGCAGTGGTGGCAGGCCCAGAGTCGGGGACGTGGCGCGTAGCGGACCGGCTCAGCGCCAGCGGTACCGGGTGGGGACGAAGGGCGATGGCGTTGCACACGACCACACTGTGGGGCCTCGTCCACGACGCCCGTCGTGACCTGGCAGAAGACCTGGCGGGGCTGACCGAGGCGCAGTGGGCGACCGAGTCGCTGTGCGCGGGGTGGAGCGTGGAGGAGGTCGTGGCGCACCTGACCGCGGCGGCGAGCGTGGGTCGCTGGCGATGGATCCGCAGCATCGTCGCGGCGGGCTTCCGGCCGGCCGTGCACAACGAGCGGCGGCTCAGAGAACAGGTGGGCCCCACACCGGCGGACACCCTGGCCCGGTTCGAGGCGGTCGTGGAGTCGCGGGTCGCTCCCAGCTCCGACACCGCGGCCTACCTCGGGGAGGTCCTGGTCCACGGCCACGACATCCGCCGCCCGCTGGGCCTGCCCACGGCGACGCCCGTCGAGGCCTGGACCACGGTCGCGGAGTTCTATGCCCGGCGCGACTTCACGGTCCCGAGCAGGTCGCTGACCACGGGGCTGCGTCTCCGGGCGACCGACGGCCCCTTCGAGGCCGGCTCCGGACCCGAGGTGGCCGGACCGACGATGGCCCTCGTGGTCACCATGGCCGGCCGCAGTGCCCTGCGGAACCAGCTCAGCGGCGACGGCGCAGCGATCCTCGGGGAGCGCATCCCTGGGTGACCAGGCCGTGAGGTCTAGGTTGACCCCATGCGCTTCGACTACAGCGACGCCCAGTGGGTGGGCGTCGCGTTCGTGTTCCTGGGCATGGTCCTCGCGCTGGCGTGGCTGGTGCGACGCTACGTGCCACCCTTCGCCGCCCTCCTGATCCCCGACGTCGGTCATCGCTGGGTTCGTGATCCTGCTCATCGGGCCGCAGATGCTCGGCGCGTGGACCGGGACCAACGGGCTGATCCCGCACCAGGTGCTGAACACCTGGCAGAGCCTGCCGGGGCTGATGATCAATATCGTCTTCGCGGCGATCATGCTGGGCAAGACGCTGCCGTCGTTGCGGGACATCTGGGGCCAGTCGGCCGGGCACTTCATCCTCGGCAGCATCCTGTCGTTCGGCCAGTTCGCCCTTGGCGCCCTCGCGGTCGTGCTCATCCTCACCCCGGTCTTCGGCCTCACCGACCTGGCGGGCTCGATCATCGAGCTGTCCTTCGCCGGCGGCCACGGCACGATCGCCGGCATGGGGCCGTTGCTCGCGGAGGCCGGGGCACCGGAGGTTGTCGACCTCGGTCTTGGCCTGGCCACGATCAGCATGATCACCGGCATCCTCGGCGGGTCCATGCTGGTGCGTTACGCCCTGAGCAAGGAGTCCATCCCGGTCGCCCGCACCACGGTCCCCACCGACGCCGAGGACCTCGACCTGCACGCGGTCCGGGTGGCACCGGTGGACGTCGAGGCGAGCGAGGAGGCGCCCGAGGACACGGACACGGGCATCAGCCCGGTCACGGCCGCGTTCATGTTTATCGGCCTGGCCATCGCGATCGCGATACTGATCCTAGAGCTCCTGCGCCTGGTCGTCGGTGCCCTCGGCTCCGACATCTTCGAGAACTTCCCGCTGTTCCCCTTCACCGTGATCGGCGGCTATGCCGTGCAGGCCGTCATGACCAGGGCAGGACGAGCCCATCTCGTCGACCGCGCGGCGGTCAGCAGCATCGCGGTCCTCGCCCTGGACTTCCTCATCGCCGCCGCGATCGGGTCGATGTCCCTGGCGACCCTGGGCGCCAACATCCCGGCCCTGGTCATCCTCACCGTGATCGCGGTGATCTGGAGCGTGGTCGTCGTCCTCTTCCTGGCTCCCAGGATCCACGCGGCCAACTGGTTCGAGCACGCCATGGCCGACTTCGGCCAGTCCCAGGGGAACGTTGCCACCGGCTTCGTGCTCGCTGACATGGCCGACCCGGGGCACAAGACCAACGTCGCCAACGCCTACGGCTACAAGCAGCTCACCTACGAGCCCATCCTGGGTGGCGGTCTCATCACGGCCTTCAGCATCCCGATGATCATCGCCTGGGGATCGCTGGCCTTCGGCATCGCCTGCCTGGTGATCACCGTGCTGCTGATCGTCTGGGGCCTCCGGCGCCGCGGCTAGCGCTCCCGGAGACGGCCGCCCGGTGGCCGATGCGACGGCGGTCGGTTCCCGGTGTGTCCCCGTGGGACTCAGTCGGCGACGACGTCGTGCACCGCGGCCAGGGGCACGCGGTCGCCCGGTGCGATCCCCAGCGACCGCACGAGTGCCGGGTCGGTGACCGGGGCGGTCAGGTCGCCCTGCTTGAACAGCAGCGAGGCGTCGAGGATCTCGTAGCGTTGCGACCCGTCGGGGAGCAGTTCCGCGAACCGCGAACCACCCGGGGTGAAGTCGCAGTCGCTCCAGGGGAAGGTCCGCTGGGCGTCCAGCCGCCGGTCCCAGGTGCGGACCGTGGCGACGACGTCGGAGACGGTCTGCCCGTGGGAGGCGGGATTGGTCCTGATGACCTCCGAGACCGTGCGGCCCACCCCGGCCAGCGCCTCCAGACCGGGCCAGCCGCTGCGCACCGCGGCGCCCACCAGCACATCCCAGACGACATCGCCCACCACGGTGACCGCCACGCCTCCGCACGGGCTGAGGTCGTGCGGGTCGCAGGCCGAGTCGTCGACCACGATCCCCGTGGGATAGCCGCCCCTCGTGTCCGTCATCCCGTCTCCCCGTCACCGGCCACCGCGTGCGTGAAGAAGGCTGTGTGGCTGGCCAGGCGCTCATGACCGCACGGGTCACCGTGCCCGGGCACCAGCAGCGGCTGAGCCCGGGAGGCCAGCCGGTCGAGCGCGGCCAGCCAGCCGGCGACGTCACCGGACTCGGCGACCTGGGGGTCGTCGGCGGTCTCCACGAGGTCACCGGTGATCGTGACGGCCGCGGCGGGCACGTGCACGACGAGATCTCCGGCCGTGTGGGCCCGGCCGACCGGTTCGAGCTCGACGTCGACGGCACCGACGCGCACCGTGACTGGATCGGAGACGGGGGTGTCGGGCAGCACGATGTCCAGCTCGCGCAGTTCAGCAGCAGTCTTCGGCCCGGCGAGGCCGAGCACCTCCTGCCGCTGCTGCTCACCGTGCTCCCGGAGCTCCTCGATGGCCGCCGGGTGGGCGTAGGCCGGCACCCCGCCCATCGCCCCGAGGGCGAAGCAGTGGTCCCAGTGGGCGTGGGTGATGACCACCCCGACCAGCCGGTCACCACGCGCCACGATCGCATCCAGCAACGCGGCCGCCCGGCTGGGCAGGGTGCCGGGGTCGACGACCAGGGCCTCGCCACCGTCGGCGATCACCACCGCGTTCATCGCGGCCTCGGGCATCACCCAGCGGTCGACGCCGCCGGCGACCGGCTGGAACTGGTTCACCGCTCAGGCCTCCTGTCCGTCGTGCGTCCGTCGAGCATCGCACGATCACCACGCCTACACCTCCCGCGCTGGAAACGCGCTTGTGCCCCCGCCCGCGGAGCGGCAGTGTTGGACCCGGTGCCCCGCGGGCGGAAGAGACAGCATGGCCACATTCGGTCGGGACGAAGACCTCCATGAGGCTGAGTTCTTCCGGGCCAACCTCACCGGGGCCCGGTTCGAGCGCAGCAGCCTGCGGGAGGCGCGGGTCGTGGCCAGTGACCTGTCCGGCCTGGTCGTGCGCGGCAGCGACGTGCAGAACGTCGAGATCGACTCCCCCTGGTTGGCCGACGGCGACTTCTTCCGGGTCAACGGGCTGGACGTCGTCCCGCTCATCGAGGCGGAGCTGGACCGGCGTTTCCCCGGACGTGACCTGCGCCGGGCGGAGGACCCGGCGGGCCTCGCGTCGGCCTGGGAGGCGCTCCAGAACACGTGGGCGGCCACCCTGCATCGCGCCGGCACGATGCCCGAGGGCACGGTCGACGAGTCGGTGGACGGCGAGTGGTCCTTCACCCAGACTCTCCGGCACCTGGTCATGGCCACCGACACCTGGCTGGGCAAGGCGGTCCTGGGCCTCGAGCAGCCCTACCATCCGCTCGGGCTGGCCAACGAGAGCGCCGCGGACGACGGCCTTGACATGTCGCTGTTCACCACCGGGACCCCGACGTATGCCGAGGTGCTGGCGGCGAGGGAGGACCGGACCACGATGGTCGGTGACTTCATCGCCCAGGTGACTCCCGGCATACTCGATGAGGCCCGTTCCAACCCCTGGGCGCCGCAGTACCCGGAGACCGTCCGCTCCTGCCTGCACACGATCCTCGAGGAGGAGTGGGAGCACCACCGGTATGCCGTGCGCGACCTCGACGCCCTCGAGGCCGCCGCCAGGCCCACCTGACCACTCATGCCCACCTGACCGCGTGCGGCTATCCGGCCTGGAGGCCGGTGCGCAGCCGGTCGGCGAAGTCGTCATAGGCCGCCGCCACGACCTCGAGGTCGACCTCGGCGGGGAGTTCGTCGAGCCGCTGGTGCTCCAACAGGTAGGCGACCGTGGCGTCCACGATGTGCTCGTCCGGGACCCCGGACAGGCCGAGCCCGTCGATGAAGGAGGGGTCGAGGCCGACCTCCACATCGACGCGGTCGCCGTGCTCCGTGCCGTGCACGAGAAAGGTGTGGGTCCCCAGGTCCTCGACGGTCCAGTCGCGTTGCATGGTCTCATCCTTCCGCGGCGGAGCATGGCCGTGGGCAGGACGGGCGTCGGGCAGACCACGCTCTCACCTATTTTCAGTGTGCTCCTGTGAGAAAATATTCCGGACCACGACCCGACGACGGAGAAGACGCCCATGGCTCTCGCCCCGCCCCCGGAGGAGCTGCCGCACGTGCTGATCTCACGGGTCCGGGTCACCCCGGCCGTTGCGGAGCTGACCCTCGATCCCGTCGGGCCGGCGCTCACCTACGTCCCGGGGCAGTACGTCCTGGTCTGCGACGAGGACTACCGGATCCCGGTCAGGTCCTACTCGGTGGCGAACGCGCCGGACCCGAGTGGCCGGCTGACCCTGCTGGTCACCGAGGTGGAGGGCGGGGCCACCAGTGGCTGGCTCACCCGCGAGGTGTCCGTCGGGGACCCGGTGCTCGTCTCTGGCCCCTACGGCACCTTCGTGGCCGACCCTGCGACCGACTCCGGGTCCGGCAGACCGGTGCTCGGTCTGGCCGGCGGGTCCGGGCTGGCCCCGATCCGGGCGCTGGCCCAGGACGCCGTATGCCGTGGGGTGCCCGATCCCTTCACCCTGTTCTTCTCCGGGCGCACCGAGGAGGACCTGATCGACCGGGACGTCTTCCTGGGCTGGGAGCGGGCCTACGCCAACTTCCGTTATCTGAGCACGCTGACGCGCGCGTCCGGGCCGCCACCGGTCGGGAGGGTGGACAGCGTCCTCCCGGCGCTGCTGCCGGACCTGTCCGCGCACGAGGTGTTCATCGCCGGGGCGCCCGGCTTCGTCGCCGCGGGCGTGCGCACCGTGCGGGACCTCGGCTGTCGGCCGGGGCGACTGCACACCGAGGAGTTCTATGCCGAGCCCCAGCCCTGGGGCGTCGAGGAAGCAGGAGGATCCAGATGAGTGGCGAGGCGTCCGCGATCTACACCAAGACCGGCGATGACGGCACGACCGGGCGACTGTTCGGCGGCCGCGTGGGCAAGGACGACGCACTGGTCGAGGCGTGCGGCGACACGGACGAGGCGGTCGCGGTGCTGGGCGCCGCCCGGCAGGCGCTCCGGGATGGGGACTCCGTCGAGGGCACCGTCGGCGACACCGAGCTCGCCGACCTCGTCCTGCGGCTGCAGCGCGAGCTCTTCGTCGTCGGGGCCGATCTGATGACCAACCCCCGCGCCCGCGACCGGGGGACACCCGGCCAGTCGCAGGTGAGCCCGGACATGGTCGACCTGCTGGAGCGCACCATCGACGACCTCGTCGCGCGCCGGCCGTTGCAGCCCGTGTTCATCGTCCCCGGTGCCACGCGCGCCTCGGTGGCCCTCGACGTCGCCCGCACCGTCGTGCGGCGGGCCGAGCGGCACACCATCGCTGCCGCGCGGGCGGGGGCCGTGGTCTCCGACCACGTCATCGTCTATCTCAACCGGCTCAGCGACCTGCTGTTCGTCCTTGCTCGGCACGCCGCCGGTGAGGTGCAGGAGCCGCCGAGCCACACCTGAACCTCGTCCTGGACCGCCGCCGGTGCCACGCCGGTAAGGTGCCGGTATGCGCACCATCGGCAACATCCTGTGGTTTGTCCTGGCCGGCTGGTGGCTCGCGCTGCTCTATGTCGTCGCCGGGATCCTGGCCTGCATCCTCATCATCACCATCCCGTTCGGCATCGCCGCGTTCCGCCTCGCCAACTTCGTGCTGTGGCCGTTCGGGCGCACGACGGTCTGGCGGCAGGACGCCGGGATCTGGTCGATCATCGGCAACATCCTGTGGATCCTGTTCCTCGGGTGGGAGCTGGCCATCGCCCACCTGATCGCCGGCCTCCTGCTGTGCATCACCATCATCGGCATCCCGTTCGGCATCGCCTGCTGGAAGATGATCCCGCTCGCACTGCTGCCGCTCGGGCAGCAGGTCGTGCCGATCTCGCAGGCGCACGACCGCTTCGCCCTTCCGGTCAGCAGCTGACGGTCAGCAGCTGACGGACAGCACCGTGCCGGTCAGCGGTTGACCGCAGCGACCAGCAGGTGGGGGCACAGGTCGATCGCCCGCGGGTCCTGCTCCAGCATCCGGGCCGCCGTCTGGGCGTGCCCCAGCACCTCGTCGACCCGTTCCGGCGCCACCAGGTCGACGGCGTAGCCCATGGGCCCCTCGACCCCGAACACCTCGAGGTCCTGCCACCCGGCGGCCCGCGCCTCCTCCGCCAGCTCCTCGGCCGTGTGAGCGTGGCCCAGCGGGAAGCCGACGGTGTCGGTGTTCTCACCGGTGCGGACCAGGTGGGCGAGGACCTCCTGGTACCGCTCGGTGAGGAGCCCGTTCAGCGCGAACTCCCCGATGACGTTGTACCGGCCGATCGCCGCGGCGAAGACCCTGCCCCCGGGCCGGGTCACCCGCCGCGCCTCCACCAGGGCCGTATGCCGATCGGCCGGGTCTGCGAGGTGGTAGAGCGGGCCGAGCAGGAGCACCGCGTCCTGGCTGGCGTCGGGCTCGGCCAGCGCGCGGGCGTCGCCGAGCGCCGCGGTCACGCCGTCCAGGCGCGTCGCGGCGGCGACGTGCCGCGGGACCGGGTCGACCAGATGGACCCGGTGGCCCAGACCGGCCAGCCACACGGCATACGCCCCTGCGGCCCCGCCCACGTCGAGCACGTCGAGCGGGCCCTCCGGCAGGTGCCGGGCGATCAGCTCGCGGGTGCGCAGGGCCTCGAGCCGGGAGTGCGGGTTGCCGGTCAGCCGGGCCGCCTCATCATCGCTGCGCTCGTACCAGGACACGACGTCATCGAGGGAAGTCATGCCCGGCACGCTAGTGGCCGGCGAGGGTGAGACGGACCAGCGGGATGTCGGGGTCAGGGTCTCCCGTGGCCTCGACGATGATCGCCGCGAGCTTCTCCCAGGCCCCGGGGTGCTGCTCCTGGTAGTGCTCCAGCACGGCCTGGCTCTCGGCCTCGTCCAGCACGGTCGCGACCGCGGGACGACGGCGCGCGAAGCCGGTGCTGACGTGGCAGCGCGGCTGCGCCTGCAGGTTGCGGAACCACTGGGCGCGGCGGCCGAAGCCGGAGGCGACGACGAGCGAGTTGTCCGACTCGCGCTCCACCACCTCGAGGACGACGTAGCGGGCGGCGCCGCTCGTGCGGCCGACGTGCTCGAGCATGAGCAGGCGCCGGGTGAACAGGAACCCCAGCCCCGCCCGGAACAGCGGGATCGGCGCCCGGACGAAGCGACGGTTCTGCAGCAGGCTGGCGGCGTCGAGTCTCATCGGTGCCAGCGTAGGAGCCGTCGCCACGCCGGTGACGATCGGGTGCGCCGGGTCAGCGGTCGGACCAGGCGGGCTGGCGCTTCTCCAGGAAGGCGCAGATGCCCTCCTGCGCGTCGGCCGCGAGCGCGTTCATCGTCATCACGGTCTTGGTGTACTCGTAGGCCGAGCGCTGGTCGCGCGAGATCTGGGCGTAGAACGCCTCCTTGCCGATGCCGGTGACCACGGAGCTGGCGGCGGTGATCTGGGCGGCGAGCTCGCGGGTCCGGTCCGCGAGCTGGTCGGCGGGGACGACCTCGTTGACCAGGCCCCAGTCGGCGGCGGTCGCGGCGTCGATCGGCACGCCGGTCAGCAGCAGCTGCATGGCGCGCTTCTGCCCGATGACGCGGGTGATGGCGACCATCGGGGTCGAGCAGAACAGACCGATCTTCACCCCGGGCGTGCCGAACCGGGCGCCCTCCTCGGCGACGACCAGGTCGCACGTGGCGGCCAGCTGGCAGCCCGCGGCGGTGGCGATGCCGTGCACCTGGGCGATGACCGGTTGCGGGATCGACTGCACCGCCTCCATCAGGTCGCAGCAGCGGTCGAAGATCTCGCGGTACTCCTCGACCGTGCGGCCGGTCATCTCGGACAGGTCGTGACCCGCGCTGAAGACCGGGCCGGCCCCCGCCAGGATGACCACCGCCACGTCCCGCCGCGCCCCCAGCTCCCGGAGCACGTCGACGAGCTCGGTCATCAGCGCCAGGGAGAGCGCGTTGCGCTTCTCCGGGCGGTTGAGGGTGACCGTCGCGATCCGCTGGTCGGCATCGATTTCGGTCAGCACGGTGGGGGCGGCGACGGCGGTGCTCATCGGTGGTCCTTTCGCTCAGGGCTCTGGCGCCAGCCTACGCAGGGTCCGTCGGGCAGCCGCAGGGCGTGACATCTGTCCTGCTGCGGAACATCCGCGTGTCACTGGCCTGCGGGACCGGTCGTGCGAGAAGGTCGGGCATGGACAGAAAGATGTTGGCGTATGTGGCACTTGTCCTCACGATCATCTACGGGGGGCTGTTCGCGGTGATCGGGGAGGACTCGCGCGGGACCTACGCGGCTCTCGGCGGCATCGTGGTGGCGATCGCCTGGGTCAGCGTCGGGGTCCTCGGCAAGGACCGGGGGCCGGGCGACGCCTGACCCCCGGGGTGCGGGCGCTCAGTCGGCCGCGGGCACCCGGTAGACGCCGGGCTCGGGTCGTTCGACCAGGCCGTAGTCGACGAGGTAGCGGCGCAGCATCGCCACGTCGTCGTGGAGCGGGCGCAGGGCGGCGTTGATCTCGGTCTCCGCCAGGTCGCCGGCCGGCAGCGTGCTCGCGATCCAGGTGAGCAGCTGCACCCGCAGCGGCTCCTTCACCGGCATCGAGACCAGGTCGCCCCGCTTGTTGAACAGGCGGGCGAGGTCGGGCGGCGGTGTGGGCTGGTCCATGGACCCAGCATGCCCGGCCCGCCACAGCGGTGCCAGCCCGGTTCTCGACCCGGACCCGCCCATCAGACCCGCGCGACGGCATACGGCCGATGCCTGTTGTTCACCTCCCGTTCGTTGAGATTTTGCGCAGACCCGGTCAGGGTGGCCGGACCCGTCTCATCGAGCTCTCATCCGTGGCCTGTTGAGTGGGTCCCAGAGATGAAGGAGGCGGGCGCGGTGGTGGGCAGGCGCGCAGAGGACCTGGTGGCACGGACCAAGGGCGTGGCCAGGCGGGTGCGGAGGCTCGGCCGGCGGGTGCTCCCGGCTTGGTTCGCGGCGGAGCGCCCGGCAGGTCCACCGGACCCCGGTGGCGCGGGGCGGCGCCGGGCCGAACGACTGGCGGAGGCGCTGGGCGTCGTCCGGGAGATCGAGCAGCGGGAGGCCGCGCTGCCGAGGACGGCCGAGCCCCAGGAGTTTCTGACCCTGGACCGCGCGGTGCGTCGACCAACGGCCGATCCCGCGCTGCAGTCGATGCTCCCCGCGCCGCTGCGCGGCCACTGGGACCCGGAGCGGTCGACCGTCGGCGCGGTGCGTGCCCGGGTCGCCGCCGACGTCATCGTGCTGGCCAAGTTCGACCTCGGCACGGAGGTCAAGCTGCGAGCCGCCTACGGCGGGCAGCGGCGCACCGTCGCCGTCCAGCCGGTGCGACCCAACGGGACCTGCGGCATCACCAACGCGGTGCGCTCGCACGAGATCGTGGACCGGTACGCCCCCGGGCTGATGCCCGAGCTGCTGGGGCACGGGGAGCTGAGCAGCGGTCTGCGCTACCTGGTCGAGAGGTGGGTGGACGGTGATCCGCTCACCACGCGGCTGCGGATGGCCGAGCACCTCCCGCAGATCATCGAGGGGCTCAGCCGGGTCCACCTCGGCTACGGCGTGCACGCCCGCCGGGCCAGCGAGATCTGGCACACCGGCTTCCGCGAGCAGTGGCAGGAGGTGCGGGCGGCCGGACTGGTGGCGGAGGAGGCCGGTGCCCACGTGGCCGACCTGCTGGCGGCCGACAAGCGGTTGCGGCTCTCCTGGTCGCACGGCGACCTGGTCGCCTCCAACGTGCTGGGCACGGACGACGGGGTGGTCGTCATCGACTGGGAGCACGCCATGGAGCGGCCGGTGATGCACGACGCCGCGAAGCTGCACCTGTTCGCCGCAGACAAGGACCCGCTGCTCGACCTGCTCCTGGACGAGTGGGGCGACCCCAAGGCGGCGGAGGGCTACACCGCCGCGGAGGAGCTGGCCGTCGTGCACGCCCGGTTCCTGTCCCGCGCGCCGGTCCGGATGGCCGAGCTCGCCGGCCACCGGCGCCAGGGTGTCTATGCGCGGCAGGTCGCGCGGCAGGCCGCACTTCTCGCGGACACGCTCCAGCGAGTGGCCTGACCTCGGGGCCTAGTGAGCCGTGGCCGCCGGGTGCCCGTTCAGGTGCGCGGCCCACAGCTCGTCGGCGACCGGCGACGGGATCTCGAAGGCCTCGATGAACAGGATCAGCGTCCGCGGTGACGGTCCCTCGGCCGGGGACAGGGCGCGGCTGACCCGGTCCTTGAGGCGGCGGGGCAGGAGCACGTCGTCCTCCTGCTCCTCGCCGTGGTCCCACAGCCACTCAGCCAGTACCTGCGCGACCGCCGCCTGGTTCAGAGTCCCGCGACGGGTTCGGGCAGCCCTGCTCTGCCACTTGCGGCGACATGCCACATCGGTCAGCAGGTGGTCCCGCAGCAGATCAGCTGCGGTCAACGCGTACATGGGCTCAGCCGTCACGGTGTCACTCTCCCCGGGTTGTGCAACAGTGGTTCCAGTGGCAGACAGTGTGGCCTCTTTGCCTGCTCTTGACCAGCCCTTGAGTATTGGTCAATACAAGCCCATACACCCGCCATACACACAGGTCAGGCGATACACGCCACAATGAGGCGCATGAGCGCGACGGAGAGCGAGACGACCCACGAGAGTCCTGCCGGGGCGTTCGGTGAGGCGCTGACCACCCTGCGTCTGCGGGCCGGCCTGTCGGTGCGCGAGCTGTCCCGGCGGACCGGGATCCCCTCGGGCACCCTGGGCGGCTATTTCAGCGGACGGCACCTGCCCCCGGTGAACCGGCCGGAGGTGCTGGGGTCGATCGTCACCGCGTGCGGTGCCGCGCCGGAGGAGGTCCGGGTCTGGCACGAGCGGCTCGTGGACCTGCACCAGGGCCGGCGGGTGCCGCTGGTGATGCGGACCCCCTACCGGGGACTGGCCGGGTTCGGCACCGGGGACCGCGACATCTTCTTCGGCCGCTCCGAACTCATCGAGGATCTCGTCGAGCACGTCGAGAGCGCCTGCGCGGCAGGGGGGATCGTGCTCGTCGTCGGGGCGTCCGGCACCGGCAAGTCCTCGCTGCTCAGGGCGGGCCTCATCCCGGAGATGCAGAGCGCGGAGCGGGCCTGGCAGTGCGAGCTCATCACCCCGGGGGCCGACCCGGCGGAGGCGGTCGAGGAGGTGCTCGAGGCTCTCGCGGACCGGCCCCGGGCGTTGCTCGTCGTCGACCAGTTCGAGGAGCTGTTCACGCTCACCCCGGACGACGACGAGCGCTCCGCCACCGTCAACCGGCTGGTGGCCTGGGCGGGGGAGACCACACCGGAGCGGACCCGGGTGCTCGTGCTCGGACTGCGTGCGGATCGCTACGGCGAGGCGGCCGCCCACCCCGGTCTGGTGGCCGCGCTGCGCGACCAGCAGGTGCTGGTGCCCCCGATGACCGAGGACGAGCTGCGCTCGGTGATCGAGGGGCCCGCGGGCCGGGTCGGTCTCAAGCTCGAGTGGGGCCTGGTCGACGTCATCCTGTCCGACCTGCAGGCCAGCGACCTCACACACGTGCTCCCGCACCTGTCACACACCCTCCAGGCCGCCTGGGAGGACAGCGACCGACGCCAGCTGCGGATCCGGGACTACAAGGCGGTCGACGGGGTCGTCGGCGCCGTCCGCCGCAGTGCCGAGCGGGCCTTCGCCGACCTCGACAGCGAGGGGCAGCAGGTCGCGCGCACGATCGTGCTGCGACTGATCGTGCCGCACCCGGACGCCAAGCCCAGCCGCCGCTCCCGGAGCCGGGAGGACCTGGTCCGGCTGCACCCGGAGGCCGGCCGGGTGCTGGACCACCTGGTCGCCCACCGGCTGCTCACCGTGTCCGAGACCCACGTGACGCTGAGCCACGAGGCGCTCATCAGCACCTGGCCGCGGCTGCAGCGCTGGCTGGACGAGGATCGCGCCGACCTCCTGCTGCGGGAGCGGCTCGGGCGGCACGAACGCACCTGGGAGGAGCACGGGCGAGACCCCGAGCTGCTGCTGCGCGGCAGCCTGCTCGATGCCGTCAGAACCTGGACGGTCACCCACGACGGCGAGCTGAACCAGGCCGAGAGCGACTATCTGCGGGCGAGCGAGGAGCAGGCGCGGCAGCAGGTCAAGGACAAGGACCGCCAGCACCGGCGGACCCAGCAGCTCCTCGCAGTCGCCCTGAGCCTGGCGCTGGTGGCCGTGCTGGCGGGCGTGGCCGCCATGCAGAGCCGCTCGGCCGTCGCGGAGCAGCGCGACGAGGCCCGCTCCCGTCAGATGTCCCGGGTCGCGGCCAACCTGCGGGAGTCCAACGTCTCCCTGGCCAACCAGGTGGCGCTCGGCGGCTACCAGGTCTCGGACACCCGCGAGTCCCGCTCGGCGCTGATCGACGCCACGTCGCTGCCGGTGATGACGCGCCGGCTCGACCCCGGGGCCCCGCTCGCCGCCTCGGCCAACGGTGCCGGTGACCTGGTGGCCTTCGGCGGCACCGACGGAGGCGTCGACCTGGTGCGGGTCGACGGCGAGCGGATGACCGACCTGGCGACCGTCACCCTGGACGAGAGCGGCACGACCGTCCAGGCCGTGGCGATCGACGAGACCGGTGCCCTGCTGGCCGTCGGCGGGGGTGCCGATGCCGTCCGGCTCTTTGACGTCAGCGACCCGGGCAACCCCGAGCTGCTGCGGGAGCTCACCACCGACCGCACCGTCTTCGACCTGGTGTTCTCCCCCGACGGCCGCTGGTTGGTGGCGGCCGGCGACGAGGACCCCGACGGGCAGGCGCAGGTGCTGCGCTGGGAGCGCGTGGACGCGGTCTGGGTCGAGCGCGCCCCGGTGACCGGCGTCGCCGGCTCGATCCGGGGGATCAGTTTCGACGGGTCCGGCACGATGCTGGCGGGGGCCACCATGGGCGGCCACATCTACCTGTGGTCCCTGCAGGCCAGCACGGTGTCGGAGTCCGACCAGGTGCACGTCGGGGACGACTCGACCCGCCAGTTCGACGTGGACCTCTCCCCGGACGGCACCCACCTGGCAGCGGTCGGCAGCGACAAGACGCTGCGCCTGTTCGGCATCACCGCCGAGGGCGCCCTCGAGCCGAAGGCGGAGCTGGCCGACTTCCAGAGCTGGGTGAACGCGGTGTCCTTCACCGCCGACGGGCGGTTCGTCGTGGCCGGCAGCTCGGACAGCACCCTGCGCATGTGGGAGGTGCCGGAGGGCGACGAGCCGGTCCAGGTGCGCGGCGTCCTGCCGGTGAGCGCCGCCGTGACCTCCGTCGACGTGGTCGACGACCAGCGGATGGTCATCACCACCACCGACACCTCGGCATACCTGTGGCACCTGACCGAAGGGGTCCTCCCGCTGTCCGGCGACACGGTGTTCATCACCACCGCCTCCCGGGACGGCACCCGGGCCCTGACCTCGTCGGGCACCGCGGACGGCCACCTCTACCTGTGGGACACGACCAGGCCGAGGATCCCGGCCCTGCTGACCACGCTGGAGGCCCCCGAGAGCGAGGGGGTCCTGGACGGGGCGGCGGCGCTCAGCACCGACGGGAACCTGGCCGTCAGCGGCACGGCGACAGGACACCTCGTCGGCTGGGACGTCACCGACCCGGACGACCCGCAGCAGGTGCTCGGGCTGCAGGTCGGGGAGAAGTATGTCGAGCACTCCGCCCTCTTCGCCGGTGACAGCCACGTCGTGGCCGCCACCAACGACGGGCTGGTGTCGGTCGTAGCCCTGGACGACCCGGATCGGGTCGCCGCCCAGATCGTGCCGGACGACCCGGTGCTGACCGTGGCCGGCTCGGCCGGTCCGATCATCGCCACCGGCGGGGTCCTCGGCGGCGTCCAGCTGTGGGACGGCACCGACCTCGAGGCCGGCCCGGTGGGCACCATCGACGTCGAGCTGTCCATCTTCGGTCTCGACTTCAGCAACGACGGCAACCTGCTGGCGGTGGGAGGGGCCAACAACCAGCTCGAGCTGTTCGACGTCAGCAACCCGGCCGCACCGGTGGCGGTCGGGCCCACGCTCAGCGGCCCTGCTGCGACCATCTACTCGGTGGCCTTCTCGCCGGACGGGAGCAGGGTCGCCGCAGCCGTGCTGGACGAGACCGTCTGGGTGTGGCGCAAGGCCGGCGACGACTACGCCTCGGAGCTCGTCCTCCGCTCGGCGCTGGCTCCGCTGACCGCGGTGGGCTGGGTCGACGAGCATCACCTGCTGGCCGGTGGCCAGGAGGGGCGTGCCTACACCTGGCTGGTCGACGCGCCGGCCGCGGAGGCCTTTGTCTGTGCGACGACCGGCACCCCGGCGACCGAGCGTGAGTGGGCCACCCACCTGCCGGGCATCGACTACGCACCGCCCTGTCGCAGCCCCCAGCCCTGAGGCGCGCTGCACGGTCCACACGGGCCGATGAACCGTGGGCGAAATTGCCTTGCGTCTCAGCCCACGGACGACTACCTTGTGTCGCATGGTACCTAGCGACAGCACGATCTTGACGAACCTCCGACGAGGTGCGCTGGAGTTCTGCGTGCTGGCGCTCCTGCGGGACGGGGCCGCCTACGGCTTTGACATCGCCCGCCACCTGACCCGCGACGGGGTCCTGATGGCCAGCGAGGGCACCCTCTACCCGCTCCTTTCCCGCCTCCGCAAGGCAGGACTGGTCGACACCACGTGGCAGGAGTCGACCAGCGGGCCGCCGCGTCGCTACTACGAGCTCACCGACTCCGGCGCCCGCGCGCTGGAGGACTTCACCGCCACCTGGCAACCGTTCCGTGACGCGGTGGATGCCGCACTCAGCGAAGGGGCAACATCATGAACACCACCCAGCACCCGCTCGTCAGTCAATATCTCGACGACCTCTCGCGCATGCTCGACCACCTGCCGCCCGGGGACCGGGCCGAGGTGCTGGCCGGGGTGCGTGAGCACATCGAGGCCGGGCTCGCCGAGCGCAGGGCCACCACGGTCGGCGACGTCTCGGCGGTGCTCGCCGAGCTGGGACCACCCGAGGACGTCGCTCGAGCGGCCTACGAGTCGGGCGACGGCCCCGGGTTGCCGACCAACCCGTATGCCGTGGCGCCCCCTCTCCCGGCCCAGCCCGTGCGTCTGCCGATCAGTGACCGCCGGTGGGTTCCGGTCGTCGTGGCCATCCTGCAGGCCATCGCCATGCTCCTGGCGATGATCGTGGCCTTGGGCACGGCGGCCGTGATGACGAGCAGTAGCAGCGATGGTGTGGAGACCGTCGACTATGCCGTCGGCTCGGGCCTGATGGTGGCGATGGGTGGGATCCTGACGGCGCTCCCGCTGTGGATCGCGGTGGTGCTCCTGGCCGGCAACTCAACGCTGTGGACAGGGCGGCAGAAGCTGGCCCACATCCTCCTGCTGCCGGTGGGTGTCCTGCTCGTCGGCGTTCTTCCCGACCTGGGCTGGATCGTCGCGGGGGAGCGCGGGCTCAACGTCGTAGCCATCGCCTCCCTCCTGCTCGTCGTGCTGGGTGGGTTCTGGCTCGTGCTCCGGCTGACCATCGAGGGGCGTCGTCGTGCGAGCGCCGTCGGTCAGGTCGGCCTGGACTCCGGGGCGTTCGACGCGTCCTGAGTCCCGGCCCACGACGGTGAAGGGTTCCATGGCTTCGGTGTCCCAGGTGTACCGCCAGGGCACCAGGGTCACGCACGGTACGTCCCGGGCCGTGGCTGCTCCCACGGGCCGCCGTCGTGGCCCTCGTCCCAGGGGAACCGCCCGAGCCGGTCGGCCCAGGTGAGCTGGTAGGCCGGCACCGAGTCGAAGAAGGGCCGCCGGTAGTAGTCGTTGGCCGAGAAGAGGACCATCCCCGGGTTGGGCATCTCCTCGACCAGCACCTTCAGCTCCAGGTGGGGCACCAGCTGACCGGGCACGAGGTCCTGGTGGTGCCCGGTGACCTGATGGGCCGCCGCATTCAGCAGCGCCATCGACACGTCCTGGGGCAGACCCAGGACCACGAGCTCGGGGTGGCCGACGCCATACAGCCCCGTGGAGTAGCAGAACGGCTGGTCCAGCCGGGGCGGCAGGGCCTCGGGTCCTCCCAACAGGTCGGCGAGCGTGTCGCCGCCGGGCTCGGGTGCCGCGTCGCCCAGCTCGCGGCAGCAGTCGCAGCCGCCGTCGGCCGAGACGTAGGTCAGGTGCACCCCGTAGGTGCGGATGTGGTCGGTGATCATGCTGCGCTCTCGGTCCTCGAACGCCTGCAGTGCTGCTGACTTGTCCATGGTGTCCTCCCCCGCGCACCGGGTGTGCGCGTGGCAAAGGACGCTAGGACCGCGCGGCGACACCGCGCCGGGGTTGTCCACAGGCGGCGTCTGACCTGGTCAGATCGAGTCGAGGAACTCGACCAGCCCCGGCATCCGGGCCAGTGCGTCGCGGGCGAGCAGGAACCCGACGATGCCGACGATCCAGGCCGTCATCTCGCCCGCGGACTTCTCAATCCAACGCGCGAGGCGCTGCAGCAGCGGCTCCACCCGACGTCGCGCGACGATGCGCGCACCGAGCAGGACGAGCGCCGGCAGGACCATCACCAAGCAGTAGACCGCGAGCGACCCGAGCTGCACGGGCAGCGTCAGACCGGAGGTGGTGAGCAACCCGATGGCCGCGAGATAGGGCAGCATCGTCGCCACCTCGAGCAGGGCGGCCCCAAGTGCCAGGGTGACCAGACCGGTGACACCACCCGACCCCTGCTGCCCCAGTGCCCGTTCGCGCCACCGCGTCAGCCGCCCACCTCCGGAGCGCTCCGACCGCTTCCCGCCGATGAAGAAGCTCCCCACGAGGAGCGCGGCGCCCAGCGCCAGCTGACCGCCGAGGACGACAGGATGGTCGAGCCAGCCGTTCACCCGGCCGAGGAAGGCGTCCAGCCCCAGCAGCAGCGCGACGCCCACCGAGAAGTAGAAGCCGGCCACCGTGCCCAGGAAGACGAGCATCCGACCCGCGGCCGGACGCCCCGGGGCCAGCAGGAACCAGACCGGGATCAGCAGGGTGCCGAAGCTGGTCGAGTCGATCAGTGCCAGCACCAGCAGGCCGCCGGCGAGTGCAAACGTCATGCTCCGAGTCTGCGTCGGCACCGGGTGCCCGGGCATCGGCCGATGGGCTGCGATCGGCCCGTGCAGATCCGACTTTCGACGGGGGCAACCTCCATCCGTCGGCGGGGTCCCGGTCCGCACCGTCGTCCCCGCTTAGTCTGTCGACCATGAGACTCGGTGACCTCGCGGCCGCGCTGGAGCTTCCCCTCGACGGCGACCCGTCGGTTGAGGTCACCGGGGTCACGCACCAGGCCGACTGGGCCCGCCCGGGCGATGCCTTCGTCGCGATCCGGGGCGCCCGCGTCGACGGCCACACCTTCATCTCCCAGGCGATTGAGCGGGGCGCGGTCGCGGTGTTCGGCGAGGGGCTGCCCCAGGGCACGGACTGCCCCGTGCCGTATGTCGTGGTGCCGGCTGCGCGGGCCGCGCTCGCCGACGCTGCGGCCGAGTTGGCTGGTCATCCCAGCCGGGGGCTGCAGATCCTCGGCGTCACCGGCACCGACGGCAAGACCACCACGTCCTGCCTGGCGCGCCACCTGCTCCGGCACGCCGGCCGGGCGACGGGACTGCTGTCGACGATCGGCTACGAGCTGCCCGACGGCGTGCTCCGCCAGCCGCCGACGCACTTCACCACCCCGGAGGCGCCGCAGGTGCAGCAGATCCTCGCCGACGAGGTCGCCGCGGGGGCGGAGGCGGTGGTGGTCGAGTCCTCCAGCCACGCGCTGGCCCTCGACCGGGTGCGTGCGGTCGACTTCGACGTCGCGGTCTGGACCAACCTGACCGGGGAGCACCTGGACTTCCATGGCTCGATGGAGGGCTACTTCGCCGACAAGGCCAAGCTGGTCCAGCGCGCACCGTTCGCCGTGCTCAACGTCGACGACGAGTGGACCGACCGGTTGCTGCCGATGGCAGCCAGCCACACGACATACTCGGCGGAGGGGGCGGACGCGGACTGGACGGCGACGGACGTCGTGGAGGGGCCGGATGACCTGCGCTTCTCTCTCCACACGCCGGCCGGGACCTTCGAGGCGGTCCTGCCGATGATCGGCCGGTTCAACGTGGCCAACGCGCTCGCGGCGGTGGCCGGGGCGCACGCGCTCGGCATCGAGATCCCGACGCTGGTCGCCGGGCTCGCCACGTTCGGCGGGGTCCCGGGGCGGATGGAGATGGTGGAGCGGCAGGAGGGTGAGCCGCGGGTGATCGTGGACTTCGCCCACACCGCCCCGAGCCTGGAGAAGGCCCTGGCGACGGTCCGGGTGACGACCGAGGGCCGGCTCTGGGTGCTGCTCGGTTCCGCCGGCGGCCCGCGCGACCCGTCCAAGCGTGCGCCGCTCGGCGAGGCCGCGACCCGGATGGCGGACCTCGCGATCTTCACCGAGGAGGACCACCGGGACACGCCCTTGCAGGACATCCTCGACGAGATGGAGCGGGGGGCCCGCGAGACGGGGCGGGACAACTACGTCTCGATCGGGAACCGGCGCGAGGCGATCGAGTATGTCGTGAGCGCCGCCAGTCCGTCCGACACGGTGGTGCTGGCGGGCAAGGGGCCGGAGGAGACGCTCGAGCGGGACACCGAGACGATCCCGTGGGACGAGATGTCCGAGGCGCGACGGGCGCTGCAACTGCGCCGGGACGCGCTGGCCGCCGAGGCCGCGGAGGGCTGAGCCCTCCGCGCGGTGCGGTGCGCGGCCGGCGGTGGAGCTCAGGCCAGCGGGTTGAGTGCGTCGTACGGGTGGCTGCGCGGCAGCTCCGCGTCGGTGCGGGAGCCCAGGCCGTCAGCGGCGACGAAGGTGACCAGCCGGTCGAGGCTCTCCACCACGACCAGTGCGATGAGGATGATCAGTAAAGTAGCCATGGCAGTAATCCTGCTCCCCATGCTTTCCTGCCACGAGTGGCAGAAAAGACAACCACCGTTGATTTTCTGCCAATCGGGGAGCATGATGGTCCTATGCGCAAGGTTGTCGCGGTCGTCCAGGACGGGGTCGAGCCGTTCGGGCTCGGTGCGATGTGCGAGGTGTGGGCCGAGCCCTACCACCCGGAGGACGACAACCCGGTCTTCGAGTTCGTCGTCTGCACGCCGCGACCGGGGCGGGTCCGGTCCGACTCGGGGTTCGACCTGTATGTCGAGCACGGGCTGGAGGAGGCGGCTGACGCCGACCTGGTGATCATCGTGCCCAAGCGTGGCTTCCGGGAGCCCTCGCCCGAGGTCGCCGCGGTGGCGGCCGCGGCGCACGAGCGCGGCGCCTGGGTGTTCGCCCACTGCACGGCCGCATTCGTGCTCGGCGAGGCGGGGCTGCTCGACGGCCGCCGCTGCACCACCCACTGGCGGCACAGCGACAAGCTCGAGCAGGCCTTCCCGGAGGCGCGGGTGGACTGCGACGTCCTCTACGTCCAGGACGGACGTGTGATCACCGGGGCCGGTTCCGCGGCCGGTCTGGACGCGGCCCTGCACCTGATGCGCCAGGAGTTCGGGGCGACCGCCGCGGCCAGGGCGGCCCGGCGGATGGTGGTGCCCGCCCACCGCGAGGGTGGCCAGGCACAGTTCATCGCCCGCGCCGTGCCCGAGATCGAGGCCGACACCCTGGGCCCGCTGCTGACCTGGATCGTCGAGAACCTCGCCGAGGACCTCAGCGTCGAGGCGCTGGCCCGGCGCCAGCTCATGTCACCGCGCACCTTCGCCCGGCGGTTCCGGGAGGAGACGGGCACCACCCCCCATGCGTGGGTCACCGCCCAGCGGGTCGCGGCCGCCGAGGAGCTGCTCGAGTCCACCGACCGGCCCGTGGAGTGGATCGCCGGCCAGGTGGGCTTCGGCAACTCCGCCACGCTCCGGCAGCACTTCACCCGGGCCCGCGGTGTCGGGCCGCAGCGCTACCGCCGGATCTTCGCCCGCCACGAGGCGGTCGAACACACCGCCTGACGCGCCTGGGGTCGGCGTCGGGCGCCTCAGCGTCGGCCGAAGCGCAGGCTGGCCGCGTCACGCAACCCGTCCCGCGACACGCCCGGCCACGGACGGCTCAGGCGTGCCCGGGTACGAATGAGCCGATGCGGATCGGCGTGTCGTCGGGACGAGTAGTTGTTCACCCAACTGGCTACCTCACTGAGTGAGTTAACTTCACGTCGTTCAAACTCATGACCAGGGGGGACGCGGGGACTCACTCGAAGAAGTCTTCGTCCACCTCGACGATCTGGACCGTTCGGCGCACCTGCACGCCGACGCCGTACCGGATCATGAGAGCTGCCAGTCGCTCGCCGTCGATCAGAATCACTCGCGAAGGGATGCTCGTGGCGTACTCGCGCGCCCCGTTGCTGAAGCGACCGGTCGTGATGAACACGCCCTGGTTCGCGGCGTTGCCGTGGAGCGCCCCGACGAAGCCCTGGATCTCGGGCCTCCCGACGCTGTTGTCGGGTGCGTACCTTTTCGCCTGCACGTAGATCCGGCTCAGCCCGAGAGCGTCCTGGTCAACGATCCCGTCGATGCCGCCGTCGTTGACGAGCCGCGTCCGTGTGGCGCGCCCCTCCGCTCCGCCGTAGCCCATGGCGATCAGCAGGTCGAGGACGGCCTGCTCGAAGAAGGCCGGCTCCTTCGAGTGCAACCGCGTGAGCAGGTCCCCGGCGACATCGGCGTGGATACGGGCAATGCCAGCCTCGATCTGTTCGTGAGGGTCGAGCGCCGTGTCGGCCTCGGTCGACTCGTATGTCGTGTTGCTGGCTGGACTGGGGAACGCCTTGAATGTGTGCGGCGCGTGTGGATCGCCTGACAGGGCCCGCAGGTCCTTCTCGGTGAGGCTGTCGGGGTGCTCCGCCAGGAGTTGCCGCCCCACCTCCGTGATCTGGTATCGCCCCCGGCTCGGACGCTCCACGGCACCGACCCGTGCGAGGTACGAGAGCGCCCAGCCACCGCGGTTGAGGTACTGCTGCTGCCCAGAAGGGATCAGGATGGCTCGCTGCTCGGTGGTCACGCCGAGGAGGTCAGCGGCTGCCGCCGTGAGGTTTCGGAACTGATGGACCTCGCCGTCGGCCAGGACCCGCAGGGATGGTGCCATGTACTGATCCCAGGTTGGCGCGGTCATCACAGTTCTCCTCCGAACGCGGCGGCCACCTGTGCCGGGTCCACGTCAGCCACCGAAGCGTCGGCCCACCGTGGGTCGTTGTCCTTGTCGACCAGCAGCGCTCGTACACCCTCGCGGAAGTCGGGGTGCTTCGCGAAGACCCGGCCCAGGCGTCGGTCCTGGTCGAGGACTTCGTGCAGCGTCATGGCCCGCGCCCGCCGCAGCCCCGCGAGGGTGACGACGACGGAGTGTGGCGAGCGCTCGCCGATGATCTTGCCCGCTGCCTGGGCGTCGGGATCGGGGTGCGCCAGGAGCCGCTCGATGATGGTCGCGGCATCGTCGCCGGCGTAGCACTCGTCGATCCAGGCGCGCTTGGCTTCGAGCTCCGAGGCCGCTGCATCGACCGGGGTGGTCACGCCGCCGGGGCTGTCGCCGCCGGCAAGCTCCGCGGCCAGGTCGGCCAGCACCCGCTCCTTGTCGCCGGAGTCGACCAGCTCGTCGGCCAGCCCCAGCACGACCGCGTCGGCGCCGGTGACCGGCAGGCCGGTCAGCGCCAGGTGCGTGCCGAGCTCGCCCGGCGCCCGGGAGAGCAGGTGCAGCCCGCCCACGTCGGGGAAGAGCCCGATGATCGTCTCCGGCATCGCCACCTTGGACCGCTCGGTCACGAACCGCCGCGAGCCGTGCGAGGAGACCCCGACGCCACCGCCCATGACGACGCCGTCCATCCACGCGACATACGGCTTGGGGTAGTCGGCGATGAGGCCGTTCAGGGTGTACTCCACGTCCCAGAAGCCGACCGCCTCCTCCACCTTCCCGGCCAGGATCGCCTCCCGCACCTGCCGGACGTCACCGCCGGCGCACAGCCCCTTCTCACCGGCGCCGTCGATGAAGACGGCACCCACGGCGTCGTCGTCGGCCCACGCCCGCAGCTGGGCGAGCATCGAGGTGACCATCTCCCCGGTGAGGGAGTTGATGGCGCGCGGCCGGTTCAGGCGCACCCGCCCGATCCGGTGCGTCACGGCATACAGCACGTCGTCGGTGTGTCCCGGGGCGGGGGAGAAGGTCGGCTCGGTGAGCGAGTCTGGCGCGGTCATGGTCACAGACCATACGCACGTAGACTTCCGACCCATGGGTAAGGCATCGCGACGCAAGCGGCAGGCCGAGGGCAAGAAGGCTCCGGCCCGGGCCCCGTTCGTCAACCGACCGTTCGAGGGACTGGCCAACGAGACCGACTGGGTCGCGATGCGCGAGATCATCCCGGCCGCCACGGCGCAGGTCACCCTGGAGCTCGACGGCTCCGCGCACGAGGTGACGCTCGTGTCGGTGCTCCCCGGCGCGATGCCGGCGATCCACCGCGCCAACGGTGAGGTGCTGGTCGCGCTGCAGTCGCGCACGCACAGCGGCGACGCCAGCCGCGACATCGTGCTGGCGGCGCAGACCGCCCTGGCGACCGAGCCGGGCCAGCCGGTGCCGGCCATCCCGACCGCGACCGCCGACACCCCGCGCCTGCAGGACGTGCTGGCGGAGGGCACGGAGCTGGTCGTCAACGTCGAGGACGACTTCAACTTCTGGGTCGCCGAGGAGGACGCCACCCCCGAGGTGCTGGCCACGCTCGAGCAGACCAACGAGGCCGCCGTGCCGACCGTGCCGGTGCCGGATCGTCCGTCGACCTACTGGTGCAAGATGAGCGACCGCACCTACGTCCGCTGGATCCTCGGCGAGGACGAGGACGCCGCCACGACCGCGCTGGCCCGCCTGCAGGCCGCCGGTGAGCACACCCTCGGCGAGGGCACGGCGCTGCTGGGGGCCTTCCGCGCCGCAGGGCTGCTCGTCCCGGTGCTCGAGGTCGACCCCGCGACCGACCCGGCCGACCTGACGGGGCCGCTCCAGGAACTGGCTGATCGGTATGCCGCGGCGCTGGCCAAGGACGAGTCCCTCACCCCCGACGAGCGCCGGGCCCGCGACGGCCTGGTGAGCAGGCAGGTCACCCTGCGGTGAGTATGCCGGGGGCCACCGACAGCGCCGGCGCGCCGGACCCGCAGGGGCCCGGTCGGCTGCCCGAGCGGGTGGCCGCCGTCGTGCCGGCCAAGGACGAGGGGGCGCGCCTCGGGGCGACGCTGGAGGCGCTGTCCCGGGTGGAGTCCGTCGATCTGGTCGTCGTCGTGGACGACGGCAGCACCGACGAGACGCTGTCGGTCGCGCGGCGGCACGGCGCCGAGACCGTGCGCCACGAGACCAACATGGGCAAGGCCCAGGCGATGACCAGCGGTGCCGAGGTCGTGCGCCGGCTGGAGGCGGCGGAGGGGCAACACCGGACCGACGTGCCGCGGGCACTGCTCTTCGTCGACGCCGACCTCGAGGACAGCGCGGCCAACCTGGGGGTCCTGTGCGTGCCGGTTCTCGCCGGGGACGCCGATATGGCGATCGCGACGCTGCCGCCGCAGAGGACGGCCGGTGGCGGGTTCGGCTTCGTCGTGCAGATGGCGCGCGACGGCATCGCCCAGCTGGCGGGGCGCACGATGGTCCAGCCGCTGAGCGGGATGCGGTGCATCACCCGGGAGGCGTTCGAGGCGGTGCTCCCGCTCGCCAGGGGGTGGGGTGTCGAGGTGGGGCTGACCGTCGACGTGCTGCGCAACAAGGGGCGTGTGGTGGAGGTGCCGGTGGAGCTGCACCACCGGGTCACCGGACGCGGGTTGAGGGCGCAGCTGCACCGGATGCGGCAGTACCGCGACGTGGCCCGCGCCCTGAAGGTGCGCGAGCGCGGCTAGGCGGTGGCGAGCCGGTTTACCGCTGGGGCTCGTTTACCGTAGGACTGTGCCGACCGAGGACCCGCTGGACCAGATCCGCCACATGGTGGACAAGATGACCTCGAGCGAGGTCGCCTCCACCCTCGAACAGATCCTTGCGCTGGGTGCCGCCGGGCAGCTCTCGCACCTCGAGCCGGTGAACCCTCCCATCCACCTGCCGGACCCACCGGCGGAAGGCGTTGCCCTGACGGTGCGGGTCGACGTCGATGACGTCTCGCCCAAGGTATGGCGGCGACTCGTGCTGCGCGGTGACCTCACCCTGGCCCAGATGCACGGGATCCTCCAGGCGGCCTTCGGCTGGCTCGACAGCCACCTTCACCGCTTCTGGCCCGGGCCCCGGAGACAGCTCTGGCGAGGCCCGTACTTCCTGACCGACTACGACGTGGAGGAGGGTGACGAGGGCACCCTGGAGGCTGACGTCCGTCTGGACCAGGTGCTCCGGGAGGCAGGGGACCGGCTCTTCTACACCTACGACTTCGGTGACGGCTGGACGCATACCTTGCGGCTGGAGTCGGTGGAAGCGCTGGACCAGGATGCGCCTCCCGCCGTCTGCACCAGGGCCCGCAACGCCGGTCCGCTGGAGGACTCCGGGGGACCGCACGGATACAACGAGCTCGTAGCGGCCCACGCGGCCGACCCGTCGCTGGCGCAGCTCGAGGACTACCTCCGTGAGTGGGTGCCGTCCGGATGGGACCCGCGCGACGTCGATGTGAACGAGGTGAACGAGCAGGTCCAGGGTATGGGTCTCTCGCCGGATAACGCGGACGACGACTCCGCAGGTTTCACCGTCTTCGGCGCTCGGCGGGAGAAGGGGTGGCCCGCGGCGCTGGAAGCCCTTCAGGGCAACCTCGCGCAGCCGGTTGCTGCACGCATCACCGCGCTCTGCGAGCGCGCGAGCGCCGCCGACGGACACCTCAGCGAGCAGGACCTGGCGGTGATCGCCCGGCCCTTCCGCTATCTCGTCGAGCTTGCCGGGGAGGACGGCATTCCCCTGACGCAGGCAGGATGGATCAAGCCAGCCCTCGTGAAGCAGATCCTCACCGACCTGGATCTGGACCAGCCGTGGCTGGGCAGGAGCCACCAGGAGGTCTCGACCCCGCCGGTGCGCAACCTCCGCGACACCTGCCAGGACCTGGGCCTGCTCCGCAAACGCAAGGACCGGCTGCTGGCCTCACGGAAGGCCAAGGCTCTGGCCTCCGACCGTGACTACCTCACCCTGCTCACGGGGTCGCTGCTCGTCCACAAGAACTCGCTCATCAGCGCGACGCACGGGTTGTTCACCCTGTGTCTGGCCGCGGGAGGTGCACACAACTCGCCTGACCTGGCCGTCGAGGTGGCGGACCTACTGCTGGCTTGCGGGATCAACTTCGGGACCCCGGGGGAGATCGACCCCTGGGACGTGATGGACGTGGTCCGGACGACCTGGATGTTCCTGAACGGCGGCTCCGGTGAGACCGGACCCGATGGACAGCGGCACGCGGTCGCTCTGTCCAAGGCTGCCCTCTGGCCCGACGACGCGTGACGCGGGCCGACGCCCGGGTGACGCGACGCCCCTAGGCCTCCGCCGAGGCCTGCCTCGTGCTCAGCTTGTCCTCGGACCCGGCGGCCCCGACAGCGATCGCCGCGGCGATCGCCACCGCCAGGCCGATGCCCACGACTGCGATGCCGGAGTCGTTGAGCGCCCACCCGATGACCAGGCAGACGAGCACCGCGATCGCGGTCGCGTGCAGCAACGGGACGCGCCAGAGCGGCGCGAGGCGCCGCCCCGGCCACGAGTGGGGCGCGAGCACGGCCCAGACGACGACCGCGAGGATCAGCACCGCCACCCACGAGACGGGATAGCGCACCAGGATGCCCAGGCTCTGGTCGAGCTTGCGGAGCACGATGTCGAGCGCCCCGCCGTCGATCACCGACTGCAGGAAGCTGCCCAGGTGGGTGCGGGAGTCTGCGGGACGCAACCAGTCGACATACATCAGCACACCGGCAACCACCAGCGCACCGACGCCCACGAGCAGGGCGCGCACCGGCGTCAGCCGGATCTCGGCGGCGGCCAGCCCGAGCACACCCAGGGCCACCACGAGGGCCGGCACCCCACCGAAGTCGGCCCCCCACGACCCGGCCCCGTCGACCAGGACCAGCAGCAGCCCCAGCAGACCGACGACCAGCACGGCCGCGAGTCGACGGGTGCCCGGCCGCGACCGCAGCAGCCCGGCGAGGAAACCCGCGAGCAGCAGCCCGGAGACCGCGAAGATCCCGTAGCCCACGTTGCCCATCCCATAGAACCGCCCGGCGGTGACCGTCTGCGCCCCCAGGATCGAGACCAGCGCCAGCCGCGCCCCCAGGATGACGTCCACCCCGAGCACCACGACGGTCAGCGCGGCGACCACAGCCGGCGGGCCGACCGGATGACGCCGCCACGGGCCGGCCAGCGCCAGTCCCACGTGCGCGGCGACCAGGGCGAGGAGCACCAGCGTCAGCGTCAGCCACTGCGGCGACCCGCGCCACCACGGCACGAACCCGGCCAGGAACGCCCCCGACGGGAAGGACATCGCCGCCAGCCCCAGCATCCGGACCCCGGTGCGCAGCCCGGTGAGCACGAGTGCGCCCAGTGCGGCCAGCGCCGCCAGGGCGCCGATGCCCAGCACCGGGATGGCGAGCGCCTTCGCGCCGTTGATCCCGCTGGTCAGGTCCTGCAGGCTGCCCACCCGATCGGCTGCCGTCCCGGCGTCGGGCTGCACGCTCAACGGGAGGCCGCTCACCGCCTCGGGCACCGGCACCCCGGCGAGCCTCAGGACGGTCGCGGTCAGGTCGGTGGTCTGGACGAGGCCGCCCTGTCTCGTCGTCGCGGAGTGCAGGACGCCGGAGTCCATCCCCTCGCGCCACACCACCACCGCCCGTGCGCCGGCCCGCTCGTCCCGGTCGGCCAGCCCGGCGACGACGAGCGTGGCCCGGTCCGGCAGCCGGTCGAGGAGCACCTCGAGCCCGGCGTCGAGCGTCCCCGCGTCGGCCCGGTCGGCGATCACCCCCGCGTCGAGCATGGTGACGTCGCAGACTCCTGGTTCGTATGCCGTGAGCTCACCTTCGGCATACCGGCTCACCTCTCCCTCGGTCCCCGCCGCACCGAGGGCCGCGAGCGGCCCGCCCGCCCGAACGCAGCGTCCGTCGGCCTCGATGGCCGAGCCCAGGGTGCCCAGCTCGGCGCCGAGCGGACGTCGGTCGGCCGCCTCCACCCAGCCGTCCCACTCCGGGACGATCGCCGGCATGTCACCGACCGGGCCGGAGCCGTGCGCTTCAGAGGTCACGACCGCGGGCACCGCCGCGCAGTCCTGCACCCCGTCGTCGTTCGCGGCGGCGCGTTGCCCCGCTCCGAGGGTGAGCCAGCCGTCGGCGGGACAGGTGAGCTCGTGCGCCCCCCGCACGATGAGCCCGGCCGACGCGCCCTCGCCGACCAGCGACCAGAGCGTCGGGGTGCCGGTCTCGCTCAGGTCGGACCAGGACAGGCCCGGCGCACCCACCACGACGACCTCGCCGCCGGTCTGCTCCACGACGTCACCGCCGGTGCCGGAGACGCGCACGCCGGCCAGGCTCGCCAGCATCGCCCCCACGAGCAGCACCGCGACCAGTCCGAACACCTGCCACGCGAAGCGGCGCCCGGCGGACTCGGTCATGGGCCGACACTAGCCGCGCCACCTGACGCCGGGCTGGACGAGTCGTCGAGGGCCGCCCCGCTGTGTCTCGTCTGGATGGTCGGGACTGCGACGTGGGCTCACCGGCGGAGCGCACCGTCGCGAAATGGTGTTTCCGCAGGTCAGATGCTCTGTCAGTGGTCAGTGTTTAGATCATCAGTATGACGAACAAGGGCACCAGTGCACGGGTCGGGGAGCAGGTCCCCGCCTCGGTTGATGGTGCGCCCGCGGTGGAGTCGTCGGGGGAGTTGAGCGCGGAGGAGCTGGCGGGGTTCGCGGCGTGGGAGGCGGAGCTGCGCACGGAGGCGGGGGATCCGGACGGTCCGGAGTTCGAGGCGTTGCTGCGGGGCATGGACGAGGCGTTGGCCGCCCAGGGGACCGACGGGTGGACCGATCCGGCGCAGGAGTTGATGGGTGGGTTGGCGGCGGCGGCCCGTGGACTCGAGCGTGCCGCGCAGGATCAGCAGGATCTGGTGCGGGTCTTCGATCACGGGGTGGAGCAGGCGTTGGAGGCGGCGGGGCGGGTGCGGTGCCAGCTGATGGGGGTGACGGTGGCGGTGGTGTTCCAGGCGTGGGACCGGGGGTTGCACTCGGC
>Ga0123332_1000895_pt1 | contig 30081 bp, 22 predicted proteins | sample BioC12SIPDNA_4_FD_89958 | JGI IMG/M metagenome (GOLD analysis project Ga0123332, IMG submission 89958) | Anaerobic biogas reactor microbial communites from Washington, USA - Biogas_R2_A C12 SIP DNA | ecosystem: Engineered > Bioreactor > Anaerobic > Unclassified | place: Washington, USA... | reverse complement strand
CCGCCGCAGGGCGGGCGCAAGCACCCGCAGCAGGAGTTCCTGCAGGTCGACACCAAGAACATCCTGTTCATCGTCGGCGGCGCCTTCGCCGGCCTGGACAAGATCATCCAGCAGCGGTCCACCGAGGCCGGCGGCATCGGCTTCAGCGCCAAGGTCAAGAGTTCCGAACGCAAGGCGGACGTGGGCAAGGTGCTGGCCGGGGTCGAGCCCGAGGACCTGATCAAGTTCGGCCTGATCCCCGAGTTCGTCGGCCGCCTGCCGGTGGTCGCCACCCTCGAGGAGCTGGACGAGGCGGCGCTGGTCAAGATCCTCACCGAGCCCAAGAACGCCATCACCAAGCAGTTCAAGAAGCTGTTCGAGATGGAGGGCGTGGAGCTGGAGTTCCGCCCCGACGCCCTGACCGCGATCGCGCGCAAGGCGATCAAGCGCAAGACCGGCGCGCGCGGCCTGCGCACCATCGTCGAGGCGGTCCTGCTCGACACCATGTACGAGCTGCCGTCAATGGAGAACGTCAGCAAGGTGGTGGTGGACGAGTCGGTGATCGAGCACAAGTCCGAGCCGTACCTGATCTACCAGACCCCGCCGCCCTCGGCCAAGGTCGCTTCGGCCGAATAGCGACGTCCCCGCGGCGCCCCCGCGCCGCCCGCCATGCCTCCTGAACGCCGGCCGGGCCGCCGCCCGGCCGGCGGAATGCTGCGTTGGCCCCCGAATGCTTGCATCGACCGCCGGCGGGCCCCATAACGGACCCCACCAGGGCGCCGCCGGCGGCGCGCCCGGCCCACCTGCAGCCTGGAACAGTACAAATGACCCATGACCGTAGCGAATCGCTGGAACTGCCCGTGCTGCCCCTGCGCGACGTGGTGGTGTTCCCGCACATGGTGATTCCGCTCTTCGTGGGGCGGGACAAGTCGATCCGCGCGCTCGACATCGCCATGGAGGGCGACAAGCGCATCCTGCTGGTGGCGCAGAAGTCGGCCGAGATCGACGACCCGGAAGGCTCAGACCTGCACCAGATGGGCACCCTGGCCCAGGTGCTGCAGCTGCTCAAGCTGCCCGACGGCACGATCAAGGTGCTGGTCGAGGGCGTGTCGCGGGTGACCGTCTCGCAGGTGCGCGAGGTCGACGGTACCCTGGCCGGCGTGGGCGAGGTGGTGGAGTCGTCCACCACCCGCGACGCGCGCGAGGTCGAGGCGATCGCCCGCTCGCTGGTCTCGCTGTTCGAGCAGTACGTCAAGACCAACCGCAAGCTGCCGCCGGAACTGATGCAGACGCTCGCCGGGATCGACGAGCCCGGCCGCCTGGCCGACATCGTCTCCGCGCACCTGACCGTGCGCCTGGCCGAGAAGCAGCGGTTGCTCGAGACCGTGGACATCGCCGACCGGCTCGAATTGCTGATCGGCCTGGTCGACGGCGAGATCGACGTGCAGCAGATGGAGAAGCGCATCCGCGGCCGGGTCAAGTCGCAGATGGAGAAGTCGCAGCGCGAGTACTACCTCAACGAGCAGATGAAGGCGATCCAGAAGGAGCTGGGCGAGATCGACGACACGCCCAACGACCTGGACGAGCTCGCGCGCAGGATCTCCGAGGCCCGCATGCCCAAGGCCGTCGAGGCCAAGGCCAGGAGCGAGCTGAACAAGCTCAAGCAGATGTCGCCGATGTCGGCCGAGGCCGCGGTGGTGCGCAACTACCTCGACTGGCTGCTGGGCGTGCCGTGGAGCAAGCGCAGCAAGGTGCGCAAGGACCTCAAGGTCGCCCAGGACACGCTCGACGCCGACCACTACGGCCTGGAGAAGGTCAAGGAGCGCATCCTCGAGTACCTCGCGGTGCAGGCGCGCGTGCGCAAGATGAAGGGCCCGATCCTGTGCCTGGTCGGCCCGCCGGGCGTGGGCAAGACCTCGCTGGGCCAGTCGATCGCCAAGGCCACCAACCGCAAGTTCGTGCGCATGAGCCTGGGCGGCGTGCGCGACGAGGCCGAGATCCGCGGCCATCGCCGCACCTACGTCGGCTCGATGCCCGGGCGGATCGTGCAGAACCTCAACAAGGCCGGCACCAGGAACCCGCTGTTCGTCCTCGACGAGATCGACAAGATGTCGATGGATTTCCGCGGCGATCCGTCCTCGGCGCTGCTCGAGGTGCTCGACCCCGAGCAGAACCACGCCTTCAACGACCATTACCTCGAGGTCGACCTCGACCTGTCGGAGGTGATGTTCGTCGCCACCTCCAACTCGCTCAACATCCCCGGCCCGCTGCTCGACCGCATGGAGGTGATCCGGATCCCCGGCTACACCGAAGACGAGAAGATCAGCATCGCCACGCGCTACCTCGTGCCCAAGCAGGTCAAGGCCAACGGCCTGCGGCCCGAGGAGATCACCATCACCACCGAGGCGATCCAGGACATCGTGCGCTACTACACGCGCGAGTCGGGCGTGCGCAACCTCGAGCGCGAGATCGCCAAGATCTGCCGCAAGGTGGTCAGGCAGATCGCGCTGGCCGGGCCGGAGCAGCCGGCCGGGACGGGCAAGGCCGCGAAGGCGGCCAAGGGCAAGTCGCGGCGCAAGCCCAAGCCGGTGAAGATCGACTCGGCCAACCTCGACGCCTACCTGGGCGTGCGCCGCTACGACTTCGGCCGCGCCGAGGAGGACAACGAGATCGGCATGGTCACCGGCCTGGCCTGGACCGAGGTCGGCGGCGACCTGCTGCAGATCGAGTCCACCCTGGTGCCGGGCAAGGGCAACCTGATCCTGACCGGGCAGCTCGGCGACGTGATGAAGGAGTCGGCCTCGGCCGCCCTGAGCGTGGTGCGCGCGCGCACCGAACGGCTCGGGATCGAGGTGGACTTCCTGCAGAAGCATGACGTGCACGTGCACGTGCCCGACGGCGCCACGCCCAAGGACGGCCCGAGCGCGGGCATCGCCATGACCACCGCGCTGGTGTCGGCGTTGACCAGGATCCCGGTGCGCGCCGACGTGGCGATGACCGGCGAGATCACCCTGCGCGGCAAGGTCACCGCGATCGGCGGGCTCAAGGAGAAGCTGCTCGCCGCGCTGCGCGGCGGCATCTCCACGGTCATCATCCCGGAAGAGAACCGCAAGGACCTGGCCGACATCCCGGCCAACGTCACCGAGCGCCTGGAGATCGTCCCGGTGAAATGGATCGACGAGGTCCTGGACCTGGCGCTGGAGCGGCCCCTGACCGGATCCGGGTCGCCGCGCGGCGAGCCCCGACTCAAGGCCAGCCGGCGCGCGGTGGTGCGCCGGCGCAAGGACGCGCCCGCCCGCCCGGCCGTCAAGCACTGACCGGCTTCACGCCGTGCTCACGAACCGCGCCCGGGGCGCCGGACCGGCGGACCGGGCGCGTGTCAATGTCGTATTCGACCGCGCCAGCGCGTAAAATGCCGCGGATTCGCGCATTCTCATCCTCAGGCCGGAAGGCGTCGCGGTAGCTCCGCGGACCGCCCGGTTTCCCACAAGGCGGGCCGCCGGTCCGCACACGGAGTGTCCAACATGCCAGTGAACAAGAGTGAATTGATCGACCAGGTCGCCGACAAGGCGGGGCTGTCCAAGGCCGACGCGGGCCGCGCGCTCGACGCGGTGATCGACGCCATCACCGCGGCCCTCAAGCGCGGCGATTCGGTGAACCTGGTCGGCTTCGGTTCCTTCTCGGTCAAGGCGCGGGCCGCGCGGACCGGCCTGAACCCGCGCACCAAGGAGCCGCTCCAGATCCCGGCCTCCAACAATCCGGTGTTCAAGGCTGGCAAGGCGCTCAAGGATGCAGTAAACTGAGCGGCTCCTGAGTTCGTTCCCTGATCGGGTGCTTAGCTCAGCGGTAGAGCGTCTCCTTTACACGGAGAGGGTCGGGGGTTCGAAACCCTCAGCACCCACCACGGGGACGCTGGAGCCGACAACTGGTTTCAAGGCGCGGAGCGGTAGTTCAGCTGGTTAGAATGCTGGCCTGTCACGCCGGAGGTCGCGGGTTCGAGTCCCGTCCGCTCCGCCATCCTTTCCCGACGGACCCCGCAGCGATGCGGGGTCCGTTCGTTTGCGCCTGGCGAAAGACGCGTGCCGCCGTCCGCGCGCGCGGCCCGGGCGCCGCGCCGCCGGGGCCGCACGGCGCGTCCGCCGCCGTGAACGGTTAAACTGCGCGGCTACGTCCAGACCCCGTCGGCCCATGCTGCAGACCCTGCGAGAAAAGATGTCCGGCTGGATCGCGATCGTCATCGTCGCGCTCCTGTGCATTCCGTTCGCCTTCTTCGGCATGGAGCAGTACCTGTTCCAGACCGGCGCCGGCCAGCCGGCGAAGATCGAAGTGCAGCCGTCGTGGTGGCGCTCGGCCCCGGACCTGTGGCCGGTGCGCAAGCTGGTGTGGAAGTCCGCCGAGGTCACCGCCGAGGAGTTCCGCGAGGCGTTCGAGAACGAGCGCCGGCGCCGGCGCGAACTCGAGGGCGAGGCGTTCGACGCCCGGGCGTTCGAGTCGCCCGAGGCCAAGCGCGAGGTGCTCGAGGCCCTGATCGACCGCAGGGTGCTGCAGCTGGCCGCGCAGCGCGAGGGCATGGTCGTGGGCGACGGCCGCGTGCGCGAAGCGATCAACGCGATCCCGGCGTTCCAGGTGGACGGCGTGTTCGACCAGCAGCGCTACCTGATCAGCCTGCAGGCGCAGGGCTACACGCCGCGCATGTTCGAACAGCTGGTGCGCGACGACCTGCAGGCCACGCTGCTGGCTGGCCAGGTGGCGCGTTCGGCGTTCACCACCGATGGCGAGGCCGAGCGCATGCTGCGCCTGCTGGCCGAGCGGCGCGACGTCTCGTTCGTGGTTCTGCCCGCACCCGAACCCGACACGGGCGCGGTCGAGGCGCAGGAGATCCAGGCCTGGTACGACGCCCACCGCGACCGGTACCGCGCCCCCGAGCGGGTCTCGATCGAATACGTGGTGCTCGATGCCAGCGACCTGCCGCCGATCTCCGAGCCGGACGAGGACACGCTGCGGCGTCGCTACGAGCAGGAGAAGGCGCGCTTCGTCGAGCCTGAGCAGCGGCTCGTGTCCCACATCCTGGTCCCGGTGGAGCCGGGCGCCGACGCGGCCGCGCAGCAGGCGGCCGAGGAAAAGGCCCGCCAGATCGCCGCCCAGGCGCGCGAACCCGGCGCCGATTTCGCCGCCCTGGCCCGGGCCAACCCGGGCGACCCGGGCTCGGCCGAGAATGGCGGCGACCTGGGCTGGATCCGCCAGGACGGCAGCATGGTCAAGCCGTTCGAGGACGCGGCGTTCGCCGCTGCCGAGGGCAGCATCAGCGATCCGGTCCGCAGCGAGTTCGGCTGGCACGTGCTGCACGTGCGCGAGGTCCGCAGCGGCCACCAGGCCGCCTTCGAGGAAGTGCGCGACACGCTGGTGGCCGAGGTGGTGCAGGCCGAGCGCGAGCGCGCCTTCGGCGACCTGGTCGGTGCGTTCGTCGACCAGGTCTACCGCAACCCCACCGAGCTGGCGTCGGCCGCGCGGCAGGCGAACCTGGAGGTGCACACCGCCGGGCCGTTCGCGCGCGGCGAGGGCGAAGGGCTGGTGGCCACGCCGGCGGTCCAGCGTGCGGCGTTCTCCGAGAGCCTGGTCCAGGACGGGACCGCCAGCGATCCGATCGAGATCGACCAGGACCGCAGCGTGGTGATCCGCGTGACCAGCCACGAGCCCGAGCGCGCGCTCACCGTCGCCGAGGCCCGGGACGCGATCGTGGCCGCGATCCGCGCCGATCGCGCGCGCAAGGCGGTGGAGGCGGAGGCCGACGCGATGCTCGCGCAGATCGCCGGCGGCAAGACGCTGCAGGAGGTGGCCGACGCCCGGTCGCTGCAGCTGCAGGACATCAAGGGCATGCCGCGCGGAGCGCCGGTGCCCACGGCGGCCGCGGCCGAAGCCTATTTCAAGGCGCCCGAGCCCGCGGAGGGCGAGGTCTCCACCGGCAAGGTGGTGCTGGAGGACGGTGCGGTCGTGGTGTTCGCAGTGGAGAAGGTGACGCCCGGCGACCCCGCAGAGGCCCAGGAGGCCGAACGCCAGATGTTCCGCCAGCAGATGGCCGGCCTGCTCGGGCGCGAGGATGCAGACACCCTGCTGCGCGAACTGCGCCGGCAGATGCGGATCACGGTGTCGGAGGCGCAGCTCTAGCGGCGGCCGTCCGCGCCCGGCCCAGCCACGAAAAAGCCCGGCGCGAGCCGGGCTTCTTCGTGTGCGGGCCGTGGGCCATCGGCCTAGTCCCCGTCGATCCCCGCCATGCCGATGATGTTGTAGCCGCCATCGACATAGGTGACCTCGCCGGTGATGCCCAAGGCCAGGTCCGAGCACAGGAACGCGGCGGCGTTGCCCACGTCCTCGATGGTGACGGTGCGGCGGATCGGGGCGTTGGCCTCGACGTGGCCGAGGATCTTGCGGAACCCGCCGATGCCGGCCGCGGCCAGGGTCTTGATCGGGCCGGCCGAGATCGCGTTGACCCGGATGCCCTCGGGGCCGAGGTTCAGCGCCAGGTAGCGCACGCTGGCCTCGAGCGCGGCCTTGGCCACGCCCATCACGTTGTAGCTGGGCAGCGAGCGCACCGCGCCGAGGTAGCTCAGGGTCAGGATCGCGCCCTTGCGGCCCTGCATCAGCGGCCGCGCACCCTTGGCCAGGGCCGAAAGCGAGTACGCCGAAATGTCGTTGGCCATGGCGAAGCTCTCGCGGGTCAGACCGTCGAGGAACTCCCCGGCGATGGCCTCGCGCGGGGCGTAGGCGATCGCGTGCACCAGGATGTCGAAGCCGTCGCTCCAGTGCTTGCCGAGCTGCTCGAACAGCGCCGCGATCTGGGCGTCGTCGGTGACGTCGAGCGGATACGACGGACCGCCACCGAGCTTCGCCGCCACCTCCTCGACGCGACCCTTGAGCTTGTCGTTCTGGTAGGTGAACGCCAGCTCCGCACCCTCGCGGTGCATGGCCTCGGCGATGCCGTTGGCGATCGATCGCTGGCTGGCGATGCCGGTGATCAGTGCACGCTTGCCCTGCAGGAAACCCATGGACGACTCGTGGTATGGACCGGGCGCTATTCTGCCATGCCCGTCGCGGTCCCGGCCCCGGGGCCGCCCGCATCGATCGCCAGGACCATTCCCGGGCGCAGGACCGCGCGTGCGTCGAGGCCGTTGCGTTCGAGCAGTTCGTCCAGGCGGACCCCGTAGCGGCGGGCGATGCTCCACGGCGAATCGCCGCGGACGACGATGTGGCTGCGTGGCCCGGTCGCGACCAGGGCCGACGCGTCGGCCATCGCATCGGAAATGTCGTCGACCACCAGGCTGCGGGCCGAGGGCGGCCCGCCGGGCCGGGTCGGCGGGTGCGCGGCGAGCAGGCTGGCGGCCGGTCCGGCCGGCAGCAGCACCCGCACCGGCCCGCCGGGGCGTGCGAGGCGGCCATCGGCGAACACCGGGTTCAGGCGTCGCAGCCGCGTGGCGTCGGCGCCGTGGCGGCTGGCCAGCGCGTCGAGGCTGCGGATGCTGGGCGGCACCTCGGCCGCGGTCAGCACCGGCACCGGGCGGTCGAGCGCCTGCAGCCATGCCTCCCGGTCTTCGGCCTCCTCAAGCAGACAGGCCAGCGCGTGCAGCTTGCGCACGTAGGCGTGGGTGGTCGCCGGCATCGGCAGGCTGTGCGGGTCGGCATTGGCCGGCTGCTGGCCGGCCCGGCGCAGGGCGCCCAGCAGGCGGTACTCCCCGGCGTTGTAGGCCATCGCGGCCAGCCGCCAGTCGCCGGCGAACATCCCGTGCAGGGTCTTGAGGTAGCGCACCGCGGCTTCGGTGGAGTCCACCGGCGAGAGCCGGCCGTCGTAGCCGGCCTGCACCGGCACCTTGTGGTTGCGTGCGGTCAGGGCGATGAACTGCCACAGGCCTGCCGGGCCCTGGCGCGAGCGCGCACCGGGGCGGAAGCCGCTCTCGACGAACGGGATCAGCGCGAACTCGGTGGGCAGGTGCGCCTCGCGCAGGCGCTCGACCACGAACCCGAACAGCGGCAGGACGTCGCTGGCCGGTTCGGCCAGGCGCTGCGGCGCGTCGGCGAAATGGGCGCGCCAGCGGGCGCTGGCGTCGGGCGTGCAGACCGGTTCGGCCAGGCCTGCGCGGAAGTCGCGATAGATGTCCAGGCCGCTGCGGGTCCCGGGCGGGAGCGCGGACGCGGCCCCGTCCGGCGCGGGGTCGGCCCTGGCGTCCTCCGGCGCCGCGGTGGCCGCGGCGTCGTCCGGTCCATCCGCGCGGCACGGGGCGGCCAGGCTGCCCAGCAGGAGCAGCATGGCCGCGGCGGTGCGCGCGCTCACGCGCCGAATCCGTCTTTCCAGCGCCGCAGTTCGGCGAAGGCCTCGACCCGGTCCGAGGCCGCGGCCGGGCGACGCGCCGCCAGCGCCGCGCGCACGGCGGGCGCGTCGATGCGCAGGAACGGGTTGCAGTCGCGCTCCTGGCCCAGGGTGGAAGGCAGGGTGGGGACTCCTTGTGCTCGCATGGTGGCGGCCTCTTCGTGGCGGCGCTGCAGCGCCGCGTTGTCGGGATCGACCACGCGCGCGAAGGCGGCGTTGGCCAGCGTGTACTCGTGCCCGCAGCAAACCAGGGTCGCGTCGGGCAGGGCGGACAGCCGGTCGAGGGAACCCAGCATGTCGCCGGGCGAACCTTCGAACAGTCGGCCACAGCCAAGGCTGAACAGGGTATCGCCGCAGAACAGGAGGCCATGGCCGTGGAATGCGATGTGGCTCACGGTATGCCCCGGCACGGCCAGCACGTCGAACCGCCAGGGGCCGGCGGCGACCACGTCCCCGTCGCCGACCGGATGCTGCACGACCCCGGCCAGCCGCGGATCCGCCGGCCCGTGCACGGGGACGCCGGGCCAGCGCCGGAGCAGGGCGGACACCCCGCCGACGTGGTCGTGGTGGTGGTGGGTAAGCAGGATCGCCCGCGGCGGCGGCCGCCCGCCCGCGGTGGCTAGGACCGCGTCGGCCTCGCCCGGGTCCACCAGCAGCCAGTCCCCGGAGGGATCGGCGAGCATCCAGATGTAGTTGTCCGCGAGCGCGGGGATCGGCCTCGGCTGCATCGGCGGGGGTGGCCTCCCGGGAGCCTATAGAATGGCGACCATGCCCGTTCCGCTCCCGGCCCGTCAAACCGGCCCCCACGTCCACGACTGGTTCGGCTCCGAGGCGGGGCAGGCCATCCTCGGCAGCGAGGAGGACGTGGTGCTGCACGCCCTGGGCGATCGCCCGGGGCTGCCCTGGCTCTGGCTCGGACCGCTGCCGCGCGCGCTGCCCGAGGGCGCCGGCCGGGGCCTGTACCTGCATCCGGCCGGCGAGGGCCGCTGGTCGGGGCCGGTCGCCTGCGGCCTGCCGTTGCCCCTGCCCAGCGAGTCGTTCGGCTCGGTGGTCCTGCAGCACGTGGCGCGGCCCGCCGGCGAATGCGGGACGCCGCTGCTCGAGGAGGCCGCGCGGCTGCTGGTGAACGGCGGCCGGCTGTCGCTGCTGGTGCTCAACCCGCTCGCGCCCTTCCGCTGGCGGTGGCGCGGCAGCGGTTTCAGCGCCTCCGAGCCCCTGTCCTGGCGGCGGCGGCTGCGCGAGGCCGGGCTGGTGCCCGAGCCGGTCTCGCAGGGCCTGGGTCCGGCCTGGTCGCTGCAGCCCTCGCCGCTGCCGCAGCAGGGCCCCGGGCTGCGCGCGGCCTATCTGCTGCGCGCGGAGAAGCGGGCGATCCCCCTGACCCCGGTGCGCGCGCGCCGGGTGGTGTCGATGGCCAAGGGGGCAGCAGCATGAGCGAAGTGGTGATCCATACCGACGGGGCCTGCCTCGGCAATCCGGGTCCCGGCGGCTGGGCGGCGCTGCTGCGCTACGGCGACCGGGAACGCGAGCTGGTCGGCGGCGAACCGGCCACCACCAACAACCGCATGGAGCTGATGGCGGCGATCGTCGCCCTGGAAACGCTCACCCGGCCGTGCGACGTGGTCCTGCACACCGACTCGCAGTACGTGCGCCAGGGCATCACCCTGTGGCTGCCGAACTGGGTGCGCAAGGGGTGGAAGACCGCTGGCGGCGATCCGGTGAAGAACCGCGACCTGTGGGAACGCCTGCACCAGGCCTGCGGCCGGCACACGATCGACTGGCGCTGGGTGAAGGGCCACAGCGGCGACCCCGACAACGAACGCGTGGACGCGCTGGCGCGCGAGGCGGCCATGCGCCAGCGCGCCGCCATCGCCTAGCGCCCGCCCCCCCCGTTCCCCTTTCCCCCTTTTCCCCGTTCCGCACCGACCAAGCCCCACCGACCGACCCCATGCGCCACATCGTCCTCGACACCGAAACCACCGGCCTGGAATGGCGCAAGGACAACCGCATCGTCGAGATCGGTTGCGTCGAGCTCGTCGAGCGCCGCCCGACGGGGCGCACCTTCCACCGTTACATCAATCCCGAGCGCGAGTTCGAGGCCGGCGCGCAGGAAGTCACCGGGCTGACCCTGGAGTTCCTGGCCGACAAGCCCAGGTTCGCCGAGATCGCGGACGAGTTCATCGAGTTCGTCGACGGCGCCGAACTGGTGATCCACAACGCCGCCTTCGACATGGGCTTCCTCGAGTACGAACTCGAACGCCTCGGCGGCCGCCTGGGGCGGCTGCGCGACCGGGTCCGGGTCACCGACTCGCTGGAACTGGCCCGCCAGCGCTATCCCGGGCAGCGCAACTCGCTCGACGCACTGTGCCGGCGCCTGGGCGTGGACAACTCGCACCGGCAGCTGCACGGCGCGCTGCTCGACGCCCAGCTGCTGGCCGAGGTCTGGCTGGCGCTGACGTCGGGCCAGAGCGAGATCGGGTTCACCGCGCCCGAGGCGCCTGCGACCGGACGCGGGCGGGTAGTGGTGCCGGCGGCCGCGACCGGCCCGCGCCCGGCCCTGGTGGTGCCGGACGAGGACCTGGCCCTGCACCGGGCGCGGCTGGAGGCGATCCGCAAGCGCGCCGGGCACAGCCTTTGGGACGCGGTCGACGAGATCGCGGAGGCGGTCGCCGCCGGCAGCTGAGCGCGCGGCTGTGACCGGGCCGCCGTCGTGGACGCGGCTCAGTGGCTGCGCACCAGCACCACGGTGACGTTGTCCGAGCCGCCGCCGTCGAGCGCGGCCGCGACCAGCCCGTCCACGCATTCCTGGGCGCTGCACTCCATGTGCGAGAGCACCCGCGAAATCGCCTCGTCGTCCACCTCCTCGGTGAGCCCGTCGCTGCACAGCAGCAGCTGCGAGCCGGGCACGAGGTCGCCCGAAAGCGTCTCCACGTTCAGCGCGTTGGGCTCGGTGACCCCCAGGGCCTGGGTGACCACGTTGCGGTGCGGGTGGCTGCGCGCCTGGTCGAGGCTGATCGCGCCCTGGGCGATGAGTTCCTGCACGTAGCTGTGGTCGTGCGAGAGTTGGGCGAGCTTGCCGTCGCGCCACAGGTAGGCGCGGCTGTCGCCGACCCAGGCCACCTCGAAGCGGCGGCCGAGCACGCGCGCGGCCACCACCGTGGTGCCCATGGGCAGTGCATCGTTGCGCTGGCGCGAGGCGCGGATGATCTCCTCGTCGGCGATCCGGATGGCGTCGGGCAGCGAGGTGCCCTGCCGGATCTCGCGCACGATCGTCTCGCGCGCCAGCGCGCTGGCGACTTCGCCGTACTCGTGGCCGCCCATGCCGTCGGCCACAAGCCAGAGGCCCAGCTCGCTGTCCCCGTAATAGGTGTCCTCGTTCAGCTCGCGCCGCAGGCCGACGTGGGTGAGGTGTCCGAACTCGATCATGCGCGACCCGGCGGCAGCGGGCAGGGGGTGGCTCTCGGGAGGGAGTACGCGAAAAGCGGGGCGGGCAGGTCAGTGGCGGGCACGTGGGGGGCGAAGCGGGAGAGACCAACCTCGAACGCTATCAGCCGGGGGATGAACGCGGAATACGCGCCGGCCCCCGGCACGGTCATGGCTGCAGGACCAGGACGTACCGCGCCGGGCCGGGCAGGAACGGCGCGGCCCGACCGCGCACCCAGTCCTCGTGGCCGGCGCCCCAGTGCGGCGAGAGCGGATGGCCCGACTGCCCGCCCGGCATGTGCAGGATCCCGTCGGCCTCGCGTCCTGGGGCGACCACCATGCGCTCGGAAGCGCCGAACGCCGGACCCTGCACCCGCGGCACCAGCGCATCGCCGGGCAGCGGGTCGGCGGGCATGCACAGCAGCCGGCGCCCCAGCGGCACCGCGCCGGCCAGCGGGTGGCAGATAGCGGCGGTGTTGCGCTCGCCCCAGGTGCGCTCGGGCAGCGGTCCCCGCGCGGCCAGCTCGTCGCGGACCTCGCGGGCGGCTTCCTCGAACAGCGCGGGCCAGCTGGCGTGGCCCCTGGGCAGCAGGTGCGCCGGCCGCTCACTGACCAGCGGCCAGGCCACGCCCTCGAACTGGCGCAGGGCGGGGACGTCGAACTCCCCGCCCAGGGCGGCGCGGGCAGGGGCGAGCAAGCCGTCCTTCAGGCGCCGGTGCACGGCGAGCCGCCAGGCGCGGACGATCCGGTAGCTCGTCGAGCCGGGACTGGCGCGTCCCTCCCAGTCACGGGCGGCGCCGGCGAGGGTGCGCAGGGCGGGGCCCTCGCCTTCGAGCGAGCGCAGCAGCCGCCACCAGCGCGTCATCAGGACGGCGCGGTCGTCGAGCTGGATCGCCAGCAGGTCGGCCTCGCTGAACCGGTCGCGGGCCAGCAGCGCATCGCGGATCCGGGCGGCGCGCGCGCCCAGGTCGTAGCCGCCGTCGCCGATCCGGGCCAGTTCGGGGCCGCTGGTGGTGCGTGCATTGGCGGTCCACAGGCGTTCATGTGCGGGCGAGGTGGCCAGCGGGGACAGGTCGCTGGCGACCGGCCAAGGCCGGCAGGGGACCGGTTCGGCAGGATCCGGTGCCTGCCCGGGCGAGCGACCGGTCGTCGCCAGCGGCGTGGGTGCGACGGGGTCGCAGCCGGGCGCGCGGACCGGAAGCGGGCCGAGCAGGCGCCAGGCGATCCGGCCATGGCGGTCGCCAGCCACCAGGTTCTGGGTGGGGATCGCGGTGCGGTCGGCGAGCGCCAGCGCCTGGTCGAGGCCGGCCACGGTGGCCATGCCCGCCAGGCCCAGGTCCAGCGCGCCGGGCAGGTGCGCGGTCCAGCGCAGGCTGAGCAGGCGGCCGTCTTCGAGTTCGTGCAGCACCGGTCCCCATGCGGTTTCGCGCACCTGCAGTTCCACCGCTTCGCTGCCGGCGACCTCGACGCGCTCGCGATGGATCTCGACCGGACTGCAGGCGGTGGCGCCCGGGCGCGCGGCGCCCGATACCGCGCACGGCGTCTCCACGGCCCAGTCGGCGTAGTCGCCGTAGCTGTTGGTGTAGCCCCAGGCGACGTGGCCGTTGCTGCCCACGATGACCGCTGGCAGCCCCGGCAGGGTGACGCCCTGGACGTCGACCTGGCCGCCGGGCGCGGCCGGGTCGGGCCAGCGCAGGCGGGCCCGGAACCAGATGTTGGGCACGCGCAGGCCCAGGTGCATGTCATTGGCGACGATGGCCCGGCCATCGCCGGTCAGGGCGCCGGAGACGGCGAAGTTGTTGCTGCCCGGGAGCAGGCCGTCGGCCGGATCGGGGCGCGCCCACGGCACCCACGGCGCGGCGGCCGAGCGCTGCGCGACGGTGGCCGCGCCGCCCTGGTCCCCATCGCCGGGAGCCGGCAGGCGCCGCAGGTCGAGCGTATCCGGGCCGGGCAGCGGCGCGTCGCCGAACGACTCGCCCAGCAGCGGCGCGTCCCAGCGACTGCCCGGATGGGTCAGCAGCGCAAACAGCGGCCCGGGCAGGTGCGGCCTGAGCTTCCACAGCGCCAGTTCGTCCGCGTTGGCGGCGTCCTGCAGGTCGAAGTACATCGCGAAGCCGGCCAGCACCGTGTCCGCGGGGCGCCACGGCTCGGGCTGCCTGCGCAGCAGCAGGTAGGGCCACGGGCGCACGCGCAGCGCCGCCAGGCCGGCGTTGACGCCTTCGACATAGGCCAGCAGCTGCGGCATGCGGTCGCCGGCGATCCCGTCGAGCCGCGCCTGCGCACGCGCGCGCATGCGGTGTACGCGGTGGCGGCGGTCGACGTCGAGCGCGACCGGGCCGAACAGCGCCGCCAGTTCCCCGGCCGACGTGCGTCGCAGCAGGTCCATCTCGAAATAGCGTTCCTGCGCGTGCACGAATCCGAGCGCGCGCATCGCGTCGGTCTCGTCGGTGGCCTCGATCGTGACCACGCCCAGCGCGTCGCGCTGTACCTCCACCGGTGCCGACAGGCCGGCGAGGGCGAGCCTGCCGTCAAGCGCGGGCAGGCTGCCGCACAGCAGCCACCAACCCAGGAGCGCCAGCAGCGCCACCAGCGCGGCGAGCAGCAGCGCGATCCGCCAGAACCATCGCAGCATCGTCGTTCCTTCGCCCCCTGGCGGCGACTCTAACCGATCCCCGCCGCGCCAGTGGCGGCCGGACCGCCCGGGTAGGCGCACGCCGGCCGACGGGGTCTAATTGGCGCGCCTTCCATGGAGCAAGGGCTTGGGTCCCAAACTGCGTATCCTCCTGCTGGTCGCCGCCGCCGCGGCGCTGTCCTGGTCATTCTGGCGCGATGCGGGCTGGCTGCAGCTGTGCGCGGGCCTGGCGATCTTCCTGTTCGGCATGCAGTGCCTGGAGGAGGGCCTGCGGCAGCTGGCCGGGGGGCGCCTGGAACAGTTGCTCGCGCGCAGCACCGGAACGCCGTTGCGCGGCCTGCTGTTCGGCGTCGGCGGCACGGTGCTCCTGCAGTCGAGCACCCTGGTCTCGTTGCTGACCATCGCCTTCATCAGTTCGGGGCTGATCCAGCTGGCGGGCGGGCTGGCGATCATCTTCGGCGCCAACCTCGGCGCGACCAGCGGCATCTGGCTGCTGGCGTTGGCCGGGCAGGGTTTCAGCCTGTCCCCGCTGGCGCTGCCGATGCTGGTGTTCGGCGTGCTCGGCGGCGTGGCCGGGCCGAAGGGCCGCGCGGCGGGGCGGGTGGTGCTCGGGATCGCGTTCGTATTCCTTGGCATCGACCAGGTGAAGGCCGGGTTCGACGCCGTCGGCGGCGGCTTCGATCCGTCGGTGCTGCCATCGGGCGGCGCGTCCGGGGTGCTGCTGCTGGTGCTTGCCGGCGTGGGCGCCACCGTGGTGCTGCAGTCCAGCCACGCGACCTTGATGCTGATCCTGGCCGCGCAGGCGGCCGGCCAGCTCGAACTGGGCCACGCCCTGGCGCTGGCGATCGGGTCCAACGTCGGCAGCAGCGTGAGCACCGGGGTGGTGGGGGCGCTGGGCGGCAACCGCAGCGGCCAGCGGCTGGCGCTGGCGCACGTGCTGTTCAACCTGGTGAGCGCGGGACTGGCGCTGACGCTGCTGGCGCCGCTCACCTGGCTGGTGGTGGCCGCCAGCGGACTGCTGGGGTTCGGCGACAACGCGCTGCTGCAGCTGGCGCTGTTCCATACCCTGTTCAACGTGACGGGGGTGGCGGTGTTCTGGCCCTGGCAGGCGCGGCTGGCGCGCTGGCTGCAAGCCTGGCTGCCCGACCGCGCGGACCCGGTGCTCGCGCCGGACGCCGTGGTCCCGGCCGCGGCCGGGGTGGTGCGCGCCCGCTACCTCAGCGGCCAGGCGCTGGACTCTGCCGACGCCGCGGCGGCCGCGGTCGCGCTCGAGCTGCGCCATCTGCGCGAGCTGTGCGCGGAAGTGGTCTGCCACGCGCTCGACCTGCCCGCCGAAGCGCTGTCCGGCCCCGGGCCCGACGAGGCGCGCCTGGCCCGGGCGCCGCGCGAAGCGGCGGATGCCGACGCGCTCTACCGGCAGCGGGTCAAGGGCGTGTACGCCGACCTGCTGGCCTTCATGGGCCGGGTCGAGGCACCGATGGACGAGGAGCACCAGCGCTACTGGACCGCGGCGCAGATGGCCGCGATGCAGGCGGTGGAGGCGGTGAAGGGCGCCAAGCACCTGCAGAAGAACATGCTCGCGCGCCTGGCCGGACCGCCTTCGCCGCAGCGCGAGGCCTACCTCGCCCTGCGCCGGCACCTGTTCGCGCAGATGCGCGCGCTGCACGCGCTGGACCGCGAGCCGTTGGACAACGGCGCCCGGGTGCAGCGGCTGCAGGCCATGGAGGAGGATGCGGACCGGTTCGAGGCGCAGTTCCGTGCGCAGGTGCTGGCGCTGCTGCGCGAAGGCCGGATCGACGGCCTGCAGGCCGGTTCGCTGCTCAACGACCTGGGCTACGTGGACCGGATCGGGCAGGGCCTGCGCGCGCCGGCCGCCACCGAGGAACCGGGTTCGCTGCGCGAACTGCGGCGGCTCTCGCGCCAGGAGGACACGGCAGGCTGACCGGCGTCGCCGCCGGCTGCGAATGCGAACCGCCATCGCTTCCATCCGGCGCGCGTGCGGCGGCGCGGGCATACTGTCCGCAGTCCCCCGTCTGGAGCCGATTGCCATGAAGGGCCATCCCGAGGTCGTCGACTACCTGAACTTCCTGCTGCGCGGCGAGCTGGCCGCGCGCGACCAGTATTTCCTGCACTCGCGCCGCTACGAGGACTTCGGGTTGCATGCGCTGTACGCGCGGATCAACCACGAGATGGAGGAGGAAACCCAGCACGCCGACGCGCTGCTGCGGCGGATCCTGTTCCTGGAGGGCGACCCGGACATGCGCCCGGATCCGTTCGAGCCCGGCCGCACGGTGCCCGAGATGCTGCGCAAGGATCTCGACCTGGAGTACCAGGTGCGCGGGAACCTCGCCAGGGGCGTGGCGCTGTGCGAACGGCACGGCGACTACGTCAGCCGCGACATCCTCGTCGCGCAGCTGGCCGACACCGAGGAAGACCACGCCCGCTGGCTGGAGCAGCAGCTGAGGCTGATCGAGATGATGGGGCTGGAGAACTACCAGCAGGCGCAGATGGGCGAGGCGCCCCCGCACGACTGAGGTGCGCGGGCGCGCCGTCCGCGCGCGGCAGAAGCCGGGTCTACCGTGGCGGCGGGTTGCCCGGCGTGCGCTGCAGGCGGTAGGCGGCCGTGGACAGCGCGGTCACGCCTTCGGCCTGGAACGACGGCTCGCCGGCGAGGATGTCGCGGCGTTCGAGCAGGGCGACCTCCCACTCCGGCCCGAAGCGCACGCGCACCTCGTCCTCGTCGACCGGGAACGGCGGACCCTGCTTTTCGTGCGGCGGGTACTCGAGCGTGACCAGCAGCCCGCGGCAGCCGGCGGGCAGTCGCCGCCAGGTGGTGCGGGCGTAGGTCGCGCGCATGTCGGACGGCAGCGCGATCAACGCGCCGCGATCGTAGACGCCGGCGCAGTCGGCGAGCAGGTCGGCGGGAATCGCGAAGGCGTCGCCGGCCACCAGCTCCCACGGGCCTGCGCGGTAATGGATGCCGCCAGGCCCCGGACGCACGTGCGGCGACAGCCCGCGTTCGTCGAAGAACTGTTCGATGGCCAGCGTCGCCAGTTCGATCCCGAGCACGCGGTGGCCCTGTTCGGCCAGCCACACCATGTCCAGCGACTTCCCGCACAGCGGCACGCACACGCGGCTGCCGGCGGGCAGGCCGAGCCCGGGCCAGTGCCGGACCAGCAGCGGCAGTGGCGTGTCGCGATGGAAGCCGATTCGGTTGGCCCGCCAGCGGTCGAGCCAGAAGTCAGGGTGCATGGCCGTCGCCGCGCCGCGAACCCTACGGTTCGATCGACAGGCCATCCACCTTCTGCCACCCCCTCGGCAGCAGCCCGCCCCGGCTCGCGCGGGCCCCAAGGTAGTCGCCCAGGTCCTTGAACGACAGGCTCATCGTGCGCGCGCCCGACTTCACCGCCAGGATGCCGCCCGGCGGCACCACGGCCACCGCGACCACGCGCTCGGTGCCGCGCCTGGCCTTGGGGATCTCGATCAGCTTGTTGCCCTTGCCCTTGTCGAGCTCTGGCAGCTCGGCCACCGGGAAGGCGAGCAGGTGGCCGGCGCTGGTGACCACGACCAGGCGGTCGTCGGCCACGCTCGCCACCGGGGCCGGCTGCAGCACCTTCGCGCCTTCCGACAGGCTCAGCATCGCCTTGCCGGCCTTGTTGCGGCCGGTGAGGTTCTCGAAGCGGGTGACAAAACCGTAGCCGTGCGAGGACGCGAGCACGAATCGGTCCCCGGGCGCGCCGCTGGCCAGGGCCACGAACGCGGCACCGGCGGCCGGCGAGAAGCGCCCGGTCAGCGGCTCGCCGTTGCCGCGCGCGGACGGCAGCGAATGGGCGATGGTCGAATAGCTGCGGCCGTTGCTGTCGAGGAACGCGACCTGCTGCGTGGTGCGGCCCTTCACCGCGGCCAGCAGCCCGTCGCCCTCGCGGTAGGACAGGCCGGCGGCATCGACGTCGTGGCCCTTGGCCGCGCGCACCCAGCCCTTCTGGCTGAGCACCACGGTCACCGGCTCGCTGGGCACCAGTTCGGTCTCGTCCAGCGCCTGCGCGGCGCCGCGCGCAATCAGGGGCGAACGGCGCGCGTCGCCGTACTTCTTCGCGTCGGCCAGCAGTTCGTCCTTGACCAGCTTGCGCAGCTTCGCCCGGCTGCCGAGGGTGGCGACGATCCGCTCGAGTTCCTTCGACAGCTCCTCCTGCTCGCCGCGGATCTTCATCTCCTCCAGCCGCGCAAGCTGGCGCAGCCTGGTCTCGAGGATGTAGTCGGCCTGCTCTTCGGTGAGCCTGAAGCGGGCCATCAGCACCGGCCTGGGCTCGTCTTCAGTGCGGATGATCCGGATCACCTCGTCGAGATTGAGGAAGGCGACCAGGAGTCCCTCGAGCAGGTGCAGGCGCCGCTCGACCCTTTCCTGGCGGTGCCGGAGCCGGCGCACCACGGTATCGGTGCGGAAGGTCAGCCACTCGTCCAGCAGCGTGCGCAGGTTCTTGACCGCGGGCTTGCCGTCCAGGCCGATCACGTTGAGGTTGACCCGGTAGCTCTTCTCCAGGTCGGTGGTGGCAAAGAGGTGGCCCATCAGCTGCTCGACGTCCACCCGGTTGGAGCGCGGCACCAGGGCGATGCGCACCGGGTTGGCGTGGTCGGACTCGTCGCGGATGTCCTCCAGCCACGGCAGCTTCCTGGCCCGCATCTGCGCGGCGATCTGCTCGATCACCTTCGACGGCGAGACCTGGTAGGGCAGGGCCGTGACGATGATGTTGGTGCCTTCGCGCGTGTAGGTGGCGCGCGCGCGCACGCTGCCGTTGCCGGTCTCGTACATCGCCCGCAGCTCGGCCGCGGGGGTAATGATCTCGGCCGGGGTCGGGTAGTCGGGACCGCGCACGTGCTCGCACAGGTCGGCCACGGTCGCGTCCGGATCCTCGAGCAGGCGCACGCAGGCGCTGACCACTTCGTTGAGGTTGTGCGGCGGCACGTCGGTGGCCATGCCCACCGCGATGCCGGTGGTACCGTTGAGCAGCAGGTGCGGCAGCCGCGCCGGCAGCCAGCTCGGTTCCTCAAGCGTGCCGTCGAAGTTGGGCGCCCAGTCCACGGTGCCGTGCGCCAGCTCGCCCAGCAGCACCTCGGCCACCGGGGTCAGGCGCGACTCGGTGTAGCGCATGGCCGCGAACGACTTGGGATCGTCGGCCGAGCCAAAGTTGCCCTGGCCGTCCACCAGCGGGTAGCGGTAGGAGAACGGCTGCGCCATCAGCACCATCGCCTCGTAGCAGGCACTGTCGCCGTGGGGGTGGAACTTGCCGATCACGTCGCCGATGGTGCGCGCCGACTTCTTGGGCTTGGCGGTGGCCGACAGGCCCAGCTCGCTCATCGCGTAGATGATCCGGCGCTGCACGGGCTTGAGGCCGTCGCCGATGAAGGGCAGGGCGCGGTCGAGCACCACGTACATCGAGTAGTCGAGGTAGGCGCGCTCGGCGTATTCGCGCAGCGGGATCTGCTCGTAACCGTGGAAAACGGGGCGGACGGACTCGGACATCGGGAACTGCTCGGGGAAACCGGGGGATTCTACCCGTGCAGGACACCCCGGCCGCGTCTCGCGGGGCGAGACGGCGGGAAGACGGAAGCCGGGAAGGGGCGCGGCCGGATTGCCATGGGCGCGACCGCAGTCGGCAGACGGGCATCCCGATACTCCGGCAGGGCGCGGCCTGCCTCCCGGCTTCGCGGCGAAGGGTTGTCTCAATGAACTGCGAGACCAGGCCCGCAACTGTGCCGTAGCGCACCTGAAAACGAAAGAAAATGTTAACGCTAACTTTCGCCGCCGCGTCCCCTCGGGGGCGATTGCGCACTGCAGCAAGGCATTTCCCCTCCGGATGTGTACAGTCGCCCACACGCCGCCGGGCTGCACCGCCCGCGCCCCCGGCGTGCCGCTGTTCGCGCTGCAGGGGACGACGTACGGATTTTTTGGTAGCGCTAACTTTTTCGGGGACTGGAAGATGGGCCTGTTCGTAGGACTGGATGTGGGCACCCAGAGCGTCAAGCTGGTGGCCTACGATCCCGACGCACGGCAGATCGTGGCCACCGCAGGCCAGCCACTCGACCTCGCGGCGGGCGACGACGGCAGCCGCGAGCAGCGCGCCGACTGGTGGGTGGACGCGGTGCGCGCCTGCTTCTCGCGCATCGACCCGGCGGTCCGTGCGCGGGTGGTGGCGATCGGCGTGTCCGGCCAGCAGCACGGCTTCGTTCCGCTCGACCGCAGCGGCAGCGTGCTGGCGCCGGCCAAGCTCTGGAACGACACCAGCACCACCGCCGAGTGCGACGAGATCATGGACGCGGTCGGCGGCCCCGCGCGCTGCATCGAACTGGCCGGCAACCCGATCCTGGCCGGCTACACCGCCTCCAAGCTGCCGTGGACGCGCAAGCACCGCTCGCAGGCCTATGCGCGCATGGCGACGATCCTGCTGCCGCACGACTACATCAACTACTGGCTCACCGGCGAGCTGTGGATGGAGCACGGCGATGCCTCGGGCACCGGCTGGCTCGACGTGCGCCGCCGCGACTGGTCGCCGGAGATGCTGGCCGCCACCGATCCCGACCGCGACCTGCGCGAGTGCCTGCCGCCGCTGGTCCCGGCCGACCACCTGGCGAAGATCCGGCCCGCGCTGGCCGACGAACTCGGCCTGCCGCACTCGGTCCGGGTCTCGGCCGGCGGCGGCGACAACATGATGGCCGCGATCGGCACCGGCAACGTGGTCCCGGGCGTGCTCAGCATGAGCCTGGGCACCTCGGGCACGATCTTCACCTACGCCGACCGCGCGGTGGTCGACGACCAGGGCCGCTGGGCCGCGTTCTGCGACTCCACCGGCGGCTGGCTGCCGCTGATCTGCACCATGAACTGCACCGTGGCGACCGAGTCGGTCGCCCGCCTGTGCGGCTTCTCCACGCGCGACGGCGACGCGCTGCTGGCCAACACCCGGCCTGGCGCCGACGGGCTGCTGATGCTGCCGTTCCTCAACGGCGAGCGCACGCCCGACCTGCCGCACGGGCGCGGCAGCCTGTTCGGCATGACCGCGACCAACCTGAGCCGCGCCAACCTCTACCGCGCGGCGATGGAAGGCGCGATGTACAGCCTCAAGTACGGCTACGACGGGCTGGTCGACGCCGGCCTGCGCTTCGAGGCCGTCCGCCTGACCGGCGGCGGCAGCCAGAGCGCGGTGTGGCGGCAGATGGCCGCCGACATGTTCGGCCTCCCGGTCGACGTGCCCGAGCAGGCCGAGGGCGCGGCGTTCGGCGCGGCGCTGCAGGCGATGTGGGCGGTGGAGCGCGCGTCGGGCGGCGATGCCGACCTCAGTGCGCTGGCCGCGGCCCACGTGCAGCCCGACCCGCGCCTGTCCGCGCAGCCGCACGCCGAGGCGACCTCGGCCTACCAAGCCCACTACCAGCGGTTCCTCACCCACCTCGACGCGATCCGCCCGCTCTACGCGGATTGAGCGCGCCCCCTACCACTCACGACTCCACGGACACCACAGCAATGAGCAATCCATTCATCGGCGCGAAGGAATACTTCCCCGGCATCGGCCGGATCCCGTACGAGGGCCCCGACTCGGACAACCCGCTGGCGTTCAAGGTCTACGACGCGGACAGGAAGATCGGCGGCAAGACCATGCGCGAACACCTGCGCTTCGCGGTCTGCTACTGGCACACCTTCTGCAACGCCGGCGCCGACCCGTTCGGCCCGGGCACCCGCCGCTTCCCGTGGGAAAAGGGCGATGCGATGGCCACGGCCGAGGCCAAGGTCGACGCCGCGTTCGAGTTCTTCTCCAAGCTCGGCGTGCCGTACTACTGCTTCCACGACGTCGACCTGGCGCCCGACGCCGACGACATCGCCACCTACGAGAAGAACCTCAGGCACATGGTGGCCCTGGCCAAGGAGCGCCAGCAGGCCACCGGCGTGAAGCTGCTGTGGGGTACCGCCAACCTGTTCTCGCACCCGCGCTACATGAACGGCGCCGCCACCAACCCGGACTTCGCCGTCGTCGCCCGCGCGGCGGTGCAGGTGAAGGCCGTGCTCGATGCCGTGGTGGAGCTCGACGGCGAGCACTACGTGTTCTGGGGCGGGCGCGAAGGCTATGCCAGCCTGCACAACACCGACATGAAGCGCGAGCTGGCGCACTTCGCCCGCTTCCTCACCATGGCCCGCGACTACGGCCGCAGCATCGGCTTCAAGGGCCAGTTCTTCATCGAGCCCAAGCCGATGGAGCCGATGAAGCACCAGTACGACTTCGACAGCGCCACCGTCGCCGGCTTCCTCAAGGAGCACGGCCTGGAGAAGGACTTCTCGCTCAACATCGAGGCCAACCACGCCACGCTGTCGGGCCACACCTTCGAGCACGACCTGCAGGTGGCGGCCGACCACGGGCTGCTGGGCAGCATCGACGCCAACCGCGGCAACCCGCAGAACGGCTGGGACACCGACCAGTTCCCGACCGACCTCTACGACACCGTGGGCGCGATGATGGTGGTGCTGCGCCAGGGCGGCCTGCCGGGCGGCCTGAATTTCGACGCCAAGCCGCGCCGCGAGTCGACCGACATGGAGGACCTGTTCCTGGCCCACATCGGCGGCATGGACGCGTTCGCCCGCGGCCTGGAAGTGGCCCACGCGCTGCTCAACGATTCGCCCTGGGAGCAGTGGCGCAAGGAACGCTACGCCAGCTTCGACAGCGGGCCCGGCGCCGACTTCGAGGCCGGCAAGCTCGGCCTCGCCGACCTGGTGGCGCTCGCGGCGAAGAACGGCGAGCCGCAGCAGATCAGCGGCAAGCAGGAGCGCTACGAGAACCTGCTCAACCAGTACCTCCTGCGTCGCTGAGGAGGCGGCCGGTCGTCATGGGAGCGAAGCCGCCCCTGCCTGCCGGTCCGGCGCGCCCCTGCCGGCATGGCCGGGGCGTCGCACGCCCGCTCGCGCGTCCCGCGCGCCGCGAGCGGGAGCGGGAGACGGCCGGGAGGCGGGACCCGTGGATCCGGCGCGCGTCGGGCGCGCGCCGGGCCGGCCTGGCGGGCGTCGGCGCGTCAGCGCGCCGGCGGCGCCACCGAGTCGCGTTCGACCAGCTCGTGCGGCACCAGGTGGTCGACCACGGTGCGGGTGCTCTTGTCCTTGCGCCGGACGTTGCGCAGCAGGATGTCGATCGCCGAGTCGGCCATCGCTGCGATCGGCTGGCGGATGGTGGTGAGCTCCGGCCAGACCGTGGTCGCGGCCGAAGTGTCGTCGAAGCCGACGATCGACAGGTCGCGCGGCACTTCCATGCCGCGCCGGTGGGCCACCGACACCGCGGCCGCGGCCATGTCGTCGTTGGCCGCGCAGATCGCGGTGGGCGGATTGGCGTGCGCCAACAGCTTCTCGCTGGCCTCCAGGCCCGAGCGGTAGGTGAAGAAGCCGCCCTGGACCAGGCTTTCGTCCAGTTCGATGCCGGCCTGCGCCAGCGCCGACTGGAAGCCCTCGAAACGGCGCACGCTCGCGGTCTGGTTCGGGTTGCCCTTGATGTAGCCGATGCGGCGGTGGCCGGCGGCGATCAGGTGCTGGGTGATGTCCTTGCTGGCGCGGAAGTCGTCGATCCGCACGCAGGAGATGTCCTGGTGGAAGCGGCCCGAGGCGATCGCTACCACCGGTACCTCCGCTTCCAGGAACTCGGACACGATGCCCTTGGACTCGCACAGCGGCGGCGGCAGGATCACCCCGGCCACGCGCCGGGCCAGGGTGCGCGCGGCCTGGCGCTGGGCGGCGGCGCCCAGCGTCTCCCAGGTGTCGATGACCAGCTGGGCGGCGGTGCGCGTGGACCCGCGCAGCGCGCCCACCAGCAGCTCGCGCAGGTAGGCAGAGCTGGGGTTGGTGTAGATCATCGCCACCCGCGTGTCCTGCGCGGTGGCCAGCGCGCTGGCGGCGAGGTTGGGCGTGTAGCCGAGTTCGCGCACCGCACGCATCACCCGGTCGCGGGTGCTGTCGCGGACCTTGCCCTGCCCGTTGACCACGCGCGAGACTGTCATCGGCGAGACCTTCGCCAGCGCGGCGACCTCGTCCAGGGTGACCGCCTGTCCCTTGCGGCGGGCAGCTTTCCTCGGCTTTTGCACTGTGGTTTCCCTTGCCGCGCCGCGGCCGTCTGTGGATCGAGCCGGCATGCGCGGCACGGTGCGCTGGATGGACGCGACGTCCTTCGCGACACGACCTGACATGAGGGCTTGCGGAATGTTACACACAACCGTCAACGGCCGGCAGCACCCGCGCCCCGGCACGGGGGGCCGTTTCGGGCGCTGGCTGCGCCGGATGTCCGTGGCGCTGCTGGCGCTGGCTCTGCTGCCCGTGGCGCAGGCCGAGGATGGTTACGAGCTGTGGCTGCGCTACCGCCCGCTGGAGGCCGGGCAGCAGCTGCGTTACCGGCCGCACCTGGCGCAGCTGGTGGCGCCGGCGTCCACGCCCACCCAGCGCGTGGCCCGCGAAGAGCTGCTGCGCGGCCTGGGCGGCCTGCTGGGCCAGGCGCCGGCCGTGGCCGACGCGCCCTCGGCCGCGGGCGCGGTGCTGGTGGGCACGCCGGCGTCGCTGCCGGCGCTGGCGGGGCTCGGGCTGGACCTGGAGGGGCTCGGCGACGAGGGCTACCTGATCCGCAGCGTCGAGCTGGACGGGCGCCCGGCCACGGTGGTGGCCGCCAACAGCGATGTCGGCGCGCTCTACGGCAGCTTCCACCTGCTGCGGCTGCTGCAGACACGGCAGCCGCTCGATGCGCTGGACCTGCGCCAGGCGCCGAAGGTCAAGCTGCGCGTCCTCAACCACTGGGACGACCTCGACCGCTACGTCGAGCGCGGCTACTCCGGCCAGTCGATCTGGAACTGGCACCTGCTGCCCGACTGGCTCGACCCGCGCTACACCGACTACGCCCGCGCGAACGCCTCGATCGGCATCAACGGCGCCGTGCTCAACAACGTCAACGCCAACGCGCAGATCCTCACGCCGATGTACCTGGCCAAGGTCGCGGCGCTGGCCGGCGTGCTGCGGCCGTACGGGATCAGGGTGTACCTGAGCGCGCGCTTCAGCGCGCCGATGGAGATCGGCGGGATGGACACGGCCGATCCGCTGGATCCGGCGGTGCAGCGCTGGTGGAAGGACAAGGCCGCGGAGATCTACGCGCGCATCCCCGACTTCGGCGGCTTCCTGGTCAAGGCCAATTCGGAAGGCCAGCCCGGCCCGCAGGACTTCGGCCGCACCCACGCCGACGGCGCGAACATGCTTGCCGAGGTGCTCGCCCCGCACGGCGGCGTGGTGATGTGGCGTGCCTTCGTCTATTCCCACGAGGAACCCGACGACCGCCACAAGCAGGCCTACACCGAGTTTGTGCCGCTCGATGGCAGCTTCCGCGACAACGTGCTGGTGCAGGTGAAGAACGGCGCGATCGACTTCCAGCCGCGCGAACCGTTCCATCCGCTGTTCGGCGCGATGCCGAAGACGCCGCTGATGATGGAGTTCCAGATCACCAAAGAATACCTGGGCTTCGCCACCCACCTGGTGTACCTGGGACCGATGTACGAGGAGGTGCTGCGTGCCGACACCCACGCCGCCGGCCCGGGTTCGACGGTGGCGAAGGTCGTGGACGGCTCCCTCGACGGCCACGCGATCAGCGGCATCGCCGGGGTGGCCAACATCGGCACCGACCGCAACTGGAGCGGCTCCCACTTCGACCAGGCCAACTGGTACGTATTCGGGCGCCTGGCCTGGGACCCCTACCTGGATTCGCGCACGGTGGCCGAGGAGTGGGTGCGCATGACCTTCAGCGCCGACCCCGCGTTCGTCGAGCCCGTGGTGGCGATGATGATGGGTTCGCACCAGGCCGCCGTGGACTACATGACACCGCTGGGCCTGCACCACCTGATGGGGCGCGGCCACCACTACGGGCCCGGTCCCTGGGTGGAGGGCGGCCCGCGCGCGGACTGGACCTCGGTGTACTACCACCGTGCCACCCGCGAGGGCATCGGCTTCGACCGCACCACGTCCGGCAGCGACGCGGTGTCGCAGTACGCGCCGCCGGTGGCGGAGGTGTTCAACGATCCGGAGCGCGTGCCCGAGGACTTCCTGCTCTGGTTCCACCACCGGCCATGGACCAGCCGCGTGTCCTCGGGGCGGACCCTGTGGGACGAACTGGTGCACCGCTACTCGCGCGGCGTTGCCGCGGTCGGGAAGATGCAGCAGACCTGGGCCGGACTGCGCGACTACGTCGATGCCGAGCGCCACCACCAGGTCGCGCGTTTCCTGGCGATCCAGCGCAAGGAGGCGCAGTGGTGGCGCGATGCGAGCATCGCCTATTTCCAGACGTTCTCGCGGCTGCCGCTGCCCGAGGGCGAGGCCCCGCCCGAACATCCGCTCGAGTACTACAAGGCGCTGGAGTTCCCGCACGCGCCGGGGGACACGCAATGATCCGAAGGCCACTCCACGCATGGCTCGCGGCCATCGCCGCGGTCCTGCTTCCCGTCGTCGCCACGGCCCAGGAGGCACCGCCGTTGCTGCACGCGATGTTCTCCGACCACGCGGTGCTGCAGCGCGACCGGCCGATCCGCGTGTACGGCGAGGCGCCGCCGGGCGCGAGCGTGCGGGTGGAACTGGCCGGCCGCCGGGTCCGCGCGCGCGCCGACGGCGATGGACACTGGGAGGCCACGCTGCCCGCGCTGCGCGCCGGTGGTCCTTACGAGCTGGTGGCGACGGCCGGCGACCGCAGCCAGCGTGTGCGCGACGTGCTGGTCGGCGACGTGTGGTTGTGTTCGGGCCAGTCGAACATGGAACTGCAGGTCTGGCGCGCGCTCGACGCGCGGGCCGAGATCGCCAGCGCCGGCAACGACCGCATCCGCCTGTTCACCGTGCCGCAGGTGGCCGCCGTGGCGCCGCGCGCGACCTTCGACCAGCCGGTGGAGTGGCAGCCGGTGAGCCCCGAGTCGGTGCGCGAGTTCTCCGCGGCCTGCTATTTCTTCGCGCGTGAGCTGCAGAAGCACGTGGACGTGCCGATGGGTCTGGTCGAGGCCGCCTGGGGCGGTTCGCGGATCCAGGCCTGGACCAGCGCGCCGGCGCTGCGCCGCCTTGGCCGCTACGACGGCGAACTCGACGTGCTCGACCGCTATGCCGTCGATCCGGTCGGTGCCGTCGGTGCCTGGGGCGAACTCTGGCAGGCGTGGTGGAGCGGCCTGGAGGGCATCGCCGCCGACGACCGCCCGTGGGAGGGCGAGGGCGGCGGCCAGTGGCGCGACGCGCCGGCGCAGCTCGGCGCCTGGGAGCACTGGGGCGTGCCGGAACTGGCCGACTTCAATGGCATGGTCTGGTACCTCACCACGGTGGAGCTCGACGCCGCGCAGGCGGCGCAGGAGGCGGTGCTGGAACTCGGGCCGGCCGACGAGATCGACATGACCTGGGTGAACGGCGTGGGCGTCGGCAGCACCTACGGCGCCGGCGCCGGGCGCGAGTATCCGCTGCCGGCGGGCCTGCTGCGCGCCGGTGCCAACACCGTGTCGGTGAACGTGCTCGACACCTGGCGCGACGGTGGCCTCGCCGGCCCCGCGTCGGCGCATGCCCTGCGCCTGGCCGACGGCACCCGGATCCCGCTCGACCGCGGCTGGCGCTACCGGGTGGTGCCGCCGGACCTGGGCGATCCGCCCCGCGCGCCGTGGCAGAGCGCGGCGGGACTGTCGACCCTGTACAACGGGATGATCGCGCCGATCGGTCGCTACGGCCTGCGCGGCGCGCTCTGGTACCAGGGCGAGTCCAACACCTTCGAGCATGCGTTCTACGGCGACCTGTTGCGCACGCTGCGCAGCGACTGGCGCGAGCGTTTCGGCGCCGGCCTGCCGCTGCTGGTGGTGCAGCTGCCGAACTTCGGCGCGCCGCCGACCCGTCCCACCGAGAGCGACTGGGCGCGGATGCGCGAGGCCCAGCGTGCGGTCGCCGCCGAGGACGACGCCACCGGCCTCGTGGTCACCATCGACATCGGCGACCGCTACGACATCCACCCGACCAACAAGCAGGAGCTGGCGCGGCGCCTGGCGCGCAACGCCCGCCACGTGGTGTACGGCGAGGCGATCCCGCCCTCCGGTCCGGTGCCGCGCTCGGTCGCGCGCAACGGCGACGCGGTAGTGGTGGAGTTCGGCGACGCCAGCGACGGCCTCGTCGCCTATGGCGCGGACGGCCCGATCGGCTTCGAGCTGTGCGGCCAGACCCAGGACAGCTGCCGCTACGCCACGGCCTCGATCCGCTTCGACCGCGTCACCCTGCAGGCCCCCGGCGCGCATGCCGCCACGCGCGTGCGCTACTGCTGGGCCGACAGCCCCGTCTGCACCCTGTTCGACGGTGCCGGCCTGCCGGCCGGTCCGTTCGAACTGCCCGTTCCCCCGATGATCGACGACGACCACGCCCGATGAACACCAACGACACTCCCGCCCACGGTTCGAGGAACGATCGCGAGATCGTCGACGCCAGGGTCATCGTCACCTGCCCGGGGCGCAACTTCGTCACCCTGAAGATCACCACGCGCTCGGGCGTGTACGGCCTCGGCGACGCCACCCTCAACGGCCGCGAACTGGCCGTGGCCTCGTACCTGCAGGACCACGTGGTGCCGAACCTGATCGGCCGCGACGCCGGCCGGATCGAGGACACCTGGCAGTTCCTCTATCGCGGCGCGTACTGGCGCCGCGGCCCGGTCACCATGAGCGCGATCGCCGCGGTCGACGTGGCGCTGTGGGACATCCTGGGCAAGATGGCCGGGATGCCGGTGTACCAGCTGCTGGGCGGGCGCTCGCGCGAAGGCGCGCTGGTCTACGGCCACGCCAACGGGCGCGACATCGCCGAGGCGTCCGACGCGGTCGGCCGCTTCATCGAGCAGGGCTTCCTCGCGGTGCGCGCGCAGTGCGGCGTCCCGGGCGTGAAGAAGCCCTACGGCGTGTCCTCAGGCCGTGCCTACGAGCCGGCCGAGAGCGAGCTGCCGGTCGAGACCGAATGGAACACGCCGCGCTACCTGGAGGTCGCGCCGAAGCTGTTCGAGCAGCTGCGCAAGGACCACGGCGACGAGGTGGAGCTGCTGCACGACGTGCACCACCGCCTGACCCCGATCGAGGCCGCGCGCCTGGCCAAGGCGCTCGAGCCCTACCGGCTGTTCTGGCTCGAGGACGCGACCCCGGCGGAGCACCAGCAGTCGTTCGAGCTGATCCGCAGGCACTCGGTCACCCCGCTGGCGGTGGGCGAAGTGTTCAATTCGATCTGGGACTGCAAGCACCTGATCGAGCACCAGCTGATCGACTACATCCGCACCACCATCGTGCACGGCGGCGGCATCACCCACATCCGCCGGCTGGCCGACTTCGCCGCCCTGCACCAGGTGCGCACGGGCTTCCACGGCGCCACCGACCTGTCGCCGGTGACCATGGGCGCGGCGCTGCACTTCGATACCTGGGTTCCGAACTTCGGCATCCAGGAATACATGTTCCACACCGACGAGACCGACGCGGTGTTCCCGCACGACTACGCGCTGCGCAACGGGCGCCTGCACGTGGGCGACACCCCGGGCATCGGCGTCGACATCGACGAGAAGCTGGCGGCGAAGTATCCGTATTCGCCCAGGCAGCTGCCGATCGCGCGCCTGGAAGATGGCACGATGTGGGACTGGTGAACACTGGACGGAGAGGACGGAACATG